>Ga0070658_10000142_pt1 | contig 63262 bp, 60 predicted proteins | sample KBSC13metaG_FD_64664 | JGI IMG/M metagenome (GOLD analysis project Ga0070658, IMG submission 64664) | Corn rhizosphere microbial communities from Kellogg Biological Station, Michigan, USA - KBS C1-3 metaG | ecosystem: Host-associated > Plants > Roots > Rhizosphere > Soil ...
ATGGCTCGGTGTGCAACGTCCGCCAGTCCGGAATGCCTAAAGAGCCACGGCAGGGTCCCGCCGTCTTAGGACGGGTTCACCAGCGCTTCGACGCACGGCCCAGCGGGTCGGTCTTCTTTTTGTCGCCGGCGATCTTCTTTACCTGAATTTCAGAACGTGCATCCCATCCTTCTCCACTTCGGCCATATCACTCTGCCAACCTTCGGCGTCCTCGCCGCAGTGGGACTTATGGCTGCGCTGGCACTTAGTCTGCGGACGGCTGCCATCGTTGGGCTGAATCCGGACCGGCTTTGGAACGCCGGGCTGTTCGTTCTGCTTTCGGCGTTTGTGCTTTCGCGAGTGCTACTTGTGGTGATGTACCTGCACGCTTTTTTGACTTATCCCATCCTCCTGCTTGCGGTGCCCTCGCTTACTCCGCTGGGACTTCTATTGACGGGCGTTGTCACGCTGCTCTATCTGCGGGTGCGGCGGCTTCCATTTTTGACGACTCTTGATGCGTGGGCTCCCTGCGCCACGCTGGTCTGGGCGTTTCTTGCACTGGGACATTTTGCCGAGGGCAGCGATCCGGGGCTTCCCACATCCCTGTACTGGGGATTAGCGATGGTCACCGGCGGTATTCGCCTGCATCCTGTGGCTCTGTATGCTGTGATTGTGGCGCTTTTGCTTACCGTTGCTCTTCTGCGCCAATTGCGCCATCGCCGTCATCGCGGCGACGTTGTCGTTTCTGCATTGGCTGCGGTTGGAATTACACAGTTTCTGCTGACTTTTCTTCGTCAGCCTGACCCATCCATGGAACTGCTTGGCAGTGTTCTCGATCCGATTCAGTGGGTTGCCTTAGGAATGATCGTTGTGGCTGGAGTGATCTGGCTGCAACCACGAAAGCTGGTGTCCCATGCCGTCTAAAAATATGCTGCCCAAGGGCCAGCGCCGACGCTCTGTCATGGCGGAATACCGGGCCACCCGAGGCGTCGAAGAGGCCGCCCCGCCGCCTGTTCCCGTGCTCGATCTTGAGGACGAGACCGAGGATGGCGTTCGCACCTTCACCGCCGACGTGTCAGCCGCAGGGATGCGATTAGATCAGTATCTGGCGCAGGCGATACCGGACATCAGCCGCGCCCGTGTGCAAATGCTGATTGAAAACAGCCAGGTGCGTGTGGATGGACAAACCGCCAAGCCGAAGTACAAGTTGCGCGGAGGCGAGGCCCTTGAGATTGAAGGCGCGCCGCATCCGCCGCCGCTTCATGCGATTCCGGAAGATATTCCTCTGGACATTCTGTATGAAGACCAATATCTGGCAGTCATCAATAAGCCTGCCGGAATGATGGTCCACGCGGGTTCTGGCGCGAGCGAGGATGCGCGCAATCGCGGAACCCTGGTCAATGCCCTGCTCTTCCATTTTGCGAAGCTGTCTGACGTCGGGGGCGAGCTTCGGCCCGGAATCGTGCATCGCCTGGACAAGCAGACTAGCGGCATTATTGTGGTGGCCAAAGACGACAGTACCCATCGCAAACTGGGAGAGATGTTCTCTCAACGGGAGATTGCCAAGACCTACCTTGCTCTGGTCCATGGGAATGTCGCCAAGGATGAAACGACCGTCAGCCTGCCGATTGCTCGGGACCTGGTTCGCCGCATCCGGATGACGACGCGGCGTCCGGATGGGCGTTCCGCCGTCTCGCATGTAAAGGTTGTTGAGCGTATCAAGTCAGACTATGGGCTGTTCACGCTGGTGGAGGTGCGCATCGAAACTGGCCGGACGCACCAGATTCGCGTCCACATGCAATCGCTGGGGCATCCAGTGGTGGGCGATCACCTCTATGGCGCGCCCCACCGGATTGGCGATACCGAGACCGGACTGTCGCTGGAGCGGAACTTCCTTCATGCTGCTCATCTGGCCTTCACCCACCCCCAGAGCAAGAAGACAATGGACATACAGGCCCCCCTGCCGAAGGATCTTGAGTCGTTTCTGTCAAAGATTCGGGCGGGGTTTGGCGGAGTTGAGTAAAATCAATGCTTGTGACTGCACTTAACCGAACCCATCGCAGGCCCGGGCTGTTGACCTTTGCTTTGCTGCTCTCAGTTGCCCTTGCCGCTGCGCCTTTGTATGCGCAGACAACGACAACTCCTCCCAGCCCGCTCTCGTCTCCCATCACGGGCCAGCCGCCCGTGCAGTCAACGCCCAACGCCACGCCGCAGGGGCAGCCTTCGTCGCAGAATGAGCCGATCACGACACTTCAGGTTCAGGTAAACGAAGTTAACCTTATCTTTACGGTTACAGATAAAAAAGGCAGGTTTATTACCGGACTTCAGCGGCAGAACTTCGGCCTGCTCGATGATGGACGGCCGCCGGAAGCTGTTCTCGGTTTTACCCAGCAGACCAACCTGCCGCTTCGCGTCGGCATCATGCTGGACACCAGCAGCTCCATCCGCCAGCGCTTTCAGTTTGAGCAGGACTCCGCAATCGAGTTTCTGTTGCAGGTGTTGCATCTCAACGACAAGGCATTTGTCGAGGGCTTCGACATTGCAACCGACGTATCCCAGGGCTTCACCAACAACGTCGATCTGCTGAACCAGGGGATTCGCAAGCTGCGGCCGGGCGGCGGTACGGCCCTCTACGATGCGCTCTACAAGACCTGCCGCGATCAGATGCTGAGCCTGCCTGAACCGGGGTCGGTGCGGCGCGCTTTGATTCTCGTCTCGGATGGCGACGACAACTACAGCCGGGCGCAGGAGAGCGACGCCATCAAGATGTGCCAACGCGCCAATACTATTGTCTACGCCATCAGCACCAACGTCAGCCCCAGCCGCGACAAAGGCGACGATGTGCTGAAGGCCATCTCAGAGGCGACGGGAGGCCAGGCTTTTTATCCCACAAAGATTGAAGATGTGGCTATCGGCTTCCGCAATATCGAACAGGAGCTGCGCAGCCAATACTCGCTGGTGTATCGCCCGGCAGACTTCAAGCAGGACGGCGCCTTCCGAACGATCTACCTTCAGGCACTCGACCCTCGATATCACGTTCGCGCGCAAAAGGGCTATTTCGCTCCGAAGCCGCCGCAATAAATTACCAGCAAGGGAGACGGAAGCTATGGCTGAAGGCGCGGAGTTGTGGAAAGAAGTTGACCGGTACATCACCGATCGCCTGATTCCATCTGATCCGATTCTTGATGAGGCGCAGGCCGCGAATGCAGCCGCTGGATTGCCTGCTATCGACGTAGCGCCGAACCAGGGAAAGATGCTGAACCTGCTGGCACGCCTTGCTGGTGCACGCAAAGTTCTTGAGATCGGTACGCTGGGCGGATACAGCACAACATGGCTGGCGCGGGCGCTTCCTGAAGACGGCCGTCTGATAACGCTCGAAGCGGATTCGAAGCATGCAGAGGTGGCGCGGAAGAACATTGCACGCGCTGGGCTGGACCATCTTGTTACCGTACGGCTCGGCGCGGCACTCGATACGCTGCCGAAGCTCGAGAAAGAGGGCGAAGGCCCGTTCGACCTGATATTCATCGACGCTGACAAGAAGAATATTCCGAAGTATGTGGCCTGGTCCTTGAAGCTCTCCCGCATAGGAACGCTCATCCTTGTTGATAACGTCATACGCGACGGAGAGGTCATCGATTCGTCCAGTGAAGACCCGAATGTGCAGGGAGCACGACAGCTCTTCGACGCGCTGAAGGCTGAACCCCGCCTCGAAGCTACCGCGTTGCAAACGGTTGGCAGCAAAGGCTATGACGGCTTTGTGATGGCCGTCGTGGTTGCCTGAAATCAGTCACCTGCCTCGTCGGCCTAGCCTCGCGGTATCGTCACCGATCTCTGGCTGCATAACTCTGGCCCGAACATCAGCGGTGTTGTTGTTCTCACCGTTCCCCGCGCGATATGAGCGTCATCCAGGTCACCTGCGAACTTCGCCCGCTCGACCTGGTCCATCTCAGCGGCCACCTCGGGATTCCGGAAGTTGATCCCAATGCAGTGATGGTGCCTGCTCCGGACGGCAGATAATCTTCACCAGCCGTACTGCTCTACCTGCCGCAGCAGTGCGAGCTTTCGTTCGGGAGGCAGGAAACTCGCTTCCATCGAATTAGCTGCAAGCTCGCGCATCTGTTCCAGCGTGAAACCGTAACGATCATGGGCGAGAAGGTATTCGTCCAGCAGGTTGCTGCCGAACATGGGCGGGTCGTCGGAGTTGAGGGTAATCATCAAGCCGGAATCGAAGTAGCGCCGCAGCGGATGCTCGTCAAAGTCCCCGCAACAACCGGTGCGAATATTGCTGGTGACGTTGATCTCCAGCGGGATCTGCTTCTGCGCCAGCACATCGATCAACTCCGGGTCGTGCTGGGCAGACAGAGCGTGACCGATCCGTTCGGCGCCGATGTTGATGGCCGACCAGATACTCTCGGGGCCAACCGATTCTCCGGCATGAGCGGTCAGATGCAACCCGGCGGTCTTTGCCTCTGCGTAAAGTTCGCGGAAGAGACTGGCATCGCCGCGAGCCTCATCGCCTCCGATGCCGATGCCGACGATGCTGGGATACTTCGGTTGCAGCTCCGCCGCCTTGCGAAATACCTTCGCGGCCTCATCTGCTCCGAAATGGCGCACGGCGTCGATGATCCACAGAATAGTAGTGCCGAACTCCTGTTCTCCGCGCAGTCGTCCACGCTCGATGGCTTCGACATAGGGCTCGACCTCGGTCTTCTTCCAGTAATAGATGATGCCGAAGGAGATGTAGACCTCGGCGTGGACAATGCCCTGCGCGGCCAGTTCGCGGACCATGTTGTAGGCGGTGAGTTCGTAGTCCTCTGGCCCACGCAGGCGCTCAGTAACGGCCTTGAAGGACATAAGGAATCCGAGAAAGTTCTCGTACTTGTAGAGATCGCGGGCGGACTCGAGGGTGAGAGGTTCGGCGTCGTGGCGGCGGCTGAGTTCCACCAGCGTCTCCGGCAGGATCGTGCCTTCGAGATGCAGATGCAGCTCTGCCTTGGGAAGCTGGCGCAGCCAGTCAGCTACATCAATCTCCGAATCGCGATTTGCATTTCGTTTAGCCATTCACCCTAGTTTAGTGTCTTATCGCGAATCTGCTGCTGTTTGCGGATGGCCTGACCGCTTCAACCCTTGTAAAACTCACTGCGCTTGCGGCTATAGAAGATGTAGACCACCAGCCCGATGATCAGCCAGACGAAGAACCGTATCCAGGTCTTTGCGGGTAGCCCTGCCATCAGCAATATGCAGAAGAATATCGACAGCACTGGAATGATTGGCCCAAACGGGACGCGGAATCCTCGAGGCCGTTCCGGCTGCCGCACGCGCAGCACGATCACGCCGATTGAAACCAGCACAAAGGCGAACAGCGTTCCGATATTCGACATCTCGGCGAAGGTGCCCACGTCGAAGAGCCCAGCCGGGATCGCCACGAGGATTCCGGCTACCCAGGTGGCGAAGGCTGGAGTCCTGAACCTGGGATGGACCCTACTGAAGACATCAGGCAGCAAGCGGTCGCGCGACATGGCAAACCACACCCGCGCCTGTCCAAGCTGGAAGACCAGGATCGAAGAGACCATGCCCACGAGCGCGCCGATGAGGACGGCAAGCCTTACCCAGTGAAGGCTGTGGCCGTGCGGCTCTGTCTCCGCCACCCGCTTCAGTCCATTGACGACCGGAGCGGCATCGCCCGCCACTGACTGCCATGGAACCAGCCCGGTGAGCACAACGGCCACGCCGACATACAGAATGGTGCAGACAATCAACGTTGCGATAATGCCGATGGGCACGTCGCGCCGCGGATTTTTGCACTCCTCGCTCGCCGTTGAGATCGAATCGAAGCCTATGTAGGTGAAGAAGATGATGGAACCACCGGCGAGGATGCCGCTCCAGCCATTGGGCGAAAAGGGCGTGTAGTTAGCCGGGTGAATGAAGCTGAGGCCGAAGAAGATGAACAGCAGGATCGCCGCAATCTTCACCAGCACCATGATGTTGTTGGTCCGCGACGACTCACGGATGCCACGCACCAAAACGACGGTCAACAGCAACACGATCAGGAACGCGGGAATGTTGAATCCGGCATGCCAGCCGGGAGAGTAGATGTCGTGGCCCTGCAGGTCCTGCAGGCCCAGCGGAAGATAGGCAGGGGAGAGCCATTTGGGCGAGATGTGCAGGCCCATCCAGTCCAACAGCGCGACCACATGCGCCGCGAAGCCGACGCTGACGCTCATGTTAGAGAAGGCGTACTCGAGGATGAGGTCCCAGCCGATGATCCACGCCACCAGTTCGCCGAGCGTGGCGTAGGTATAGGTGTAGGCGGATCCGGCGATAGGGATCATCGATGCCAGTTCGGCATAACAGAGGCCGGTTAGCGCGCAGACGATGGCGACCAGTACCAGCGAGATCGCCAGTGCCGGCCCCGCGCCGGGACGTCCTCCGGTGGCTCCGTGATGAAGCAGCAGGTCGATGACAGGGGAGTCGGCCCACGATGCGAGCGCGGCGGGGTTTCCGCCAATCGCCACGCCGATCACGGTAAAGATTCCCGACCCAATGACGGCGCCGATGCCGAGCGCAGTCAAAGAGACCGGACCAAGCGTCTTCTTCAACGCGTGCTCCGGCCGCTCCGATTCAGAGATCAGCTTGTCGATCGATTTGGTACGAAATATCTGCCTGGCCAGCGGTTCGCTCCTCAAACAGAACTAATCCGGAGCAGCTTAACATCTCATCGCCTGGGAAGCGCTCTGAGCGGATCTTCTTTCAATCGTCAATGCGACGAGCGCCGCATGAACGGTTCCGCTCAGAGCTTCGTGTCGTTACCGCTTGCTCTGGCCGCGAGCTGCCTTCTTGATCTTGGCCTTGTTTTCGCCGCGAGCGCCGGTGCGCTTTGCCTTGGGAGCTGCCTTCTTGCGTGCTGCGCGCTTGACCTTCTTGCGCTCTTCGGTGTCGGTGATGCTCTTTGTATTTGCCATGTATTGATGCCAATCTTTCCAAATGCGATTTTCAGAACTTTAGAGGCGTTCCAGCTGGGCAAACTTCTCCACCAGCTTCTTTACGCCGTGCTGTTGAAATTGTACTGTAATCTTCGCGTCATCCCCATCGCCTTCGCGGCGAAAGATAGTTCCTTCACCATACTTGGGGTGGCGGACGCGCATTCCCTGCCTCAGCCCGGTCTTTCCGGTGGCCTCGGGAATGTCCAACTTTGGCCGGGAGATCTTCTGCCCACGAGCTGCAAAAAAACTCGCAATATTGTCGATGGACTGCCCGGGAGCGGTGGTTTTGCCGAACTTCGAGCGGCCAGCGCTCGTTGACGAACCGCCCGATACAGCCCTTGAGGCGCTCTGATCCTCGTCCTCGTAGCTGTAATGGCGCTCGCCAACCTCAGCGTTACCGCCGCCAAAACGGTTTGCCTTGGGATAGGGCGTTGAGTACACATTGCCGTAATCCGAACCCGAGAACTGAGGACGGGCCGGTGGACTGCCCAGGTCTTCGACCAGCCGCGATGGCACTTCCTCAAGAAAGCGCGAAGGGATGCTCGCCTCCGGCATGTCGCTGCCGTAGCGGCGGCGGTAGCGGGCGCGGGTCATCACCAGCGTATCCATCGCGCGGGTCATGCCAACATAGCAGAGCCGCCGCTCTTCTTCGAGGCCCGTCGGATCGGTGAACGTGCGCGAGTGTGGGAAGAGACCCTCTTCCATCCCCGCCAGAAAGACCAGAGGGAACTCCAGCCCCTTTGCCGCGTGGAGCGTCATCAACGTTACGCGCGCCTCGGCAGAGTAGGAGTCGGCGTCGCTTACCAATGCCGCGTGATCGAGAAACTCATGCAGCGTTTCGCCCCGCTCCTGCGCGTCCTGTGCGGCGTTCGCCAGTTCCTTCAGGTTCTCAATGCGGGAGAAGGACTCGGGCGTCGCCTCTTCTTCCAACACGCGGATATAGCCGCTGCGGTCATTCAGAAATTTAATCAGCTCCGGCAAAGTCGCTGCATCGCCGGGCTTGCGGAATGCTGGCTTCTTCTGCGATACATCATTCGCCGCATCAGAGATTGCATCTTCGCTCTTCGCGCTCGAAGTAGTGGCGCGACGAGACGCAGCGGCCGACTTCTTCAATACCACTGGCGCAAATGGATTGAACGAAACGGAATCGATCTCGTGCGAAGCATCGGAATCGGTAGAATTCTCCGCTGCGATGGTGGAGATCTCCTCGCTGGGACCGAAATCAAACCCGAAGTTGAAGCTGGTATCAAAGGATGTATCTGCCGCGTCATCAACCACTGGAGCGGCCTCAAAATCAGTAGCGTCAAATGAAGCACCCTCGCTGTCTGTTCCCTGCTCCGCGCTCTCTGTTCCCTCTCCGATATCTGCGGTAAGTTTCTCTGCGAATCCCGGTCCCAGCATCGCCCTCGCATCTTCGATCAAACGACGAAAGCCGCTGAGCGCGATCAGTGCTCGCTGTGGCAGTAATTTGTCCTCGATCGCCTTGGCGATTGCGTCCCATGTACTCATGCCGGAAGAGAGCGCCATCCGCTCGAGCGTCTCCATCGTCGTCTTACCGATACCCCGCGGAGGTGAGTTGACCACGCGACTCAGCGCAATGGAATCGTGCACATTCTGCACCAGCTTCATGTAGCTGAGGATGTCCTTTACCTCGGCGCGGTCGTAAAAGCTGAACCCTCCCACCATGTGGTATTGGATCTGATAGCGTCGCAGCGCCTCTTCCACCAGCCGCGACTGCGAGTTCGTTCGGTAGAGTACAGCACAGCGCGGGGCTTCTTCCTGGCCGCCGGCCTCGCGAAGATATCTTTGGATGCGGTCCGCAATAAACAGGGCTTCGTTCTCGCCATCGGGAGCCTCATAGAAGCCGATCAGCGAACCGCCCTCGCGCGAGGTCCAGAGGTTCTTTCCCTTGCGCTGCGTATTCTGCGCGACCACTGCGGACGCGCCTTCGAGGATCACCTGTGTCGAGCGATAGTTCTGCTCCAGCCGGATCGTCCGGACCTTCGGGAAATCTTTTTCGAACTCCAGGATGTTGCGGATGTCAGCGCCGCGCCAGCTATAGATGGACTGGTCTTCATCACCGACGACACAGACGTTTCCCGCTGGACCGGTCAACAGCTTCATCAATTCGTATTGCGGACGGTTGGTGTCCTGATACTCGTCGATCATCAGATATCGGAAGCGACGGTTGTATCTCTCTCTTACTTCGCCGGAGGATTTGAGCAGACGGACAGTTTCAAGCAACAGGTCGTCGAAGTCCAGTGCATTGGCTTTGAACAGTTCCTTCCGATAGATCTCGAAGATGTGCGCGATCTTCTCCTCCATCGGGTTCGCGCTGGCTAAAAAATATTCCTGCGGATCGATCATGTGGTTCTTTGCCCACGAGATTCGTCCCAGCGCGACACGCGGCTTCAATGACTTGTCATCGATGGCCAACCGCTTTAACGCCTGTTTCACAACCGCCTGCTGGTCGGTCTCGTCGTAGATGGCAAAGGTCCGCGTCAGGCCGACGCCGTTGACCCGCATGGCCTCAATGTCGCGGCGCAGGACACGCACACAGAACGAGTGAAACGTCGCCAGCATGGGTTTGGCCAGCGAAGTGTGCCCCAGGATCTTATCGACCCGTTCGGCCATCTCTTTTGCTGCCTTATTCGTGAACGTCACCGCGAGGATCGAATCCGCGGGAATACCTCTCTCCTGGATCAAATAGGCGATGCGATGCGTAATCACGCGGGTCTTGCCGCTGCCCGCTCCAGCCAGCAGCAGCACGGGACCATCGACGGCTTCAACGCCCTCCCGCTGCTGCGGGTTCATATTTGCGACCAACTCCGATGACATCCTTAGCTCCAACTTCAATTCTACGTTCTTCGCATGGCAACGATTCCGGTGTGACGTGCATGAAGCCAACCGGATTGAAAGCTTGGCTTTGCCAAAAAACAACGTCAGTAGCGCATCACGAATTAACTAATTCCGAATAAATATTCTTCGCCCGAATGGAACCAGCCGCGCCCAGCCTGCGTAATCACACTCAACGACGAGCTTCCTGGTCCATGGCAGAAAGATCCCGTCGTAAGCGCAGTGACAGGCGCAGCAATCAAGAATGCACATTGAAGCTTATCTGCGTTGTGCGCAGGCAGGTCTCCAGTGCATGTCAACAGGAGACGATTCCCATGGAAAACAAAACTCGCACTATCTTCATCGCCCTGACCCTAACCGCTGCTGCTGCCTTGGCTCCAACCAACACCAGTGCAGCGCCCCTTCCCAATATATTTCACTCTCAGTTCCAGCCGCCCACCACTAGAATCGCCCGTTATACCTTCACCCTTCTTAACAACACCTACATCTCTCAGGAATTCAAAATCAACGGCAAAACACATACGGTGCGACCTCACTACAGCCTCATCGTCAAGGCCCCGGCAGGAACGGAAGTCTATGCCGCAAGCAAGATCGGCAGTCATCCGCGCGGCTCTCTGCTCTTCACGGTAACGCCGCAGTACGATGGGCAACAACTCGTCTTCAACTCCCGCGATCGTTCGGTGTATTTATCCGAACGGTGAGAGATCAACAGGCCGGCCCTTCGCAATATTATTTTTCATCCGAGCGGGAACCGGCCGCGTCCAATCTCCGTAACTATCCTCGACGACGAGTTTCCTGAGCAGCAGGCCGAGAGATCCCGTCGGATGCAGCCGCGGAACTCTCATGGATCGCAAGATACAAACCTGCGCCCATTGTTGCAATCGCTTTGACACCAGGTCATTCGTAGCCCTATCGAAATTAGCTGTTTGCCGCGTGTCCCTCCACGGACACCAACTCTCAACGATGCCCGCACGGCAGCACTTGTGGAACGTCTTACAAATTCTTCGGGTGTCAACATTGCTATCCAGGAGTGTGTCTTATGTTTCGTCGCTCTCTCTTCGTCGCACCTTTTGCGGTCGCGTGTTTGCTTGCCTCCCAAGCGCTCTATGCGTCACCGATTCAAGTGCTCACCCCTGTCAACGCCATGTTCGCCCGGTCGAAGACCGTTAAGTTCGCGATCCACAATGCCTCCGACGCGACAATGGATCTGAAGGCCGGTGATGCGGTCGTGACCGTGAAGGCGGGCGAGACCATCACATTGAATCTCGCTCCCGGCACACGCATTGTCACCAATTCGGCCAGCGGCACGCATCCTGCAGGCACCCTTATTCTTGAGGTGTCAGCCGGATTCAGCGGCTCTACCGTTACCCTCCACTAATTTCGTTTCCATCTCCACGAGGGCAAACGGTTCGTCTGCCCTCGCCTCTGCCGCAAGACGATATGCTGGAAAGTATGTCGATCCGTAACGTTGCCGTATTCTGCGCCTCCGCCAGCGGAACTGATCCCGCCTACCAGGCCGCTGCCGATGCATTGGGTTGCGCGCTTGCCGCTCGCAATATTGGCGTCATCTACGGCGGATCGAAAGTAGGTCTCATGTGCGCCGTAGCGGAAGCGACGCTAACTCATGGGGGACGCGTCGTCGGGGTCATTCCCGAGGTCCTCGTCGATCTCGAAGTGGCGCATCAAGGCGTAACTGAGTTGCACATCGTTGACACCATGCACACGCGCAAGGCGCTGATGGGCGAGAAGTCCGACGCCTTCCTCATCATGCCCGGCGGCTTCGGAACGCTTGAAGAGATGTTCGAGGTGCTCGCCTGGCAGACACTCAAACTGCACGACAAGCCGATCGTGCTGCTCAACATCAATGGCTTCTACAACCAGCTATTGGGCTTTCTCGACCACGCTGTAGCCCAGGGGATGCTGAAGCCGAAGAGCCGCGAAATACTTCTCGTCGCGAACAGCGTTGAAGAAGCGCTTGGAGCGCTGCGTCTCCAACAATGAACGGCATAAGTCACCGCACTGGTGCGTTTACCGCTCATTCCTTGCGTTTAGTGCGCACATCGGCAATCCTGAATATGTATTCGATATGCATATTCAAGGAGGAGCCTTTATGCTCCAGCAGCAAAAGGAAATAGTTCAGGCCACGGTCCCTGTTCTTCAACAGCATGGCGAAGCGATCACGACGGTGTTCTACCGAACGCTCTTCGAGGAGAACCCATCGCTCTTCAACATCTTCAATCCCGCCAACCAGCAAAACGGTGGGCAGGCCCGTAGTCTGGCAGCTTCCATTCTTGCCTATGCCGCCCATATCGACCGTCTTGACCAACTCGGCGGCATGGTCAATCGAATCACACACAAACATGCCAGCCTCGAAGTGCAGCCGGAACACTATCCCATTGTTGGCGGCCATCTTCTGCGCGCCATTCGTACCGTTCTCGGCGATGCGGCAACGCCGGAGGTGATTGACGCCTGGGCTGCCGCCTACGGCCAGCTTGCGGAGATTATGACTGGCGTCGAGCAGCAGCTTTACATCGATGGCCGCAGCCAGTTGGGAGGATGGGCCGGGTATGCTCCCCTGACGGTTGAGCGCAAAGTCGTCGAGAGCGAGGTCATTACCTCCTTCCACCTCGCCTCGCCAACAGGCGCTCCTTTGCCGGCATTTCTTCCGGGGCAATACCTTGGGGTCAAGGCGCAGGTCCCCGACTCTCCCTTTGAGCAAATCCGCCAGTACAGCCTTTCGCGTGTGCCCAATGGCAGCACCTACCGTATCAGCGTGAAGCGCGAGTCCGCTCCAGCGCATATTGCGGCCGCGCAGAACGGCCTGATCTCCAATCACCTGCACGAGTCCGTCCACGAGGGCGACACGATCCTGGCGCATGTGCCCCAGGGCGATTTCGTTCTGCGCGACAGCGACAAACCGGTGGTGCTGCTCAGTGGAGGCGTCGGCATTACCCCCGCTATCTGCATGTTCGAGCATCTCGCGCGGCACTCACAGCGTCCCGCGCTCTTTGTCCATGCCACCATGCAGCGCAGCCACCACGCCTTCGGCGACGAGACGAGAGCGCTTGCCGCTTCTCATCCGCATACTAGCGCCCTCGTCTATTACGAAAAGGTCGCGCCGACAGACGTTCAAGGCCAGCACCACGACCTGAAGGGGCGAATCTCGATCGATTCTCTTCGCCCCTACCTGCCTCAGCAACCGGCTGATTTCTACTACTGCGGTCCTGTCGGCTTCATGGTAGCGGTCGAAGGTATCCTCGATTCGCTGAACGTCCCCCTCGCCAGCCGTTATAGTGAAGCATTCGCTCCTGATCCTTCCTTCGTGACGGAACTGGCGAACGCGTAGCGGCAAGGAGCCGTTCTCTTCCATGCATATTAACCGCTTTTCGGACCTGGCCTTGCGGCTGCTGATGTATCTCGGCAGCCGCGCCGAGCCCATGCAGGCCACGGTCACGGTCCGCGCGGCGGCAGTCATGTTCAACGTTCCCTACTCGCATCTGGTCAAGGTGGCGCACCAGTTGGGACAGCAGGGTCTCCTTATTACCAGCAAAGGCGCAGGCGGCGGACTGCGTCTGGCCCGTTCCGCCGAGTCGATCACCGTCGGCGAAGTACTGCGAGTCGCGGAGCCAGGCGACTCCGTCATCGATTGCACTGCACAGCTCTGCCCCCTCGCCGGAGCCTGCCTGCTCAAGGGAGCGCTCGACAGCGCCTACGCCGCCTTTCTGGACAAGCTCGACGAATATTCGCTCGCCGAGATCGCACGAACGCCGCGCCTGCAGAAACTTGTCTATCTCAAACCTGGGGTTCCTGGTCCTTCGCCACGCACTCCGCGCACTGGCAGACGCGCCGCAGATAGTCCCAGGAGTAAATCCCCGTCTCGTGCCCGTCGTTCCATTTGAACTTCAGAGCGTACTTGCCCACCGGGGTTACTTCAATGGGCCGTGCAGGGGCCTCATACATCATCAGCAGCGACTGCGCCTTGGGCTTCGCCACACCCGGCTTCCGGCCACTTTTATCGCGTTCCTCGTGACAGGTCGCACAGGGACAGGCATTGCGCAGCCAGGCGAAGTCCCACGCACTGCGATGGCCATCCTTCCAGTCGATCTCGACGCCGGTTCCCTCGGTCTTCATCACGCGTACCTTCTTCGGAGTCACCGCATCCGCGTGCAACGCCTTCTCCCCTTGCGCCTCACGCCGGGCGTCGTCCGCATTCACAATGCGAATTCCTTCGTGGCTCATAGGGCCGTTACCTCTTTCAATGCGTTTCGATCGAAGCGCAGTTTCAATACCAGGATGCTGATTGCCAGCACAAATGTCACCGCATTCGCCGCTACGACCGGCTTCGAATGCGCCAGCAGGCCATACGTCAACCACAGCGCCGTTCCGATGGAGAAGATCGAAAACATGCCCAGCGAGATCTCTCTCGCCGATCGCAGTCGTAGCACGCGGACCAGTTGTGGCAGAAAAGACAGAGTCGTACAGGTGGCCGCGACGTAGCCGATAAAGTCGATGGTGTGCTGCTGCATCTAACCTTGCCTCCAGAAAAAATGAGCCGAAACGATTTTAAGGCAGCCAAAATAGCGCCAATACCAGTTAAAACCGAAAGAGTATGCATTTTGATTGTATTTGCAGCGATGCAATATGGCTGCCGCGAAGATCCATCGTTCCGACCCGCTCAAAAAATCCTGAACAGTTCATCTTCTGCCAATCCATCCAGGAAATAGAGAGCGAATCGTCGAAAATTTGAAGGAGAATGGTGGGGAGGAACGAAACGATGGCATTTGCCCGGCCAAAGAAGCGCGAACCCGTAGGCGAGGCTGGCTTGTTTGAGTATGCGGTGGGCGTGCTGGCGCGGAGGATGCGGACGGTGCGCGATCTCCGCCGGCTGATGAAGAACCGCGCCGAGGAGGGCGAGGCTGGGGAGCGCGCCATGGACGCCGTCGTCACCCGATTGAAGGAGCTGAACTACCTCAGCGACACGCGCTTTGCAGCAGACTATACGCGGCTGCGCAAGGAGAATGAGAAGCACGGACGCCGCCGTGCGCAGCAAGACCTCGCGCAGAAAGGTATTCACAAAGACCTGGTGGCAGCCACGTTGGCGAAGGCGTATGACGAAGTGGATGAAGTGGCGCTGGCACGAGAGTACATTGCGCGGAAGCGGCTGCAGCAACCGAGTGGGCCGGACGCCCAGAAGCAGACGGTGCGCGTCATGGGCCGGTTGATGAGAGCGGGCTTTTCTTCTTCGACGATTTTTAAGGTGCTCCGAGCGTGGCATCTGCCGGAGGAGGCGCTGGAAGGCATCGAAGAGGGTGGCGTCGATTCGGACTCGTATGCAGAGCGCGATGAGGATCTGCCAGAGTTCTAATGAATCAGCTAGATGGCGCGGAGCGCCTTTGCCGGAAGAAGAAAGATGGCGGCGATGAACGCGAAGGTGCCTTCGACCACAATACCCAGCAGGCGGAAGGGCAGCAGGCACAGCCAGATGAACGGGTAGAGGACGAGAGCAAGGAGCGCGAGCGGCCAGCAGATAACCAGGAGGAGGCAAAAGAGGAGGAGTTTGAGCATGACGTCTCCGATTTCGCGCGATGAGCGCATAGAAGGTTACGCTGAAAGATGGACAAAGGTTCCGGACAGATGGAGAAGCGGGCAGAGTCGATAGAACGCGTGGTCGCGGTGGACTGGTCGGGGCGCGTGGATGCGGCGGGGCAGCGGCGGCACATCTGGGCTGGAGTGTGGACACGTGGCGTAGTGACGCTGGAGGCCGGGCGCACTCGCGAGGAGTTGATGGAGTGGCTGGTGGCAATGGCGCAGGAGACGCCACGAATGGTGGTGGGAATCGATTGCTGCTTCAGCTTTCCGGCGTGGTTTCTGGCAGAACATGGGTGCGCTACGGTCTTCGACTTCTGGCGGCATGTAGCGGCGGGGCATGGGGAACGCTGGCTGGCTCGGGAGTGTGAGGACGTAAAGCGCGACGAGCGGTTCTGGGGCAAGCCCCATAAACGTCCTGCGCAGTTTTGCGGAGCGGGGTTGCACCGGTCGATGCGGTGGACTGATATGGATAACAAGTTCGCTCCGCAGCTGATGGCGAAGGACCCCGAACGTGCGGCGAAGGTGAAGGGGATTACGCCGAAGTCTCCGTTTCAGATTGGTGGCTCGGGCAGCGTAGGGACAGGATCGCTGCGGGCGATGCCGTTTTTGCTGAAGCTGCGGGAGGCGGGGTTTCGAGTATGGCCATATGAAGATGCTACGCTGGGCGCGAAGAGGGCGCAGCCGCTGCTGGTGGAGATGTATACGCGGTTGCTGACGGGCGCGGTGGCAAAGAGTAATCCTGCAGCGCGGAAGGCTTATCTGGCGGCGAAGAAAAAGTCAGATGAGGCTTATGTTGGGTTGTCGCGTGGGGTGGTGGCGAAGGCGCTGGGGAGTGAGGATGCCTTCGATGCTCTGGTGTGCGCGATGGAGATGGTGCGCCGGCAGAGCGAGTTTGCTGAATTGCGGGCTACGAAGGATGCGGTATTAAAACTGGAAGGGATTACCTGGCGACCCGGGGTACAGGAGAGATGAGGCTACGTGCTTGAGAGGTGAACCAGGCTGATAAACTTTTAGCTATATGGAATATCGTTCGGGAAGCCAGATTCGGGAAGACTTTTTGCGGTTTTTTGAGACCAAGGGGCACCGTCGCGTGCACTCTTCTTCGCTGGTGCCGGCGAACGATCCCACGCTGCTGTTTACCAATGCGGGGATGAATCAGTTCAAAGACGTCTTTCTGGGCGCGGAGAAGCGCGAGTACACGCGAGCAGCAAGCTCGCAGAAGTGCGTGCGCGCGGGCGGCAAGCACAACGATCTCGAGAACGTCGGCTTCACGCGCCGCCACCATACCTTCTTCGAGATGCTGGGCAACTTCAGCTTTGGCGACTACTTCAAGAAGGACGCCATCGCCTATGCGTGGGAGCTGCTGACCTCGCCGCAATGGTTCGGCATCGATACGGCGAAGCTGTACGTGACCATCTTCGAGGGTGATGCCGCGGTTCCGCGGGATGCCGAGGCTTATCAGTTCTGGCTCGATGTCGGCGTTCCGGCGGAGCGTATCTTCGAGATGGGCGCGGCGGACAACTTCTGGGCGATGGGCGACACCGGGCCGTGCGGGCCGTGCTCGGAGATCTATTACGACCTTGGCGTTACGGCTTCGGAGACCGGGGAAGATGTTCCGTTCCCGAAAGATGAGCAGCGGTATGTCGAGATCTGGAACCTGGTCTTCATGCAGTTCGATCGCTCGAGCGATGGACTGCTGACTCCCCTTCCCAAACCCTCGATCGACACCGGTATGGGGCTGGAGCGGGTATCAGCGGTGTTGCAGGGAGTGTTGTCGAACTTTGAGACGGACTTGTTTACTCCGCTGATTAAGCGAGCAGAGCAGTTGACCGGACATAAGGTTGAGGCCGATCACGAAGTAGATGATCGCTCGCGAGCTTCGCTGCGGATTATTGCCGACCATGCGCGGGCAGCTACGTTTTTGATCTCGGATGGCGTTCTGCCTGCGAATGAAGGCAGAGGTTATGTGCTGCGGAAGATTCTGCGGCGCGGGATTCGGCATGGACGGCTGCTGGGGCAGGAGAAGCCGTTTATGCACGAGATGGTCTTCGCCGTGCGCGACGAGATGGGTGTGGCCTATCCAGAGCTGAAGGAATCGGCGGAGCGAGTGGCGAAGGTGGTACTGGCAGAGGAGGAACAGTTCGCGCGGGTAATGGAAGCTGGGACCAGAAAGCTCGAACTATCCTTGGCGCTTGCCGCTCAACCCCAGATTCATCAATTGATTCCAGAACTCGCATTTAAGTTTTCGAAAGAAGTCAACGAGGCGATCCGGTCGTTTGGAACGGAGCAATCGGTACGTAATCTTCATTCGCCGGGAACTACTTTAGCTATTGTGACTTCTGCAATTTCAGATCATTTTGAAACCGATTCTCTTGTGTTCCCAGGAAGAGAAGCATTTCATCTTTATGAGACCTATGGCTTGCCTTTTGATTACATGGCTGACACTGCCCGCGATTACGGATTCGATCTTGATGAAGAAGGTTTTCAATCTGCCAAGGAAGAGGAGCAGGCCCGCGCGCGCGCCTCATGGAAGGGTGGGTCGCAGAAGTCGGCGGCGCCGGTTTATCGTGAGTTGGCCAAAACCGAGTTTGAAGGCTACACGGCATTGCGGGTGGATGGAGTTCGCATCCTCGCGCTGGTAAAAGATGGTGTCGGCGTGCCCGAGTTAAAAGCCGGCGAGCAGGGTGAGGTTGTGCTCGATGCGACCAGCTTCTATGCCGATTCTGGCGGACAGGTCGGCGATGTGGGTTGGCTGTATTCGGACGATCACAATACAGTAGTCGCCGATGTGAGCGGAGCCACCAAGCCGGTGCAGGGAGTCTTCGCCCATAAGGTTGTCGCTCGGCAAACGCTTGCTGTCGGGGATGTGGTCGATACGGTCGTCAATGTGGAGAACCGCCGGGCCACGGAGCGCAACCACACGGGAACGCACCTGCTCCACGCCGCGCTGCGCGAGGTTCTGGGCAAGCATGTGAAACAGGCCGGATCGCTGGTCGATGCTTCGCGGCTGCGGTTTGACTTCTCGCACTTCACCGGCATCGCCGAGGAGGAGTTGCAACAGATTGAAGACATCGTGAACCGGCAGGTACTGGGGAACGCAACCGTGCAGACGCTGGTCGATGTACCCATTGATGTTGCTGTGAATGAACTGGGCGCGATGGCGTTGTTCGGTGAAAAGTACGGCAACCGCGTGCGCGTCGTTAAGATCGGCGACTTCTCGACTGAGCTCTGCGGTGGAACCCACACCGGGGCGACGGGAGAGATTGGCCTGATTAAGCTGGTCGGCGAGGGTTCGGTCTCTTCCGGCGTGCGCCGCGTCGAAGCGGTAAGCGGAACGGGAGCGTTGACCGAGTTTCGGCGAGGATTTGATGTCGCACGGGTCGTCGGGCAAATGATTGGAACTACGGATGTAGCTCCCGCGGACGCACTGCGGCACAAGATCTCCGCCCAGGAAGAAGAGATGAAGAAGCTGCGGCGCGAACTCGACACCGCTCGGATGAAGTCCGCCTCGGCTTCGGTCTCGGATGCTGCGTCTTCTGCGATTGAGGTCAAGGGTGTCAAGGTGCTGGCGCAGCGCGTGGATGCGCTGGGCAGTTCGCAGGACGCCAAGGGCCAGATGCGGACGCTGGTAGACAACCTGCGTACCAAACTCGGCAGCGGTGTCGTGGTTCTTGGCGCTGGTTCCGAGGGCAAGGTCTCGTTGATTGTTGGGGTTACTAAAGACCTGACGGCAAAGGTCCAGGCCGGAAAGATCGTCGGCCTGCTGGCCGGCATGGTCGGCGGCAAGGGCGGCGGCCGTCCCGATCTGGCCGAGGCGGGAGGCAGCGATGTCTCGGCTCTGGATGGCGCGCTCGCCAAGGCCGCTTCCGTTGTCGAGGGATTGTTGTAAGCCGCCGATACATTTGGGCGAAGGTCAAAGCGCTTCCAAAGCGTCTCATCCCAAAACGCCCCAAGGAATTTCTACCTTCAAACGTAAGAACGGCCACAGCGAGATGCTGTGGCCGTTCTTATTATGGCTCTTCAGTAGGTTTATGCCGAGATGGACCGGAGGTTAGAAGTTGGTGGAGCTTCAGTCTGCTTTGGGCCCATCATTACTGACGCACGCTTCATGAGTTCAATCTCAGCCGGGGCAAAGAGCTCCGGAGGAATGCCGCCGATTGCAACGAAACCCGGCTCGTCTCCCAGGGCAGCCGATATCTGGTTCCACCGGTGGAAGGGAGAAGTCGTGGGCAGCAGGATCATACGCCGCTTCGGCTCCGGCAAAGCGAAGTATGTCGCCCAGATGCAGAGCGTAACGCATATCGTTAGACCATTAATAACGTTTACGGTCGATTGCATATTCGAATTGTGCGCAAGCCACGCCGCATCAACTAAGCTGACCGCCGCCATCAATCCCAGCCCCAAACCAACTCCAAAGATCCTGCTGCGATGAGAGAGCCCCATAGGCCGGATTGCGAAACACACGAAGATAAGCAGACAGAGTGTGAGAATACTCGATGTCCGCTGCATCTGCGAGACTAAGCCAACAATAAATTCTTTACCTGATTGATTTGGGGCAATAGCCAGACCGACGGTGACTGCCACCGATATTGCCGCGATCCAGCGGAAGATCAACATACCAAGCGATTGAAGTCCCTTAAGAGGTGCCATCGAGAGCTTGAAGATGCTATAGATGACTAGGATCGAAAGAACCGCCTCTATAGCGTAGGAACCCCAATACGTATAGAAATAAACGGGATAAGCAACAGCCAAGGGAATAAAGCTGAAGTGAACCATACTTAACAGAATCAGGTCTGAAACCAACCTGACTGATAGCAGAGCGGTGAGAAACAGATAGTCGCGCAAAACCTTACTGCGCAGAAGAAATACAACCGCAGCTATGCAGAGCACTGGTTCGAGATAAAAGAGAAACGATACTAGCCACGCTGAATGCATCTTGCCGTCCCCGTGAGACTCATAAAAAGCCTAGTCTATTCCACGGGAGCACACAATACATAAATAGCTGTTTTACGCATTATTTTGCAGACAGCTTGGGTCGCGCTGGAGCTTTGAATTACCAGCCACCGCGCATATTGCAGCCACTCGGATCACTCGGGGGGCACATGGGGATCGGAGCAGCGCTGGTCTTCGAGACAGCGATAACGTTGCTGGAGGAAGCGGAGGAGGTCTGGGTGGTTGCAGCGGCACCGGTGAGGGCGAGAACGACGACAAAAGCGCGGACGATGTTTTTCATGACGGGATACCCCAAAAGTTGTATTTCTGTCCGTCGATTTCACTGGACAGATTCGATGGATTGAGCTTAAGATGGACATGCATCTAAGTCCAATAGAATCAAATACATAGCGGAATATCTAACGTTGAAGGTGACCGACGTAATCGCCACTTTTGGCGTGTCTGCAAAACTATGCGACTTTGGCTAAATTTAAGTGGAAGATGTGTTCTCTTTCCGGGCTGGGAAAGAAAAAAATGCTCAACTTGGGACTTTGGGTTGGTTCGAGAATCCACCCCGGGTTTACCTGTTCGTTCCGATGTTGAGACCTTGGAGAGGCGCTTCAGTCGCAAGATAGAGCGGTATACCTTTTAGCATTACGGGCAAAATGCCGCATCTTCCCCTCGACTGCGTACGGGTCAGCAATAAAGCAATCAAATAAGCCGTCGCTTCCATCCACCGAGGAAGAGTTGCTCAAAGAGGCAACAATGGACTGCCGGCAAAATCCTCCGCCGCGATGACACCGAATTTCATACAAGCGCACCTCACCCTTCGCAAAAAGTGCAAAGGGCGAGGTATCTGGGGATTTGTGGCTGACGGGACGAGAGACTGGTCCACTTGAAGCAAACAGCGCGCAGAACAGGATTTAGCTGATCAGGCTTGGACGGGAGCCGGTTCAGCGGGAGCTGCCGGTGCTGCGGAGGCAGGCGCCGGCTTCTTTACTGGAGGGGCTTCAGCCTTTTTCGATGGCGCAAGGATGGCATGAAGGGTCGTACCTTCCATACGGGGCATGAATTCGACCAGACCAGCGTCCCCAATGTCGAGGATGAGGCGGTTGATGATCTTGTACCCGAGGTCGCGGTGGGCCATCTGGCGACCCTTGAAGCGGAGCGACGCCTTGACCTTGTCGCCTTCGCCGAGAAAGCGGACAGCCTGATTTTTCTTGGTCTGGTAGTCGTGCTCGTCGACGGTGACGGAGAACTTGACCTCTTTAATGGTGATGATCTTCTGCTTTTTGCGGGCGGCGCGGTCGCTTTTGTCCTTCTCGTAGAGGAACTTGCCGTAATCCTGGATCTTGCAGACGGGAGGAACGGCATTGGGCGAGATCTCTACGAGATCGAGAGAACGCTCACGGGCCATCTTAAGGGCCTCGAAGGGGGCCATGACGCCGAGTTGTTCGCCGTTCTCGTCGATGACGCGGATTTCGCGGGCGCGGATACGTTCGTTAGTACGGATGAAAGACTTGGCGGAACGTTTATCGATCGGTGGAATAAGTCGCCTCCACAGCGGGCTTTGCGGCTCGCTATGCGTTTGTATAGGGTTAGTCGCACCTTCGAGCTTAAAGGTTGCGTCGCAGCGTGAAGTATAGCATTTTCGATGCCACGATTTCGATGCCATGACCGAAATGCGCCCGGAATGCGCCGCGCCAGGGTCACGGGCCCTTCGCAACATGATTTGCGTTGGAGATACGATAGCGGATACTGTGTGTAAGCTCCGAATGGTGAGAGGGAACCGATGAAACGTCGAATACTGCTGGTGGACGATGAAGTTGCCGTGTTGCTGACTTTGAAGGCCGTGCTCGAGATCAGCGGATTTGAAGTGGATACGGCAGCTTCGGCGAAGGAAGGCAAATCGAAGCTGCATACGCACGAATATCAGATGGTGATTACAGACATGCGCATGGAGAGCGAGGCGGCGGGACTGGAGGTCATCGAGGCGGCGCGGGCGGCGGCGTACCAGCCGGCGGTGGCTCTCTTGACGGCGTTTCCTGCGGCGGAAGAGGACTGGCAGGAGATGGGCGCGGACAAGATGCTGGTGAAGCCGATGCATACGCGCGTTCTGCTGGAACAGCTTGAGAAGCTGCTGGTCTCGCACGAAAACAAGCGGGCCCGGGAAACTCGTGCGCGGAAAGCGGCTCCGACGAAGAGACCGGGAAAGAAAGCTCCAGCGAAAAAGGCAGCGGCGAAGAAGACGCTCACAGGCACAAAGAAGACGGTTGTAAAAAAGAAGACTGCCGTAAAGGCATCCTCGCGAAAGAGCGCGAAAAAGGTCTCCCGCAAAAGGTAAGAGCAGGGTTTAGCTTGGGCTATGCGTCTTGATGTAGTTGCGAAGCGCGATGTTGAGGTCGAGTGCCTTCTGAACACCGCCATCCAACATACGCAGCCACTCGGAGGCGGGTTCTTTCATCTCGGTCGTACTCAGAAGGTAGCTGGTCTGCACAATGATCTCGAGGGCATTGCTAAGGTCGTGGGCGAGCTTGCGTATCTCGACTGCGAGGTCTTCGGGGATTTGGGGAGTGCCGCCGTCGGCATCCTGCGATGGTGAGAGATTCTGTTCGGTCATTGGCACGGATTCCTGATTCGTAGGTAATGAGACGCTAGCCGGGAGAAATAGGTCACTCACGCAAGGGTGGAATTGACAGCGAAGCGCACGTTTGCGAGACTGAATACTCGCGGTTCAGCGGTTTTCGGCTCTGGCTGGGACGCTTCCACCGTGCCGTAGTGGCGGAATTGGCAGACGCGCATGGTTCAGGTCCATGTACTCGCAAGGGTGTGGGGGTTCGAGTCCCCCCTTCGGCACCAAAGATCAAAACAATGAGCACCTTTCGGGGTGCTCATTGTTCGTTTGACCTTGGGTTTGAGCCTCTCCGATTCAGCGTCGTTTATCCTTATCACTGTCCACCATGAACGATACCATTCCACAGCTACTAACTTACGATGAGGCCGCGCTCGACAGCGCCTTTGCAGCCATTGCCGAAGAGGTCCACAGCGGAACTTTATCCCTTGAGACCTCCGACGCGCAGGAGGCGTTTCGGCTGCATTGGCTGGGGCGGAAGCAGGGCAGGCTCAAGCTCATCAGCGAAGCGTGGCTGAAGTCCGCACCGGCGGAGGCGCGCAAGCCGTTGGGCATCCGGTTCAACCAACTTAAACAGCAGATCGAAGCGGCCCTTGGTGCTCCGTTAACGGGAGCAGGCACGACGGCGGTGCGCGGAATCGACATTACGCTGCCGGGAACAGTTCGGCAGCCGGGGATCGCTCATCCGCTGCTCGAAACGATGCAGGAGATCGTTCGCGTCTTCCATCATCTGGGCTATTCGACCAACCTCGGGCCGCAGGTCGAGAGCGACTTCTACAACTTCGAGGCGCTGAACTTTCCTCCGAATCACCCGGCACGAGATACGCAGGACACGCTTCAGATTGCGAATCAAGGCGCAAAACCCGGCCGTGACCGGCTGCTGATGCGGACGCATACCTCGCCCGTCCAGATCAGGACGATGGTGGCGCAGGCACCGCCGATTCGCATCGTCATTCCCGGCAAGGTGCACCGCAACGACGCCGCGGACGCGACGCATTCGCCGATCTTTCATCAGGTCGAAGGGCTCTGCGTCGATACGAACATCACCTTCTCCGACCTGAAGGGAACGCTCGACCACGCGATGAAGGCGCTGTTTGGTTCGGCGGTCAAGACGCGGTTCTTCCCCAGCTTCTTCCCATTCACGGAACCCTCGGCGGATGTACAGATCTCCTGTATCTTCTGCGGTGGAAAGGGCTGCCGGAAGTGCAAGCATTCAGGATGGATTGAGCTGCTCGGCTGCGGCATGGTTGACCCTGCTGTCTTTGCCAGCGTCACCGAAGAACGCCGAAAACTGGGCATCGATGATGATGCTTACAATCCCGATCGCATCACCGGGTTCGCCTTTGGCATGGGTGTCGAGCGCATTGCCATGATTCAGCATGGCATCTCGGATATTGGGCAGTTCTATTCGGGCGACATGCGGTTTCTGGAGCAGTTCGCTTAAACAAAAATAAGCAAAAGCTGGGCAGCTTTATCCACAGCCACAGCCTCTAGCGAACTCCGAGCACATCGCACTTTGCGTGCAAGGCTAACTGGTGGGCGGTGCCACCCAGATAGCGGCTGACTCCTCCCGGATCGCGACGAAGGCCGACAACCAGAAGCTCGGGCCGCAGCCGGCCGATTCCCTCCAGCAGAGCATCTATCTCGTTGCCTTCAATCAGCTCAGAATGAAGATTGATACCGGTCTGCTCTGCTGCGGCCCTGGCTTTATTGTGCAGGTCCTCATAAAACGCCTGCTTCTGATTTTTGAGCAGGAGCGGAACCTCGGGAGCGACGGCAGACACGTAGCTCATATAAGCGGGCTGGTTCTCGATGACGGTGATGAGATAGAGCTCTCCGGAGACAAGCCTGGCAAGATCGAGCGCCGAACGAAAGGCATGTTCCGCTTCCGGTGATTCATCGAATGCAACTGCAATCTTCTTGAACATCGCATCTCCTCAGCTTGCAAACCTACGACCTAGTGATGCTTCAGGTTGTGAAGCGGACGTTTTAAATGCTAAGAGTGCTTTTTCTTTGTGAGGCCAATGAAGCCGAACAACAGGTGCAGCACAGCCAGCGCGAGCGCACCCCAAAACGCTGCACCGAAGGTGGTCACAGCAAAGCCCGGCACAAATTTGCTGGAGAACCAGAGAATCACTGCATTGATGACCAGAAAGAAGACGCCGAAGGTGAGAATGCCCAACGGCAGAGTGATGATCTTGAGCAAGAGGCCCAGGGTCGCATTGAAGAGGCCGATGATGATGACCGCAATCAGGGCAGAGATGAGGCTGCTGACGTGGAAACCCTCCACGAACCGCGACACGATCAGCAGGGCCAGAGCATTTAGAATCCAGTGCAGAAGCAATCGAAGCATGGTCGGTTCCCTCTTTAAGCCTTGGAGTTGAATTGCAGATTGGTCGAGCTGCTGCAAAAAGAGCATACCTGATCTTCTTTGACGGATGTTTGTCGTCGAATGAGTCGCCCAACCCGTTCAGGATGTCTAACTATCAGCCAGGACATCCCATTCAAGAGGTCTTACCCTATGGCGAAACAGTTTGAGCGAATAGAGCCCTTCCACCGCGAGTTCATCGGGAGGCAACGGATCTTCTTTAATGCCTCTGCCGCCACCGAGGGTCACGTCAATGTCTCGCCTCGGGATGGCGCGGCGTTCCGCGTATTGACGGCCAATACGGTGGTCTATCTTGACCAGACGGGTAGCGGCAATGAGACTGCCGCTCACCTGCTGGCCAATGGCCGCCTGACGCTGATGTTCTGCGCCTTCGAGGGGCCGCCGCTGGTTCTTCGCCTCTATGGACAGGGGCGTATCGTGCCGCGGCATAGCTCAGAATACGCTGGCCTGCTTGCTTCAGAGTTTGGGGGTGTGGAGCCGCCGGGAGCGCGGCAGATGGTCCACCTCGATGTCGATCTCGTGCAGACGTCGTGCGGTTATGGGGTGCCGCTGTACGACTATGTGGGCGAGCGCGACCAGCTCATTCGCTGGGCCGAGGCGAAGGGCGAAAAGGGTCTGGAAGAGTACTGGCGCCAGAAAAATGAACGAAGCATCGATGGATTTCCTACAGGCCTATGTGATGACGTAGGTGTCTCCTGAGTCTGACGCATGGGATAGTGGGCAATACGGCAGAATTTCGTGGGGCTGTGTTGGCGAAGAAAGAAGCTCGTTGCCGCTAAACTGATCTCGTGAAGATCTGCATGGGAAGAATCGTCCTGTTATGGATGGGCTGCGTTCTTGTGTCTGCGATGACCGCGGCAGCCGCTACCGGCACGCATATCGAAGGCAGCACGCTGTATCCACGGCTGATCCGCCTTCGTCACGCTCCGCATTCGCTGAAGGGCACATTGCTGGCCAAGACGGGCAACAGGCTGTATCGCAGCACCGACGAAGGGCGCACCTTTACGTATCTGGCTTCGGTTGGCACCGCGGAGGGAAGCAAAGAGCGTTGCTGCTCGACGATCTATGAGCTTCCTCGGAAGATGGGCAAGCTCAGGGCGGGGACGCTGCTGTATTCAGGCTCGTTCTTCTCGGGCGACGTTCCTGCAATCGAGATATATACAAGCACCGACGAGGGCGCGCACTGGAAGTATCTGAGTACGCCGATCAAGGCAGGCGACAAGCATCACGGCCTGTGGGAGCCGGAGTTTACTACGACGAAAGACGGCTCATTGGCGATGTTCTTTTCCGACGAGACTGACGCCTGCTGTAGCCAGAAGCTGGCGCAGATGCGGACGAGGGATGGCGTGCACTGGAGCGCAAAGCAGGATGCGGTAGCCAGTTCGTCGCAGAAAGACCGGCCAGGAATGGCGATTGTGACCCGTCTGCCCGACAAGACCTATTTCATGTCCTATGAGATCTGCGGGCCGGTAACGCACTGCCAGGTCTACTTCCGTCATTCGGCTGATGGCTGGAACTTCGGCGATGCGGCATACTTTGGGGTAAAGGCAGTGACGACAACCGGACAATACTTCGCGCACGCCCCGGCAAATATCTTCGACCCCGCAAGTGGGCAGATCTTGCTGGTGGGGCAGGTGCTGTATGAGGCGGATGGCAGCGTCTCCCCGCAAAACGGAAGGCTGCTGTTCACCAGAAAGGCCTCCGACATTGCTGGAGCGTGGGGCACGAGACCAGCGCCGGTAGAGGTTCCCACTGCGTATGACAATTATTGCCCCAACTATTCTTCGGCGCTGATGCCGGTGCGAGGCGGCCTGCTGGAGCTTGCCTCTGACTACGATAGCTCGCATAAGTGCACTTCTTACGTGGCTATTCTGCCGATTCGGTAGACTAGCTATTCTGCCAATTCGGTAGACTGGTAGATGTCTACCCATGAAGATCCTTACAAGCTGGCTCCGCTCTTACCTGCCCTCACTTTCCGTCTCTGACCGGCAACTGGCCGATGACCTGACGCTTCGCGGCATCGCCGTCGAAGGCGTCCACGACCTTGGCGAAGGCAATGGCCACCTCTTCGAGATGGACATCACCACCAACCGCGTCGATGCAATGAACCATTACGGCATCGCACGCGAGGCGGCGACGATCTATAACCTGCCGCTTTCGCCGCTGGATGTGACCCTGCCTGCCGCAGTGGCGACAACAAAGCCATTTCCTGTCCGGATTGAGGCGCCTGATCTGTGCGGAAGGTTTACAGCGCGGGTGCTCCGGAATGTAACCATTGCTCCAGGCACGGGCCGCATTGCCGAATACTTCAACCTGCTGGGGCAGAAGCAGATCTCGAACGCCGTCGATGCAAGCAACTTTGTACTGATGGGGATGGGACATCCCACGCACGCCTTCGACCTCGACAAGATTGAGGGCGGCATCGTGGTGCGGCTGGCGCGCAAAGGCGAGAAGCTGCGTCTGCTGGACGGAACCGAGAGGATGCTCGAAGCCGACGATCTGGTCGTCGCCGATGAGAAGAAAGCGCTTGCACTCGCAGGCGTTATGGGCGGCTGGGACTCCATGATTACAGCGGAGACGAAGAACATTCTGGTGGAGGCGGCGTGGTTCGATCCCGCGAGCATCCGGCGCAGTTCGCGGCGACACATGCTGCACACAGACGCTTCGCACCGGTTCGAGCGTGGGGCCGACTTCAATGCTGCGCCGGTGGCCAACGCGCTGGTATCGCGGCTGATCCTCGAGTCAGGCGGACAGGTTGAAGGCGAACTGGTGGACGTGGTGATACCAGCGGCTGCGGCGAAGACGGCCGAACGTGCGCCGATTGCGCTTTCAGTGAAACAGGTACAGCGATACCTCGGGACCACGATCGCTGCTGAGGGGATTACAAAGGAGATTGTGGCGCAATATCTGGCGGCGCTCGGGTGCGAATTGGCACCACGGTCCGAGGATGCCTTCGCGGCGAAGCTGCCCAGCTGGCGGCTCGATCTGGAGCGCGAGATTGACCTCATCGAAGAGGTGGCGCGCGTCTATGGGTACAACCGCTTTGCCAATACGCTGCCGACGCCGGGCGTGGTCATTGCGCATCCCAATGCTGCCGCAGAGAACGCCGTGCGCACGCTGCTGCTGGCACTGGGATTCAGCGAATCGATCTCGAGCACCTTTGCCTCGCAGGCTGAGAGCGACTTGTTCAGTGCGTCAGGTAAGGGGACGGTCGCGATGGAGAACCCTCTTTCGGAGGAGGCTGCGCTGCTGCGGCCTTCGCTGACGCCCGGGATGTTGACCATGCTGGCGCACAACCTGAATCGCGATGTGCAGACCGTACGGCTGTTCGAGCAGGGTGCGATCTTTACCGGCGGCACGGATGAGGTGGTGGAGTCCGCATCGCTGTCGCTGGGGTTGACAGGTGTGGCAGCATCGAATTCGCTGCACGGCGCGCAGGATGCTCCGGTCTTCGAGCTGAAGGGCGTGATCGAGTCGCTGCTCTCGTTGTTTGCCTGCGGCGAAGTTACTTTTTCAGCAGAGGTTCCGAGCTGGCTGCAGGCGGGACGGGCAGGCACAGCGTTGCTGGATGGCCAGCCGGTCGCTCAGTTTGGCGAGCTCTCCGCTTCGGAGACAGTCCGGCGTAAGCTGCGGCAGTCTGTTTTTCTGGCGCAGATCGATCTGGTGAAGTTGTATGCTCTCCCCCTGCGCAAGGTGACGGCACACGAGCTTTCGCGCTTTCAAGCCGTCGAGCGGGACTTTTCCTTCACCTTCCCCGATTCGATGCAGTGGCAGACAATCGCCGCCGCGATCCGTGGGCTGAATATTCCAGAACTGCAGCGGCTTTCGCCGACCGAGATCTTTCGTGACGCAAAGGGCAAGTCCGTTCCTTCTGGCTATCACGCAATCCTGCTGAAGTGCGTCTTTCAGTCGAACGAGCGGACGCTCCGCGAGGATGAGCTAACAACGTGGTGGGCGGAAATCATCGCCACGCTCACGAAGCTTGGCGGAACCATCCGCGCTCCAGGCCTATAAGAAGTCAACGCATCCAAAGAAGTCCGTTCTAACCGTTGTCATCCTTCGCTGAACAATTCCGGCCCCTCTTCACAGCGGCATGTTCCCATGTTTTTTGGCCGGGTTCTTCTCGCGTTTCGTCGCCAGCATATCGAGCGCGGAGTTCAAGCGCCGCCGTGTCTCACGGGGGCGAATCACGGCATCGATATATCCGCGTTCCGCCGCGACATAAGGATTGGCAAACCGCTCGCGAAACTCATCCACCTTTTCCCTGCGCGCTTCGGCGAGGATCTCTAGCTTCTGCTCTTCACTTAGCGAAACACCCTGCGGCATCACGCCCTCGGCGCGGCGAACGACAGCGTCCAGCTCGCGCTTGTAGACGATATTCACCGCGCCCTCCGGCCCCATCACCGCAATCTCCGCCGTCGGCCATGCCAGGTTCAGGTCAGTGCGCAGATGCTTCGAACTCATCACGCAGTAAGCCCCACCGTATGCCTTCCGCGTAATCACGGTCAGCTTCGGCACCGTCGCCTCGGCAAAGGCATACAGCAGCTTTGCGCCATGGCGAATAATGCCGCCATGCTCCTGCTGGATTCCCGGCATGAAACCCGGCACATCTTCAAACGTAATGAGCGGAATGTTGAAGGCATCGCAGAACCGCACAAACCGCGCACCCTTCACGCTGGCGTTGATGTCGAGCACACCCGCAAGAAACGCGGGCTGATTGGCCACGATGCCCACGGGCCGTCCAGCCATGCGCGCAAAACCCACCACGATGTTGCGCGCGAAGTGCTCCTGCACCTGAAAAAAATATCCCTCGTCCACCACGCGCGCGATGACCTCCACCATGTCATACGGCTGGTTGCTCTCCTCCGGGATGATGCTGTCAAGCGCAGCATCGGCCCGCGCAGGGTCGTCCTGGATGTCCTTCCGCGGAGGATCGTCGAGGTTGTTCGACGGCAGAAAACCCAGCAGCTCGCGCACCATCGCAAGGCACTCCTGATCGTCGTGCGCCATGAAGTGCGCCACGCCCGAGATCTCGTTGTGGGTCACCGCACCGCCCAGCGCGTCCTTGGTCACGTCCTCATGCGTCACCGTCTTGATGACGTCCGGCCCGGTAACGAACATGTAGCTGGTCTTCTCCGTCATCAATGTGAAGTCCGTAATCGCAGGCGAATACACCGCGCCACCCGCGCACGGCCCCATAATCGCCGAGATCTGCGGCACCACGCCGCTGGCCAGCGTGTTGCGCAGAAAGATGTCCGTATAGCCCGCCAGCGAGACCACGCCCTCCTGAATGCGCGCACCGCCGGAGTCATTCAGTCCTACAATCGGCGCGCCCACTCGCATCGCCATATCCATGATCTTTACGATCTTCGCGGCGTTCGCCTCCGACAGCGATCCGCCAAAGACGGTGAAGTCCTGCGCGAAGACGAACACCACGCGGCCCTGCACCCGACCATAGCCTGTGATGAACCCATCGCCGGGAACGCGCTGCGCGTCCATGCCAAAATCCGTTGCCCGGTGCGTGACGAACTTGTCGGTCTCTTCAAACGTGCCCTCGTCCAGCAGAAACTCCACCCGCTCGCGCGCCGACAGCTTGCCAGCCCTGCGTTCTTTTTCGCGCCGCTCCGCTCCCCCGCCCTCTTCGGCGATGGCATGACGCACCGCAAGCTCTGCGAGTTTAGTCTGGTGCCCGGTGGGCGGCACATGCGATGCAACGGAATCTTCGGAGGCGGCCATAGGCTGCGATTTTAGCAGCGGGAGCAAACCCGCGTCAGCGTTGCTCTGCGGGCAATCCATCCATGGAGAGCCGATCTTTAGGTATAGTGGGCGCATCCACAAATGGAGGCATGACGGCATGTTGAAGCGTGTGTGGCAGGGACTGAGCATAGTGATGCTGGCTGTATTGATGCAGCCGTCAGGTGTGGCGCAGCAGAGGCCTCTGGCTCCGACGCCTCCGATGGGATGGAATAGCTGGGACTCCTATGGCTTGACGGTCAATGAAACGCAGTTTCGCGCGAACGTTGACGCTCTGACCAAACGCCTGAAGAGCGCTGGCTATCAATACGTCGTGGTGGATGAGGGATGGTATCTGGCGAACCCCGAGGATGCGTCGAAGCCCGAGACGCTGAAATACCGGATCGATGCGAATGGACGATATGAGCCCGCGCTGGACCGGTTTGCGACAGCGAAGGGCGATGCGGGGTTCAAGCCCGTGGCCGATTATGTGCACACGCAGGGGCTAAAGTTCGGTATCCACATCATTCGTGGGATTTCGAAGAAGGCCGTAGGGGCGAACCTGCCAATTGCCGGCAGCGGGTTTCACGCCGCCGATGCGGCGGATACAACAGACAAGTGTCCGTGGAACCCTGACAACTTCGGCGTAAAAGACAATGCAGCCGGGCAGGCCTGGTACGACTCGCTGATGAAGCAGTATGCGAGTTGGGGCGTGGACTACATCAAAGTCGATTGCATCGCATCGCACCCGTACAAAGGCGATGAGATTCGTATGATTCATCGCGCCATCGCAAAGACCGGACGCCCCATCGTGCTGAGTCTTTCGCCGGGACCCGCGCCGCTGGGGCAGGCGGCAGAGCTTGGACAGAATGCGCAGTTGTGGCGCATATCGAACGATGTCTGGGACCACTGGGAGAAGAACAAGGAGTGGTCGCAGAATGTGAAGGACCAGTTCGCCGTGATTGCAAGCTGGGCAAAGTACGTGAAACCGGGCAACTGGCCGGACGCGGACATGCTTCCGCTAGGCAAGCTCGGGCCGGTGCCAGGAGACGGTAAACCACGCGCAACCCGGCTGACACAGGACGAACAGCGAACCATGGTGACACTGTGGTCGATCGCGCGGTCTCCCCTATTCTTTGGCGGCAACCTGACCGAGCTTGACGATTGGACAGCGGCGCTGCTGACGAATCCGGCAGTCGTCGCAATGGACCAGCAGGGCCACGCTCAGCGTCTCGCGGGACAGGACGGGAGCGTGATTGCCTGGACCTCGAAGGCCGGAGGCAAGCAGTATCTGGCGCTGTTCAACACAGGCGATTCGGCAGCCACAGTAAAGTCCGGGTTTGCGAAATATGGATTGGCAGGCGGCAAGTATTCGGCGAAAGATGTTTGGGGAAAGAAAGATCTGGGCAACGTAGCCGAAGTGTCTGCGACCGTAGCTCCGCATGGGGCCTTGCTGCTGGAGCTACGGCGGTAGATCGTTTTCCGGTTAGCGGAGCGGGGAGAACGCCAGCGGACGCAGAATGGTGTTGCTGATATTTGCGACGATCTCGGCGTCCTTGAGGTCGGGGTGAGCGCTGAGCGCCTTCCACGCAGGATCGGAGCCGAACTGCTGCCAGTGCTTCTCGCGGCCATCGAGATTATCGAAGGAGAGCATGTAGGTGATGTTCGGTTGGCGGGGACCGATAACGGATTCGCCGATAAAGACCGGGCGCATGCCGAGCCGCTGAAAGATGGCGATCTCGCCGTCGTTGAACATTCCGGCTTTTTTGTTGAGCGCCGTCATCGATTGGGACTGGTAGGTGCGCAGCTCGAAGATGCGAGCTGGTCGGGTGTTCGAATCGGTGGGAAGCACGGCTTCGGGGAGAATGGCGAGGCTGTGGAGGAGGCTGCTTTCAATCGTGACAAAGGGCAGTCCCGCACCAGAGCTGAGTTTTTGCGAAGCCTTTTCGTGGGCTTCGTCCCCGGCAACTTTGGCGAGAGTCGTCTCCATCGCGCTGAGAGACGGGTACTGCACGATGGTGACGATGTAGGGACCGTTAGGGCCGATGAGGTTGGACAACGCAGCCAGGGGCTTGGCGCCGCCACGAGTCAGGGCAGGAAAGAGGCCGGTCTGGAGGTACTCGGAGACGCGGCTGGCCTGAGATTCGCCGCTGTTGTGCAGGTACCAGGTTTTAAGCTCCAGGAAGCTACGGGTCGATTCGCGGTTGGGTTGGGCGGCTAGAGCTTTCGAGGAGACGAGGGCGGACATTGCTGCTGCACCTGTAATCATTTGGCGGCGATCCATAGTGCTAACGTATATCAAATTGTGACCTGCATCCATCTGCTTCTGTTGCAATGATTTCTTTTGGATGACTCCAACCGGTTGCTTCGCGGCAGCGTTCGCCTTACCATCGCCCTTAGTGGACATTCCTGCGAACAAGACGAAGATTAATCTGAATCGCGCCTCGTCCGAGGCGGAGCGGCTGGTCTCCGCTGGCCGTGTGGACGAGGACGCGGCCTTCGAACTGAAGCTGCGGCCCACCCGGCTGCGCGAGTTCGTCGGGCAGGAGAAGGCCAAGGAGCAGTTGGCGATTGCGCTCGAAGCCGCGAAGTCGCGCGGCGAGGCGCTCGATCATGTGCTGCTCTTCGGGCCTCCGGGGCTGGGTAAAACCACACTGGCGACGATCATCGCCAATGAGCTTGAGGTCGGCTATCAACAAACTTCCGGCCCGGCGTTGCAGATTCAGGGAGACCTGACCGCGATCCTGACCAACCTGCGCGAGCGTCAGGTGCTCTTTCTCGATGAGATTCATCGCCTGCAGCCGGTGCTCGAAGAGAAGCTCTACACCGCGCTCGAAGACTACAAGCTCGACATCATGATCGGTCAGGGCCCAGCGGCACGCACGCACGTCATGGACATCAAGCCCTTCACCTTCGTCGCCGCGACGACCAGGCCGGGGCTGCTCTCGTCTCCGCTGCGGTCGCGCTTCGGGATTTTGCTGCGGCTGGAGTTCTACACCGACGACGAGCTGCGGTTTGTGGTCGAGCGCAGCGCCGAGGTGATGGGTGTTCCCATCGACCGCGACGGTGCGGCGGAGATTGCGATGCGCTCACGAGGCACACCGCGAATCGCCAACCGCCTGCTACGGCGGGTGCGCGACTACGCACAGGTGCGCGCGCAGGGCGTGATCGACCGTCCGACGGCGCAGGCCGCGCTGACGCTGCTCGAGGTCGACGCACACGGTTTCGACGAGCTCGACCGGCGTCTGCTGCGAACGATCATCGAAAAATACGACGGCGGCCCGGTCGGCCTGAACACGCTGGCTGCCGCGCTGGCCGAAGAGCAGGACGCGCTCGAAGAGGTCTACGAGCCGTTCCTGATCCAGATCGGCTTTCTCGACCGCACCCCACGCGGACGGGTCGCGACGCGGCTGGCTTATGAGCATCTAGGCATCGAGATGCCGCGCAAGCTGAGCCTCTTCAGCTAGCCAATCTTTCTTTCACAAGCCGACATCGGGAGTGATCCGCGATGCAATCTGCCGTCCTGTTCTCTCCTCTTTCGGAGTACCCCCCCCCCGGTGTACTTTAAGTCCTAAAGTCTTCGAAATAAATAACTTAAGTCCGGACTTCGGTCTGGACCGGTTAAAGGAAAAGACCCGGCGGTGTGCCGGGTTTCTCGCTTTCTCTCTGCTTTAATTGTAGCCGGGGTGTCAAGGTTTTTGGGGGGGCGAACAATTGACCCGAGATGCTTAAAGCGCTCGCTCTTTATTGACATCGAAGTCCAGACCGGTAATTTTGCCAAAAATCGCTTCTCTGTAACCTTGCGGAATTTCTTCCGGATAGTGCTGGTCAAGGTATTGATATGCGCGCTCTGCTTCCACCCAATTGCCCGCTATTATGGCACTCGAGCACAAATTTATCCAAACTCCAATGTTCGTGGTCTTGCGTGACGCGATGGAAAACTGAACGCTAGCGCTGCTGAATTTCCCCTGTTCGACTAGTGACATTCCCATAGCAGCTTGGGGGTTACCGGGTTCATTCAATCTAGCGACTTTGGTGTGGCGCAGCCTAGGCAATCGTCGTGCAATAGCTTGTATGAAGTTCGCTCCGACTATTGTGTGAGGGAGCAGAGCCTTCCAGAGTCCGGACGCGAAAAACTTGAAGGCGGAGGTTGGGTTCCTTCGTGCAACGTAGAACCCACACAGCAAGTCAAAGTAGGCAGAACGAAGCGGATGCCATGATAACCAGTGAGCTATCTTCAGCTCCTCCAACAGGAAAAAGTAGTTACCTCTCTCGGTTCTTACCCGCTCAAACAGCTCGATAGCCTTCTCATACTGCCCCATGCAGGAGAGCGCGCGGGCGTAATGGAAATCGACCGCGGGCCCCTTCGCGCCTTCACTGATTGCGCTTTCCATTTCGGAAAGCGAGGCTGCGTAGTTCTTTTCCATTCCAAATGAGGTCGACAAGGCAAGCCGCCAGTACGGAACCGAACTACCGCGTCCGGACTCCCTGAACAGTGCCTGCGCTTGCGAATGCTCACCCGCAATGTCGAGCAACACTCCTTTCCCCGCATAGAACTGGGACAGGTTCCTGCCACTCAGTATTCCCACATCGGCCCGAGCCAACAATGCGCGCAGCCGCTTTTCATCCCGCTTCCACCTCTCACCGGCAAGGTGCCTTTCGAGAGACAGATCTAAAGCGGAGATCGGGACGTACAGAGCCAATGCGTCCATGTCGCTAGGGTCGATTTCCAGTGCCTTGTCCAAGTCAGAAAGGATGTCCTTATACGTTCCTCCCTTTGACAGCCAGATTTTAATCTGCTTTGTGTATGGATTGCCTAGTCCGGCCACTGAAAGCATTTGTGCTGCGATCTCAAAAAACTCTTCGTTCTCTCCCTGAGAAACCTCGGAGGATAGGTACATATACATCGCGCCTACAATTCCGACTGCAACGAGCAGAAAACCGAAAATCCGGTGGGAATCGATTATGACGCCGCCGACTGCGGCAGCAAGAATGCTGATGAGCACCACGGCTCTGCGCGCGATCGTTCGGATTGGCATAGTTCTGGGAAAAGCATACCTCTAAACGGTGCCCTCTTGGGCTTGACGACAGGACTGCTGTCGGACATGTGAAGGATCAGTACCCACAATGCGTATTTGAATACTGAGCTTCTTGGATTCGGCGGCGGGTGCATGTGGGTATTGTTCGAGTCAGGGTTGGCGCAGCGATGGTGGGACGAACGCTGTGCTTAACATCTGGGGGCTGGCGGTGAGGTAGTAGGTGGGGATCTTTGGGAACTGCTCTTCGACTAGTTGCAGAGTGCGGAAGTCGAAGCTCTGGACCTCGACGCGGCCCTCCATGTGGTTGCGCGTGATGATTCCGCACAGCGTCGTGACGAAGGTCTGCGGATCGACGGTGTGGTTGGTGGTCGGTTCGGCGTGGCCGGGGAGCGGAAGGTTGGCGACGGAGCGGCCGGGAGGGTCGTTGGGCAGCGGCAGAATCTTGGTCTCGATGTTGAAGCGCACCTTGGCGGCGTTGGCGGCGCGGGCGGCGGCATCGGGGTTCGATCTGCCGGGGCCGGTGGTGTAGTACTTCACGTAGAAGGCGACGAAGTGGAAGAGCTGCTCGGCGTTGGTGGGGACGTAGGGGTTGATGAGGTGCTCTTGTCTGGCGAAGGCGACGGCGACGGGCGAGAGGGCGAGGTCGTTGGTCTGTTTGGGAAACTGGGGGTGGAGCTTGTCGCAGATGAAGGTGCGCTGCGCCTCGGTGCTTGAGATGTCGCGGGTGTAGACGCGGTTTTCGAGCGTATAGGGCGTGCCGTCGGCATGGCGGCAGGACTCGGGGTTGAGGTACTGGTCGTGCCAAATCATGGAGACGTGGTCGGTGGTGACACCGGTGTCGGTCTCAAGCGTGGTGGCGAGGTGGTCGAGGCCGTCTTCAAACGACGGCAGCGTGTTTTCGGGTCGAAGGCCGCGGCCTCCGCGATGGGCGGCGACGTCGAAGCTGGCGAAGTAGGCAGCGTCGGCTGGGTGAGCGGCTCTTTCTTCTTTGAGGACATCCTGAAGCATGTCGGGGTAGTCGGTGATGATGCCGTCGACGCGGAGATCGATCAGCGCGCGCATCTTGTCGGGCGTATCGGTCGTCCAGGGAACGACGCGGAAGCCTGCCTTGTGAAGCTCGGCGACGTTGACCGGAGGATTCCTACCAAGCACGGTCGAATCCTGCGGAGAGAGCACGGGCGTAGGCGCGCCGTGAGCTTCGGCGTGGGTGCGAGCTGCGGTCATCAGGGCGAGGAAAGGATTGGTCGGCATCGTGGAAGTCCGCTGTGCACAGAGTAAGGCAGTGGCGAGGAAGAGAGAGGAGGAGGCGAGAACCTGAAATCGCATGGAAGGCCCGATGATAGCCGATTGAGATAGCTTCCCGAATTAACTATGTTTATCCGAGAGCGGTCGTCAGGTTTCCTTTGGCTGCTGCAAGTCTCGCCTCGGCTGCGTTGCGGTCGAGCGAGAGCTTCTGCATGACGATGGCCGTCCTTACGGTTCCTCCTTCGGTAAGCAGTTTCGCAGCAGCAGCCTGATCGACGCCGGTAGCAGCGCTGATGATCCGCTGGGCGCGATCTACCAGCTTTGCGTTTGTTGGTTGAACATTCACCATCAGGTTGCCATAGACTGCTCCGGCGCGGACCATGACCCCGGTGCTGATCATGTTGAGCACCAGTTTTGTGGCCGTTCCGGCTTTAAGGCGAGTGCTTCCGGTGAGGATCTCCGCGCCGGTGACGGGTGCGATGGCAATGTCGGCGAGGGCGGCCATCTCCGAATCGGGAACGCAGGTAAGCGATATCGTCAGCGCGCCCAGCTTGCGGGCATGGCCAAGCGCTCCGAGAACATAGGGCGTTCGTCCGCTGGCGGCGATGCCGATGAGTGCGTCCTGCCCGGTGAAGGCGCGGGCGACGAGGTCGGCTGCCCCCTGGTCGGGCGAATCTTCGGAGGCTTCGCTCGAGTTGCGCAGAGCGCCGTCGCCGCCGGCGATAATGCCCTGAAACAGCGTCTGGGGAACAGAAAAAGTCGGCGGACACTCCGAGGCGTCGAGCACACCGAGGCGGCCGCTGGTGCCTGCTCCTATATAGAAGAGGCGGCCACCCTGCTCGAAGCGGTCGGTGATGGCGTCGACGGCGCTGGCGATGCGGGGAAGCTCGGCGGCGACGGCGGCGGCGACGGTGGCATCCTCTTCATTGATGACACGCAGCATCTCGAGGGTGGAGAGCCGGTCGATGCGCTCGCTGGCGGGATTTCGGGCTTCGGTGGAAAGAGCGGCGAGATTCATGGTGCTTCCATGATGGGGGCTGAGGGCTAACGGGTGCAATGATTGACTTTCGAGGTTGTAGGATGGGATGTGGCGATTTTGGCCGGGAACCTTCGGGTGAACTCGCTTACGATCAGACTGTCCCATATAATCAAGGCTTCGCTGAAGATGCTGGCGGAGCGTTATTTCAAGAGCAGTGAGGGTGTGCGTATCTTTACCGTGAATCGAGAGAGCGGAAGCTCCCTGAAAAGCAAGACCAAGCCTGTGTGCACGCGCTCCAGCCGCTCCCGTATCGCTCAAGCCGTGCTCTTTTCGTCCCTTGCAATGCTGACCGGCCCTGCGCTGATGGCGCAGACCAATACTGCGACGACTCCCACGGCGGAGCAGGGAGTGCAGACGTTGTGCCAGCCGGAGGTGATCGGCAACCGGCGAATTCCCAAGGAATCGGTGTTGGCGCGGCTGTTCAGCCACCAGAACGATCTCTACGATCCGGCGGTCGTCGAACGCGACTTCAACTCGCTGTGGAACACCGGCTACTTTGACAATATCCGGATCGAGCGGGTGGATACGCCGAAGTGCGTGCAGCTCATCATCTACGTCAAAGAGAAGCCGACCATCAAAGAGCTGCTCTACAAGGGCATGAGCTCGATCTCGCAGTCCGATGTGCTCGAGGCCTTCAAGAAAGCCAAGGTCGGGCTCTCGGTCGAGAGCCAGTATGACCCCACCAAGATCAAGCGCGCCGAGACCGTTATCAAGGAGATGCTGGCCGCGCATGGCCATCAGTTCGCCACGGTCACCGAGACCATCAAGATGATTCCGCCCGCGGGCGTCTCGGTCACCTTCAATGTGAAGGAAGGGCCGACGGTGAAGGTCGGCAAGATCGAGTTCACCGGCAACAACAACCTGAGCGATCGCACCCTGCGCCGGGCGATGAAGAACCTGAAGCCCATCGGCATCCCGCACTCCATCATTCTCGAAAACCTGTTCGCGCGGACGTTCGACGCGACCAAGCTCGACGAAGACACCGAGCGGGTGCGCCAGGCGTATCGCGACCGCGGCTACTTCAAGGCCGTGACCACAGAGCCGACGACGCATATCCGCAACGCGGGCGGCTTGAACCCGTTCACGCTGCGGCCCTCGAAGGGCAAGCGCGTCGACATCCTGATGCCGGTCGAAGAGGGCGAGCGCTACCGTCTGGGCGGCATCACCTTCTCGGGCAATAAGGCCGTGACGAATACTCGGGTCCTGCGGGCGCAGTTCGCGCAGAAGGACGGCCAGTGGTTCAACGCCACTATGTTCCAGAAGGGCCTGGACCAGTTGCGCAAGTCCTATGGCGAACTGGGCTACATCAACTTCGTCGGCTCGCCGATTCCGCGCATCGATGAAGCGAAGAAGCTGATCTACCTGAACATCGACATCGACGAGGGCAAGCCGTTCTATGTCTCCCGGATCGAGTTCACGGGCAATACGATCACCCGCGACAAGGTCATCCGCCGCGAGCTGATGCTCGAAGAGGGCCAGGTCTATAACAGCCGGCTTTGGGACCTTTCGATCCTGCGGTTGAACCAGTTGAACTACTTCGACACCATCAAGGCCGACCAGGACTCGGAGAGCCGCCAGAATGCGGACGACGGAACCGTCGATCTGCTGCTGAAGCTGAAGGAGAAGGGCAAGAACTCCATCGGCCTCAACGGCGGCATCAGCGGCCTGTCAGGAACGTTTATCGGGTTGAACTATTCGACCAACAACTTCCTTGGACTGGGCGAGACGCTCTCCGTACAGGCGAACATCGGCGACCTGTCGCGCAACCTGAGCTTAGGCTTTACCGAACCTTATCTGCGCAACAAACCGATCTCGCTGGGCGTGCAGGTGTTTACCCAGAAGTACGATTACAACCCGGCCAAGAGCTATGGCATCGCCAACAACCAGAGCCAGAACCTGACCAATGCGCAGCAATCGCAACTGACGAACTACAACACGGCGACGACCGGTCTGACGGTGACGACGAGCGAACCGCTGCGGCACCTCTGGTCGCGCAGCGGCGTGACCCGCATCGGCCTGGCCTACGCCTTGTCGCGCTCCTCGGTGTCGACGTTCAACGACAATACGCGCAATGTCTTCCAGTCGCTGGCGTTCCGTTCGGGCGTCCAGGGGCCGAACCAGTTGAACGGCATCATCACCTCGGTCCTGACGCCGAGCTTTACCTACTCCAGCCTTGACCGCGCGGTTGGACCGCACAACGGCAAGGACTTCAATCTTGATGTGCAGGTCGCGGGCATCGGCGGCAACGTGAAGTACTACGCGCCGCAGATGAGCTATCGGCAGTTCTTCCCGATGAAGGGCCTGAAGGTCAACCACGCAGGCCACAATGTACTTGGCTACCGCATCCAGTTCGCGCACGTCGCGGGCTTCGGAGGCGAAGTCGCACCGCCGACCAACCGTCTGTACAGCGGCGGCGACCAGGACGTTCGCGGCTTCGATGTCCGCTCGGCCGGGCCTTACACCTTTATTCCGACCCGGGTGATGTTCAACCTGACCAACCCGGACGGCAACACGGTCCCCATCGACCCGTCGAACCCGACGACCGGTACGGTCAAGATCCCGCTGCCGGTCTATCGCATGGTCTCGATCGGCGGAGACACCAGCCTGACGGCGAACCTGGAGTACAACATCCCGATCGTCAGCCAGGTGACATTCTCGTTCTTCACTGACTTCAACCTGACCTTCGATGCGCAGCCGAACCAGTTGCGGCAGAGTGTCGCCGGCCAGGCGGTCATCTCGGGCGCGTCTTACGGCTGCCCGACGCTGGTCAACGGCTCCTGCTTCGGCGGGCAGTCGGTTGCGTTCCCGGACCGGCTGCATGTAGTCCCGGGCACGAACTTTGTGCCGCGCATGTCGAACGGCATCGAGCTTCAGGTCATTCTGCCGATTGTGAATGCGCCGTTCCGGATCTACTACGCCTATAACCCGCTGCGGCTTTACAAGAGCATTCCGCAGGAGCTTGCCGTCCCGAACTCGGGCGCTGGGAACACATTCCAGAGCTACTTCCCGAACTCGGATGCGGGCTTGTACAGCTATCAGCAGGCGGTGCAATACTACGGTGCAAACTACCAGCTTCGGGAGCCGCGCAAGACGTTCCGCCTGACGGTCGGCACTACCTTCTAGTTGTGAAGGCTCAAGAGGTCCTTCCCGTTCAGGCTGAACGGGAAGCTGGGGCATTGAAGAGGCTGGCACAGACCAGCCCCACCCCTCGGGGCGGTAACGCATCGGCAAGACCCCCATCCAGCGCATCGTCATCGGTGGCAGAAGCACCCACTTCTGCCCGGTATGCCGGAAATAACCCAACCCCTCTCTCCGAGCGCAGGATTACAATCGAACCAAGAGGTGTTTTATGGCTCATCGCGCGATTCCAGTTCCCACCGAACAGGAGATCAAGGACGCTGAATCAGCCTATGAAGCTTGGTTCCGTTCCGAGGTCGAGGAAGGCCTGCGCGAAGCCGACGATCCCAATACCGAATGGGTCTCCAATGAAGAGGTAGAGCGTCAAAGCGCTTTACAACGCGCAGAATGGCTTCGTCAGATTGATGCAAAAAGGACTGCCGGGTGAAGGTTGTCTGGACGAAGAGAGCAGCACGAAACCGCTTTGAGTAGTTGCAATATATCGGCGAACAAAATCCAGCCGCTGCAGCCCGATTGTCTCTTGAACTCGAAAATCAGGCCAGACTGCTTGCCAGCTATCCGGAAATGGGTCGCCCCGGTCGGACTGCGAATAGTCGCGAACTGGTTATCGGTCGTACTCCCTTTGTTCTGATCTATCGAATTCAACCCGATTCAGTAGAAATTTTTCGCTTGCTCCATGGAGCACAGAAATGGCCTAGAAATAAGCCTTCAATTTAATCTGTAACCAGTCAATCCTTTACGCGCACATCTCACGACCCCATTTATCAAACTCAGCCCCAGCCTGTCGCACAGATTGCGGTTTTCGAATTTTTGGAGGCGATGTCTTGCAGCGCGGGCAAGATACCGTGTTTAGATTAATTCCCCATCGGTTCTTCACAACAGTACCGTGGATTACAAGCAACATTCCGAAGGTCAACAGCCCCAAGAGCGCGACGACAGGAATCATCGGTTTCTATCCCTCCCGCTATGCCAGTTCAAGCTCTTCCAACGCCACTACCGCCCCGCGGCCTGCTCCGCCGAGATCGCCCCGCCCAGCACCCGCAGCAGGGGATCGTCCTCGACGATCTCCAGCGCATAGCTCTGCAGCGAGCTCATCTTCACCATCTGCTGCAGGTAATCCCGCAGCATCGCCATCTCCAGAAACCTGACGTTGAACCCCGTCAGAAAGAACCGGCCCGGCCCGGCCATGTGGATCGATGAGGCCGTCGCCGCAGCCAGTGCCTTGTGCCATAGCCGCTTGAACTCCAGGCATCGCGGCACCCCCGCCTTCGCCGCCTCAAACACCTCTTCCGGCTCCATATCCAGAAACCGCAGCCGCATCGCCCGGTGCCCCATAATGCCTTCCAGGTGCCCGCGCCCACCGCAGCCGCAGTAGCATTCCTTCTCATCGAGCGTCACCACCGTATGCCCACCCTCCCACACGCCCGGCGTAAACGGATAGCGTCCATACCCAATGCCCACGCCTAGCGTCCATACGCGAACCACACTGTCCAGCCGCCCATGCACCGAGGCCAGCCCCGCCGCCGTCGCATCGGCGTCGTTGACCACCGTCACCGGCACGTCGAGATCGTGACCCCGCAGCTCCGCCTCCAGCAGCGTCTCGATCCGCGCGCCCTTCAACTGCGGCAGGTTCGGAGACTCCTCCATCACCCCGTTCTTGATCAATCCCGGCAGCGCCACCCCCACCGCCGAAACCCCCTTCGCCCCGCCGACCGCCAGCAGCACCTGCTCGCAGATCGTCCGTACCAGGCCCTCCGTCGGCATCTCCACCAGAGCATATTTATCGTCTGCCTGCTCGGGAAACCGCCGCAGCTCCCCCACCAGCTTATGGTCCACCACCAGCCCGGCCGACATCCGCTCCGAAACCACAACGCCAATAATCTTTGCCATGCTTCTTCCGCCTCATCTGGCCCCATTCAAGGGGCAGCGCGTCTACTCAAACTTGCTCACGCGATTCAACCCGTTGAAAGCTGCAACTTTATAACATTCCGCCAGCGTTGGATAGTTGAAGACCGTATCCACGAAATACTCCAGTTTTCCGCCTAGCGCCATCACCGCCTGGCCAATGTGCAGCAGCTCGCTCGCACCCTCGCCGATGATGTGTACTCCCAGGATCGAATGGTCCATCCGGTGGAAGATCAGCTTCAGCCGCCCCGTCGTATCGCCGCGAATCTGCCCGCGCGCGATCTCGCGGTAGTAGGCCACGCCAACCTCGTAGGGAACGTCCTCTTCGGTCAACTGCTCCTCGGTCTTGCCGATAAAGCTGATCTCCGGAATCGTATAGATCCCGTAAGGATAAAGCCCTGGATTCGACAGCACCTGCTCGTCCCCAAACGCCCGCGCCGCCGCAATCCGACCCTGCTCCATCGACACCGAGGCCAGCGACGGAAACCCGATCACGTCGCCCCCGGCAAAGATCGTCGGCACCTTGGTCCTGAAGTCCTTGTCCACCGGAATGCGCCCACGCGAGTCCGACTCCACCCCGACTGCGGCGAGATTCAGCTCGTCCACGTTGCCCTGCCGCCCAACCGCATACAGCAGCGCATCGCCCTGAACCTTCTTCTTGCTCTCCAGATTGGCGACCACCGTGCCATCCGGCATCTCTTCGACCGACTCCACCTCTTCGTTCAGCCGCATCGTCACCCGCGAGTCGCGCAGATGGTAGCTCAGCGCCTCGACGATCTCCTGGTCGGCAAACTCCAGCAACCGCGGCCTCCGCTCAATCAGCGTCACCCGCACGCCGAGCGCCGAGAACATGCAGGTGTACTCCACCCCGATGACGCCGCCGCCCACCACGATCAGCGTCTTCGGCAGGTTCACCATCTCGAGCACAAGGTCGCTGTTGATGATGCTGTGGCCGTTGATCGGCACCTTGGGAGAGGACGCAGGCTTGGTCCCGGTTGCGATCAGAACATTCTTCGCCTCATAAATCGACGAGCCGCGCGAATTCGTTACCTTGATATGGGTTGCGTCTTCAAAGCTCGCCACGCCCACCAGCATCTCGATGTTGTTGCGCGAGAGCTGCGCCTCGGTCACGTCCACCTCGGTCTTGATGACGTGCTGGACGCGGAAGGCGAGGTCCGCCATCGTGATGCGTTCCTTCACCCGGTAGTTCATGCCGTAGATGGACTTGTAGTTATAGCCCGACAGATGCAGCACCGCCTCGCGCATCGTCTTCGACGGAATCGTTCCCGTGTTGATGCAGCCCCCGCCCACCACCTCGCGCATCTCCACCAGCGCGACCTTCTTGCCCAGCTTGGACGCATAAATCGCAGCCCGCTGCCCCGCCGGGCCGGACCCAATCACGATCAAATCGTAAACACTGCTCATATAGACAAACTCATCGACAATTTCCTTACCCCAACTTACGCCGCGATCATGAATTTCACGCTGCGGGGGGTAATCCATCGTCCGGTTAGCGGCCTGTAATCGCACACTCCAGGACCGATTTTTTTCAAAAAACGCGCCATTTCCTAACCTATCACAGCAGCACCCTCATCCTACGCCCCCTCCATCGCAGCGAAGCACCCAAAACGCCAAATCCAATACACTTACACCGTGCGCCGCTACGCCATCACCGACCGAACCCTCTTCCCCGCCAAAACCGAAGAGTTCAGCAGCACCGAAAAATCCCGGGTGCCCCATCCTTCGCAGCTTCATCGTGAAGGGTGGGAGCCACAGCTCTCCGCGCTCCTCCGCCAGACCGCCCAATGGGCTGCCGAGGGCATCGACTACATCCAACTCCGCGAAAAAGACCTTGCTCCCGCCACCCTCGCCTCCCTCACCCGCCAAATCCTCCAAAACCTCCGCAACACCCACACGAAACTCCTCATCAACTCCCGCGCCGACGTAGCCATCGCCACCGCCGCCCACGGAGTCCACCTCACCGCCGCCCCCGGCCAACTCACCCCCCAACAGGTCCGCCAGCTCTACGCCGACGCCACCCTTCCACCGCCGGTCCTCTCCATCTCCTGCCACACTCTCGCCGAAGTCGAACAGGCCCGCCGCCACGCCGACGTTATCCTCTTCGGCCCCATCTTTCACAAATCCATTGCGGGCGAACTCATCACCCCCGGTCAGGGTCTCGAAGCCCTTCACGCAGCGTCGCTCGCCGCCGCCCCCACCCCCATCTATGCGCTCGGCGGCGTCAACCCCGAAAACGCCGCGTCATGCCTCAAAGCCGGTGCCGCCGGGATCGCCGGCATTCGACTCTTCCATGCTCTCTGAACAGAGACTTCGCACGCGGCAGTAACGCGAAAGTAGTTTAGTCTATAAATAGTTTAGTGACTAAACTATTTAGCTTCTAAATCAAAATCGAAATAACCTCAACAAAACAAAACTCTTACGAGGAAATAAGCAGCTAAGTAATTGATTTAAAATGGCTTACGCCAGAGGTTTGTTTAGACGAGCCGTGGATCGGGAGATTCCAACGCCCGGTGAACCGGCAGGCGGAATATTTTCTTCCGCTCCCGATCTCCGAGCGTATGATGAGCAATCCGGGCCCAGCAGAATTCATGCACAACGCGGAGCGTATTTTATGGCGAGATTGAGCCGCAGCGCCTCAAGCCCGACGGATTCGCCCTCTTCTTTCGCCGATGCCCTCACCGACGCCGAGCGCCTGCTCAAATATGCCGCCGAGACCGGGGTCGACGTCGATGGTGCCACCCGCGCCGCCGTTCTTCTCGCCCGCAGCACCCCTGTCGAGAGTTGGACCGAGCCTATCATCGATGGCCTTCTCGAAGCCCTGACCACCCTTGCCGCGCTGCTCAAACCCGTCACCGCGGCCAGCCTCAAGGCCTGGAACGAGGACACCAGCGCCACCGTCCGTTACTACCTCCGTTGGGCAATCATGCTCGCCTGCATCATCGTTCCGGCCTCGATCGCCAGCTTCGCCACCTCGGCGCTGTCCAACTCTCTCCGGACCGATATCACCAGGGCCAACGAACTCGCCGTCAAGCTCCGCGCCGAGCTCGGGCTGGCGCCGCCAGCCGCTCAACCCGGCGCCGCCGCACCCACTCTTCCCCCCGGCGTCAGCGACACCGACGTCATCTCCGAGCTGCAGGAGTACGCCGCCACCATCCGCCTGATCGACGCCCGTGCCCGCGAACTCAACTGGCTCGTGCTGCCCCACGTCTCCGTCCACGCTCCCGCCGGGCGCGGCGACCCGAAACAGCGAGCGGTCTACGAGCTCGATCCCAGCCTTCCCAACTTCTATACCGCCCGCGACTCCGCCACCGCCACCTATCAGTCTGTCCGCTACCGCGCCCAGAGTCTCCTCAATAACGTCTCCATCTTTTATGGGGCGATTAACACCTGCATCCTTCCCGTCCTCTACGCTCTGCTCGGGACCTGCGCTTATCTGCTGCGAAACTTCGAGAGCCAGATGAGCAACCATACCTTCATCCCTTCCCCGGCGAACTCCGCCCGCTTTCTGATCGCCGCCATCGGCGGGGCCGTCGTTGGCCTCTTCAATAACTTCACCGTGACACCGGAGGCCTCGATTCCGCCTCTGGCGCTTGCCTTCCTTGTCGGTTATGCTGTCGACGTCTTCTTCGCCTTCCTCGAAGGGCTCCTGAAAGCCTTCACCAAAGCCGAAACTCCACCGCAAACACCCGCCGCAAACATCTGACAGGCACCTCGAATCCACCAGATCCACAGGAAAATACCGATGACAAAGACCCTCTGCCTCGCCGCCGCCCTCGTCCTGTCGGGAACGCTCGTCTCCGCACAGACCGCAACGCCCGCGCCTGCACCCTCTGCCGCTCCTGCCGCCGCTCCAGCGCCAGCCATGGCTCCGGTACCAGCGGCAACCGCCGTTCCCGCTTCCGCTACTGGTTCGGCGGCAACCGCCAAGCCGGACTTCACCGGCACATGGAAGCTGAACCTCGAAAAGAGCGACTACGACCAGGTCCCGCCGCCATCGGACGAGACGCTCACCTTCGCTCACGACGGCTCTACCTCCACCATTGCCACGGTCTCCGACAACGAACGCGGCAAGGAGGTTTACACCCTGCCCTTCAGCACCGATGGCACCGAGACCCCGACGCCCAACGGAGTATTCGCCAACACCGCCACGCTCCAGTACCTCAGCACCAAAGGCGAGTGGCAGGGCTCCTCGCTGGTCCTCACCCAGAAGATCCTGTATCAGGACAGCCCCGGAACCCTGAGATCGGTCCTGACTCTCTCGCCGGATGGAAAGACCCTGACGTGCGCTATGCACATCTCGGTCGATCAGGGAGAGTTCGACACCACGGCGGTCTATGATAGACAGCCCGCTGCGCAGAAGCCGGTTTGACCTGCAACCCTAACCTGCATACCTTAAAGACGTGCTTATAACCCCGCTCCAATTAGTCGACGAACCTCTTGCGATAGACGAGACCATCGAACCCGGCGCGCTCGACTACACTCCCGAGCTTCGCCAGGTCAGCCCGCTTCCCGTCCAAGGCAGCGCTGACCTGCTCATCGAGCACCGCGACGCCGGGTCGCACGTCAACGACATCCGCCTCCGCGCTACTTATAGCGGCGACTTCGAGATTCTCTGCGCCCGCTGTGTCGAGCCTGTCCCCACGACGCTCGCGGGGGACTTCGACCTCATCTTTCGTCCCGAAGAGGCCGATGCCGTCGCCGGGGAGCACTCCATTACCCCGGACGAGACCGAAATCGGTTATTATCAGGAGAGCGGTCTTTCGCTTGAAGATGTGGTGCGCGAGCAGGTGTTACTCTCCCTGCCCGGCCGTACTCTCTGCAAAGAAGATTGCAAAGGGCTTTGCCCGCGCTGTGGCCAGAACCTGAATCTTGCAACCTGCTCCTGCGGTGAAGCTCCGGCCAGCCCACAGTGGAATGCTCTTGCGGATCTGGCATCCAAGCTCGAGCTCAAGCACTAGAAAAGTTTTGCTTCGTCGTCAGTGCGATTCGCCTGACTGCCGCGGCCCATTGAAAGGGACACTGCAATGCCTAATCCAAAACGGCGCCACTCCAAGCAACGGACTGCCAAGCGCCGCAGCCACGACTTCCTCACCCCCACCGGCCTCTCCGAGTGCCCCAACTGCCACGAACGCAAGCTGCCTCACCGCATCTGCCGCAAGTGCGGCACCTACAAGGGCCGCGAGGTTCTCACGGCCAAGGAAGCAAGCTAGTATTATTCACATCTTGAGACTTCAAATCCCCTGCTGATGCCGATCGACATCGTTGTAGACGCAATGGGTTCTGACAAGGCCCCCGAATCCGAGATTCGCGGGGCTATCCTCGCTGCACGTCAGTACGACGTCCGTGTCCATCTCGCAGGCCCCGAACACATCCTCCGTCCCATCCTCCGCCAGCACCTCCGCGGCCAGCATCTGCCGGTCTTCATCGTACCCGCCTCCGAGTGGATCACGATGGACGACAAGGCGGCGCAGGCGGTCCGCGCCAAACGCGACTCCTCGATGCGGGTCGGCCTCAAGATGGTCCGCGAAGGCCGTGCGGCGGGCTTCTTCACCGCCGGAAATACGGGCGCGGCCATGGCCACATCGAAGATGGTCCTAGGAATGCTTTCGGGCGTTCACCGCCCCGCGCTTGTCGCCGTCCTGCCCACAACTCAGGGCACACCTTCTCTGCTGCTCGACGTAGGCGCCAATGTGGATTGCGACCCTGACAACCTGGTCCAGTTCGCCGTGATGGGCCATATCTACGCGCGAAATGTCCTCAGAGTCCACAACCCTCGCGTCGGTCTTCTCTCGATCGGCGAAGAGGACTCGAAGGGCAACTCGCTCACCCGGGACACGCTTCCCCTGCTGCGCTCGCTGGTCGGTCTCAACTTCATCGGCAACGTCGAGGGGCGCGATCTCTACAACGGCCACTGCGACGTGACGGTGTGCGACGGCTTCGTCGGCAATGTGGCGCTGAAGACCAGCGAAGGCATCGTCAAACTGGTGACCGCGTCGCTGCGTGAATCGCTCAAGTCCACCGTCACCTCGCAGGTGGGCGCGCTGCTCTCTCGCAAGGCGTTCGGCGAGTTCAAAAAGCGCCTCGATTACTCGGAGTATGGCGGTGCGCCGCTGCTGGGCGTTCGCGGAGTCTGCCTCGTTGGCCATGGCTCCTCGAACGAGAAGGCGGTCATGAACGGTATCCGCGTGACGGCCGAGTTTGCCCAGGCCGAGGTGAACGCCAGTATCGAAGCCGCGCTGGCCGCTCCGAAGGCCGGCGACTAGAGCAAAACGCCGCCTTCGGTCGAGATGACGTGCATTGTGCGGGCGCGAGACTGAGTCGAAACGCTAAGAAAAGCAGAATAAGCTGACCATCAGGACCGCCAGCACGGTGAGGCTCACGGCGACATAAAGCCGGTCTCGCTCCAGCGCAAAGCCGACCACGGCAAAGATGACCCGGGCGACCGGTGTCGCGATCAGCAGAATTACGCCGAGCTGAATGACAGCCGTCGGATCGCCGGTCATCAAGAGACGAAAGAGCCCGCCGACGCTGCGCAGATCGGCTGGCTCTCCCGCAAAAGTCCGGTAGTCGGCTGTGCTGCCGAGATGTGCCCGCAGATATAGAAACCCGCCAATCAGCACGACCGCGGAGGCCAGAAGCACCCCGATCTGGAGCAGCCGCCCCATGATGGTCTCCATGCGCCGGTCATCGAGGTTGAGGCGATGCGCCATTAGATTCTCCCCTTGAGGCCGTTGAGAATCATCTCCACGCCAAGCGCCAGGATTACGGTGGTAAAGATGCCGCGCAGCAGTGAGACCCGCGCCCTGACAAGCAGCTTTGCGCCGAGCAGGGAACCGGCCAGAACACCGAGCATCACCGGAAACGCCAGCCCCGGATCGACGTAGCCGCGATGCAGATAGATTCCCGCGCTGGCGGCTGCCGTCACCCCGATCATGAAGTTGCTGGTCGTGGTCGAGACCTTGAACGGGATGCGCATGACCTGGTCCATGGCCAGCACCTTTACCGCGCCTGAGCCGATTCCCAGAAGACCGGAGAGCGTTCCTGCGCCGAACATGGTGGCAAAGCCTGCTGGAATCCGATCTACCTTGTAGGTGCATTCTCCGTCAGCGCCGCTGGGATACGTCCCCGAGAGCCGCAGCCGATCTGACCACGGACTTCCCGCAGCGTGTTGCTCCTCTTTGCAGCGGCTCTGCTGCCAGGACAGCCAGGCCGAATAGAGCAGGACGACGCCAAAGATAATCGCCAGCGCGCGCGTCGGCATACGCGTGGCCAGAAATGCGCCGAAGATGGCGCCGATGGTGGTCGCAATCTCGAGAAACATGCCGATGCGAATGCTCGAAAAACCTTCGCGCACATAGGCTGCCGCCGCTCCCGACGAGGTGGCGATCACCGAGATCAGGGACGCTCCGATGGCGTAGCGGATATCGACGTGGAAGACCACGGTGAGCAGAGGCACAAGCACGACACCGCCGCCGAGGCCGGTCAGGGCTCCGAGCAGCCCTGCTCCGAGCGAGCCGGCGAAGACCAGCAAGGTAAACAGCAGCACCGGCAATGTGGCTAAGTGTCCCATAGCAGAGCCCGAGAACGCGTTCCCGTTGATGATGCCACAAACAATTTACCGGACAGCAAGGGAATAACTTGTGTCCGAAGCTGCCCTGAAACATCCAACACGGATGAGCAAGCTCTGGACACTGGCGGAGATCCCTTCGCAGGCAGGGAAGCGCGTCCTTATCACCGGCGCGAACAGCGGCATCGGCTACCATGCAGCCTTCACTCTTGTCCGCAAAGGCGCGCATGTGATCTTCGCCTGCCGCGACCGCGCGAAGGGGGAGGCCGCGCTTCGCCGCCTGGCTGCTGAGGCTCCCGGGACCAACACCGAATTGGCTATCCTCGACCTGGCTTCGCTGGCCTCGGTCCGCGACTTTGCCGCCCGACAACTGGCCGAGCGCCGCCCGCTCGACATCCTTATCAACAACGCCGGGGTGATGGCTCCGCCGAAACGGGAGCAGACCGCCGACGGCTTTGAGCTACAGTTCGGCACCAACGTTCTCGGCCACTTCGCGCTTACCGGCCTTCTGCTTCCGGCGCTGCAACAAGCTGCCGCGGATTCCGCCGAGCCGCCACGCGTTGTCACCATCGCCTCCATCGCGCACAAACGCGGACGCCTGAACTTCGACGATCTGCAATATCAGCGGGGCTACGCTCCGATGAAGACCTACCAGCAGTCCAAGCTGGCCAACCTGATGCTTGCGCTGGAGATGGACCGGCGGCTTCGAGCTTCGGGTTCGAAGATCGTGAGCATCGCCGCGCACCCCGGTGTGGCGAACACCAACCTCTTCCAGACCGGCCAGCGCTCAGCCATCGAACGTGGTGTCCGCAAGATCGCGGGCCACCTGATCGGCACCTTTCTGAATACGGAAGCCGAGGGCGCCCTACCCACGCTCTACGCGGCGACCTCGTCGGAGGTAACGAGCGGCGGCTACTACGGGCCGCAGGGCTTTCAGGAGATGTACGGCGAGGAGATCGGTCCGGCAAAGATAGGGCCGCAGGCGCGAGACACCGCTGCGGCAGCACGTCTCTGGAAGATCTGCGAGGAGCTCACCGGGGTAGCGTTCCTCTGAAGGCGGCCGATTGCTGGCCAATATGGAACGCCTGATTCAGTTCCGATGCGTGGACTTAAGGGCTGGATCAGTGTCCTCGATGATGTATAGCCACCCCTCAAAAGCAGATTCCTCCGCTTCGCTACGGAATGACAATAAGAAAATTCCCCGTGGCAAAAAATCCTCTCTCATAGCCGCTTCGCATATACTCATCTTCGACAACGGGCCATGCAGTGACGGGGATTCCCAATGGAACTCAGCGAAGCCCTTCAGGCGCAGCAGCAGGTGGTCCGCCTGCAGGCGCTGCTCGAAGCAAGCCGTCAGATGCACTCGACCATTGAACTGGACGAGGTGCTCCGGATTGTGCTGCAGATTGTCGTCCGCGAGCTTGAACTGAGAGGCGCATTCTTTACCGCGTTCGAGCGTACCTACGGCGATGTGCCTGCTGCGTTGAAAGATCTTCTCAGCTCCCTCGAAATTACCTCTCAGATGGCCGGCGACTCGTGGCTGCGGTTTCCGCTCTGGGATAAGCAGAAGACACGCTTCACCGACCTCTTGGTCCTGCTGCCCGCAGGCCGCGCGCTCGATCTCGACGAGACCGATTTTCTGGAGACGCTAGCGATGCAGGCTTCGGTCGCCATCGAAAATGCCAGGTTCCATGAGCGCACCGTCCAGTGGCAGCGGATCGAGAGCGACCTCGAATCGGCGCGGCTGGTGCAGCAGAGTCTGCTTCCGCAAGAGATGCCGCAGGTTCCACGCTACGCGCTCGCGGCCCGGTCGATGACCTGCTACGAGGTGGGCGGCGACTATCTCGACATCGTCTCCATGCCCTCGGGCGATATTTTTATCGTGATCGGCGATGTGGCGGGCAAGGGCCTTACGTCGGCGCTGGTAGGCATGTCGTTCCGGTCGGCGTTTCGCGCCATGCTTCATTCCAGCCTGTCGCTGGTGGAGATAGCGACCGAGATGAACCTGCTGCACTACAACGAAGGCGCGGAGTCCCGCCGCCGCTATGTCACGGCATTTTTTCTTCGGCTCTCTCCTGAGGCCGACACGATCGAGGTGGTGAACGCCGGGCATAATCCGGCCTTTTTGATCGCAGAGGGCCGCATCGCTCATAAGATCGCAGCTTCAGGAACGCCCATCGGGATGCTTCCCTTTTCAAGTTACCTCTCCGAAAAATATGTGCTGGGGGCCTCGGCGCGGCTGCTAGTCTACACAGACGGAATGACCGAGGTATTTCGGGCGGAAGAAGAGTTTGGCGAGGAGCGCCTGTTAGAGGCATTCTGCGACTGCGCGGCATTGACGCCGGAGGCCACGCTGGCTACGTTGTGGAGTACCTTGGAGACGTTCTCCGAGGGGCAGGAGCGATGCGACGACATGACGGCGCTCGTCTTGGCGAGGACTTCCTAGTGGAGACCGATATAACGATGGACAATAATCCGGGCACCATCGAGCTTCACATTCCGTCACGCCTCGGCTACGAAAAGATAGCCATGAATACTGCCGCCAGCGCCGCGCGCATCATGGGCTTTACCGATGAGCGCATCGAAGACCTGAAGACCGCCGTGGCCGAGGCCTGTATCAATGCAATGGAGCATGGCAACAAGCTCGACGAATCTCTCAGCGTCGGCCTCGTCCTGTCGATGAACGCCGACTCGCTCGAAGTCAAGGTAGTCGATACCGGGGCAGGCGCGCCGGGCCACGGCATCACTCCCGACATCGATAAGAAGATGCATGAAGAAGAGAAAGCGCGCGGCATGGGCATGTTTCTGATCCAGGCGCTGGTCGACGAGGCCGAGTGGGTCAGCTCGCCGCGAACGGGAAGCTACGCGCGCATGGTCATTCATCTTCATCACACAGGCGAATAGCTCAAAGGAGATATGCGATGCAGGAGAAAAGCACGCAGGTGAAGCTGGACGAAGTGCAATGCGGGCCGGGCGCTTTCATCACGGTGATGCGCTTTGCGGGCGACATCACCAGCGCGTCGGAGACCGCAGTCCTGGAAACCTACAAGGGTTTGCCGGAGGATACCAGGCGCATCCTGCTCGATTTTTCGAAGGTGGAATACCTCAACTCCAGCGGGATCGCTCTTATTATTCAGATGATGATTGCCGCCGGCAAACGTGGCCAAACGATCAAGACCTTCGGCCTCACGCCGCATTTTCAGAAGGTCTTCACCATGGTCGGCATTACAAAGTACACCAGCCTTCATCCCGATGAGCAGACCGCTTGTGCCGCATTTACTGCCTGAGTGTGGTCGCGAATAACCGGTAGTGCCGATCGGACGAAAAACGAATACAGGGGTCACTCTACTGCGCTTCGCTACGGTCGAGATGACGTGCGTTTATGGCGGATCGAGGAGAACAGCAGATCCTCCCGCTGCGCGGAAGGATGACAACAAAAAAAGGGAGAAGGATGACAAAAGAGCGCGAAGGATGACAACAGGAAGATAAAACTCTACCCCAATGGGGATTATGCGCTAGGTCTCGGCCATTACCGGCTCTACATGCGAGATGGTCTTCGGTTCGCTGCTGCGTTCAATCCTGAGCACCAGAATGTCATCTTCCTGGCCGAAGCTCTGCGCCGCCGCAGCCAGCGACGACGCGGTCATCGGCTCGCGCAGCATCTGGTCGATGCGCTCGAACCCGAACAGATGGCCGTGCTCGTCCTGTGCCTCGGCGATGCCGTCCGACATCAGCATCAGCGTGTCTCCGGTCTTCAGCTTGAAGTACATCACCGGAAACTCCGGCTCGGCGATGACGCCCAGCGGCAAAGAACCCTCCATCTGCATCTCCCGCCCGTTGAGATACGGAGGCAGATGCCCGGCATTTGCGAGTGTGGCCATACCATCGGCTTCAATCCGCAGCATCAGGCAGGTGGCGCTGGCATGTTCGCGGTCGCACAACTCTTCATTCAGTGAATTAAGGACGCGCAGGGGATCGGTACTGTGCTGCACCGCCGACCGGATGGCGCCCACGATCAACGCGACCAGCATCCCGGCCTGCAATCCTTTTCCGGTCACATCGCCCACGACGATAAGGACGCTGCCGTCGCCGTTGCCGGGGATGATCTGGAAGAAATCGCCGCCGACCTCGCGGGCAGGGCGATACTCACTTTCAATCGTCAATCCCGCGACGAGGGGCAGCTTCTCCGGAATCAGCACCTGCTGAACATGCTGCGCCTGCTTGATCTCCTGTCGCCACTGCTCCTGCTTTCGCTGCGAGTGCAGAAAGCGCCGCGACAGCATCACGGTCACGAGCAACAGCGAGAGCATCGTCGATGCGGTACCCAGAGAGATCTGAAAGCCGAAGATTGCAAAGGCGGTCGGAACATGAACCAGGCGCAGCTCGTGCTGATATTGAGAGATGGCCGCCAGCAGCACGGCGGGCAGTGCCATCCATCCCTCCGCCTTATGCTCGTGAATGCCTTGATACGTGACCCAGAAGAGCAGCGCCGCCAAAGCCAGCTTCACCACCAGCAGAAACGGCACAAGCCAGGTTGCGGCGTTCACTGAAATCATCTGCCCATACAGCGGAGGACGAAGCAGCGCCGTTCCCACCGCCAGCAGCAGCACCAGTGTCCACACCTCTCGATGCAGCCGGCCGATGCGTGCCACGCGGAACCAATAGCCCCAGAACAAGACCCACAGGCCGATCCGCACAGGAGTCAAAATATCGTCTTCAAGAATGACGCTCGGCGTTTGACCGATCCATGCCAGAAAGTTGACGAGCAGAATGATGGCATTGCCGATCAGCGTGACCAGCGAGACGAGAGCCAGCCAGAGATAGGCCGACTCCTTGCGGTCGAGCCAGGAGAGACTAACGGCCACAATCAGCGCCAGCAGCAGAATCAACATCTCGAGAAATCCGCTGCCTACGTCGTGGGCGATCTCATCCCAGCCCAGGCGGATCTGCGCCGCGATCGCCGAGGCGTGGCCCAGCACGGGAGGCTCATGCAGGCCGCCTGCATCGGGGCTGTTGAACGGCGTGGCGCTGTCCATCCACATGCGGATGGCGATGGTCACCTTGCCGCTGCGAATGTCCTCTGGTAGACGAAATGCCCGCGGCAGCGTGCTGTACGCAGTGACGCCATGGGCCGTGAACCGGCCGAAGGTCCCGATCCGCTTGCCGTTGACGTAGACCTGATAGGCGTCGTCGGCGTTGTCCGGCATCTTGATCGCCAGCGGATCGTCTGCTCCCTGCACATCGACCGTCAAGCGATACCAGGCATAGCCGGAGTAGCCCGCATAGCCGCGGTCGGTCCAGCCGGGAATGTAGCCGCTGTTGCCCAGGGTCGCATCCGCCGTGCCCGGTGGCGGCGTCATATCCATCGTGGCCCAGCCGGAGTCGTCAAAATCCGGCTGCGCCCACCTCAGGTCGTCCCCGGTATGAAACTTCCATGGGCCGAAGAGTTCCACCGCCGCATTGCCCAGCCTGACGTGCATGGCCGCTGCCGGCTGTGCCGCGACAAGCTGGCCGCCCGATGGCAGCAACAACAAGAGGCATAGCCAAAAGCGACACATAGGCAGTCTTCCTGACTTCCCTGAAAGCATCCGTACTCAAAAAACTGCTACGACAGCGGCGAGAAGCGCGGCCTGCCAAACTGTTTTGCATGGCGAAGCCGTTCCCCATAGACCAGACCGCCGAGCAGGAAGATTCCAGTGGACAGCAGCACGACGGACCCGGGCTCCGGCGTCATGGCCGTCGCCACCGTCGCTCTCCCCGTGGGGAAGTCTGTTGGCGGATCGACGCCGTCTTCCGTAATAAAGAAGTAGCCGCCGTTGGGAATGACTCCGTCGGTGTAGATCAGCGTAAACGAGGAGTCAGGCGACGTCGGACAGTCCACATTGCTGAAGATGTCATCGGAGACGCCGGGATCGCAGTTTGCCGCCTGACCGACCAACGGCCCGATATTGGGGAAGACCAGTTGCAGGTTGTTCCAGTCCTGTCCCGAGATGTTTCGCCCCGCGAAGCAGCCAGTCGCTGTGTTATTTCCCGGCAGTTCGCCCGCGATGCAGCTCGTGAAGGAGACATCGAAAGGCGTCGACTGGATGAGGAAAAGCGGATAGGAGGGATTCGCCGGCGGTGGCGGGTCGAGGACGCGCATGTGAAAATCGACAGGGGTGGCCCCGGCCAGGGCCGTGGAAAAGCAGATAGCTACGATCAGACCAAGGAAGCGTAGAACTCTCATGGCAGACTCCTTCTTTTCTCAAATTTTCTCGTGAAGTCTCAACGTGAAATGAAGAGGGAAATTAAAGGGGGGCCGGCACGGTGAGACATTTCTATGGCACTTACTATAGGAGCACCCGCTACGCGAGTCAATGCAATCGGCACTGCTTCTTTCTCCTTCTGCCTACTCCTTAATCTTTGCAGAGGATGCTGCTAAAGTTGTCTGACGAATCTGGAGCGTCTCTTGGACCAATCTGTTCCTCCCACCGGAGAAGTGACCGCCAACCTGCGCAAACGATGGCTGTTTCTTTTGCCGGCGGTCTTCGTGACCTACAGCCTCGCCTATCTCGACCGGGCCAACTATGGCTTTGGCGCGGCGGCGGGCCTTGCCGCGACCCTGCATATCACCGACTCGCAGACCGCTCTGCTCGGCTCGCTGTTTTTTCTGGGATACTTCCTCTTCCAGGTGCCCGGCATCGCCTATGCGCGGCGCAAAAATACCAGCCTCCTGATCTTCTACGCGCTGATCGCGTGGGGAACGCTCGCCGCGTTGACCGGCGTGATCCACACCTTCTGGCTGCTGGCCCTCGACCGGTTACTTCTTGGCGTCGCTGAGAGCCTTATCTTCCCGGCGATGCTGCTTCTGCTCACCAACTGGTTCACCCGCTCGGAACGCTCGCGCGCCAATGCAATCCTGATCCTCGGCAATCCCCTGACCATCCTCTGGATGTCGGCCATTACCGGCTTTCTGATCCACTCCTTCGGCTGGCAGATGACCTTCGTGATCGAAGGTCTGCCATCAATTGCGTGGGCGTTCGTCTGGCTGTGGGTCGTCCATGACAGACCGGAAAAGGCCCCGTGGATGAGCGCGGAGACAAGCGCATATCTCAGCAGCGAAATTGCGAAGGAGCAGATCGCCCTTCTTCCCGTCAATACCCTGCTCAAGGCGCTGATCCGTCCCGACGTGCTTCTGCTTTCGGCACAGTATTTTTGCTGGAGCCTCGGGCTCTACGGCTTTGTCCTCTGGCTCCCCACCATGGTCCGTCAGGGCAGCGAGGTGGGGATCGGCATGACCGGCCTGTTGAGCGCGATCCCGTACCTGCTCGCCGTTCTGATGATGCTCCTGGTGGCCTACCTCTCAGACAAGACGCTTCGCCGAAGCTCTCTCGTATGGCCGTTTCTGCTGTTCTCGGGAGTTGCGCTTCTCGGCTCTTTTCTGTTTGCGGCACATGGTTTCTGGCTGGCCTACGGTTGTCTTATTCTTGCGGGCGGCGCGATGTTCGCGCCCTATGGCCCATTCTTCGCCATCATTCCAGAGGTGATTCCACGCAACCTCGCCGGAGAGATGATGGCCATGGTCAATAGCTGCGGTGCGTTGGGAGCGTTCTTCGGCTCATGGATCGTTGGCCTGCTGCAGGCCCGCACCGGCAACTCCCGCGCAGGCTACCTGCTGATGGCGGTCTCGCTGATCCTCTCCGGCTGCATCATGCTCTTCGGTCTCCGTCAGCCGGCACCGCGAAGCGCCCGGGCAACTCCAGGCGAACTAAAATAGTCGTTGATCCCACGAATAAGATAGTCACAACAGCCAACGGAGCACGACATCCCGATCCTCCCCATTCCGTCCATTCTTGAAACTTCCGGCTTCGATCACGCGGCGGTAAAGACCCACGCCGCGGGGCCCGAAGGCGCACTGCCCATCACGCCCGAGATGCTGCTGACCCAACCCTCAGGAAACCTCTTCGGCCTGAGCCAGAATGCAGGCATGGGGTGGGACCCGAAGCGTCTGCTCGATCCTGAGTTTCTCATCCTCAGCACCCACGGCGGAGTCCGCGCCGCTGACGGCACGCCGATTGCCCTCGGCTTTCATACCGGCCACTGGGAGGTCGGCCTGCTCGTCGCCGAGGCCGCTCGCGAACTTCGCGCCCATCGTTGCGTTCCTTTTGCCGGAGCGGTCACCGATCCCTGCGATGGGCGCACTCAGGGCACCGAAGGGATGCTCGACTCGCTTCCCTTCCGCAACGACGCAGCTATCGTACTGCGGCGGCTGATGCGATCGCTGCCGACGCGCAAGGGCGTCATCGGCATCGCGACCTGCGACAAGGGGCTGCCCGCCATGATGATGGCGCTGGCCTCCTCCGGCACAATGCCGAGCATCCTTGTGCCCGGCGGGGTTACGCTTCTCCCCGAAGACGGCGAAGACGCAGGCAAGGTCCAGACCATCGGCGCACGCTTTGCCCAGCAGCAGATCACGCTCGAGTACGCCGCCGACATTGGCTGCCGCGCCTGCGCCTCGCCCGGTGGTGGGTGCCAGTTTCTCGGCACCGCTGCGACCGCGCAGGTGATCGGTGAAGCTCTTGGTCTTTCGCTACCGCATACCGCGCTCGCACCATCGGGCCAGCCCATCTGGCTGGACGCGGCGCAACGCTCGGCGCGGGCCATCCTGCGCATGCACCAGACGGCGATGGGCACGGCTGAAATATTGACGCAGGCCTCCATTCAGAACGCGATGGTACTGCACGCTGCCTTCGGCGGCTCGACGAACCTGCTGTTGCATCTGCCTGCCATCGCCCATGCCGCTGGCTTGCGTCGGCCAACCGCAGCCGACTGGGCAGAGGTCAATCGCAATACGCCGCGCCTGGTCGACGCTCTGCCGAACGGCCCGTGCCACTTCGCCACGGTGCAGGTCTTTCTTGCCGGGGGAGTCCCGGAGGTGATGCTGCATCTGCGCCGCGCCGGGCTGCTCGATACCACGGTCAAGACGGTCTCTGGCACCACCCTCGACGAATGCCTCAACTGGTGGCAGGACAGCTCTCGCCGCCGCCAGCTCAAAGAGCAGCTACTCGCACAGGATGGGGTCGATGCCGATGACGTCATCATGCCTCCCGACGTTGCCCGCAGCCGCGGCTTAACTTCGACCGTTTGCTTTCCCGTCGGCAATCTCGCGCCCGAGGGCAGCGTCATTAAGAGCACCGCCATCGACCCATCGTTGATCGATGAGGCGGGCATCTATCGCCATCGCGGCCCGGCACGGGTCTTCATCACCGAGACCTCCGCCATCGCCGCACTCAAGGCCGGAACCATCCTCGAAGGCGATGTGATGGTGCTCATCTGCGGCGGCCCCGCAGGCGCAGGCATGGAGGAGATCTACCAGATCACCGCTGCGCTCAAGGCGCTGCCCCTCTGCAAACACGTCGCTGTGCTGACCGACGCGCGCTTCAGCGGAGTCTCGACCGGAGCCTGCATCGGCCATGTCTCGCCCGAGGCGCTGGCCGGTGGCCCGGTCGGGCGTCTTCGTGACGGAGATACCATCGAGATCGTCATCGACCGCAACGCTCTCACCGGGACCGTCGATCTCATCGGCGAAGACGGTGTTCTGTTTACCGCCGACGAAGGCCGCAGCCGTCTCGCCGCGCGGCAGCCCCGGCCCGACCTGGCGCCCCATCCCGCACTCCCCAACGACACTCGCCTCTGGGCCGCGCTGGTTCAGGCCAGCGGCGGCGTCTGGGGCGGGTGCGTCTACGACACCGACATGATCCTCGCCCGCCTTCAAACACCCACATCTCCTACAGGAAAGGCTTAATCCGTGAGACTCTACCGCACCCAGCAGGGCCCCTACCTCCTCAGCGAGAACCTCTACTACCGCGTCGAAGGCATCTCCTGGGACGCATTGATCACGCGTGAAGACCTGCGCGACTTCTGCCGCTCCATCGTCGAGCGCGGCGAACGCACCAAGGCCTTTGCCTACGGCACTCTCCTCGCGCCTGTCGAAAGTCAGGAGGTGTGGGCCGCCGGAGTCACCTACTACCGCAGCCGCAGCGCACGCATCGAAGAGTCGAAGGACGCCGGGGGCGGCGACTTCTACGATCGCGTTTACTCCGCCACACGCCCCGAACTCTTCTTCAAGGCGGCCGGCCATCGCGTCGTCGGCCCCAACGCCAAGGTCAAGATCCGCAGCGACGCGAAATGGTCTGTCCCCGAGCCGGAGATGACGCTCCTCGTCAGCCCCAAAGGAACGATCCTCGGCTACACCATCGGCAACGACATGAGCTCCCGCGATATCGAAGGTGAAAATCCGCTCTACCTGCCGCAGGCGAAGGTCTACGACGGAAGCTGCGCGCTCGGCCCCTGCATCTTCCTCAGCCCGGCCCCGCTCCCGGCAGCGACTCGCATCGAGATCCAGATCGTACGCAACAGCGAGACCGCCTTCTCCGGCAGCACCTCGCTCTCCGAGCTGAAGCGCGACCCCAAAACTCTGGTCAGCTATCTCTTCCGCGACAACAGCTTCCCCCAGGGCTGCTTCCTGATGACCGGCACCGGCATCGTTCCACCCGACTCGTTCACGCTCGCCAGCGGCGACCAGATTCGCATCGTCATCGATCCCATCGGCACCCTCGCCAACGAGGTGGCCTGAACCAACCCCGGAACTACCCGTCGCCGAAAGTTAGCTGGAAGGCCTGCACCGCTGCGATACTTAATAAGAAGTCGAATCCTTGTTTAAAAGAGTCAAATCGTTAAGCAGATGGCAATTCCCTCGTCTCCCAAATCGGCCTCGTTTGAACGCACGCTGGCGAGCGCACGCTCCACCATGGTCTTCAGCGAAGTGGTGCGGCTCGCCGTCGACAGCTTCCGGGCCAACAAGGTGCGGTTTCTGCTGACCATGCTGGGAATGATTATCGGGGCGGCATCGATCATCCTGGTCGTCACCATCGGCAAGACCGGCAAGGAATATGCTCTCAACGAATTGACCAGCATCGGCCCCAACAAGGTCGAGATGCAGTATGTCGGGGGCACCATCGCCGGCCCCAATAACACCACCACCCCCGACCTGATGACCTACGAGGATATGAATGCCGTTCTCGATCAGGTCCCGGACATCGTCGCTTCCTCGCCGATGCTTGAGGTCCATTACAACGTCGGGATCGGCGGCGGAGTCACCAAGGACGCCATGCTGCTCGGCGTCTCGCCTCAGTACAAGACGGTGCGCAATCTCGCAGTGGTTGCCGGCCGGTTCTTCGACGATCAGGATACCGCCTCGCGCACCAAGGTCGCGGTCATCGTCGAGCCCTTTGCCAAGGCGTTGTTCGGCAGCAGCTCCGCCGCGGTCGGCCATAACATCACGGTGATGGGAATTCCTTTCGTCATCATCGGCGTCTTCAGGGAGAGTGTCGCCACCTTCGGGCTGTCCGAGATCAGCGACCAGACGATCCTGGTGCCGTATCCCGTAGCCCGCTACTTCACAGGCAGCGACAAGGTGAAGGAGATCTTCTTTACCATGCGCGACCCGACGGAGGTCGTCCCCGCATCCCGACAGATTCTCGCCATCATCAAGAGCCGCCACCGGCCAACCTCGGTCTATCTTCCCTTCATTATGACCGGATTCCTGAGCATCATGGCAAAGATCGCCGACATGTTGACCGTAGTGCTGGCACTGGCCGCCGGCATCACGCTGATCGTCAGCGGCGTCGGCATCATGAACAGTATGCTGGCGAATGTGCAGGCCAGGATCAAGGAGATCGGCATTCGCAAGGCCCTGGGCGCGACCAGCCTCGAGATTCGACTGCAATTTCTGACCGAGGCCGTCTTCCTCTCGCTGGCCGGAGGTCTCGTCGGCACCCTGCTGGGGCTGGCGATCCCGCTTTCGATCAGCCTGCTGACGCCCTACAAGATCCCGATCAGCATCTGGTCCGCAGTCATTGCCCTTGGCACCTCGATGCTGGTCGGCATCCTCTTTGGGACGCTCCCGGCCAACCGCGCCGCCCGTCTCGATCCCGTCCAGACCCTCAAGTACGAATAATCCGCTTTCCTCCGCAAAAAATTGACCACAGATTAGCGCGGATTGCACGGATTCAAATCCGTGACTCTCCGCGTTCCTCCGTGGTCGATCTTGTATAGAGATATAAGAACTACTCAGCGGCGGCGACTGTTTCCGCTTCCGGCTGATCACCCTTGACCGTGACCTTGATGTGGCTGGTCACCTCGCGGTGCAGCTTGACCGGCACATGGTACTCGCC
>Ga0070658_10000143_pt1 | contig 63183 bp, 57 predicted proteins | sample KBSC13metaG_FD_64664 | JGI IMG/M metagenome (GOLD analysis project Ga0070658, IMG submission 64664) | Corn rhizosphere microbial communities from Kellogg Biological Station, Michigan, USA - KBS C1-3 metaG | ecosystem: Host-associated > Plants > Roots > Rhizosphere > Soil ...
TCCATTCGCGCGTGTCGTGGATGTTGCGGCCGGTGGAGAGGTCCATCACCGTGTCCGCGCCCCAGCGGATCGACCACACCATCTTGTCGACCTCGGCGGCGACGTCGGACGCGACCGCGCTGTTGCCGATATTGGCGTTGATCTTGACCAGGAAATTGCGTCCGATCGCCATCGGCTCGCTTTCGGGGTGGTTGATATTGTTGGGGATGATCGCGCGGCCGCGCGCGACCTCGTCACGGACGAATTCGGGCGTCACGAAATCGGGGATCGAGGCGCCGAAATCCTCGCCGTCGCGGACGAGCGCTTCTTTGAGCGCCTCGCGGCCCGCATTCTCGCGGATCGCGACATATTCCATCTCGGGCGTGATGATGCCCTTGCGGGCATAATGCATCTGGCTGACATTCATGCCAGGCTTGGCGCGCAGCACGCGACGGCGGACATTGGGGAAGGGCTGGACGCCGCCGGACCTGTCCGGGCCGAGCTGGCCGTTATCCTCGGGCTTGAGCTCGCGCTGATCGACTTCCTCGACATCGCCGCGCGCGCGGATCCAGTCGCGGCGCAGTTCGCTCAGGCCGGCCATGATGTCGATCCGCGCATCGGGATCGGTATAGGGGCCGGACGTGTCGTAGACGCGCAGCGGCGGCTCGCCCGAGGACGGTTCCAGCGCGATCTCGCGCATCGCCACCTTGAGCGGGCCGACATGGATCTTCTTCGATCCGCGGATCGGGCCGGTGGTGACGGCTAGCTCGGTACGCGCAGGGATGTCCGCCATGACTTCAACTCCAAAAACGGAAGAGAAAGATGGCGCCGCCACTCCCTTCCTCCGCCGGTATCAACCGGATCAGGTTCGCGGGTCGCGGCAAAAGCAGCCGCCTCTCAGCCACTTAAGTTGCGGCTCCCCGGGGATGGCCCACGCTAGTCCGATCGGGGCGCGCAGGCAAAGGATTATAAGGCGGATATTATCGGCCCGCGTCTCGTTGCACCTGTCAATAACACAGGTTGGAGAGGTGAAAATGAGACGCAATCCTTTGGCTATCGCTGCCCTCGCGGGTGTCGCTTCGCTGTCGTTGGCGGGATGCACCCAATATGGCGACGGTTATGGCAGCTCCTATGCCAGCGGCTATGACCGCGCGCCCGACTCGGCCTGGTATGCCGACCAATATTATCGCGACGATACGCGCTATCACGAGCGCCGGCTGAGGCAGAATGACCGCGTCTATGTCGGCCGCGACGGGCGTTATTATTGCCGCCGTTCTGATGGCACCGCCGGCCTGGTCGTGGGTGGAATCGCCGGCGGCGTGCTCGGCAACCTGATCGCGCCCGGCGGATCGAAGACGCTCGGCACATTGCTCGGTGCGGCGGGCGGCGCCGCGGCCGGTTCGGCGATCGATCGCAACGATGTGCGCTGCCGCTGACCTGATCAGACGCGGGCGATCAGCCCGAATTTGAGCAGGAAGGCGACGCCCGCCACCAGCATGCGCCGCTCGGCGTCCGGGAAAAGGCCGATCAGCTCGACCAGAGCGATCGGCCGCTCCGCGAGCCGCGCCAGCATGGCATCGAGCATGTCGGGCTCCGGCAAGGCGCGCGGCACCACCGCCGCCATGTCGATGGCGCCGGGAAGATCGCGCACACGGGTCGCAAGCCCGGTGGCGGCGAGTTTGGTGTCCGCGTCCAGCCGCGCGTTCGGATAGGCGCCGAACATGCGGCAAGGGTCCATCCGCGCCGGGTTCGCCGGCCGCGACCCGCGCGGGGCGCGCTCGGCCGCGTAGGCACGTATCTCGGTCAATTGATCGATCAGGCGGCGATAGGCGCCGATCACGTGGCGCCAATCGTAGAGCGCGCGCGCCCGTGCCGCCGCTGCATCGCCCATCCGGCGGCGGAGCGCGGGATCGGCGGCGAGCGCGGCGAAGGCCTGCGCGGCCTGGCCGACGTCGATCGCGGTGAACTGGGCGACCGCGCCGATATAATGATGATAATCATCCGCGCCCAGGGCGTGGCGCCGCGCCAATATCTCGCCCGTGCCCTGCGCGGGAAGGATGGTGTCGATCAGGAAGCCGGTGACGCCATGCTCGATCGTGTCGCGCAGCCCGTCCCACGCGCTGCCGACCACCGGCAATCCCGCCGCCATCGCCTCGATGGGCGCGAGGCCGAAGCTTTCCTGAATATTGTCGGACAGCAAGGCGAAGATGTCCGCCGCAGCGCGCACGCTGCCCGCATCCGCGCGCGCGCCGTCGACGAAATGCGTGGTGATCGTATCGGTGAAGCCGGCCGCCAGCTGGCGGAAGCGCTCGCCTTGCTCCGGATTGATCGGCTGGCCCGCGAAGATCAGATGCAGCCTGCGCTCTGGCTGCATCCGCGCCGCCTGCCGTAGCGCGAGGTAGAGCGGGAGCGGATGCGCCTTGAGGTGAATGGCCATCCGCCCGAATTGAAGCACCGCCACCTCATCCTCGCCGATCCCCAGTTCCTTGCGCCAGCGCGCGCGCGCCGCCGGATCGGGCGCGAAGCCGGCGCAATCGACGCCGAGCGGGATGATCGGCAGTTCGGGCCCGGTGCAGGCGGTCGCACCCAAGCGCTGGGCAAGATAGGCGGCCTGATCGTCGAGCAGGCTCCGCACCGCGTCGCGCGCCGCGCGTGAGGTGCAGATCAGCGCGTCCCATGGCTGGACCGGCGCGGTCAGCAGGGCGGCAAGGCCATCCATCGCCCGGCCGGTCGAGATGGTGTGGGTGATGCCGACGATGCTCCACGCATCCTGCCGGAACCAGCGCCGTTCCCAAGCGTGGCGGGCGATCGCGGGATCGGCCAGCCACAAGGTTCCCGCATTGAGCAGCGGCGCGAAATTCTCCGCCCCCGCGACCGCGATTTCGCTCGTGACGCCAAGCTCGCGCGTGTGATCCTCGAACGCCAGCGCGTCGGCATGATTGTGCACCCACGCGGTCAGCGGATCGGCGTCGCCATGGGCAATCCAGGCCTTGAGGAAGGTTTCGCCGGCGACCAGCCGACCCATGATCTCCCCGGCGCGCGTATCGAATGACGAACGCGCATATTGGATCGCGGCGTGCGCCGGCATCGGCCGTGCGGTTCAGCCGACGGGAGCGGAGAAGGGGGCGGGCTTTGGCGCCGGTTTGAGCAAGGCGGCGGTTTCGATCCGATCGAGCGCATTGCGCCCGGTCACATAACGCCGTGCCTGGGCGAGCCAGTTTGCCGCGCTCGCTTGGCCCGGCATCCGCGCCACCTCCGCCGCGGCGGTATCGACCTGGCCCTGCTCCAGCGCATGTTCGGCGCGCGACAGCCGATCGGCGGGAATGTTGGACGGCTCGTCGGCGCGGCGCACCACGAACAGGTTGGTGAGTTCGTGCCTGAAGCTCTGCCACACGCCCTGATCGGGCCCCGGAGCGACCAGCGCCGGACGCAGGGCCTGCAGCCCGTCCTGCAATTGCGCGAGCGTCACCGGCCGCTGCGACGCCGCGATGATCTGCGCGACCGCAAGCGCGTCGCCGCCTCCGAAACGTTCGCGCAGCATGCCTTCCAAATAGCCGAGCGGCTGCCCGCGATCGAGCGCGCGGCGGGCGGCGAAGGCGATCAACAGGCCTTCGGCGCGGTCCGCATCGCCTGACGCTTCGGCGGCGCGCGCGTCGATCTGGTCCAGTCGCGATTCGATCGCGGCGACACGCTGGTCGAGCGCGGGATCGCCCACCGGTACCGGCGGCTGCACCGGAGCGGTGAAGGCATGCGACGTCGGCGGGGCGGCATTCGTCACCTGTTGCGTGTCGGAAACAGGATGGATCATCTTGTCGAGGCTGGGCCAATAGTACATCGCGAGCGCGGCCCCCGCGATGCCGAGCGCGAAGAACAGGATCGGCAGAAACAGGAAGGTCCAGACGCCGCGCCGCGGCTTGGTTCCGTAATAGTCGCGCTGGTCCATTCAATCCTTCTCGCACAGACGGGCCGCCGCCGCCAACAGCGCAACGTCATTGGGCGCTTCGGCGATCTCGACCATTCCCCAGGCACCCGCGCCCGCGGCTCCGCTGATCGCCGCGACGTGCAGTGTTTCCGGATCGATCCCGGCCTTGATCAGCAGGTCCGCGAAGACCGTGCCCGCGCGCTCCGAATGGATGAGGGCGATGGCATGCCGTTCGATCGCGGCGCGCGCGGCGGCGGGCAATTCGGTCACCGGATCGGCGGCATAGACGATCCGCCGCGTGATCGGGATGGGTGCGGCGTCGAGGATGCGATGCTCGCGGCCCGCAAGGTGGAGGGGATGCCCGATCCCATCGCGCACCATCATCGTCACCAGCAAGGCCGCGTCGGCGGAGCCCATGCGCACGTCGGCGAAGCCCGCCGCGATCGCCGCGACCCCGGTCGCCTCGCCGACCGCATAAACGGGCAAATGGCGATAAAGGTCGAGTGCGGCGCCGGCATGGCGCACCGCCTGCGCGCTGGTGAGCATCAGCGCATCGAAGCCGGCGGGGTCAGGCGCCTCCCAATCTTGCGCGACGATCGTGAAGAGTGGTGCCGCGATCACGTGCCAGCCCGCGGCGATGGCGCGCGCGGTGGTCGCGGCGGCGCCCGGCTCGGGCCGCAGCACCAGCAGCTCTCTCATGCGCCGAACAGCGCGCGCAGATCGGGCCCGGCGCGGTCGAGCAGGATTTGCGCCAGCGTTTGCGGGGCGCTTTCCTCATGGAAGGGGAAGGCGATCTCGCCCGCCTCGAACTGGCCGCCATCCTCGGTCAATATCTCGGCTCGCAGATGGATCTGCCCCGACGCGATCTCGGCCAGTGCCGCGACTGGTGACCGGCAATCCGCGTTCAGCGCCGCGAGCAAGGCACGCTCGGCGCGAACGCACAGGCTGGTCGGCCGGTGATCGATCGCGGCGAGCAGCGCCAGGGTTTCGCGATCGTCTGCGCGTGCCTCGACCCCGACCGCGCCCTGCGCGGGGGCGGGCAGCAGATCGTCGAGCGGGGTGCCGATATCATTGCGCCCCAGCCGTTCGAGACCGGCGGCGGCAAGCAAGGTAGCATCCGCTTCGCCCTCCGCCAGCTTCCTGAGTCGCGTGTCGACATTGCCGCGGAACAACAGGATTTCTGCGTCGGGCCGCGCGCGCCGCACCTGTGCCGCGCGACGCGGCGAGGATGTGCCGACGCGCGCGTCGGGCGGAAGCGCGGCCAGGCTGTCAGCGCCGATCAGCCGGTCGCGCGTGTCGGCGCGTGGCGGCATCGCGGCGATCACGATCTCGGCCGGGCGGATCGTCTCGACATCCTTCATCGAATGGACCGCGAAGTCGATCTCATGGGCCAGCAGGGCGCGATCCAGCTCCTTGGTCCACAAGGCCTTGCCGCCAATCTCGGCGAGCGCGCGATCCTGGACCTTGTCTCCGGTGGTGCGGATCGGGACGATCTCGATCGCTTGGCGGTCGAGCCCATGGATCGTGCACAGCGCATCGGCGACCATGTTCGCCTGCCACAAGGCCAGCGGTGATCCGCGCGTGCCGAGACGAAGGGGACGTGTCATGCGCGCCTTCTAGCTGGGCTGATACGAAAGCCAATGGTGGCCGCGCCGGCTTTGCGTGAAGGTTTGAGGCGCCGGTGAAAATGCCTCTCGCTGCGATTAACGTTTAGACGTAACGTATCCGTAACGACGCATCCGCTTGGGCCGGGCGGCGTCGGGGAGGGCGTTCGTAATGGAGTATCGGCTTTACTGTCTGAAGGATGGGCGCATCCTCAGCACCGCGCTGATTGATGCCGCGGACGATATGGCGGCTATCGAGGCCGCCCAGGCGCGCCGTTCGCAAGTCGACTGCGAATTATGGAATGGCAGCCGCCTGATCGCCTTCATCCCGGCCTCGCCGGAGGAAGCATGATGCCGGCCTCTTCCGCAGGATTGTGGTGGCGTGGCCCGTGAAAATGTGCAGACATCGCGTGCAGACCAGAAGAGGATATGTCGCTGCCTAGCGACCCTGAAGCGTTTGAACGTGTAGGAAGCGGGGGGCGAACCGGACTTCTTGTCCCGGCGATATTCCTGCTGGCATTCCTTGCCGTGGCCGTGCCGATCATCGTCGCCCTGTTGATCGCGCAGCATCAAAGCTTCGCTGCCGAGCGCGAGAGGGCGCAGTCGCTCGCAGTGGAGGTGGTCCGGCGTGGCGATCTGGCCCGCCAGCAGATGCTTGCGGCGGTCGACAAATTGGAGGCGCCGCCGGCCCATACGCCATGCTCCGCCGACGGCATCGGGCGGATGAGCAGCGCCACGCTCAAATATGAGCAGATTCAAGGCGCCGGTTATGTCAGCGGCGACCGCCTGCTGTGCACCGCGGCGGGGGTTCAGGACCCTCCGATTCCTCTCGGGAAGGAGGAATTCGAAACGATCCGCGGCTATGGCGTGCGGACCAACATCAGGCTGCCCTTCGCCTCGGAGGTGGGGCTGATCGCCGTCTCGGCGCCATCCGGCTACACGTTTTTTCTTCATCCCAGGCTGACGCTCGATTTGCCGCTGCGAAACGAGCGGGAGGCGATCGGAGTGATCGGAGTCAGCCGCGGCGTGTTGATCAATCAGCGCGGCCCCATTGACGTACGTTTGCTGCAGCCCTTCCTCCGGTCAAGGCAGACGATCTACGTTATCCGTGATCGGCTGGTTGCCGTGCAGCCGTCCCGGGTGGGGGATTATGCCGCCTTTGCGATCCTGCCGATCGACGAGGTGAATGCGGGAATCGGGCGTTATCTCCTGATCCTCCTGCCGATCGGCCTCCTATGTGCCGGCGGACTGATCCTCGTCCTGCGCGTCTTCGTCCGTGCCGAAAAGAGCTTCGCGACGATTGCGAAGCGCGCGTTGCGGTCCGACGAATTCTATCTTCGCTACCAGCCGGTGGTGGATCTGAAGACGGGGCGCTGGGTCGGGGCCGAGGCGCTGGTGCGGTGGCGGCGCGACACGGGCGAAGAATTGCGGCCGGATCTCTTCATTCCCTATCTGGAGCAAGCGGGGCTGATCCGGCTTTTGACCGAGAAGGTGTTCGCGCTGCTGGCCGCCGATGCGGCGGATGACCTTTGCGGGAGGGAGGATTTCTACATTGCGATCAATGTCGCCTCGGATGACCTGCGGGGGGATCGCCTTGCGCGGCTGATCGACGCGCTGATCGCCGGGACAGGTTGCTCGGGCCGGCAATTCGCGGTCGAGGCGACCGAGCGGGGGCTAATCGACGCGGAGGACGGCACGCAGGCCTTGCAGGCGGTGCGGGACCGCGGGGTGCGCGTGGCGCTGGACGATTTCGGGACCGGCTATTCCAGCCTCGCCTATCTCCAGAAATTTCCGCTGGATTGCATCAAGATCGACAAGAGCTTCGTGGATTCGATTGCAACCGGCGCTGCGACCAGCAGCGTCGTCGTGCACATCATCGCCATGGCACAGGATCTGAATCTCGGCCTGGTTGCCGAGGGTGTCGAGACCGAGGAGCAGGCCCGTTTCCTGGCCGAACGAGGCGTCACCCATGGCCAGGGTTGGCTCTTCGCGCGGCCGATGTCGTGGGAACAGCTGAAAGCCGGGCTGGACGCGCAGGCGAGCTGATTATCCCGGCGGGCGCGCAAGCCCTTTCCTGTACACGATGAATCCGGACCGCTCCGCAACCTGCTCATAGAGCCGCTGCGCGGTGACGTTGGTTTCGTGCGTCTGCCAATAGACGCGCACCGCGCCGGCTGCCCTGGCGCATTCATACACGCCTTCGATCAGCGCCCGGCCTACGCCCTTGCCGCGCGCATCCGCGCTGGTGAACAGATCCTGCAGATAGCAGATCGGCCCGATCGCGGTTGTGCTGCGGTGGAACAGATAATGGGTCAGGCCGATCAGCTGCCCATCCTGCTCGGCGACGAGGCAATGGACCGGCTCCATCTCGTCGAAGAAGCGCGCCCAGGTTGAGGCGGTGATGTCGTCGGGCAAGGCGGTCGGCCCGCTGCGCCCATAGAAATGGTTATAGCCGTCCCACAAGGGCAGCCACTGGACATAATCGGTTCGCGCGATGTCGCGGATGATCGGCGCGCTCATGCCTCCGCCTTCCTCTTGTCGAAGGCGATCCGCGCCGCCTCGATTTCCGACAGATATTTCGCCGCCCAGCTCCACACGCCGCAAAAGGCCTCGCTCAGGCTGCTGCCCAAGGGCGACAGCCGATATTCGACCTTGGGCGGCACGACCGCATGGACGGTACGGATAACTAGCCCATCGCGTTCCATCTGCCGCAATGTCTGGGTCAGCATCTTCTGGCTGATGCCGGGGACGAATTCCCCGATCCGCGTGAAGCGCAGCTCGCCATGCTCCTCGAGCACCTCCAGGATCAGCATCGTCCATTTGTCGGCGACGCGGCCGATCAGCTCGGTGACCAAAGCCTCGACGCGGGGATCCATGTCGGCGGGATAGGGATCGGATGCCGTAGCCATTCACGCTCACTTTCGGGTAAGTATCGAACTTTGCAGTGCCTACTTTCCAAAAGAGAGTATGGCGCTAGATGAGCCTCCGCGCAATCCACAATGCGAAAGGAAAAGCCATGCAGATCAGCGGCAACACGATCCTCGTCACCGGCGGCAATAGCGGCCTCGGGCGGCGCTTCGCCGAGGAATTCGCCCGGCGCGGCAACAAGGTCATCATCACCGGGCGCAAGCAGGCAACGATCGACCAGGTCGTCGCCGCAAATCCCGGCATGACGGGCTATGTGCTCGACGTGCAGGATCCGGGCGCGATCCGGGACTTTGCCGCCCGCGTGACCGCCGAGCATCCAGATCTCAACGTCGCGATCCACAATGCGGGCATCATGGCGGCCGAGGACCTGACGGCGCAGGATTTGGCGGTTGCCGAGGATATCGTGACCACCAATCTGCTCGGCCCGATCCGGCTGATCGCGGCGCTGATGCCGCATATGCTGAGGCAGGATCGCGCGACGATCATGACCGTGTCGTCGGGCCTGGCGTTCGTGCCGCTGGTCCAGACGCCGACCTACAATGCGACCAAGGCGGCGATCCACAGCTACACTTTGTCGCTGCGCGAGCAGCTCAAGGAGACCAATGTCGAAGTGATCGAGATCGTCCCGCCCGGCGTGCAGACCGACCTCATGCCCGGCCAGGCCGACGACCCGCAGATGATGCCGCTCGAAGATTATATCGCCGAGACGATCGCCAATTTCGAGAAGCAGCCGACGCCCGTGGAAAATGCGGTGGCGCGCGTCGATTTCCTGCGCAAGGCGGCGGAGGAGGGCCGGTTCGAGCAGGTCTTCCAGATGCTCAACAGCACGCACCGGTAACACCAGTTCCGTTCGGGCTGAGCCTGTCGAAGCCCTATCCTTCTTTCTCACGCGAAGAAGGGCAGCCCTTCGACAAGCTCGGGGCGAACGGCGTGGCTTAGGCCTGGGCCGGCAATTGCCAGTCGATCACCTTCTGCCCATGCGCCTTCAGAAAGGCATTGGCCTTGGAGAAATGGCCGCAGCCGAAGAAGCCGCCATAGGCCGATAAAGGCGAGGGATGGACCGCCTTGAGCACGAGATGGCGGCCGCCCTTGTCGACACTATCGACGAACGCCGCCTTCTTCTGCGCATAGCTGCCCCACAGCATGAACACGACCGGCTCGGGCTTTGCATTGACCAGCCGGATCACCGCGTCGGTGAACCGCTCCCAGCCCCGCCCCTGATGTGATGCCGCCATGCCCATCTGCACCGTCAGCACCGCATTCAGCAGCAGCACGCCTTGCTGCGCCCAATGCTCCAGGAAACCGTGGCGCGCGGGCGGGATGCCGAGATCGCTCTCCAGTTCCTTGTAGATATTGACCAGGCTCGGCGGAATCCGCACCCCCGGCTGGACCGAGAAGCACAGGCCATGCGCCTGGCCCTCGCCATGATAAGGATCCTGCCCGAGGATGACGACGCGCACATCCTCCAGCGGGGTCAGATCGAGCGCGCGAAACCAGTTGTTCGATCGGGGGAAGATGCGCTTGCCGGCCTGCTTCTCGGCGAGGAGGAACTGGCGCAGCGCCTGCATGTACGAATCGTCGAACTCGCTTTTGAGCGGTTCCAGCCAGCTTTGATGCAGCTTCACCTCGCCCATCGATTCCTCCTGGCCGAGGCATGGGAGAGGGCGGCGAGGGCGTCAATCGCCCGAGGGATTGCGCGTCTGTTTCACGTGGAACATAATAGGAACATACATACGAGTCGTGAAAGGCCAAGACGATGTCGACGATGCTTGCCCAGGCGCCGCGCGCGCTGACCCATAACCTGTTCTTCGCGGTCGTGCCGTCGGAGGAAGAGCGCGCCCGCATCGGCGATCTGATCGCATCCTTGCGCATCGGCGGGGTGCCGATGCGGCTCGACCGGCTTCACATCACCACGCTCTCCCTGGTGCTGGATGATGGGCTTCCGGACGGCCTCGCCCAGGAGGCGGCGGAGATCGCGGCCTCGATCCGCATGCCCAGCTTCCGCGTGATCTTCGACCGGCTCGTCGGCGGCAATCGCTCGGCGCTGCTGCTGCCGAGCGAGCCGCTCGTGGCCCTGCGCATGTTCCGCGAGCGACTCGGTTTCGCGCTGATGCGCGCGGGCATCGCGTTCCGGCAGGGCGGCTTCAGCCCGCATGTGACCTTGCTCTATGGCGGCCAGCCGATGCCCGAACAGGAGATCGAACCGATCAGCTGGCTGGTCGAGGATTTCGTCCTGATCGACAGCCTCATCGGCGAAACCAGGCATGTCGAGGTCGGCCGCTGGCAGCTCCGCAGCTAGCCTCGGTTAATCCTCCCCCGCCAGGGGGAGGTGGCGCCGAAGGCGACGGAGGGGGAGGGCGGCAATGCGGCTAAGAGGGTCACCTACCGCTTGGCCTATCCGCCCCCTCCGTCAGGCTATGCCTGCCACCTCCCCCTTGCGGGGGAGGATTGGGATGCCGGATGCTGAGCGAATAAATCCTCCCCCGCCAGGGGGAGGTGGCGCCGAAGGCGACGGAGGGGGAGGACAGCAATGCGCCTCGAAGGTCGAGATAGCGCTCGACGTAGCGCAAAGCGCCTGCGCAAGACGATGACTTCGCCGGAGGTCGGCCTCTGGCTGGCGCTGCGCCGAAACGATGCGGGCTTGCGCTTCCGCAGGCAACACGCCGCAGATGGCTATGTGCTGGACTTCTATTGCGCCCCCGCCAGACTGGCGATCGAAGTCGATGGCGAAGCCCATAACCGCGGCGACCGTCCGACCCGGGATGCCATTCGCGACCGATGGTTCGCCAGTCAGGGCATTGAGGTGCTGCGCTATTCGGCGAGGGACGTGCTGTCGAACCTCGAAGCGGTCGTGCGCGAAATCATGGCGGTCGCGCTCGAACGGAGGGATAGAGTGTCGGGCTGATCGCTTTCCGCCCCCTCCGTCAGGCTGCGCCTGCCACCTCCCCCTGGCGGGGGAGGATTTTCCCAGTGATCCTCCCCCGCCAGGGGGAGGTGGCGCCGAAGGCGACGGAGGGGGAGGATAGCAATGCGCCTCGAATATCAGCAGACGGGCTTTCCGAGGGTTTTTCTTGGCCCTTCGTGACCTCGTCCTTGTGCTGCCCGCTTGGATCGAATGTCTTCCCGCCACAGGCCTAAGGGTGAGGGTGGACCATGAACCAGGTCAATCGCCGTGAATTCGTAACCACCGCCGCCGCGATCGGCGCGACGATCCTGTGGGCCGGGCGCGCGACCGCTGCCTCGCGTGTCGCCTGGCGAGAGGACCGCGCGGCTTATCCGCAGGGCGTGGCCTCGGGCGATCCGATGCCCGACAGCGTGATCCTGTGGACGCGCCGGCCCTTCCCCGGAAAGGATCGCTCCACGCTTGTCGCCGAAGTCGCGCTCGACCCCGATTTCCGGCAGGTGATCGCCACAAAGACGGTCCCCGTGCTGGCCGAGGCGGACTGGACCTGCCGCGCGCTGGTTGCCGGCCTTAAGCCCGCGACAATCTATTGGTACCGCTTCACCGACGCGGACGGCCATGGCAGCCGCGTCGGCCGCACCATCACCGCGCCCCGCGACGACGATTCCCGCCCCGTCCGCTTCGCCTTCGTGTCCTGCCAGAGCGTCAACGAAGGCGCGCAGAACGCCTATCGCCGCATGATCTGGGAAGATGAGAAGGCGCCGGCGGAGCAAAGGCTCGGCTTCGTGCTCCACCTCGGCGATTTCATCTACGAGGTCGTCGAATATCCCGACGAGATCGCCCATCGCTACGACCGCACCGTCTACGACCTCGGCCGCATCCCCGATGCGCGGAAGGTCAGCAACTTCCACGTGCCGACCACGCTCGAAGGCTATCGCTTCGTCTATCGTGCGCACATCAACGATCCCGACGTGCAGGATGCGCGCGCGCATTTTCCCTTCATCTGCATCGGCGACAATCACGAATTCTCGTGGCAGGGCTGGCAGAGTTTCATCACCTATGGCGGCGGGAACGCCGAGCCCGCGCAGGCGCTGCGCGTCGCGGCCAATCAGGCCTGGTGGGAATATATACCGTCGCGCGTGCACAAGGCGTCCGGCCCGGCGCTCGATCGCTTCGCGCCGCCCGCGGTCACCAATGCGCCGATCACCAAGCTCGACGCGGACGGCTTCGGCGACGAACCCAATAATCGCACCGCGATCGGCAGCATGACCGCCTATCGCGCGCAGCGTTACGGGCGGCATGTCGATCTGATCCTGACCGATTTCCACAGCTACACGATGCGCGATCCGACCGGCCGGCCGGAGGCGAAGGATCTCGGTTTCGATGACTTTCCCATGTTCCTGCCCCAGGAGCAGTTGGAGATACTCGACGGCGGACGCGGCTATGACGGCAATCGCCCGCCCGCCACGATCCCGAACGGCGCCAAGCCCGTTCCCAATTTCCGCATGGACGAGCCGCCCCACACCGTGCTCGGCCGCACCCAGAAGGCGTGGCTGAAGGATCGGCTGAAAGGATCGACCGCGACCTGGAAGGTGTGGGGCGCGACCAACGGCACGCTCGACATGCGCACCGATCCGCAGAATTTGCCCAAGAATATCTCGAAGCCGTGGCCGGGCGAGGGCTATGCCACGTTCGGCGGGGGCGATTTCAGCGCTGCTTTGGCCGAACGCGCCGAAATCTACGATCACGTCCGGCAAGGCGGCATCGACGGCTTCGTCACCGTCTCAGGAGATCGCCACAGCTTCTGGGCGGGCTATGCCGCGAAGGCGCTGCCGCCCAAAAAGTTCGATCCGGTCGGCATCACCTTCATCACCGGATCGATCTCGGCCCCCGGTTTGGCCGAGGCGCTGGAGCATGGGAAGAACAAGGATCCGCTGCGTCCGCTCTTCACGGTCGAACGCGCGGACGGCACCAAGGAAGCGACGGTCAACCTGGCGATCAAACGCGGCGTCCGCGCCGCCTGGGAATATGCGCAATCGGGCGACATCCAACGCGCCCGCGCGCTCACCAACCCGGATGTCGCCCCTCACCTCGAATTCGTCGATATGGGCGGCCACGGTTATTCGGTGGTGACCGCGGGACCAGAGGCGATCGAGACCGAATTCGTCTGCATCCCCCGCCCGATCACGCGCGCCTTAACCCCCGATGGCGGCCCGATCCGCTATCGCGTGGTCCATCGCGCAACGCGCTGGCACGGCGGCAAGCCGGTGCTGGAGCAGCGCATCCTGGAGGGCGATCCGAAGACCTCGGTTTAGCCCGCGGACGCCGGGGCTACTCCCCATTTCGTTGACGGAGCGGTAAGGTTGCAACGGCGCTCCGGCGCCCAACGTTGTGCGGTCCCTGATCGAGGAGAATCGAAATGGCACAGAAGGGCGCGGGCGGTAATCCCGGAGCGGTGACCAGGAAGGGCGGCGACGGCGCCAGCGGCAGCACCGGCACGGGCCGGGGCGGCGGCAAGAAGGGCAATGGCGGCAAGAAGGGCTGATGGCCCGGATCTTCATCACCGGCAGCACGGATGGTCTCGGGCTGGCGGCGGCGCGCTCGCTGATCGCGGATGGGCATGCGGTGGTGCTGCACGCGCGGACGGCGGACCGCGGCGCGGCGGTGGCGGACCTGGCGCGCCAGGCGGCGGGGCTGGTGGTGGGCGATCTCAGCCGTTCCGACGACGTGCGGCATGTTGCGGAGCAGGTCGACGCGATCGGCCGGATGGATGCGGTGATCCACAATGCCGGTATCTACAATGCGCCCGAGCGCGGATCGACGCCGGAGGGCCATGCCGCCACGCTCGCGGTGAATGTGCTCGCGCCCTACATGCTGACCGCGCTGATGGAGCGGCCGGACCGGCTGATCTACCTGAGCAGCGGACTGCATCGCGGCGGCGGGGACGGATCGCTCGAGGATGTGGACTGGACCGGGCGGCGCTGGGATGGCGGCCGCGCCTATGGCGAGAGCAAGCTGTTCGTCACCGCACTCGCCTTCGCGCTCGCGCGACGCTGGTCGGGGGTGCTGAGCAATGCGGTCGATCCCGGATGGGTGCGGACCAAGATGGGCGGCGCGGCGGCCCCGGTCGACATCGCTACCGGCGCACACACCCAGGCCTGGCTGGCCGCGAGCGACGATCCGGCGGCTAGGGTGAGCGGGCGCTACTGGCACCATATGCGGCAGGAGGAGCCGGCGGCGCCGGTGACGGATACGGGCTTTCAGGACAGATTGGTCGCGCGGCTGCGCGAGCTGACGGGGGTTGATCTGGCCTGAGGGGTGGCGCGCGTTCCGGGTTGATTGCGGGCCTTGAGGGCGGGATGAAACAGCGCGGTATGAATGTCGGCTGCGTCCGCGACCATCATCTTAATAGCTCATCGGCTTTCCGGGAAGTTCCGGATGAGATCGGCGTGACTATAAAAATCCAATGAATAACATGAGTTAGGTAAATTTTCCCCCGCCAATTGGGAGCAACAGCCCCGGAGCAGGAGTTTATGTCATCCCAGCTCAAGGGAGAATTCAGACATGCTCAAATCTGCTTTGGCGATCGCGACCGCATTTGCTGCCACCGCGGCAATCAGCCAGACCACGGGCAGCACGGGATCGACCGGCACCACGGGCGCCGGGGGTTCCACCGCGACCACGGGTTCGTCGGGCCTGAGCGGCCAGGACAATGCGGTGCAGTCCGGCACTGGCCGCTCGGGGGGCAGCCTGACCGCCGTCGACAGCGGCGCGAACGGATCCATCGATCCCGCCAACACCGCCTCTGACACCCGGGACACGAACAACAACTCCACGCGCAAGCACAAGAAGCGCCCGCGCTAACGCCCTTTTTCTTACTCTGCCGTCCCCGACCTGGGCCGCTTCGGCGGCCCCTTTCTTGTGGCCTAGGGACGATTCAGGCCGCCCTTTTGAAAGGGGAAAACCAGCCCGATGATTTCGTTCCGCAACCGCGCGGACGGGACGGCCGCCACTGATTGATCTTGTGTCCCGGTTTTGCGGAACGGCAAGCATCGAGCTTTCTCGATCGCGCTATCGTATTTCGAACGGATGCCGCCGGCCGCTCAGCGGCAGCACCAACACGTTCTTCACCTGGTCCCTCGTCTGAATTTCCAGCTTCGGCTCGTAAAGCCAGACGTCGCCTTTGCCCCATAGCAGGAAGCCATAGCTGGCATGACCGGCTTCGTAGGGGATGGGGCCAGCGACGAGATCGACCCTTTTCCATCCGAAGGTGCCGGTCAACGGGTCGGCGCTGGTATCTCCGCCTTGTCCGCGGAAGCCCCGGTTTGCGAACCCCCCGAGCCAGAAGCGTATCAACGCGGCGTCGCGGGCGGCTACCAGGGCCGAAAAGTGGAGATATTTGCCGGCATGCCCTTCAGGGATGGCAACGATCTGCCGCAATTGCCCCCAGCCACTCGGCCAATCCACCGCCGCACCGATGCACATCGGCGATCCATCCTCCGGAACCCGGAAGACATATTGACCGATCCCGGTCCCCGCCCGCTGCCATACGTCAGGCCCGGACATCTGCTCGCGATCGATTTGCCAGGAAAGCTGATTGGTTGTCCTGTCCGGCGCGATCACCCGCTGCGCGGTGTAGGCGGCGGGTACATGAACCGCATCGGCCGGATCGCCGGCACGGCGGTGGCAATGCGGTATCCGCCTGGCTGTTACGGTGAGCTCGTCTGCGGGCGGTATCCGCTTGCCGGTTACAACGATCTCGTCTGCCGAGCTCGAATCCTTCTGAGGTGGTGGTTCGGCAAGGGCCGCCAACGCCAGAATAGAGCTCCAGGCTCCACCGAACGACATCGCCTCGCCTCCTTCGCTTCGCATAAGTCTTGCCGTCGGCGGAGTCGATGCTTTGCCCTCGCCCGACCGGGCAAAGCGAGCAAAGTGGAGCAATCCGGCAATGCAGCAAATGGGATATCCGAATCCGGACAAGGAGATCGTTGCGGCTGCTTTTAATTGCGGGAACGTAACAACCCCGTTCTCGTGATGTTCAAGTTGTTACAAGTAAAAGAACGTTGGTTCTCACAAACGACTCGTTGACTCCGTTTGACGATCGTGGTTCTTCCCCGTTCGCGGGGGGCAGTCGAATAGGGGACTGCCATGAACATGCGTCAGATTTGCTTTGCTTCTGCGGGCGTGATCGCGTTCTGCACCACTCCGGCCTTGGCCGATTCCTTCAACTATCCAGATTTTTCCGATACTTCACACCTGACGATGGTGGGAAGCACCGCCACCGCCTCGACCGGCGACGGCACCGTGCTGCGGATCATCCCGGCCGCGGGCAACCAGGCGGGCGCGGCGTACAGCACCTCCGCCGTCCAGCTTGGCGCGGGCAACACGTTCAGCACCCAATTCCAGTTCCGCTTCACCAGCGCGGGCGGGGTCGATCCGGCCGACGGCATCACCTTCGTGCTTGCGGCGAGCCCCGGCGGCCTTGGCGTGGCCGGATATGGCATGGGCTATGCGGGCGTGCCCAACAGCCTCGCGATCGAGTTCGACACCTATAATAATGGCAATCCCGGCAGCCTCGGGCCGTTCCCCGCCGAGCCGGACAGCAGCAACCATGTCGCGCTCGACATTGGCGGGGCGCTGACCAACGCCAACTGGACCAACGTCTATGGCAACGGATCGTGCGGCTTTGCGGGCGGAACGCCGGCGCAGGCGCCGAACACAGTCGCGGGCTGCATGTCCAATGGCGATCTTTGGACGGCGACGATCAGCTATGACGGGAGCGCGCTCAACGTATCGCTGTTCGATCCCGCCAAGGGCACGACGTTCAACGCGTTGACCGGCGTGCCGCTCGACCTCGCCTCGATCCTCGGCACCGATACCGCCTTTGTAGGCTTCACCGGCAGCAGCGGCGCGGGCTGGGAGAATGAGGACATCGTCAACTGGCGCTTCTCGAACACGGCGGTGCTGCCACCCGCGCCCGAGCCTGCGACCTGGGCGATGATGGTCGCCGGGTTCGGCGTGACCGGGTTCGCGCTGCGGCGGCGGAAACGGACGGCGGTCAGCTTCGGCTGACGCGCGCTTCAAAAGTAAGGGCCATGCCCGCCTGCGTATCCGGCGTGCTGTTCAAGGGAGAGAATGAATGAAAAAGCTAATTCTCGCAGCACTATTCGCGATCGCGCCGGCGGGCGTGGCTCAGGCCGGCGGCATCGTCACTTATAACTGGACGACCACCAGCCAGGGCTTTGGCAGCCATGTGGATCAGCCAAGCTGGGCGTCCTTCGATGTTCCGCTTGCCTCGGTTCTGGCAGGGAAGATCCTGTATTCGGACATCAGCAATATCCAGCTGGGCTATCCCGGCCTGACGCTGACCAGCTTTACGCCGACCTCGGTCGGGCTGGACAATGCGGCCTTTGTCGATCCGGTCACGGGCGCGCCCATCTATCACGATGCGGATCAGGGCCTTGGAGTGGTCGGTTATCAGGGCGCGATGTTCGGCGATTCCTTCCTGGCGATCACGTTCGATTCGATCGCTTACACGCAGGGCGGCCAGCCGCTGACGACGGTCGCCGATCAATATAATGCACTCAACAATGGCGCGCCTTATGCCGGTTATCCGACGGCAGGATATTGGACCGCGACGATCACGATCGTTCCTCCCGGCGCTCCCGAGCCGCTGAGTTGGGCGATGATGGCAGGCGGCTTCGGACTGGTGGGCGGCGCGCTGCGGGCCCGCCGCAAGCACGTGGCGGTTCGCTTCGCCTAGAGGGGTTTCCGTTTCAACCGGGGCTCCCTCTCCCCAGCGGGGAGAGGGCCGGGGTGAGGGGGAGCGAGCGCAGGCGAGCGTCTGAACGTCTGGTGCGGGCCACCCTCACCCAGCCCTCTCCCTTGAGGGAGAGGGCTTTGGCGGTCGATGCGACCTTAGCGAAAACGAGTTCTAGCCTGCGTTCGATCAGGCGCGCTCGGAACGCGCGATGGCGCGATCCGCCATTTCGGTCCATCCACGACGCCGGCATTGGGAAGCCGGTGCTGGGGCGGCGCGTGCTGGTGAGCGAGAGCGGTACGGCGCTGCACTCCGCTGGCCAGCGAAATAGGAGACGACGTGCTTTACGCGCTGTTAACCGACTTTTCGCTACGGAGGGAAAAGCAGGCGTCGGATCAATCACATGCAAGCAGATTCAGGACCGTGGGACGGGGCGGGTCTGCCGTTCGAAACCATCTATGCCATTGCGAACGATACCCTCGCTCTTCGCGATGTCCGTCTCTTCCCTCAAATCTTCGCATTATCCGCCGGTAACGGGGAATTCTGGCTGACTGAGCAGGGCCAGGTTATCCTGACCGAGATGCTTGCCCTGCTTCTGGACGAGTTGAATCTGGGAGATGCCCAAGCCGCCATCGCGGCAATGGAGCATTGCCCTCACGACGTCGCACAGCAGGCGCACGATCTGCTGCTGCTTGCGCTTGGCGCGGACGGCGTTCCCGCGGACCCTGCCGATCTCGACGACGCGGCGATACTTTGCTCCGCTCTCCTACTTGGGGCGGCGGGAAAACATGATGCCGTGCCAAATCTCATTCGTGAAACGAGTGCCGGTCGGACGAGCCTCTATTTCTTCAAGGTTGCCGGCGAGATCGCGCGACAATTTTCGGAAGCCACAGAGCCTGATGGTTTCAAACCCAAGCTCATCATCTGGGACTTGGACGACACGCTTTGGCAGGGCACGCTCGCCGAAGGGGACGAGCCCCTGCTCAATCCCCGACGTGCCGAATTCGTGCGCAGCTTCAACCGTCACGGCATCGTCTCCGCCATTTGCTCAAAGAATGATCCGGAAGCCGCGCGCGCCGCGCTGCAGAAGTTTGGACTGTGGGACGAGTTCGTTTTTCCGCGCATCGCCTTTGTCCCGAAGGGACCAGCCGTCAGGCAAATCATCGAGGACATGCAGCTGCGGCCGGTCAACGTGCTGTTCGTCGACGATAATCCGCACAACCTCCACGAAGTGGCCGCGGCCGTGCCCGGCATCCGCGTCGTCGACGCGACCTCACCGGAGTGCGATCTGTTGCTGCAGACGATCGCCGACGAGCATCGCGACGTGGTCAGGAACCGGGTCGACGAATATCGCATCCTGGAGACGAAGATTGCCGCACGGGAAACCGAGGCGCTTACCGACGGGGACTTCCTCATCCAGAGCGACATCCACGCCGTACCTGTTTTCCGGATGGACAATCTCGATTTCGCTGACCGCATCGAAGAATTGATCAACCGCAGTAACCAGCTGAACTATACCGAGAGTCGGGTGGCACCTGGCGAGGTCAGGCGTTACCTGCTCGATATAGACCACTACCACGTATATTCCGTCTTCGTGTGGGATAAATACGGCTATTATGGGCTGGTAGGCATAGGAATATATGATTTCCAGGCCAACCGCATGGAGCATTTCGCATTCTCCTGCCGCGTCATGCACATGGGCATCGAAGCTTTTCTGATCGAGGCATTCAAGGAATGCCGCGTGGAGATCGACGAAACCCAGCTCAAGAAGCCGCTGCCACGGCAGGACGCCAGCGCGATCACGCTCCAGCCGTACAGCGACGCCGTGCGCGAGCGCCTGCTCGCCAGGGAAGCACCGCGCGACTGGTCAGCGATCCAGATCCGGGTGATGGCCGATTGCCAGTCGGGTGCCTTCTATCACTATAGCCGCTTCCGCGATGTGATCGATTATGACAATCGCCCGCGACTGTTCACCCTGCCGATGATGCATACCGAAGAGTATAAGGCTCAGAAATTCCCTCCCTACCTGGTTTACACCGCAGCGAGCGATTACGTGTCCTGGCGTTGGGAGGAGCGCACGCCGCGCGGCAGGGACGTTGATCTTGTCCTGAGCTGCATGGACCAGTTCGCGGAAACAGTCGTGGTGGGCGGTAAGCGCAAGTGCCTGCTGCTGCTGCCGCCGCAATCGGCGCCCGTCGAAATGTACGGCGTGCACCGCAACTGTGATCCCGTCGAGTTGCATCGGCTCCACGCGGTGTTCAACGACGCATGGCGTGCCATCGCCCGAAAACACCCCAATCATTTCTCGATCATCGAACTCGAGCAGCATCTGACTCGCGCAGAATGTTCGCACATTCATCATTACATTCCCTCTGCATTGAAGCGGATCACGGGAATGATCGACGATTGGTACGAGCGAGCATCGAAGTCAGACTGACTTAGGCGTCAGGAGGCGATATTCGGTATCGTCTGCGCCCTTGCCACAGACGCAGCCAAAGTCCTCACCGGTTGACAATCGTACGCATATAGCGTACTCTCAGTGAGATCGCACCGACATCGCCGGCAGCAGTGGGACCGTTGGCTCTTTCTCAGATTTGGCAACGCCGCGCCCTATTATCCTGGAGCGGATCGTCATGAGCAATGGTCCGCGCGCACGCCCAAAATCATCAAGTTTGAATCTGGTGTTTTTTTGTTTTTCCCCTTCGGTGGCGCCTGTCCGCCGGCGCATCGAACGCGCACCTCGGGAACGGCGACTGACAGTCGGGAAGTCGGATCAGGATTTGCCGGCGCGGTCGCCATATTCCCAGTCATAGGGCACACCGGTGTCGCCGAGGATCGTGTGGACCAGATCGGCGAAGCCGGCTTCGGCGCGGACGTCGTTCGACAGGATCAGCACGCATTTCCGGCTCTTCTCGATGCAGACCATCGTGTTCGCGGTCTGCCCGTCATGTCCGCCCTTGAAGAAGCCATGCCCCTGCGGTCCGTCGAACACGACCAGTCCCAGCCCTGCATAGAGATCCTTGCGCTGTTGTGCGGCGGGCAGTTCAGGTCCGAAATTGGGGAATTGATGCGCGGTCGCGATGTGGAGCGAGGGCTTGAGCATTTCCGCATAAGCGGCGGCGCTCAGGCCATCGTGACGGACGAGCGCCGCGACGAACTTCGACAGGTCAGCGATGGTCGTGTCCATCGATCCGGCGACGCGCACCTTCGATCGCTCGTCATGCTCGACCACCTCGCCCTTGTCGTTGAACCCGTCCGCGAGATTGGGCCGGAAATCGGGGCGCCATTTCAGGCTGGTGCGGGTCATCCCCAGCCGGTCGAATGTGGCCTGGGTGAGCGTCCCCAGATCCACCCCCAGTCCGCGATCCTTGCGGCCGTTTTCTATCACGAACTGGAGCAGCCCCATGCCTTCGCCCGAATAGCTGAAGTGGGTGCCCGGATCGAAATGGATGCGGAGCTTCTTGTCGGGCTCGATCCAGGAAAAATTCGCAAAGCCGGTCGAATGGGTCAGCACGTTGCGCGCGGTGATCCGCTTCCAGCGCGTATCGCCGGCAAGGTCGCGATAGGGGCCATATTTGCCGCGATAGATCGCCTCGGTGTCATATTCGGTCAGCGGCTTGTCGAGATAATCGGCAAGCGGCGTATCGAGCGCCAACTTGCCCTGATCCACCAGTTGCAGCACGTGATAGGCGAAGACGGTCTTGGTCAGCGACGCTCCGTACATCACCGTATCCGTGCGCAACGGATCGCCCTGTGCGTCGCGGACGCCATAAGCCTGGACGTACCGCACCTTGCCGCCGTCGATGATCGCCAGCGCAAGTCCCTTCGCGCCGGTTTTCGCCATCACGGCGTGGACCGCGGTGTCGATGGAGGCCGTCTGACCGGCGGGTGCTGCGCTGGCCGTCGAGGCGGCCGCGATCGTGATCAGAAAGGAGGCCAAACCTAATCTCATCGAACCCATGTCCGGCCTCCCTGCTTTCTATTGGCGTTTGCGTAGCTGATTCCAGACGAACCAGGCCAGCCCCGCAGCAATCGCCGCCACCACCGCCGCGTCGCCATAATGAAGGATGTGGCTGAGCCGGGGATCGGTGCGCCAGGCGGCGCCGAGCTTCATACCGACCCAGGCCAGCGCGAAACACCAGGGCCAGGAGCCGACGAACGTATAGATATGGAACCGCACCAGCGGCATCCGCGCGACGCCGGCGGGAAAGGCGATGAAGGAGCGGACGAAAGGCAGCAGGCGGCAGACCAGCACGGTGATGCTGCCCCAGCGCGCGAAGAAGCGCTCGGCCTGGGACAGATGCTCCATGTTGAGCAGCACGTAGCGCCCCCAGCGCCCGACAAAGACGCGGCCGCCGCGCTTGCCGACCTCATAGCCGACGATCGACCCCAGGTTGCACCCGATCGCACCCGCGGTCGCGACCAGCCAAAGGTCGAAGCGGCCGGTCGAGACCAGATAGCCCGAGAAAGGCATGATGATCTCGGACGGCAGCGGGATGCACGCGCTCTCGATCCCCATCAGCAGCACGATGCCGAGATAGCCTCCGGCCGAGATGGTGGCGATGATCCAGGCGGCGACGGGAGCGAGGATGCGTTCGGTAAGCGACATGGGTGCCGGCTGTGGCGGGATCGCGCGCCGCTGTCGAGCGGCTACTTGGCACGCGAGGCGGCGCGCGCCGAGACGGGAGGCGCTGAATCGTCGGGCGCGTCTGACATTTCCTTCGTCATTGCGAGGAACCCGGCGAAAGCCGGGGACGAAGCAATCCAGATCCCGAGAGTGTGGAACTGGATTGCTTCGCTCCGCTCGCAATGACGTTGGGTCAAGGCGAGCGAGATCTACCCTACAGCACGTATTTGCTGAGATCCGTGTTGCGGGCGATGTCGGCGAGCTGGGACTCGACATAAGCGGCGTCGATGGTGAGCGTGCTGCCGGTCCGCTCTTCCGCGTGGAAGCTCACATCCTCGAGCAATTTCTCCATCACGGTCGACAGGCGGCGCGCACCGATATTCTCGACGCTGTCATTCACCTGCGCGGCGGTGCGCGCGACCGCGGCGATGCCGTCCTCGGTGAAATTGATCTCGACCTGCTCGGTCGCGATCAGGGCGCGATATTGCTCGGTCAGCGACGCGCGGGTGTCGGAGAGGATGCGCACGAAATCCTGTTCGGTCAGCGGCTTCAATTCGACCCGGATCGGCAGGCGGCCCTGCAGCTCGGGCAGCAGGTCGCTCGGCTTCGCCACGTGGAAGGCACCCGACGCGATGAAGAGGATATGATCGGTCTTCATCGGCCCATATTTGGTCGCAACCGTAGTACCCTCGATCAGAGGCAGCAGATCGCGCTGCACGCCTTCGCGGCTGACCGATCCGCCACGCACGTCGGAAACCGCGATCTTGTCGATCTCGTCGAGGAAGACGATGCCATTGGCTTCGGCGTCGGCGAGCGCGACGCGCGCGACATCTTCCTGGTCGAGCCGCTTGTCGGCTTCTTCCTCGACCAATTTGGTCCACGCCGCGCGCACCGAAAGCTTGCGCTTCTTCATCCGCTGGCCGCCAAGCTTGCCCATGATCTCGCCGAGATTGATCATGCTGACCTGGCCGGGCATGCCCGGAATTTCCATCGCGCCGTTGCCGGAATCCTCGACTTCGATCTCGACTTCCTTGTCGTCGAGATGGCCGTCCTGGAAGCGCTGGCGGAACGAGGCCCGGGTCGCTTCGGACGCATCCTTGCCTACGAGCGCGTCGATCAGGCGCGCAAGCGCGGCCTCCTCGGCCTTGTCTTTAACCGCGGCGCGGCGGCGTTCCTTCTCCAGCCGGATCGCCTCCTCGACCAGGTCGCGCGCGATCTGCTCGACATCGCGGCCGACATAGCCGACCTCGGTGAACTTGGTCGCTTCGACCTTCACGAATGGTGCGTCGGCGAGGCGGGCGAGACGGCGGCTGATCTCGGTCTTGCCGCAGCCGGTCGGGCCGATCATCAGGATATTCTTTGGCGAAACCTCGTCGCGCAGTTCGGGCGCGAGCTTCTGCCGGCGCCAACGGTTGCGCATCGCGACCGCGACAGCGCGCTTGGCGTCGTCCTGGCCGATAATATGCTCGTCCAGCGCCTTGACGATAGCTTTAGGGGTAAGTGCGTCGTTCATTTCATACTCTATCTCCCCTCCCGCTTGCGGGAGGGGTCGGGGGAGGGGGTGTTCACTTGCGGTCGGGTGGGGAGGTTCCCCTCCCCTAGCCCCTCCCGCAGGCGGGAAGGGAATTAGGCAGCGTCCATCGTCTCGACGGTCAGATTGCCGTTGGTGAAGACGCAGACCTCGCTCGCGATCGCCATCGCCTTGCGCGCGATCACCTCGGCGTCTTGCTCGTAATCGACCAGCGCCCTGGCAGCGGAGAGCGCATAATTGCCGCCCGATCCGATCGCGGCGATTCCCGCTTCGGGCTCCAGCACGTCGCCATTGCCGGTCAGGATCAAGGTGACGTCCTTGTCGGCGACGATCATCATCGCCTCCAGGTTGCGCAGATATTTGTCGGTCCGCCAGTCCTTGGCGAGCTCGACCGCCGCGCGCAGCAATTGGCCGCGATGCTGCTCCAGCTTGCGCTCGAGCCGCTCGAACAGGGTGAAGGCGTCCGCCGTGGCGCCGGCGAAGCCGCCGATGACCGATCCGTCGCCGAGCCTTCTCACCTTTTTCGCATTGGGTTTGATCACGGTATTGCCAAGGCTGACCTGGCCATCCCCCGCGACCACCACTTTGCCGTTCTTCCGGACCGACAGGATAGTCGTTCCGTGCCAGCCGATCTTGTCTTCGCTCATTGTATCTTGTCTCCGCTCGCCGGCGGATATGGGAATGCCGCGCCGCTTTGCAACGCGCCGGTGCAGCGGGCGCACTGGTCCGATCAATCGCTGCATTCGTCGCGAAAAATTACAGTTAAGGCCTGCAAGTGGCTGGCAAAGAAACGAATCGCGTTTATATGCCGCCGACCCCCAAGGAGTATTAACGTGGCGAACGACAATCAGGAATTGATTACCCTTACGGCCGACATTGTTGCGGCGCATGTCAGCAACAACAGTGTCCCCACCGCCGAAGTCGGCGCGCTGATCCAGAGCGTTTATAGCGCGCTTTCGCAGGTTGGCGCCGGTGCGCCGGAGCCGCAGGCCGAGAAGCCCAAGGGTGCCGTTTCGGCGCGCGCTTCGATCAAGCCCGATTATCTGATCAGCATGATCGACGGCAAACAGTACAAGATGCTGCGTCGCCATATTTCGCAGCACGGCTATACGCCGGAATCTTACCGCGAGGCGTTCGGCCTGGCGCGCGATTATCCAATGGTTGCCGCGAATTACGCGGAACAGCGGCGTGCCCTTGCGCACAAGATCGGTCTCGGCCGCAAGCCGCGCACCGGCGGCGCCAAGCCGGGCCGCAAGCCCAAGGCGAGCGCCTGAGCTAGATCCCTCCCCGAGCCTGCTCGGGGAGGGCATATCATCTCTCAATCCTCCCGAGCTTCGGGTCGGGAGAATTGAGATCGATTCCAAGCAGCCTTGGCCTTGCCGCTACGCGGCGGAGGCGGCATAGGCGCTGCCATGCCCAATGCCACCGCTTCCCCTCCCGCGCCGCACGGCGCCGGGCCCGGACCGCGTTTCGGGCTGTTCGTGGCGCTGATTGCCGCTTTGATGGCGGTGACGCCACTCGGCATCGATTCGATGCTGCCGGCACTGCCGCATATCGGCCGCTCGCTGGGAATATCGAACGAAAATCACCAGCAATGGGTGATCGCGGTTTATGTGTTCGGCTTCGGGCTGGCGCAGATCGTCTACGGCCCTCTGTCGGATCGCTTCGGGCGGAAACCGGTGCTTGTCCCAAGCATGATCCTGTTCGCATGCCTGAGCATTCTCGCCGGCTTCGCGTGGAGCTTCCCGCTTCTGCTGGTCGCGCGGCTGCTCCAGGGTATTGCCGGCGCGTCGAGTCGCGTGCTCACCATCTCGATCGTGCGCGATTGCTATTCGGGGCGGCAGATGGCGCGCGTCATGTCGACCTCGTTCATGGTCTTCCTGATGGTGCCGATCTTCGCGCCCAGTATCGGCCAGGGGATCATGCTGGTCGGAAGCTGGCGGCTGATCTTCTTCTTCCTCGCCGCGTTCGCGCTGCTGGTCGCGACGATACTCGGGCTGGTCCTCGGCGAGACACTGCATCCGGAATATCGGCGGCCCTTGTCCCCGCGCGCGATCTGGCAGGCGATCCACCGCACGCTCACCGAACGGAGCGCGCTCGGTTACATGATCGCGATCGCCCTCGTGTTCGGCTCGCTGATGGGCTTCATCAATTCGGTGCCGCAGATCTTCCAGGACGTGTTCCACGCGCCGGGCCGTTTTCCCCTGGTCTTCGCGGGGATCGGCCTGTCGATGGCGGTCGCCGCCTTCGTCAATTCCCGGATCGTCGAGCGGCTCGGGACGCGCAAGGTATCGCATAGCGCGCTGATCGGCATGATCGCCGTAGCCGGGGTCCACAGCCTGGTCGCGGTGAGCGGGCGCGAGACGGTCCTCAGCTTCGCGCTGCTCCAGTTCGCGACGATGTTCTGCTTCGGGCTGATCGGCTCGAACTTCGGATCGATGGCGATGGAGAATGTCGGTGAGATTGCGGGCACTGCTTCGTCGGTGCAGGGCTTTTTCTCGACCTGCAGCGGCGTGTTGCTGGGGCTGGTGATCGGGCAGTCCTTCAACGGCACGGTATTGCCGCTCACGCTTGGCTATTTTCTGCTCGGTCTGGCCGCGTTGCTGGTGGTGTTCATCACCGAACGCGGCAAGCTGTTCCGCGCGCATCACGCCGGCGCGGCGACATCCGCGCCCCCGCGCTGATCGGGGCAGACTCGCGGGGTTACCGCCTTATGGGCATGAAGTTCCGGTGAAGCGGCCCCAAGAAAGTGCCGCGTTGCGCGGTGCCGCCGCGCCTTTATTAAGGCCTGCGGAGAGGGGCGATAATGAAAGCGAAACACATGGTCCTGCGCGGCTTCCCTGCCGGCGCGGCGGCGATCTTGTCGGGTGGCCCGGCTCTTGCGCAGCAGGCGTCCGCGGGCGCGATCGATCGCGGCGACACCAGCTTCGTGATCATCGCGTCGGCGCTTGTCCTGTTCATGACCTTGCCCGGACTTGCGCTGTTTTATGGCGGGCTTGTTCGCGCCAAGAACTTCCTTTCAGTGCTGATGCACTGCTTCGCGATCGCAGCTTTGGTTTCGCTGCTCTGGGTGGCGGGCGGCTATAGTCTCGCTTTCGGAGCCGGAACGCCGTGGATCGGCGATCTGTCGCGTTTCGGTCTGTCCGGCCTCCACGCTGCGCGAGCGGGCACGGCGGTGCCGGAGAATGTGTTCGCATTGTACCAGATGATGTTCGCGATCATCACGCCCGCGTTGATCGTCGGCGCGTTTCCGGAGCGCGTGCGCTTCGGCTGGCTGATCATCTTCTCGGCATTGTGGTTGCTGCTGGTCTACGTGCCCGTCGCGCACTGGATCTGGGGCGGCGGATGGATGGCCGCGCGGGGCGTGCGGGACTTTGCGGGCGGCATCGTCGTGCACACCACGGCCGGTGTCGCGGCGCTGGTTCTGGCGCTGATGATCGGCCCGCGTCGCGGCTTCCCCGCAACGCTGATCCCGCCACACAGCCCGGCGCTGACGATGGTCGGCGCGGGCATGTTGTGGGTCGGCTGGTTCGGCTTCAACGGCGGATCGGCGCTGGCGGCGGATGGCTTGGCAGGCGACGCGTTGCTCGCGACGCATCTCGCCGCCGCCACCGCCGCTTTGACGTGGGCCGCGCTCGAGCGCACGAAGATCGGCAAGGCCACTTCGATCGGTCTGGTTACGGGTGCGGTCGCGGGGTTGGCGACGGTGACGCCCGCCGCCGGCTATATCTCGCCGCTCGGGGGCGTGGTCGCGGGGGCGCTCGGCTCCGGCCTCTGCTTTGCCGCGGTGCTGGCTGTGAAGCAGCGCTGGCGGCTCGACGATTCGCTCGACGTTTTCGCGGTGCACGGCGTGGGCGGCATATTCGGATCGCTCCTGCTGGCGCCGCTCGCCGCGCCGTTGTTTGGCGGCGTCGATCCGCATACCGGCACCTCGATAGCCGGCCAACTCGGCGCGCAGGCAACCGGTGTCGGGGTCACCATCTTGTGGTCGCTGGTGCTCACGTTCCTGATTGCCAAAGCCGCTGCTTTGATCGTGCCGATGCGGGTGGATGCGGAGGCCGAGCATGACGGCCTCGATCTCTCCAGCCACGGCGAGCGCGCATATGAGTTCGATTAACGTGGGGCAGGCCAATTAAGCCTGAAACCCTTAAACTATCACAATGTTAACTCGATCTCGCCAGAGCGAGGGTGACGACCGTTGGTCCAGAATCGTCGAGGTCCCGGCGCCGGCGGTCGTCACTTCCGCCGCCTCTGCCAAACGGGATGCGCCACATGGCGAAGCCCCGCCCACGGTGGAGAGCAGGCGGGGCTCATTCCTCGACATCGACGCCATTTTTGAGTCGTCGATGGTTAAAAAACGCCAACCTTTCCAGCAGGTTCCATTGCGGCCGTTCAGACCTACCTTCGCCTGCCCGCAGGCTCGATGATCCGGAACTCGCCTGACGCGTGCATCAGGCTCATCAAATAGAGCATGCCGTCGAAGTAACGCTGTTCACCCGCGGGTACCGGCATGTCCCACAATTCCTGCAGGAAGGCCTTCGAATCCGCCCCCGGCGTGGCGGCGAAGCTGCCTACCGCCGCCTGCGCGACCATGCCGGGCGAATGGCGGGTCGATTCCGGCTTGCCGTCGAGCGTGTAGCGATCCGGGAATGTGTGGATGCCTTGCCCGACCAGGAAATGCTGGAGCCGGTCGCTCAGCATCCGCTGGCGCGCATCCTTGCCCCACCAATTATAGTCGACCGACCAGTTCGAAACAGTGCGCCAGCTATCATAGGCGAATTGCGACGGCTTGCCGTCCCAGCCGGTCGCCTGCGTGCCGTCGAAATTGCTGCGGTCGGGCGCCAGCCCGGTTTCCGGCCCCGTCACCTTGACGAAGAAGTCCCGGCTTACGTTGGCCGCCTTGGCCCAGAAGGAGCGATCCTCCACCGGCCCCCACCGCGCCCACAATTCGTAAAAGGCCGGCAGATGATAGGAGGCATCGGTACCCGGAATATTGGTCTCGGGTACGAAGCGGACCATGTTGGACGCTTCATCCACCATCGGCCCGACCGTCACCGGACGCGGCTTTCCGTTGAAGCGGAAGACGGGCGGCCAGGGCTTGCCTTGCGCCGCCGCTTCGGCCGCCGCGCGGCGATTATTGGGGCTCGGCCAGGGCGTGTTCGGCTGGACGAAAAGCGGGTCGTTGGGATGAATGCGGAACGGCGGGGTGCCCGTCAGCAGCGGGTGGTGACGCATACCGCGCAGGATCCGGTCGGCCTCCGCCTGGTAATTGTAGATACCCTTGCCGTTGCCCCAGCGATGCGCCGCGAACAGCAACGCCATCGCATAATATTCCTCGCCATCGGGCGCCGCGCCCGTTGCACGCGGCGTGCCGTCGGTCCCCATCGACCAGGCGAAATAGCCGATCGAGGGATTCTTCGGATCGGTCGTGAGCATGTAGGTGTGCGACCAGTTCCACAGCGCGTCGAACTCGCGCTTCTTGCCGAGCTGGACGGCGATCATCATGCCGTAGCTCATGCCCTCGCTGCGCGCGTCGTTATTCGCCCAGTCGGTGATGTAGGCCAGCGTGCCGTTGGCGTTGGCGCCGGTTTCGAAATAAAGCCGCTCCTCCTGCCCATCGCCGTGGAAGATCTGCTGGAAAGCTTTCTCGACCTTGGCTTTGCTCTCCCCCGGCGTGCGGCCGAGCTGTTCGGCGAACAGGTTGCGGTAAACATGCGTCTTATAGGCGCCGTTGCCGTCGTTCGGCTTGCCTGCGCTTCCCATGGAAGCCGGCGTTGCCCTCGCGGACAAGGCGGGGCTTATCGCGGTCGCGAGGCTGATAGCGCTAACAATTCCGATCAGTCGGCTGAGGCTCGGCACGTCCATCCTGCTCCTGCTAGAATGCGGCGGCTCTGATCCGCTTCGCGCTTGCTTCATGACACGCCGAGCGGGGCCTTGGAAGAGGCCGGCGCAGGTGACGGTCGTCCCGACCACGGATCGATATCCGTCGATACACGATGCGAATTATATATCGATACCCGATATAATGGCGCTTCTGCTTGAACCGGTGGTCGTCTCAGGTGTTGACCGCGCGCGGCCCCGGCCGCTTCTCGGAGGCGAAGCATGGCAAACGGCAATCCGAAGCGCTCGTGGCTGCTCGGCGTGCTCGCCATCATCGTGGGTCTGTTGGGCGTTTGGCTGGCAGGGGCGGGGGCATGGCTGCTCGCGCTGGGGGGCAGCTTTTATTATCTCGTCGCGGGCTTGCTGCTGCTCGGCACGGCGTGGCTGCTGTTTCGGCGCAGCGCCGCTGCGTTGTGGTTGTTCGCCCTGCTGCTCGTCGGCACGATGGTCTGGGCGCTTTACGAAGCCGGGCTCGACTTCTGGGCGCTGGCGCCGAGGGGCGACATTCTCGTCATCCTCGGAGTTGTGCTCGCCTTGCCCGTCGTCGTGCGGCGGCTGGGCTCGCCCAAATGGCCGGGCGCCGCCTGGCCGCTGGTCGGCAGTCTGGGCCTTGCGCTGCTGGTGTTGATCGCTGCGATTGTCACGGACAGGCACGACCTCGCCGGATCCTTGCCCGGTCCGCGCGGCGCCTTGTCTCCCGCCGTCTATGGTGGTTCCCCGCAACAGGACTGGACCGCTTATGGGCGCTCGTGGCGGGGCGATCGCTGGTCGCCGCTGACGCAGATCACGCCCGGAAATGTGGCACGGCTGCAGAAGGTGTGGGAATTCCACACCGGCGATCTGCAGCGCCCGGGCGATCCCGACGAGTTCACCTATGAGGTGACCCCGATCAAGGTCGGCGGCCTCGTCTATCTCTGCTCGCCGCACAATATCGTGTTCGCGCTCGATGCGGAGACCGGTCGTCAGGTCTGGCGGTTCGATCCGCACATCGCCGCCTCAAAGGACATGCAGCATCTCACGTGCCGCGGCGTCTCCTATCATAGCGCGAGCATGGCTGGGGCTGAGCGGTCGTCGTCGGGCGACTGCGCCGATCGCATCATCATGGGAACCAACGACGCGCGCCTGATCGCGCTCGACGCACATAGCGGCCAGCTTTGCCGCAGCTTCGGCAATAACGGCCAGGTCGACGTCTGGCCCGGCGAAGCGGGTCAGCAGCGCGGCTGGTGGCAGATCACCTCACCGCCGGTGATCGTCGGCAATGACGCGATCTTCGGCGGTGCGGTCTATGACAATAAATCGACCTTCATGCCGTCGGGCGTGGTGCGGGCCTATGATGTGGTCACCGGAAAGCCGGTCTGGTCGTTCGATCCGGGCAACCCGGCCGACACCAGCCCCAAGGCGGCGGGAGTGGGCCGCTTCGTGCCATCCACCCCCAATAGCTGGACGATCGCCGCCGCCGATCCGCAGCTCGGGCTTGTCTATATCCCCACCGGCATGGCGGCGGTGGATCAATGGGGCGGCCGTCGCACCCCCGAAACCGAGCGCTTCGCTTCCTCGGTGGTGGCGCTGGATGCGGCGACGGGGCATGTGCGCTGGGTTTTCCAGACCGTGCATCACGATCTGTGGGATATGGACGTTCCCGCGCAGCCCGTGCTGGTTGATCTCAACCTGCCCGGGCGCGGGACGGTGCCGGCGCTCGTCCAGTCGACCAAGACCGGCAACATCTTCATTCTCGACCGGCGTACCGGCCAGCCGGTCGTGCCGGTGACCGAGCGGCCGGTCCCAGGTAATCCGGCGCCCGGCGATAGGGCCTCACCGACGCAGCCCTTCTCGGCGCTCAACCTGATGCCGCAGCGTGTGACGGGAGCGGACATGTGGGGCGCGACCATGTTCGACCAGCTCGCCTGCCGGATCAAATTCCAGCGCCTGCGGTATGACGGGCCGTTCACGCCTCCCTCGATCAAGGGCACCCTTGTTTTCCCCGGCAATTTCGGCGTCATGGATTGGGGCGGGATTGCGGTGGATCCGGTGCGGATGATCGCCTTCGCGCACCCCAATTATATGGGTTTCGTCGACCGGCTCATCCCCCGCGATCCGCGCTTGCGCAGGCACGATCTGGCCTCAATGCTGCGTACGCTCAAGGATGCCGGTCCGTCGGGCGGATCGGACCTGAGGGGCTCCAGCATAAAGGGCTTCAATCCCAACGCCGGCGCGCCCTTTGCGGTGGCGCTCGACCCCTTCCTGTCGCCGCTCGGCCTGCCGTGTCAGGCTCCGCCCTGGGGCTATGTCGCGGGTATCGATCTCGTCAGCGGCAAATTGGTCTGGGAGCATCGCAACGGGACCACTCGCGACGAAATGCCGCTGCCGATCCCGTTCAAGATGGGGGTGCCCTCGCTTGGTGGGCCGATGGTTACGGCGGGCGGCGTCGCCTTCATGGGCTCCGCGCTGGATTATTATTTGCGCGCTTATGATGTGACCACGGGTCGGGTCCTCTGGAAGGCACGGCTGCCCGGCGGAGGCCAGGCGACACCGATGAACTATTGGTCGGCGGCCAGCGGCAGGCAGTTCGTCGTGATCGCAGCCGGCGGCCACGGCACCCTGGGGACTCGGCAGAACGACGCGATCGTCGCTTATGCGCTGCCGAGGGTTTCGTGACGATTATTGCGGTCGAATCTCGACCCTTCAAAACCGCATCTTTGCCTTTTCCGCCTCAAGCTTGGTAATATTGGCCCCGGCGCTGGGGAGGGCTGGGGGCATGGCCGTTGTTGATAGGTCCGGTGGTGAGCCTGTGGCGTTTGCTCTGGAAGAGGCATGTCCCGCGATCGTCATCGGCGACTGCCTGCAATCGCACGCGAGTCAGAAGCCGGATCAAACGGCGCTTTACTGCTGCGATGAGACAATTTCCTGGCGGGCGTTGGATGAGGCTTCGACCAATCTGGCGCGATGGTTCCTCGATCAGGGTCTGGCGGCGGGCGACCGTGTCGCGGTTCACTCCACCAACTCGATCGCGTTGGTGCAAATCTTCTTCGCCCTTTTCCGGGCTGGCTTGGTGGTGGTGCCGGTCAATGTCCGCCTCAAGCCCGGAGAGATCCGCCATATCCTCGATCACTCCGGGGCCAGGCTGCTCTTCAGCGAGCCGGAACTTCTCCCGCTTGCCAAAGAAGCCGGGGCCGACTGCCCGATATTTTCCTCGCTACCCTCGCTTGATTATCAAGAAACCCAGGGGCTGCCGGTCGTCGATCCGGATCAACCGGCGCTGATTATCTACACGTCGGGCACGACCGCACGACCCAAGGGCGTTACCCACACGCATCGCGGCCTGTTGTGTATGGGCGTCAACGGGGTCGGCGTGTTCCGGCACGTGGACGGTCCCTTCTGGATCAATCCCCTGCCGATGATGCATATCGCCGCGCTCTGGATCACAATGATGACGACCTACCGGGGCACGCCGATGGCCCTGCTGCCCAAGTTCGATCCGGGCGCGGTACTGGATGCCATCGAGCGGTTCGGCTGTTCGGTCGTGGGTGGGCTGCCGACGATGCTGCACATGGTGATGGAGGAACAGGCGCTCCGGCCGCGGCAGGTGTCGAGCCTGCGCGCGATCCTGGGAGGAGGGGATGCGGTTTCCGCGGCGATGCAACAGCGCTGCCAGGCGATGTTCGGGCTGCCGCTGCTGGAACTTTACGGCATGACGGAGGCGTGCCCCATTTCGTGCAATCCGGCGAACGCGCCGCGCGCGGGCTCCATGGGCGTGGCGCTGGGCGATGCGGAAATACGTGTGGTTGACGATGAAGCTCGCGACGTACCGCCTGGCGAGACGGGAGAAGTCGTCGTGCGCGGCTCTCATATTTTCCAGAGCTATTGGGATGATGGCGATGGCACGCGCGCCGGCTTGCGGGACGGCTGGTTACACACCGGCGATCTGGGAAGCCGCGATGCCGACGGCTATTTGTGGTTCAGGGGGCGCAAGAAAGAGATCATCGTTCGCGCCGGATCCAACATTTCGCCGCAGGAAGTCGAAGAGGCGCTGTGTCCACATCCTGCCATATTGGAGGTGGGCGTAACCGGCGTGCCGGACCCTGTAACCCAGGAGCGTGTGGCCGCGTTCGTGGTGCTCCGCGACGGACAAGCGGCCGCGCCGGATGATTTACGCGCCTTCGCGGCGCAACGCTTGGCCGACTACAAGCTACCGGAGGAATTCCACTTTCTCGATCAGCTGCCGAAGAACCCGGTAGGCAAAGTCCAGCGGCGCGCGCTGAAAGAGCTATGGGAACAGTCGTCGGCCAAGGCCTGACCAGCCCGGAACGAGCCTACCTGTGCATGCCTGCCGCGCCCCTCATGACGGAGGATTGCACGGCTCAACCATCCCTGTCAGGCGTCCCCTCGCCATTCTGGAGTCCGGGGACCGGCTTCGACGCTGCCGGATCGCTGAGCTGCTGCGTCTGCGGTTCCAGCGGCCGCCGTGCCTGCTGCGGATCGGCGGGTTCGGCAATGGGCTCATCCTTGGGATCGTAGCCGGACTGGAGTTGCGGCGTCCGATAAATGTCATTTTTCGCCATGGTCGCGCTCCTTTCTTTTCCAACGGGGAGCCGTCCGCTTAGGTTGCGATCCGAAGAAGGCGATCAGCGGAAAAGCAGGCTCTTCATTTCCTGAAGGCCAATCGAGGCACGATGATCATGTGGCTGCGGGCACCGACTTTCCCGTCGCACCGAGGCGCACCGCTACTTATAGGCCGGGATCCGGCGGGCCGCCGACGCAAAAAACGGGAATCCGCACGATCATGCCGCAAGATATCGAACCCCGTCCGCCTTTCCCTCCCTTCATCCGCGAAACCGCGATCCTGAAGGTCCGCAAGGCTGAGGATGGCTGGAATAGCCGCGATCCTGCCAAGGTCGCACTCGCCTACGCGCCGGACAGCCGCTGGCGGAACCGCAGCGAGTTCCTGACCGGCCGGGACGCGATAGTCGCCTTCCTCGCCGCCAAGTGGGAGAAAGAGCACCAATATCGGCTGATCAAGGAGCTGTGGGCCTTCACAGATGATCGGATCGCCGTGCGCTTCGCCTATGAATATCAAGACGCGGCGGGCGATTGGTACCGGGCTTATGGCAATGAGAATTGGGCGTTCGACCCGAATGGCCTGATGCGCGAGCGCCATGCCAGCATCAACGACGTGCCGATCAAGGATGCGGACCGCCTGTTCCATTGGGACCGCTCGGGACCGCGCCCCGCAGGTCATCCGGGATTGTCCGATCTCGGGCTTTGAACCGCGCTCAATAATCCTTCGAGATGCGCAAATTGGTGCTCTCGCGGCCGATCGTCGAGATCGTGCCCAGCACCGATAGCCAGCGGGTGATACGGAATTCGACACTGGTCGCGGAATAGCCCGCGCCGTCGGTGATCAGTTCGACATAGGTCCGCCGGCCGATATTCTTGCCCGCCGCGACTGCCGTCTTCATGCCGGTGGTCACGTCGGCGGGCAGGATGCGCAGCCGATCGAGATGGACCGCGCGCCTGACCGCGTTTATCGGATCCAGGTTGAGGCCGCCGCCGCTTCCGCCGCGCAAGCTCGCTACCGCCGCCGCAAGCTGCAATGCCTCCGGCGCGGACAGGTTGGTAATCGAGGTGCCGAACAGCAGGCGCGAAAGCAATTCGTCCTCGGGCAAAGCCGGCGTGCTCTGGAAATTGATGTCCGGGTGCAAGCCGGTACCGGTGACGTGGATCGACGCGCTCAATCCCTGGATGTCGGCAAGCGCGGTGATATCGAGTACCGGATCGGGCGGGGCCTCACCGGTGAAGCGGATCATCCCCCGATCCAGGTTGAACCGGCGGCCGGCGAACTGATAGCCCCCGCGCACGAGATCGGCGCGTCCGCTGATCGCCGGATTGTCGACCGCGCCCTTGATCACCAGATCCGCGCGCCATTCGCTGTCGAGGCCGAGCCCCGTTACCATCAGTCGGCTCGGCGCATGCGCCTTGAGATCGAGCGTCCACGGCACGATCGGCGCGAAATCGTCATCCGCATCCTCGGGCCGGTTGAGTTCGACCACCTTGAGCCTTGGCACCGCCGCTGCCGCCGCCGAGCCAAGCCGGAAGTGGCCGCGTTCGATCCGGACGTCGCCCGCGATCGTGCCGCTGCGTCCGTCCGACTTGAGCGTGAGCGGTCCGTCCACGGTCGCGCCGATATCGTCGCGATTGAGCAGCACTGCATTCTGCGCCTGGATGGCGAGGTCGATGCCGAGCCCCTTGCCTGCGCCGAAGGTGAAGCTGCCGCGTCCGGTGACGCTGCCGCCCGATCCGGCGCGGCCGCTCATCTCGTCGATCACCAGTTGCGATCCGTTGAAATTGCCGCGCGCCTTGATGCCGTCGATCACGGTGCCCGTCACCGCGCTTTCGATGCGCGCGCCGTCAGTCGACAGGCGGCCGGATATTTGCGGGTTTTCGGGCGTGCCGCCAATATCCGCCGCGACCGAGAGCGGGCCCGAAAGATCAATCGTCTCGACGCCGATCAGCCGCCACAAAGTGTCGGCCCGGCCCGCGTAACGAAGCTGCGCGAACAACGGCGCCTTGATGAGGCGCGAGATGATGTCGTCGCCCGGCGGCAGCGGCGCGAGTTTTGCCTGCCCGCGGCCGATGATGTTCCCGTTGCTGACCACCACCGCGCGCCCGGCTGCACCGTTCGGCGTCAGCACTGCCGCCAGGCCCAGATCGACCGGCTGCGAGCTCAGCACGAGGCCGGATCGGGTCAGCCCGCGCACCGCCACGTCGATCCGCCCGGTCGGCGATGTCCCGACGATATGATGGAAGGTGAACCTGCCACTGGCATAGCCGCCCAGCCCGAGCTTAGCATTGAACAGGTCGAGTACCGTCAGCGGCATATGCTCGAGCCCGGCGTCGATATTGACAACGCCGCGCGCGAAGCGGCCCGAAATCGTCGCGTTGCCGCCGGCATATTCGAGCCGGGTCGGCGAAAGCGCCCATTCGGAATCGGTCATCGTAAGTTCGACCGGGCCGGACAAAGTCAGCGGCTTGCCCTCGACATTGCCGGTGCCGTTGATCGTCATATGGCCGGGGGTCAGGCGGATATTCGCCTGGAGATCGAAGGCGCGACGGCTGGTACCCGCTGCGGTCAGCGCGATCGTGCCATCGCCGCCCTTGAGATGCGCTTCCGCCCCCAGCCGCGCGAGCGTCATGCTGCCATGAGAGAGCCCGACCATGCGCAACGTGCCGTCGATCGTCGCGCCCGCGGGATCAAGCAGGATCGCGCCGTCCACCCGGCCGCGTCGCACGGTAAGCGGTTGTGCGGTGGCAATGGTCGCGCCGGTCAAAGTGAGATGCGGTTCGACCCGCTGAAGCGCGCCTTGCGGCGCGAAACCGATCGATCCCCCAATGCCGCCGCCCGCCAGATCGAGCCGGCCGGTGAAGCCGCCAGGTCCCGAGACCAGCCGGCCTTTGGCATGGGTGCCGGTGACGGCGATGTCGGCGACCTCGATCGCGGTCGGCTGGCCGGGCGCGGTACGGATCAGGCCGTTGGCCTGGAACGGGCCCGCGGCGGATCCCCCTTGGGCGTGGAAGCGGAAGCCTTCTGGAACCGGGTCGAGGTTCAGCGCGACCTGCGTCAGTCCGAGCGCGGCAACCGGATGGTCGAGCAGGAGCTGAACCTTGGGATGATCGATCATTCCGTCGAGCGCAATCTTGAAGGGCCCATAGCTGGTCTGCGTGCCTGTGCCCTGGAACTGGAACGTGCCGTCGCGCCGCCGCATCCCGGCACCGGTGATGCGGATTGCGGGGCCGGTGAGCACGGTGTTGGAGAAATGGAGGACTCCGTCCGGCGTGCGCACGAGCCGCGTATCGATCCGCGGATTACCGCCCGCGAGACTTGCCAGAAAGGCATTGTCGAAGCGCCGCACGATCGCCTGGCCGGTGCCCGCGACCACTGTTCCAAGACCGTTCGGGCCGGGCAGCACCGTTACCTTCGTCGTTACGTCGACAATGCCCAAGCCGGGGATCAGGTAGCGCGCGAGGCCGCCGATGAGCGCGATGTCATAGCGGCCGCTGACCAGATCGATGCGAAGCTGGAGCTTGCCCTTGAGCTTGTCAGAACCGAGCGAGAGATCCTGTCCCACGAGCGTTTTAGCGTCGATCTTGAGCACGCCCGCGACCGCCAGATTATGCAGGATGCCGCCCGCCACGGTGCCGATGCCGGTGACCTGCTGTGCCTGGAGCCGGATTGGCAGCGATACGGGCGCGTGAGACCAATGGCCTTCCCCGGTTGCCCGGATATTGTCGAAACCGGTCGCATCAAACGCGACATGCGGACTGGCCAGCGCATATTTGAAAGCGAAGCCGCCATAGGCGCCGTCGAGTAACGCGTGGAGATGCACATCGCGCCCGGTCATGTTGGGGAACAGCGCCGGGGGCTTGAGCAATTTCGCGTCGAGCGAGAGATGCGAGAAGGCACCCAGCCCGAGGTCGACGGTCCCGGCTGCCGCGAACTGGAGCGCGGGGGAAGCCAGATTGAGATGGCCGGTCAGCCTTCGATCGGCGAGTGTCGCGGCGCCCAGAACCTTGATGCCGGGCGCGGTCAGGCGCTGAAGCTTTCCTTGGAGCAACAAGGAAGGCGCGAGACTGCCGCCAAGACTGTAGCGCCCGTCGCGTACGCCGAGGCCAAGAGCAGCGATCTTCTTGCCGCCGAGCGAGCCTTGCGCGCTGCCGTCCCAGGCGTGCCAGGTGCCGTGTCCGCCGACGCGCAACGACAGCGACGAACGGACCCCCGCTAAGCCCGCGATCACGCCGTTGGCGGGGCCTTCGACCAGACCGGCCAGCTTGAACCTGTCACCATCGGGTTCCGCGTCCAGATCGATCATCACGCGATCGCGCGCGGTCGAGAAGGCGCGTGCCTGGATCATCGCGCGCCGGCCGTGAATGTCGGCGCGCGCCGCAAGCCGGACCGCCTCCGCATGGCCCGCCACAGCCTTGCCGAGCTTCAGTCGATCGACACGGAGCGACCCGATATGAATATCGAACCCGGGCAGGATCGGTCCACCTGGCTTGGTCTTCAATTTGGGTAGTCGGTCGAGCATCAGCAGAGGCGCCGACACGCTGTTGATGTCGAGCTTGTTGTGCGCCCATGCGAAGGGATACCAGTCGAGCCGTATTTCCGGTGCTTCGAAAAATTGTCCCTTGAGATCGTAAAGGCGGACATCCCGCAGCGTGGCCTGGCGCCAGATCGATCCTTCGATGCGTCCGATCTTGATGCGAAGCCCGCTCGACGGGCGCATCTTGCCGATATGATCCGCGATCAGCCGGTGGCCCGGCTGCGTGTCGATGCTCCACAGCGCGACCAGGAACAGTCCGATCAGCCCAAGCAGGATGATGCCGATGCCGCGCAACAGCCGCATATGCCAGCGGCGGCGCGGGGCAAGGGTCTCGGCGATCTCGGCCTCGTCGGCCATCAGAAGGCCTGGCCCAGGGAGACATAGACGGCAACGCGCGATTCGCCTCGGCGTCGGTTGATCGGCGTGCCGACATCGACGCGGATCGGACCGAAGCTGGAATAATAGCGCACGCCGAGCCCGGTGCCGTAGCGGAGGCCGCTAAACCTGGGCAGGCTTGACGTGTAGAGATTGCCTGCGTCGAGGAAGGGCACCACCCCGAAATTGCCAAAACGGATGCGCGCCTCGGCCGAGAATTCGGTGAGCGACTTGCCGCCGAGCGGATCGTCATTGCGATCGACCGGGCCGATCTTCTGATAACCGAAGCCGCGCACCGATCCGCCGCCGCCCGCATAGAAACGCCGCGAAGGTGCGATGCTGTCGCGCGAGACCCCATCGATCGATCCGAACCGCACCCGCCCCGCCAGCACGACGCGCGACCCGATCGGCTGATAGGCCGAGCTGTCGATCTCGATCTTCACATAAGCGTGCGTGCCCGCCTGCAGTGAGAATTCGGGCGAGAGACGGCCCGACAGGCGGAAGCCGCGCGTCGGATTGAGCAGGTCGTCCGACCCGTCATAAGCGAGGCTGGTCGGTGCGGCGGCAACAAGGTAGGTCTTGCGGGTCGGATCGCCGGTGTGGCGCTCATCGGTCGCGACGAATTCGGTGCCGAACGACCAGGCCCAGGTTTTCTGCCAGATGATGTTGGTCTGCCGCTCAAGGCTCGCGCCCATCGTGAAAGTATGTGCGTCATAGGCGTCGAACCTGGTGTGACTGGCGACGATCTGCGCGGTCAGGATGCGATCACGCGCACGGAAATTGGCCTGGCGCAACGTCGCGCCAAGCGATTGTTCGCGCGTACCGGCGACCCCCCGGAACGTGACCGCGCCTTCGGGCTTGATCAGGTTACGGTGCGTCCATGATGCTTCGACCCGCACGCCCTCGCCGGTGCTGTAGCCCAACTCGCCCGCAACGGTGCGCGGTGGCGCGCGATCGATATGGACGTCGATGTTCACCACCCCCGGGTCCGCCGTGGCGACGGGGGTCAGTGTCACTGTCGAGACCAGACCGGTGGCGATCAGCGCGCGGCGAAAATCGTCGAGCTTGGCCGCGTCAAATTGCTGCCCGGCATGGAAACGCGCGATCGTCTGGAGGTGGCCTGGCGAGAAAAGCGGCCGCGCGCCGGTCGGAACGATGCGGCCGAAGCGCGCGCGTTCGCCGGGCGTCACCTCGAGCGTAAGCACCGCCTTGTCGGCTTGATGGTCGATCGCGACCTGGGGTTCGCCGACCTTGGCGAAGGGGTAGCCTTGCCGCCCAAGTTCGACCTTGAACGCGGTGACCGCGCTCAGCACCGCATCGGCATCGACCGGATCGCCCGCCTTGACCGCGAAATCCTTGGCAAGTCGGGGTGCCTCCTTGCCCGCAGCTTCCAGCCCGGACAGCTCGATCGTGCTGAACTGATAGGCTGCGCCCGGGGTAATCTGGACATGAACGACCGTCTCCCCGCTCTGCGGGTTGGAATTCACCGTCGCCACGACGCGCCCGTCATAATGGCCCTGCGCCGCCATCAATTGCCGTGTCAGATCCTCGTCGTCGCGCGCGCGGCGATTTATCTGCGCGGCATTGGCGGGCTTGCTCTCGTTGGTGACGAGCGCCGACAATTGGTCGAAACGCGTGCGGAAGGTTGAGCCTAACGGCTCGGCGCCTTCCAGCACGACGCGATAATGTTGCAATTTATCTGCGGCGATGCCCTTCACCTCGGTCGGACCGCTGGCGGCGGGCGCGGCATCGATCTTGGCGGGATCAGGCCAGTCCACGCCCAGATCGGGCATCGGCGCGAGATCCGAGACCGGACCCAGCGGGTCGAGCGGCGCTTCGGCTTTGGCCGGCGGCGGGGGCGCGGCCGTGAGCGCCGGCGCAACCTGGGCGTGCGCAGCGGACATTGGCAGCAGTGCGACCGCGACCGTCAGAAACACGGCTTGCCGCGGCGAAACCCGGACCATCTGGCGTTCCTAGAGGGTCAACCCCGATGCTGCCAGCGCCCTTTCGCGATTTTTGTTTCATCGCCGTCGCGATTGGATGGCGGAAAGTGCGACGAACTGGCAGGAAAGACACATGACAGGTCAAACCCAAAGCCGCGCCGGCGGCATCTTCATCGTCCTCGGAATCGCGATCGGGGTCGCGATTGGAAGCGCCCAAGGGCGGCCGGCCGCGGGCTTGCTGATTGGCGCCGCGGGGGGGTCGGTTGTCGCGATCGCCATCTGGCTGCGCGACCGCAAGCGTATCGGGCACTGACGGAGTCCGCATCGGAACGCGGCGGCACGGGCCACGTTCAGAGACGATGGCTTCACCGAAATTGCGACATGTCGACGACAGAATCCCGGGAATCACCCGAAAGAAATCCGGCAATGGCTGGGCCTATTTCGCTCCGACCGGCGAACGCATCACCGATCGCGAGGAGATTGACCGGCTGAACGCGATCGCGCTGCCCCCGGCTTATACCAACGCCTGGTTCTGCCCCTTTCGCAACGGTCATATCCAGGCGACCGGGATCGACGCACGCGGGCGCAAGCAATATCGCTATCATCCCGATTTCCGCGCGCAGCAGGAAGCTGACAAATATCAACGCTGCGCCGATTTCGGCCGCTCGCTGCCGAAGCTCCGCGCGCGGGTGGAAGCCGATCTGACCGGTCGCAAGCTCGCGCGTGAAACCGTGATCGCCGCAGTTGTGCGGTTGCTCGACCGCGGCCATATCCGGATCGGCAACGAGGCCTATGCCAGGGAGAATAAGAGCTTCGGCGCGACCACCTTGCGCAATCGCCATGCCAAGATTGAGGGCGCGCGTCTTCGGCTCGAATATGTCGGCAAGTCGGGCAAGAAGCAGCGGCTGACGATCGAGGACAGGCGGCTCGCGGCGATCGTGCGGCGCACGCAGGATCTGCCGGGGCAGCATCTGTTCGAATATCTGGACGAGGACGGTACGCCGCATCCAGTCACGTCGGAGGACGTGAACGATTATATCCGCGAAGCCGCCGCCGGCGATTTCACCGCCAAACATTTCCGCACCTGGGGCGCGAGCCTGCTCGCGTTCGAGCATATCCTGGCAACCGCGCGCGACGGCAAACTCAGCCTCAAGCCAATGCTGGAGGCGGTCGCCGCGGCGCTCGGCAATACGCCCGCGATCAGCCGAAAATCCTATATCCACCCCGCGTTGATCGAGCTTTGCCGCAAGGAGAATGCCGGCGGACTGTGCGATCTCAAGCTCCCGCGCGCGACGCAATGGTTGAGCGCGCACGAACGTGCGCTGATCGCTTTCCTTGACGAGATCGCCGCGGCTGCGCACAGCCGGGCAGCCTGATATGACGTCGATCTCGAACACCTCCGCCGCGGCGCCGCTGCGCATCTCGAAGAGCTCGATCCAGCTGCTCTGGGACGAGAGCATCGCCTGGGTGCTCAGCCACTATCTGCAGATACTGATCGCCTGCGGTTTCGGCGCGGCGATTTGTATCCTTCTCTACGGAATAAGGATGGTCGGGCAGCGGCTGTGCCGGCAGCGCGAATCCGCCTTCACGCACTGGCCGATTACGATCGGACGAGTCTTCGCCGTAACCCGGCCCTGGTTCATCATCCTCTTCGCCGCGCGGCTGGTGGCAAGCTATGCCGATCCCCCGCCGATGGTGTTGCAGACGATCGGGGTCCTGTTCGTCATCGCCTCGTCGCTTCAGGGCGCGCTGTGGGTGCGTGAACTGATCCTGAGCGTGGTCGAACATCGCGCGGGCGGCGCGGAACCGGGCGCGCTGGGATCCGCGGTCGGCATCATTCGTCTCCTGGTAACGATCACCTTATTTGCGATCGCGACCGTTTCGATCCTCAGCAATCTCGGCGTCAACGTGACCGGGCTGATTGCCGGGCTCGGCATTGGCGGCATCGCGATCGGCCTCGCCGCAAAAGGGATTTTCGACGATCTCTTCTCCGCCTTGTCGATCATCTTCGATCGACCGTTCCAGCGCGGCGATTCGATCAAGTGGGACAAAACCAGCGGCACGGTCGAGACGATCGGGCTCAAGACAACCCGCGTGCGTGCAACCACGGGCGAGGAGGTGGTGATTTCCAACACCAACCTGCTCAACAAGGAATTGCACAATATGGCGCGGCTGGCCCGGCGACGTGTCGAGCTTACGCTGCACATCGCTTATCACACCCCAACCGACGTGCTTCGGGCGATCCAAGGGGATATAAAGCGCGTCGTCGAAGGTGTGGACAAGTGCAAGCTCGTCCGCTGCGGAATCTCCGATCTGCTGCCCCCCACGATCGAGGTGAAGGTCGAATTCGACGTGCAGAGCCGCGACTGGGACAAAGTCTTCCAGGCTAGGCACGAGGCGGCCATCGCCCTGCTCGCTGCGTTCGAGGCGGCGGCAATCGAATTCGCCGGTCCTGATGGCAAGTCGATCACGCCGCCGGTGGTAACGCCGCCGCCCGGCGCGGCGGGCGGACCGCCCCGGGAGGGAAAGCCCGGAAAAACCTGAGTCTCCGAGGTGACGGCTAGCCCCACAATTCCGGGCCGGGCGGCTCCAACAGTCCATCCTCTGCCAGCATCCTGGCAGGTCGATCCTCCGCCAGCAACAAGGCCCCGTCGAGATCGACCCAACGCGCCTGTCCGCCGAGCAGAAAGGCGGGCGCGATGCCAAGCGAAGTCGCGAGCATGCAGCCCACCATCAGGTCGAGCCCGATCGCGCGCGCCTCAGCCGCTAGCGCGAGCGCTTCGGTCAGGCCGCCGGCCTTGTCGAGCTTGATGTTGATCGCCTGGTAGTGGCCGGCGCAGCGCGGGAGATCGGCGCGATCCTGGCAGCTTTCGTCCGCGGCCAACGGGATCGAACTTTCAACGCGAGCGAGCAGGCTGTCCTGTCCCGCTTTCACCGGCTGCTCGATCAACTCTACGCCATAGCGAGCGACGATCGCAGCCTCCGCCACGACGTCGCGGCCGGTCCAGGCCTCGTTCGCATCCACAATCAGGCGGGCTTTCGGCGCGCCCCGCCGGACCGCCGCGACCCGCGCTTCGTCGCCCTCGCCAGCGAGCTTGAGCTTCAGCAGCGGCAGATGGGCGGCGCGGCGTGCATCGGCTTCCATCCGCGCTGGATCGGCGAGCGAGATCGTGAAGGCGGTGACGAGCGGGGCGGGCTCGACCAGCCCGGCCAGTTTCCACACCGGTGTGCCGCTCCGCTTGGCCTCCAGATCCCAGAAGGCGCAGTCGAGCGCGTTGCGCGCCGCGCCGCGCGGCAGCCGGGTCTGTAATTCTTCCCGGGTGAGGCCGCCCGCGATCGCGTCCGCCTGGCCGAGCACATCGGCCAGCACGGTCTCGGCGCGCTCGCCATGATAATAAATCGGGGTGCCTTCGCCCCTCCCGACATGATCGCCGTCCATGATCTCGGCGACCACTACGTCCACCTGCGTCTTGGCGCCGCGCGAGATGGTGAAGGCGCCTGCGACAGGCCAGTGTTCGATCCGGGCGTGGAGTCTCATGGTCCAGCGTCACCTATCCGCTTCGTCACTCCAGCGAAAGCTGCGGTCCATCGTCCGCACTGCCGAATCCGCGATGCCCATTAGAAATGGACGCCAGCTTTCGCGGGCATGACGGCTCAGGCGTTATGTTTCGCGATGAAGTCTTCCAGCACCGGCGCGATCTCTTCGCGCCAACGGCGGCCGTTGAAGATACCGTAGTGGCCGACCTTTTCCGCCAGCAGATATTCTTTGTCCGCGTCGGGCAGATTGGGCGTGATCTTGAGCGCGGCGCGGGTCTGGCCGACGCCGGAAATGTCGTCGCGGCCCCCCTCAATGGCGAGCAAAGGTATATCGGTGATCGCCGCCGGATCGACCTTCTGCCCGCGATGCACCATCTTGCCGTCGGGCAGAGCGTGACGCTGAAACACAACGTCGATGGTCTCGAGATAGAATTCGGCGGTCATGTCGCAGACCGAGCGATATTCGTCGTAAAACGCCTTGGTCGCCTCCGCGCTCTCCTGGTCGCCGTCCACCAGATGGCGGAACATCTGCCAATGGCTGACGAGGTGATTGCCCCAGTTCATGGCCATGAAGCCGGTCAGCTGGAGGAAGCCGGGATAGACCTTCCGCCCGCCGCCCGGATAATAGAATGGCACCGTCGCGATCACATTCTGTTCGAACCAGCTGAACGGCCGCTGCGTGGCGACCGTATTGACCGGGGTCGGTGCCTCGCGCGTGTCGATCGGGCCCCCCATCATGCTGAGCGTCTTCGGCCGCGCCGGATTTTTGGCGGCGGACATGAGACAGGCGGCAGCGAAGGCGGGCACCGCCGGCTGGCATACCGCCAGAACGTGCGTGTTCTCACCGATATGCTCGAGCCAGCCGATCAGATAATCGATATAATCGTCGAGGTGGAATTCGCCGTCCTTGAGCGGCACCAGCCGCGCATCGCGCCAATCGGTGATCCAGATATCGTGGCCTGGCAGCAGGCGCTCGACCGTGCCGCGCAGCAACGTCGCATAATGACCCGACATCGGCGCGACGATAAGCAATTTGGGCTGGCCCTCGGGCGCCCCTGGCCGCGTGAAATGGATCAGCTGGCCGAATGGCTTGCGCTCCTCGATCTGCTCGACAACGGGAACGTCTTTGCCGTTAATCGGGGTGGAGGGCAGGGCGAATTCGGGTTTGCCGTGGGGCGCGGAGGCGTGCGCGAACACGTCCAGCCCCGACGCCATCATCGATCCCAATTGGGTTTGTGCAAAGGGATTGGCGGGGTGCGCCATCCATTCGGATCCCAGCTCGGCCATCGCGCTCGCCCCCGCGAGCAGGCTCCGCTGCATTTCATAAGCTTCGTACAACAATCGGTCATGCCTCCCCGGCGGGGACTAGATGACCCTTATAACGCCGCAATGCAACAAAGGACCAATTGGACATTTGGTTAAGCGGCCTGCGCTTGCTATCTGAGCATCATGGCCCGCATTCCCGAACCCCTTCCGCCGCGCGGCGAGCGTCGCCGCATCGGCGAGCTTCGCCTGGTCTGGGGGCTGGCCGCGCAATATCCGGGGCGGATTGCCGCCGCGCTCGGGGCGCTGATCGTCGCCTCCTCGGCGACGCTTGCCATCCCTTATGGCTTCAAGCGGGTGATCGATCGCGGGTTCATTGCCGGCGGGGGATCGGAGCATGGTGTCGACAGCTCGTTCCGCTATTTGCTGATGATCGTCGCGGTGCTCGCGATCGCAACCGCGTGCCGCTTCTACTTCGTTTCCTGGATGGGGGAGCGTGTCGTCGCCGACCTCAGGCGCCGGGTGCATGCCAATCTGCTCACGCTCGCGCCGCGCTTTTTCGAGGAGAATAGACCTTCGGAGATCGCCTCGCGCATGACGAGCGACACCGCGATCATCGAGCAGATTGTCGGTTCCACCGTGTCGATCGCACTGCGCAACGCCTTCACCGGGATCGGCGGTATCGTCTATATGTTCGTCCTCTCGCCCAAGTTGGCGGCGAGCCTGCTGGTCGGGCTGCCGCTGATCCTGGGCCCAATCCTGATCCTCGGCCGGCGGGTGCGCGGCTTTAGCCGCTCCTCGCAGGATCGGATCGCTGAGGTTGGCTCGATGGTCGCGGAGACGCTCGCCGCGATGAAGATCGTCCAGGCTTTCAACCAGGAGAAGCGCGAGGGCGAACGGTTCGGCGAAGCCGCCGAAAATGCCTTTGCCGCCGGCAAGCGCCGTTTCACGGTGCGCGCGGCGATGACCGCGATCGTGATCGGGCTGATCTTCGGGTCGATCACGATGGTGTTGTGGGAAGGCGCGCACGACGTGACGCAAGGCCGGATGAGCGGTGGATCAATCGCGGCGTTCGTATTGGTCGGCGGGCTGGTCGCGGGCGCGTTCGGCGCGCTCACCGAAGTTTATGGCGATCTGCTGCGCGGCGCGGGCGCGGCGGCGCGGCTGGGCGAATTGCTCGCCGAAAAGCCCGAGATAGCGGCGCCCGCCAAGCCGCAGGCGTTGCCGGTGCCGCCACGCGGCGTGCTCGCCTTCGATCATGTCGAATTCCGCTACCCGACCCGGCCCGAAGTAGCGGCGCTTCACGATTTCAGCCTGACCGTCTCACCTGGTGAGACGGTGGCGGTAGTCGGGCCTTCGGGCGCGGGTAAATCGACCCTGTTCCAGCTCGCCCAGCGTTTCTACGATCCTCAGGCGGGGACGGTGCGGATCGACGGGATCGCGCTGACCCAGGCCGATCCGCACGCCGTGCGCGCGCGCATCGCGGTCGTGCCGCAGGATACGGTGATCTTCGCCGCCTCGGCGCGCGACAATCTGCGCTACGGCCGGTGGGATGCGGATGATGCCGCTTTGTGGGCCGCGGCCGAAGCGGCCAATGCCGCGCAATTCCTGTCGGAGCTGCCGCAGGGACTGGATACCTTTCTAGGCGAAAGCGGTGCGCGCCTCTCGGGCGGCCAGCGCCAGCGTCTCGCGATTGCGCGCGCCTTGTTGCGGGACGCGCCTTTGCTGTTGCTCGACGAGGCGACCTCGGCGCTCGACGCCGAAAGCGAACGATTGGTGCAGAAGGCGCTCGAACGGCTGATGAGCCGCCGGACCACCGTCGTTATTGCCCACCGCCTCGCCACTGTGCGCGCGGCCGACCGGATCATCGTGATGGATAAAGGGCGAATCGTCGAACAGGGCCGCCATGACGAGCTGGTCGCCAAATCCGGCCTCTATGCGCGCCTCGCGCAGCTCCAGTTCGAAGGCGAAGCCGCCTGAGCTTATTGTTGATCTGGGCGGTGCTGGTCCCGGCCTTGCTGGCCGGGCGGCAATTCCCGCCGGGTCCGCTCAAGCGCCCCTGGCTCACGTTCATGATCTTCGCGCTGCTCGCGGTTGCGTTGGCCGCGCAGATGATGTCGCCCGATCTGCTGCCCCGCTTCCAGCGGGAGGCACGGGCGGTTGCGGATGGGCAGGTCTATCGGCTGTTCACTGCGTTATGGTTTCAGGACGGCTGGCTCGCGGGCGGGATATTCAACCTGACCTTGCTGATTTTCGTCGGCTTCACGGCGGAGCAGATTTGGCGCCGAGCGGCCTGGATCGGCCTCTATCTCGGCGTCGCGCTGGCGGTCGAATATCTGGCGCTGAGCTGGCAGCCGATCGGCGCTGGCAATTCGATCGCGGTATTCGCCCTCGCGGGGAGCCTGTTGGGTGCCAATCGCGACCGCAAATTCCCTATTCTGGCGCTTCGCGCGATCGGCGCGCTCGCCGCTGTGTTGCTGGCGTGGCAGCACGACATCCACGGTGCGGCAGCTGTGGCCGGCTTATTGCTGGGGATGTTGCTGCGTGGGACGCGGGCGGCGCGGAACCAATCTATATGACCAGATTTGAAGTGGCATGAGGCCATTCCGTATCCGTCATGTTCTCGCGCCGATTCTGCTGCTGAGCAGTGCAGGGATCGCCGCGCAGACCGAGGTGCCAACCACCGTCACCGACACAAAGACGACGCAGACCAGGGTCGAAACGCCGACGCAGACGACCACCACAACCACGACGACCACCAAGGAAAAGGTGGTCGAGACCGGCAAGAAAGCGGGCGAGATTGCTAGCCAGCCGGCGCGCGACGTCGGCGCCCAGAAAATCGACATCCCGCCCGCCATCCAGAAGGCCGCCATCGCGCCTTATTCGCTCGCCGGGCTGCGCAGCTGCGCGCAGCTTGACCAGGCCATCTTCGAACTGAATGACGCGCTCGGCCCCGATTATTCGGGCAGCGTCACCGTGCGCGAGAACCGGGTGGGCAAGCTCGCTGAGGCCGGAGGAAAGACTGTGATCAATACCATCGTCCCGTTCCGCGGGCTGGTGCGCGAGATCAGCGGGGCCGCGCCCGCGGAGCGGCGGCTGGATGCGGGCATCCGCGCCGCTTATGCGCGGCGCGGTTTCCTGCGCGGTGTCGCGACTGCACGCAAATGCCGGTTGCGCTGAGTCACTGCTCCCGTTCGGGTCCATTGTGATTTATAGTATGATTGCTATGGGCGTCGCTATAAGCCGAACAGCCGGGGGATGGAGCATGACGGGTGGGATGAAGTTGCGAACCGCCGGACACGCGACCGAACTGCTCGCGCGGCTACTGATCGGGCTTCAGATTCTTTTGCTGGGCGCTGCCGCCACCGCCGCTTCGATCGCGCCGGTTCCGCCCATGGGGTGGAACAGCTGGGACGCCTATGGCTTCACCGTCACCGAAGCGCAGTTCAAGGCTAATGCCACTCTGCTCGGGAAGATGCGGCCGCTCGGCTGGACCTATGCCGTGATCGACGAAGGCTGGTACATGGCAAACCCGCTCGGCGACAAGCTGGAGGCGCGCCAGTACCGCTATGATCGCTTCGGCCGGCTGGAACCGGTGCCGACCCGTTTTCCATCGTCAGCCGACGGCAACGGGCTCAAGGGGTTGGCGGACTGGACGCATAACCAGGGCCTCAAATTCGGCATCCATATCGTTCGCGGCATCCCCAAGGCCGCCGTCGAGGCCAATATGCCGATCGAAAACTCGCCATTTCATGCAGCCGACGCAGCCGACAAGGCGGCGACCTGCCCGTGGGACGACGCCAATTACGGCATTGCCGACAATGAAGCGGGCCAGGCTTATTATGACTCGCTATTGCGGCAATATGCCGCCTGGGGCGTAGATTTCCTCAAGGTCGACTGCATTTCGGACCATCCCTACCGCCCGAGCGAGATCCGCCAGATTGCGCACGCGATTGGCACGACCGGCCGGCCGATGGTGCTCAGCCTCTCGCCCGGGCCCACCAACATCAGCCATGCCGCCGAGGTGAAGCAATATGCCCAGATGTGGCGGATCATGGACGATATGTGGGATGGCTGGACCTTTCCCCATTCCGATCCCAACTCGACCTTCCCCAACGGCATCCGCAACGCGTTCGAGAAACTGGCGGAATGGAATCCGCATGTCGGGCCGGGCAGCTGGCCGGATGCGGACATGCTGCCGTTCGGCTCGCTCTTCCCGCATGCCGGCTGGGGCGATCCCAGGCGTTCGCGCCTGACTGAGACCGAGACACGCACCGCTTTCACCTTGTGGTCGATCGCGCGTTCGCCCCTGATCCTCGGCGGCAATCTGACCGAGATGGATGCTTGGCTGCCGCCGCTGCTCGCCAATCGCGGAGTGATCGCGCTCAATCAGGCTGATCGCACCAGCCGCCCAGTCGAAGCGTTGCCCGCCGACCTCGCCGGGTCCGCCAAGGTGTGGCTGTCCGGCCCGCGTGGCCGCTTGCCGGATACGGTCGCGATCTTCAATGTTTCGGATAGGCCGCTGGCGGTACGCGCGCCTTGGACCTCGTTCGGCCTTGCGGCTGGACGCTATGCCGCTTGCGACATGTGGTCCCGCAACGGCATGCCCGCCTCGGCGCAGGCGGCGGTCACGATCGCCGCGCATGACGTGGCGCTGCTGCGCGTGGCGCGGGGCGGAGCACGTTGCGCGCTGCGCTGACCGCGATCGAGACAGAAATCGCTGTTTTCCGACAGGCGGAATCAACGCGGAGCCGCGGCAAAAGCCGCTCGTTGTGCCTTCCGAACAAGGAGGTGCATATGAGGCTTTTGATCGCATGTATCGCCGCGATCGGCTTGGCGGCGGGAGCCGCTGCGCAGCAGGCTGGGTCTACCTATCCTGAAGGCGCCAATCTGCCCCAGCGCAGCGCGGGTGAGGCGGGGCCGAAGACCGCGGGTCAGATGGGAGGCTCGGTCAGCTACACCAGCTCGCACCATGTGCAAAAGAAGAAGCTGAGCCACAAAGGCGCCAAGCCGCGCCGGGCTCGTGCGCGATCCGATCGCAGCCCCGGATGAAGAAAGGGTGCCCGGTCTTTAGCCGACCGGGCACCTTGCTCATTTACCAGCGGCGGCCGTCGCGGTCGCCGTCCCGGCGATCATGGTCGCGGTCGTTGCGGCGATAGTCGCGCCCGCCATCCCAGTCGCGGCGGTGGTGGCTGTACCCGCGATCATAACCGTAGCCGTTGCCGTAGCCGCTATAATAAGAAGGCTGGGCGTAGCCATAGCTGTAGCCATAGGCCGGGGCTGCTTCATAATAGCCCGACGGCGCGGTGTTATAGCCGTAGCCATAATTGTCATACCGGTCGTTATGGTCCGACGACGCGATCGCCGCGCCAACACCGAGCCCGATGATCCCGGCGATGATCGCCGTGCCGGTACGGTCGTGCGCCTGCGCGGGTGCGGTCCCGGCAAGGCTGCTGCCAGCAATTAGCGCCGTGGCAATAGCGCCTTTGATAACCGCACGCATAGTATCTCTCCTGTAACGCCCCGCTTTAGGGCAAGACAGCTTATGGGTGATTCGGTCTGAATGACTTGGGAACGGCGTTAGCAGCATTCATTCAGCCAAATATTTCCGTGCAAGACGGGCTTTATTGCTTTGGGAAAGGCAAATAGAAGGCGACCTTGCTTGGCCAGGTCCGCCTTTCGCATGACGGTCGTCGCGAAGGCACGGCACCGCGCGCCTCAGCGCAGAACCGCAAGCTCAATCCTGCCCTTCCGGGAAATCGCGCCGATGCGCGGGCTGTTTCGCCACTTTTCAGTGCGGTTCCTCAACGATGCCGCCGAGGAAGGGGATCGCGCCTAAGGCGCGCCGGTTTGGCACGGCCCCTGCAACATGATCAGCGTGGCCGGCGCAACGCTGATCACGATCTAGTTGAGGAGCCCCCGCTCATGAAATTATCCCCCGCCCTGATCATCGCCCTTGCCCTCGGCACGGTCGCCGCCCCCGCAATTGCCGCGCAGAGCGACCAGGCGGACCGGCTGAAGGTCACCTATGACGCAAAGCACGACAAATATTGCGTTTCTCAGGAGATTACGGGCCAGGTCATCCCGCAGCGCATCTGCAAGAGCAAGGATGAATGGGCCAAGCTGGGTGCGGTGGTGGGCGACAAGCCCGCTGCCCAGCTCGCGCAAGGCAAGGCAACGGCACCGGCCGATTGAGCCCTGCTGGCTAGCTGTTCGGTACTGGACAATCGCGCGGACATCCCCCGCATTGTCCAGTACCGTGCAGTGAAGGTGAAGTGCCGCGGATCACGGCGGTAGTTCGAACCCGCTTTCAAGGTTTCCCCGGCAGCGGCCTTGGCATGTGCATGGTCAGCATCACCAGCTTGCCGCCGTCGATCCCGAACCAGTGCGGCACGCCCTCGGGTATCAGCACGACGTCGCCGGGCGTGAGTGGCCGCGTCGTCCCGCCGACCACGTCGCCGCCATTTGTATCGCCATACCAGTGATGCGCATTGGCGAGCGTCCCGCCCGACACGAGCGTGCCAGACCCCTCCAGCACGTAAAGCAGTTCCGCCTCGGTGAGGTGCGCCGCCGCCTGCTTGGGCCGCACCCAATATTCGACCGCCACCGTATAGGGCGCCGCCGTCAGGAGTGGGTGGTAGACCATATCCTCGGTGGGTTTGATGTCGTGCCCAATTTGCGCGACCACTGCGCGGACTTCAGCCGAATTGGCGAAGTTCGTAGGGTCAGGCGGGGTCTGGGCGTGGGCGGCGATCGCCAGCCCCCACGTGCCGACAATCCAGCCAAGCCTGCGCATCCCCTGTCTCCCTGCTGTTTTGGCGATGGTAGCGGTCCCGCCGTTCCGCAACAACAGCGGCGCATGTGGCGGAACGGCTGCACGGCAAAATCGGTTGGACGGACGACGAAGGAGACCTCCCATGCTGATCGACAACGGATTGGATCGTCGTGCGGCCTTGCTCGCGGTTGCGGGACTCGGTGCGGTGGCAACGCTCGAGGGCTGCGGCAAGTCCGGCGCGGGCGAGGAGGATATCCCGGCCACCGAAGACATGATGCGCGAACATGGTGTGCTCCGCCGCATCCTCGTCGCCTATCGCGAGACGGCGGGCATGATCCGGTCGGGCACCAGGTTCGACGCGGCGGCGCTCGCGGATGCGGCCGACCTCTTCCGGAGCTTCGGCGAGGATTATCACGAGCACAAATTGGAGGAGGAGCATGTCTTCCCCGCGGTCCGCAAGGCTGGTGGCCCGGCCGCGGGCCTGATCGACGCCTTGCTCCAGCAGCATCAGCGCGGGCGCGAGATCAACCTTTTCCTGATAGGTGCCTGCAAGGGCGGTAGCATTGCGGATGCGCGCCGGCCGGAAGTCGCCTCGGCACTCGAAAGCTACGCCCGCATGTACGAGGCGCACGCCGCGCAGGAAGATACGATCATCTTCCAGGCTTGGCGCAAATCGCTCTCGAAGCACCAGCTTCAGGAGGCGTCCGAGCAGTTCGAGGATATCGAGAAGGCCCAGTTCAAGGGCGACGGCTTCGATCAGGCGGTGGACCGGATTGCACGGATCGAGCAGCGGCTGGGGATTGCGGATCTTGCGCGGTTTACGGCTGCAGCGCCTCCTGGATCCTCAGATTGACGGTGCCGATCGACTATAAGCAGGCGAGTGCCGATTTCGATCGCTTCATGCTCGATCTGCGGGAGGCGCTCGATCTCCAGACGACCCACCAGGCCTGGGGCGTTCTGCTGGGGGTGTTCGATGCTTTCCGCCGACGGCTGAGCGCCGAGGAGGTGCTCGCTTTCGCGAAGGCGTTGCCGCCCCTGCTGCGCGCTGTCTTCGTGCAGGACTGGAACCCGACGCAGGCGAAGCCCCCGTTCGACGATCGCGCCGCGCTGGATGCGGAGGTCATGGCCTATCACCGCGATCATCAGCTTGCCGAGCCCGGCTGCATCGCCACGACTGCTGTCACCGTGTGGCAGCACGTCGATGTCCAGCGCCTAGCCGCGGCGCTGGCGCGGCTGCCCGAAGGCGCGCGCGATTTCTGGCAGGTGGAGGCGTAGCGGCGGACAGGGAACCAAGCCTTTTCGCTCGCGCTTGATCGGTATTCCAAATGCAGGAGCCGATCATGGCCAAGCCCGACGAACCTCGCATTTACGGCATGCCCGATCCCACCAATCGCCAGCCGCCCGGCGAGGAAGGGTTTCGCGGTGAGGAGGGCGCGCAACGACGCGGCCGCCTCGAACTGGCGCATGCCGAAACCGGCCCGGACGGCAAGACAATCGTGATCGAGGAGGAGTCCGGCACAGCCTTTGCCGAGGTCACCGGTCGCGCGGGGGGTGAGCACGAGTCCGCCGCGCCGCCGAACGGCGAATAGCCGCCCAGCCGCGCCGCGGCTTCCCGGCATCGACAAGACCCCGGAAACCGCGCCGGTCTTGAGTTTAACTCCGGGCCGGGATGCCGCACGCCTGCTTATTGCCCCTGCACCACATCCACCAGCGGCAGCCACAAAGCGCTCGGCTGGCTTGCCGAGCGTGACAAGGTGATCGTCGCCTTTTGATAGTCGCCCGGCTTGGCGAAGAAGATGTTGGGGACATATTTCTGCGGGTTGCGATCGTAGAGCGGGAACCAGCTCGACTGGATCTGCACCATGATGCGGTGGCCGGGCTGGAAGACGTGGTTGGTCTGCGGCAGCGCGAACTTGATCTCGACGATCCTGTTGGCGGGAAGCGGCTCGGGATGCGCGAAGCTGGTGCGATAGCGGCCGCGGAAGATGTCCATCGCCACCGCGAGCTGATAGCCGCCCATCTCCTTATCCAGATCGTGCGTCATTTCAGGCGGATATTCGTCGATCAATTTGACCACGAAATCGCCGTCAGTGCCGGTCGTGGCAGCGAACAGATCGGCGATGGCGGCCCCGCTGAGCCGCACCGGATGATCGAGCACCGGCGTCTCATAGCTCATCACGTCGGGCCGGGCATTGGCGTGGCGCTGATCGGAAACGAGCCAGGGCTTCCATTGATCGGCATTGTTCATGTCAACCGGGCGCTGGACGAACGGCACCGGATGCGCGGGATCGGAGACGTAGGAATCGCCTGCCTTCGCATCCCTGGGTTTATCGAAGCTCAGCGCGAAATTCTGGCTGAGATAGATCGGCGTAAGCGGCTTGGCGCAGCCCGATTGGCAGGCGAGCGGCCAGTCGGCGAAGTGATCCCAATGGTTCTCGCCGGTATTGTAGATCTGCACGCGCGGCATTTCGAACTTGGCCGCGCCGTCCTTCAGATATTGGTTGAAGAAGGGGACGATCACGTCGCGGCGGAAATCGACCGTCGTGTTGCCCCGCCAGCGCAGCGGGCCGAGAGTATCGCCTTCATAATTGATCTGGCTGTGCCGCCACGGGCCCATCACCAGATAATTGTTGGCGCTGTGGCCGGCGGCCTTCAGTGCCTCCCAGCTGTGGATCGCGCCCCACATATCCTCCTGGTCCCACAGGCCCTGCAGCCACATGGTCGGCACGTTTGAAGGGTGTGCGGCGGCAACCTTGTCGAGCGCCTGGAGCGACCAATAATCGTCATAGGCGGGATGTTCGGCGGTGCGGCGCCACATGCCGAACTGGTCGATCTTGTGCGCCCGCGCGAAATCGCCCGCCGATCCCGCGCGGAGATAGGCGTCATAATCGTCGGCGTTGGAGGTGATCAGGCTCGCGTCCGCGCCCTTCGCGCTCTCCTGCCCGACATAATAAGAGAAGCTCGCCTGACGGAAGGCGCCGTAATGGAACCAGTCGTCGCCCATCCAGCCGTCGATCATCGGGCTTTCGGGCGCGGCCACCTTGAGCGCGGGGTGCGGGTTCAGCAGCGCCATCACCACCGTATAGCCCTCGTAAGAGGAGCCGATCATGCCGACGCGGCCGTTGCTTTCGGGCAGGTTCTTCACCAGCCAGTCGATCGTGTCCCAGGCGTCGGTCGAATTGTCGATCTTGGTCGGGTTGAGCGGGCCGATCGGCGGGCGGTTCATGACGTAGCCGCCTTCCGAATGATGTTGGCCGCGCACATCCTGAAACACCACGATATAGCCTGCGTCGGCGAAGGCGTCGTAGCTTTGCAGCAGGATCGCCTTCATGTTGCCGCTCTTGTTGCGGCTGGCATGACCGTCGGCATCATAAGGCGTGCGGTTGAGGACGATCGGCGCGTTGCTCGTGCCCTTATGCTCGACGATCACGGTGTGGAGTTTGACCCCGTCGCGCATCGGGATTTCGACGGTGCGTTTGACATAATCATAGCTGTCGGTCGGCTCGACATATTTGTCGGGGCGATCGGTGCCGTTGGCCGGGAAGACCGGTTCGGGCGTCTGCGCGGCGGCGAGCGTGGAAGAGGCGAGGAGGAAAGCGGCGAAAATCTTGATCATCGGGGAGAATCCGTTCGAAGTGATCGCGAATGCGTAGCCAATTCGGACGCTCAGGTTGAGCGCGCGCAGGTGAAGTTGGCAGCATCATCCTTGCTGCCTGCGCCTTTGTAACGCGCGATTTGGGGGAAGGGGCAGAGCGGGCGCGAGAGCGGCGGCAGGGCCGGTGCGTGGGTCGGGCTGGACGGGCCGCGCGTGGCAATGATGCGATCGGGCGCGGGGCCGCCGGAGACCCAGGCGTCGATCGTGCCGAGCGTATCGTAGCTGGACGCGCCGTCGCCGCCGCCGCAATGATCCATGCCAGGCACCATGAACAGGCGCAGCTGCTTTGCGGCCGTGGCACGCGGGATCGTCGCCAGCAGGCCCTGGTAGAATAGAACGCTGTTGTTGGCGGGGATGAGACCATCGCTCCAGCCGTGGCTGAGCAGCAGCCGGCCGCCGCGCGCGAAGAAGGGGCGGAGGTCCGCCGGCGCGACGTTCAGGATGCGCGCGCCATAATCCCGCGCGGCCTGCATCTCGCGCGCATAATCCATCGCCTTCCAATCCCAGCCCGGCTCGCCGCCATGGACGAGGAGGCGGAAATAATCGGTCGCGACGGGGAAGGGCTCATTGCCCATCATCAACACCGCGAGCTGACGTTCGCTGCCGACGGGCCAGCCGGGAAGGAGGTGCTTGCCGGTCTTGCGATCGACCACGCCGGCGTAGAGCGCCTGCATCGTCGCGACCTGATCCGGGTTCAGGCACAGGCCGGTCTGGCCCGGCTTGCAGCCGAGCCTGGCCGGATCGAAGCGGCAGGCGGTGGGGCGGCCGATCAGCCCGTCGGCGACGCCGTCGAGTATGTCGCATTGCGCGACCGCCGCCTTGTGCACGAAATCGAGCAGAGGCGGCGTGAGAGCGGAGGCCGGCGTGCGCTTCGCCTGATAGCCCGCCCACATGCTCTGGGTCATGAGATCGGTCATCGGGTTGGCGGGCGCCATCGATGAGACCGCGTCAAAATCTTGCGGATAGCGCGCCGCCGCCATCAGCCCCTGACGCCCGCCGGTGGAGCAGCTGTTCCACAGCGTGAAGGTGGCGGCCTTTCCGTAATAGTCCCGGATCGCCTGCTTGGCGGTGACGGTCATCAGGTGAATTGCGCGATAGCCGAAATCGGCGAGCTTTTCGGGGTGCCCGACCGCCCATTCGGCGGTGAGGCCGTTGCCAATGTGGCCGGTATCGGTGGCGACCGCGGCATAGCCGCGCGTAAGCGCCGCACCCATTTCCGAATAGCTGATCGATCCGGCCCAGATGCCGTTTCCGATGCCGACCAGGCGGCCGTTCCAGCCCGCGGCCGGAAGCCAGATCTCGACCCGGATATTGCTGTCGGGCGTGGGGGTGAGCGTTGCCTGCACGCGGCAGAAAGCGGGCAGCGCGCGGAAGGCCTGACCGGCGATGCCGGGTGGCGGACCGAAGCCCGCCGGCGGCTGAAACGCGCCGGGATCGACCAAAGTGGCGGCCGTGACCGTGCCGTTGGCCAGGGCGACATGGGTCATGTCGCTGCAATCGCGCGCCTGAGCGGGAGCGGTGATGGCGCAGACGGCAGCGGCAAGCGCCGCCACGAACCAGGACATGCGCATGATCAAATTTTTTTCTCCCGCTGCATCCGGCGACCCATCCTTGCAGTCGAATCTGGCCAAAAACAGCCCGAAAAACAAAAAAACACCAGATTCAAACTTAATGATTTCGGGTCGACGGGTCCGTGGCGTGGCAGTTCCGATGTGGAACATAACAGGAACATGTGCCGTTTGTCAAGAGCGAGAACCGTGCGCGCGCGCTGCGCGAGGACGGGTCACGACCGTGTCAGCTTCGCGCCCTAATTGTCGCCGTTCCTGATTGCTGCGCCAGTTCCCGGAAGCCGCCGTTCGCTCAGCTATTCCGCGGACGACCGCGTGCGACCCAAGCCGGGTCATTCAAGGGCTCGAAGGCCACGCCCCTTAACGGTCATCCCGAGGCATGAGCGCGGGATCGACTTTCATGTATTTCAAGGCAAGTTTTTGCGTCTCTATGAAGCGATCGACGGCGGTTATGATAGGATAACCGTCACTCAGAGACAGGCTTGGATACATGCTACGAATCCGGTTCATTATTAGCCAAGTTGACGGGCTGATACTTTCAATGGGTCTCGCCGACCCTTGTCGAGCCAAAGCGATGTTCAAGACTCTAGACTCCAAGTACAAAACGTAAGAGGTCTGGTCTTCATGTTCCCATGAGTAAATAAATTGACTTGGCTCAAAGGATTCTGTCGTCATTTTGGCGGACCTAGGTGCTCGTTGAACGACACATATAGCCATTCGCAAGCGGAAAGCCGACCGTCGTAAATCCACCCACAACTAGCCGTTCCCGCTGGCGAGCCACCGGGGCCGGGGCGAACGGCCGAGATGGTGGGAAGCGGACGCTGGTTACAGTGAGGGTTTATCGGTTCTGCGATCATTCAGTCGCAGGACTACCCACCGAACGAATATAGTAGAAGCGACGAGACAGGCGAACGGCCATGCCGCAAAGGAAACGCTAATCAGCTTCGACTGCCAATTTCCCGCATAAAGCCATCGTGTCAGGAGCAGGCCCAGTGGTATCGTAAGCCTGAGCAATAGCATTTTGAAGTTGATAGGGCGGCTGTGGAAACGGCTGATGTTCCCCATTCGCCGTTGCCGCTCCGCCAAGGCAAGCAGCGTGCCGAGCGGGATCGCAAATATGGCGGCAAAAATGATCGCGGCCATGGCCGCCTTGGCGTAGAGCATGCGAATATAATAAGCAGAGCTGCCTAATGAAAAGTTAGTCGGACTCGCGATTGGATGAGAAAAATGTCTGCTTCCAAGGCCATGCCTGCTTGCCGCAAATGAACGACTTTGGGTCGGGAACGGATATTGGACCCAACGTCGGCTTGAACGTCTGCTTCTCGCACCCGTGCGCCTGAAAGCAGACGGACCGGTACCGGCCCAATAGCTGACAGGCATCGGCTTGCGCGTCGCGGCCCAACCGACCGTGATCGCCTCGCGCGCAAAGCATCGCTGTGATCGCCGCTGCGGTCCGCGGTCGTCCTCGATCAACAGCACTTGCACAATCCGTTCGTCCCCATTCGACCCGTGCACCATCGCAGGCCAAGCCTGTGTCTGCCGGCGACAAGCAGTGTAAGGAGGGCCGGCGTCTGGCCTTGGCCTACTCATCGATCAGCACGAACGGGGCCCAGATCGCCGGGCTGGCGGACTGCGGCAAATGCCGGTCTTTCATCAGCGCCAGGATGGCCTGCTGCAGAGCTACGGCCCGGGACTCGCCCAAGCGCGTGCGCCGGACCGTCTCCACCGTGATGCGCTCGGCGGCATCGTCGCGCACCGGCCAGTGCGAGACCAGCAAGGCGCGCGTGCCGGCATGGACGAAGGCGCTCGCCAGACCCCCATAAGCCGGGCCGCCCGAGCCGATCCCGCTGGCGCTGTTGCAGGCGGACAGGATGACCCAATCGGCATCCAGCCTGAGGCCTGCGACTTCCGATGCGGTCAGCAGGCCGTCATCCCCGTCGGTCGTGACGTTCGGTGGGGTCATGACCAAAGCTGGTTCGGAGAGTCCGGCGAAATCGCCGCCGACCAGTCCGTGGGTTGCGAATGCGATCACGCTATAATGTTCGAGCGGCAGCGCACGCAGCCGCGCCTCGGTCGCGTCCCGCGCCACCAGCAAGCGATCGTCGCGCCCCCCAAGAGCTTTGCCGATGGCGCGCAGCTCGCGAACGGCACCGGGAAGCGACGGCAGGTCGCGCAATTTGGTTACATCGACAGCTCCGGCGCGCATTAGGAAGCCGCGTGTAGCGACCTCGACCGGTGCGCCGCCGAGGGTGGGCGCGCCAACCCCCAGGAAGCGCGGCGCGGCCGTTCGTGTGGCGTGGGTCGTGTCGCTGGGCTTAGCCAAGGTCGGCAGGACGGAAACGGCATGCGTGCGCACCAGCCATTGGATAGCGCTCGTGTTGGCGCGCGCAGGTGCTGTGACGAGCAGAGTGGGTGGGATCGAAGCCAGCGCGCCGGAGCTGTAATATAACAGATGCGGGCGCGTCCGCAGGACGGCCGCGACCGGCGCTGGCGCAATCGCCCGGTAAAGCGCGGCGGCTGACGCTGTGTCGAAGGGCGGCGCCTCACCCTCCAGCGCGCGTTGCGCATCAATCGAGGCTCGGATGCGCTTCACCAGCTGGCCGATCCGGGCGCTGGTGGCGCGCGTCTCGGCCCAGATCATCCGGTCGCGGGTGACGGCGATCGCCAGCGTGCCGTTCTCGAGCGGCAAGGGGGCAAGCAGGACCTGGTCGGGAAGGAGCCGCGCCTGGAACGACGCGAGCGATACGGGAGTGGGGCGGCCGAGCATGCGGTAGGCGGGAAACAACCGGTCTATCTCCGCGCCCTCAGCGGCGATGCGGGCGTCATTCGCCTTGATCTGCAGGCTGAGCCTGGTGACATCGTCGGGCTTGTGTGCAGAGGCTGCGAAGCTGCGCTCCCGGTCGAGCCCCTGACGCAGCCGCGTGTGATCCTGCAGAGCGCGTATCGCAGCAATCGTGCGCGGATTCTTTGCCGCAGTGCGCGCGGCCACTTCGGCATTGACCAAGACGATATCGGTAAGGTTGGCCAACTGCAGCGCGTGAAAAGCCTCCTCCCAATGCCCGGTCTTCAGCGCCAGTTCGGCGAGCGTGGCAAAGGCGGCGGCGAAGGTCGGCCCGTATTTGACGAGATCGGCGCGTGAGATGGAGGCGTCGAGCAGTCTGGCCTCCAGCATTTTCGCCGGTGGGACGACGATCGCGTAGCCAGCGTCCGGCGTCTGCGATGCGGCGATGATCCGGGAATAGAGCACTTCCGCGATCAGCCGCCTGATGTCCTCGCTTTCCAGCTTGGTGCGAAGCAGGTTCATGGCTGGCGTGGCGATCCGCTCGCCATCTGCGGCCCTACCCGACGCGGCGAGCGCGACCCCATGTTCGACGATGACCCCCGCCAAACGTACGTTCTGGGGTCCGAGGTCGGCCGTCAGTTGGTCTTCGGCAGCTTGATACCGTGCGATCGCCGCCGGATAATCGCCCCGGGCGCGGGCGGCATTGGCAGAAAAGTATAGAGGCTCCGCTGCAAGCCAAGGATCCTGTCGTGTCTTGGCCTTCGCATAAAAGGCACGCGCCTGGGTCCACATCGCCTCGGCTTCGTCGCCGAGACCCATCCGGTTCAGGACGTCTCCGAAATTCGCAAGATAGGCGGCGCGGTACCAGTAATTTTCAGGTTCGTAGCGCCGCTGCCGGTCGATGACCTCGCGCAGGATCGATGCCGCTTCCGCCAGCCGATTGAAGCGCGACAATCCGCCGCTCACGCCGCCGAGCGCGGAGGTCAAGGTCTGCGAATCCGGGCTGGCATGCGCGATCGCCCAGTCCAGCGATCGATAATGTTCGGCCAATGCCTCCTCGAAGCGGCTTAAGCTGTCGAGCGTGATGGCATGGGTATCGATCATCGTCCCGGTGAAACCGTCATCGGGCGCGGAGCATTTCAGCGCGACCTCGACCGCACGGCCGTAGTGCTGCTCGGCCGCGATATAGTGCCCCTGCGCAAGATCGAGATAGCCCAGCGTCCCCTCCGCCAGTGCGGTTTCCCGGCTTACCGCACCGAATTTGCGTGTTGCGATGGCTAGCGCCTGCGTCACATGCTCGGACGAGGCGTCGAAGGCGCCGGTCGCCGTCTCGACAGCCGACAGGACCGCAAGCGTTTCGTAATAGAAATCGCGATCGGTGAGTCCGGCGTCGCGCGCTATTTGTTCGCCCTTCTTGGCAGCCGGCACCATCCGATCGGCCTGCGGCGTGTCGCTGACAACCCAGGCATAGGCGGTATAGGCGCGTGACAATATTTCGGCGTTTGCGGTGGGATCGGCGCCGGCATCGTCGATCAACGCCTTCCAGCGCGCCGCCATTGGGACCGCGTCCCTATACTTGTCCATCGCATACAGCACGTCGAACCGGTCCTTCAATGAGGCCCCGGCAGACGAACTCGGCGTCGCGCTCTTGTGCTGCATCGTTGGGTCGCAAGTCGCGAACGCCGGCGTTGCGGTGCCAAGAGCCCACGCGCACAAAAGCAGAAGGATATTGACTGCCGCTCGCCGGATCACGTCGCTCTCCCCCCGGAAAGGCGCTCAGCTTGTCGAATACAATACCAAATGTCGAGGCGGCGGGGTTCAATGCGCAGGCAATCGGATCGCAGCTTTTCGCCGCAGCGCTCGCGGGGGTCGTGCGCGGTCCGGTCGCGCAGCGTCCGCTTCTTGCGAACGCCTGCCCGAAAGCTGCCCGTCCGCTTACGGCCCAAAAGCAGCACCGGATTTGCTAGAGGTGGCCCGGGCGGCACCTACGGCATCGTCAGCGCCAACTCGCCGACATGGTCGCGCGCACGCGTCCGCCGGTGCGGCGCACAAGTAGG
>Ga0070658_10000145_pt1 | contig 62903 bp, 47 predicted proteins | sample KBSC13metaG_FD_64664 | JGI IMG/M metagenome (GOLD analysis project Ga0070658, IMG submission 64664) | Corn rhizosphere microbial communities from Kellogg Biological Station, Michigan, USA - KBS C1-3 metaG | ecosystem: Host-associated > Plants > Roots > Rhizosphere > Soil ...
GTCGTGCAGACCGGCGTGAAGTCCTTCGGGTGCGAGAACAGGACGACCCAACTGTCGCCTGCCCATTCGTGAAAGTGAATGGGTCCTTCGGTCGAATTCTGAGTGAAGTCGGGGGCGGTGTCATTAAGTTGAACAGACATGGGTCTCTCCTTTGGGTGTTAAATTTCATTCGGCTCCGGCGGTTTACCGGGCGCCTGTCTGACTGTCTTGATGAGTATCCCATTCAAGCGTACCCGAAACCGTACCCGAATCGCAGGGAATTCGCGGACAATTGGTGAAATGGTGTTTTCCCATCCTTTGTCGGTTCCGGAGAGACCAGCGTGACATTGACCGGTGAGAGTTCCCCCCAATCGCCCCTGGAGGTGCGTCTGCTCGGCGGCTTCGATGTCCGGGTCGCTGACAAGCCGCTGCCCTCTCTGCGCTCCCGCCGCGAACAGTGGCTGCTCGCTCTGCTCGTCCTGCGCCACGATCGCGATACCGCTCGGGACTGGTTGGCCACCACGCTCTGGCCCGACAACGAAGAGTCGCAAGCCCTCTTCTACCTCCGCAAAAGCCTCTCCAACCTCCGACAGGCATTGGGAACGGAATCCGCCCGTCTGCTGGCTCCCACTCCCCGCACCGTGCGCCTGGATCTGAGCGGAGCCTCCGTGGATGTCGTCGCCTTCGATGCCGCTCTCAAACGAGCTTCCGGCTCTGCCTCTCCGGTAGAGGCGTTGGAGGAGGCTGCCGCTCTCTACCGCGGCGCACTGCTGCCCGACTGTCTGGAGGAGTGGGCCGGCGCAGAACGCAATCAGCGTGAGGAGGCATACCTCGGAGCATTGGAAGCCCTGGGAAACCATTACTACGGGCTGGGCGATCCCACCAGGACGGTGCACTGGCTGCGCCTGCTGATTGCTGCCGATCCCTATCGGGAGAGCGCCTCCGGCACTCTGATGCAGGCATTGGCGGAGGGTGGAGATCTGGCGGCCGTCACCGTGGTCTACCAGGAGTTGCGCGCTCGCCTGCGTCAGGATCTCAACGCCTCTCCCTCTCCCCAGACCGAAGCCCTCTATCGCCAACTCATCCAGCCACAAAATCAGGCCGTTGCTGCTCCCGCTCCTGCCCCTTCCGAGGCTCCTGCCACTCGCCGTCATCTGCCGGTTCCTCTGTCGGATTTGATCGGACGGGAAGAGGAGACGCGGGAGATCCTGGAGTGGATGAAGCGGCGGCGATTGCTGACCCTTCTCGGAACCGGAGGGATCGGCAAGACGCGACTTGCGATCGCGGTGGCGGAGGCGGCGATGCCTCGCTTTGAGCAGGGTGTGTGGTTTGTGGATCTGGCTCCTCTCTCCGATCCTGCCCATGTGCCCCAGGCAGCGGCGAAGGCGCTGGGCATCGCCGAAGAGCCTGGTCGTCCCCTGATGGAGACGCTGATCGAGGGGTTATCCTCTCGGTCACTGCTGCTGGTGCTGGACAACTGCGAGCATCTGCTGGACGCCTGTGCGGAGTTGGCGCACACTCTGCTCACCTCCTGGCCCACACTCTCGCTGCTGGCCACCAGTCGTCAGGCGTTGAATGTGATGGGCGAACAGGTCTATGCGGTACCTTCCCTGCCTGTGCCGCCAATGGAACGTTCCAGGCACGATGTTCTGGAGAAGGATCCGCATTTTCTGATGGAGTACGAGGCGATCCGGCTGTTTGTGGATCGGGCGACGCGTGTCAACAGTGCGTTTCGGCTCAATCGGCGGAGCGCGTTGGCAGTGGTGGAGATCTGTCGGCAGCTCGATGGAATCCCATTGGCGATCGAGATGGCGGCGGCGAGACTGCGGTCGTTGTCGGTAGGCGAGATCCAGGCAAGGTTGGCGGATCGATTTCGGTTGTTGACCAGCGGCAATCGCGGAGTATTGCCCCGGCAGCAGACATTGCGGGCGGCCATCGACTGGAGTTACGATCAGCTCTCGGACGAGGAGAGAACCCTCTTGTGTCGGCTTTCGGTCTTCGCGGGAGGATGGACACCGGAGGCGGCGGAGAGCGTGTGTGGCAATGACAACGAAGAGGCGGACGGAGGGAGAGAGGCGGACGGAAGGGATCGGTTTGCGCCGCCCTCCTTGCCCTTCGAAGTCGCGGAGACGCTTGCCTCTCTGGTAGATAAGTCGTTGGTTTTGCGTCGGCAAGGGGAAGAAGAGGCTGTCCGCTATGGAATGCTGGAGACGATCCGACAGTACGGGGTGGAGCGCCTGGAGGAGCGTGGAGAGCGTCCCCAAATACGACGCAGACACCGGGACTACTTTCTGCAGTGGGTTGGTAGGAACCAGCGACACTATTCAGGGCCAGGGCGTCTCCCATGGCTTCTGGAGTTGGAGACGGAACACGATGACCTGCGCCACGCCCTGACCTTCTGTCTGGAGGATGACGAGACAGGGGAGGAGGGGCTTCTGTTGGCGGGAGCGTTATGGCGGTTCTGGCTGACCCGAGGGCCTATGGCCGAGGGAAGCGCCTATTTTACGGCCCTGTTAGCCCGGCCCGGAGCACAGACCCCGACACAAGCGCGCTCCCTTGCCTTGAATGGAGCGGGAGTGCTCGCCCTGTTCCAGGGGAACTATGCCTCCTCCCGCGCTCTGCACGAGGAGGGCCTGAAAATCTGTCGGGAGTCGGGAGATCGAACGGGGATGGCCTTTGCTCTCAGCAATCTGGGGAATGTGTTCGCGACGCAGAGCGACTACGCCTCTGCCCGCCTCCTGTATACGGAGGGTCTGGAGATATTCCGGGAGTTGGGGGATCGGGAGGCCATCGGAAATCTCCTCAACAACCTGAGCAATATCACGATGGAGCAGTGTGACTATGACGCAGCGCTTCCTCTGCAACAGGAGAGCCTGGAGATATGCCGGGCCGCTGGGAACAAGGAGAGCATCGCACAATCCCTCAACAACCTCGGTATTCTGGCGGAGATGCGGAACGATCTCGCCGCCGCCGCGGCTCTGTATGAGGAGAGCCGCACCCTGTTTCGCGAACTCGGCGCGCGTATGTTCGAGGCCAACAACCTTGCCGGATTAGGGAATGTGGCTCTGCGGCAGGGCGACTATGCTTCGGCACGCGCCCTGTATGAGGAGAGCCTCGCGATACGACAGGAGGCTGGAGATCGCTGGGGGATCGCCTCTTCGCTCCATGCTCTGGGCGCAGTGGCCTCGCATCTGGGCGAATACACGGTCGCACGCTCTCTCTATTTCCAAAGCCTGACGATGCAGCAGGAGTTGGAAGACAGGAAAGGCATTGCAGGCTCTTTCGAATCGCTGGCCTCCCTGGCCCTCCACGAAGGGGATCCTGTGGTTGCAGCCCGCCTGTTGAGCGCCGCATCCGCCCTGCGCACCGCCATCGGCGCGCCCTTGCCGCCCTATCGACGGGAAGAGATAGAGCGGGAACTGGCTTTGGTACGCACAGCGATAGGAGAGGATGCCTTTGCTGCCGCGTGGGAGGAAGGGCGCGCCATGAGCCTGGATGAAGCCGTAGGGTACGCCCTGGAGCGGTGAGAGAGCCGTCGATTTGTGGTAGGGAAATGCGACGGTGATAGCGAACATGAAGGCACGAGTGTCGGAGCAATGGCACGAGCGATTCTGAAGAGAAAGAGGGCGACGAACTTGGCAGAAGGCACGAAGCGGGTGGCGGTGGTGACGGGGGCGAGCAGTGGGATCGGGGCGGCGACGGCGATGGCGCTGCATGCAGCGGGATTCGCGCTGGTGCTGGGCGCGCGACGGCTGGAGAAGGTGCAGGAGGTCGGGGAGCCGCTCGGCGCGGTCTGTCTGCCGCTGGATGTGACGGACGCGGCCAGTGTGGAGGCGTTCTGCGCGCAGATCCCGGAGGTCCATGTGCTGATCAACAATGCGGGCGGCGCGCTGGGCCTCGATAAGTTCGCGGATTCCAAGGATGAAGACTGGCAGCGGATGTACGATACGAATGTGATGGGCCTGATGCGGGTGACGCGCGCGCTGCTCCCGAAACTGGAGGCGAGCGGCGCGGGGCATGTCGTCAATATCGGCAGCATCGCGGGGCGCGAACCCTATCCGGGCGGAGCCGGCTATAACGCCGTCAAATTCGCGGTGAAGGCGATCACGCAGGTGATGCGACTGGAACTGGTCGGTAAGCCGATCCGTATTACTGAGGTCGCCCCCGGCATGGTGGAGACCGAGTTCAGCGTGGTCCGGTTCGCGGGGGATGAAGAGCGCGCGAAGAAGGTCTACGCGGGCCTGCAGCCGCTGGTGGCAGCCGATGTCGCGGATGTGATTCAGTGGGTCGTCACGCGCCCCGCGCATGTGAATATCGACGAGGTCGTCGTCAAACCGCTGGCGCAGGCGTCGGCCACGGTCGCAGCCCGTAATTTGTGATATGTGATGGTGTGTAAGAAAGACGGAACTCTATGGCAGCATTCGAAGGCGCGTATCAGACGGTGCGGAAGAGCATCGGCTGGTGGCATCGGGAGGATCTCGGGTTTCTGGCGATCAGCGGGCTGGACCGCTTCACCTGGCTGCAGGGTATGGTCAGCAACGACACACGCCTGTTGGCCAACGGGCAGACCGAGCGCCTGCCGGTCTGCTTCCTGGACGCCACCGGGCATCTGCTCTCCGATGGCGTCCTGATCATGGTCCCCGGAACGCATCCGCTGGCCGCGGCGCTGGGCGCGAAAGGCCAGGACCTGCTGCTGGCGGAACTGCCGAAGTCGACGGTCAGTCGCATTCTGACGCATCTCGATCGCCTGCTGATCATGGAGGATGTCGAACTGGCCGACGTCAGTACGAAGGTGCGCGCTATCACTCTGCAAGGGCCGGACGTGGCGACCTACCTGCAGCGCGCGGCCTGGACGTCGCGGATGAAGAGCGGTGCGACGTTCTGGACCGCGATCGAGTTCGCCTGCCGTACCGTGCAGGCCGACCATACCGGTAGCGGCGGGATCGATCTCTATCTGGGCAACGAGAGCCGACTGACTGTCGAGGATGCGCTGAATTCGCTGACCGCGTGGGAGATCGATCCCGATACCGTGGAGACCCTGCGTGTGGAGGCGGGCATCCCGCGCTATGGCATCGATATGGACGAGACGGTCCTGGCTCCGGAAGCCAACCTGACAGGCTACGTCAGCCTGACGAAAGGCTGCTATGTCGGTCAGGAGATCGTCGCGCGGATCGACGCGCGCGGCCACACCAACCGCGCCCTGACCGGTCTGATCCTGGAGGGCGAGGAGCTGCCTGCGTCCGGATCGAAACTGTTTTTCCACTCCGATTCCGAATCGCCCCGTGAGACCGGACGCCTGACCAGCATCATTCTCGAATCCCCGGCCGTTGACGCCAGATCGATCGCGCTGGGCTATGTGCGCCATGAGCATCGCGAGCCGGGCACCCGCCTGGTCGTCGGGGAGGACGGGCAGGGCGCAGCCGTCGTGGCCGCACTGCCCTTCTATACGAGACCGTCGGCGTGAGCGATCAGGAACTCTGTGAAGTCGCTTCCGCTCCCCCACGTATTGTCGCCGCCACCCTTTCGGCAGGGGCCATCGCCGCTCTGGTCGGCATCAACCTGCTCTGGTCCGTCTCGACCGTAGCGGCCAAAGGCGGGCTGAACGTGTTCGGCCCTCTCACGCTCACCACCCTCCGCTTCGCCCCTGCCGGACTGCTCCTGCTGGGACTCGTGCGTTCGCAAGGCAGACTGCCCCCGGTACGCCGTCAGGACTGGCCCAACTTCCTGGTGCTGGCGATCCTCGGAATCGTCCTGACCTACGGCATCTACTACACGGGGGTCAAACTCACGACCGCCACGGATGCCGTCCTGCTGACCGCCTGCGAACCGATCCTGATCGCGCTCTTCGCCCGCCTCTTTCTGCGCGAGTATCTCACCAAACAGCAGTGGATCGGTCTCTGGGTGGGACTGGTCGGCATCTGGCTGATCGTCGGTCGCGGCAGCGCGGGCAACGCCATCGCCCTGCTTGCGCTCTGCATCGAGACCACCACGAGCGTGGTCGGCAAGCGTCTCACGCAGCTCTATCCGGGCCTCTTCGTCGTCGCGATCGAGATGCTGCTCGGCTCGCTGCTGCTGCTGCCCGGCGTCGGCTGGGAACTGGTTCATCACCCTCCGGTTCTATCGTGGGGAGTGGTCGGCTGCGTGCTCTATCTCAGCCTGATCTGCTCCGCGCTCGGCTACGGCGTCTGGTTCCGGCTGATGGAGCGCTATCCTGTCTCGGTGCTCGGAGCCTTCATTCTGATCCAGCCGCTGTTCGGCCCGCTCTCCGGCTGGATGTTTCGCCACGAGACCCTGACGCAGCGCAGCGCGTTCGGCGCGGCCCTCGTCATCCTCGGCGTCGCCCTCAATGCCCTGCGCCGTTCGAGATCCGCCGTCGATTCCTGAAGGGCTGCGCCACTCCTCCGCACGCTCCCTGCGTTGAAACGTCGTTCCGAAACACACGACCCGCCCTCTCTGGTTACAGAGAGGGCGGGTTGTGCTGTGGGGGCTGTCTGGAAGCGGTACAGCCGATGCGCAGGTTTAGTGCGGCCCCATGAGTTTGTAGTCCGCGAACGGAACGAGCGGAATCTGGTCGCCTCCTATCATGAACGACGTGTCCATAAACCAGGTGACCAGCTTGCCGGTGGTCTGGTTCTGGAACACCAGATCCGCCTTACCGTCTCCGTTGAGATCGGTGACCGCGTGTACCTGCCAGCCCGCCTGCGGCAGAGTGCTGACCGTCTGCTGACCGGCAAACAACGAGCCATTCATCAGCCAGACGATCAAACCATTGGTCGTCTGATTCTGGAAGACGATGTCCAGTTTGCCGTTGCCGTCCAGATCCCCGATACCTACCACACGATAACCGGCCGGCGCTTGCTGGGGGATCGCGATGCCTCCTGTTACGGTAGCTCCGTCCATAAACCAGATCGCGAGCTGCCCCGTTCCCTGCTGCTGATAGAGGAGGTCAGGCTTGCCATCCCCGTTGAAATCGCCGACACCGACGACTTTGTAGCCGGCGACCGGCTGGATGGAGATCCCTTCTCCTCCTGCATAGGTCGTGCCCAGCAGATACCAGAGGACCACCTTACCGGTCGTCTGGTTTTGAAACACCAGGTCGGAGTTGGCGTCGTGGTTGAAGTCGCCGACGCCGACCACCTGCCAACCCGCCTGGGGGGTCGTCGCTAGCGCCGCGCCGCCGACGATATTGAGGACATCGGTGAACCAGATCTCAATGGCGTTGGTGGAGATGCTCTGGAAGATCAGATCGTTGTGTCCGGCATGATTGAAATCCGCGGGCAGATGGGCCAGAACGGTCAACGGAGTGGTCGTCGTAACCGCGCCGCTAACGGCGGTGATGGGGACGTCTACTGTGTTGATCACGGGGGTGGTGTTGACCGTAAACGTCGCGGAGGTCGCCCCTGCCGGAATAGTCAGACTGTTGGTGCTGGGATTGGCAGCGGGCGAACCGCTGCTGAGCGTGAAGGTGACTCCCCCCGCCTGCGCCGGTTGGGCCAGGGTGATGGCGCCGGTGGCAGAGAGGCCGCCGAAGAGGGAGGCAGGGCTGAACTCCAGGCTGAACTGCGTCGGACTCAAGGCGGGATTGGCTGCCACTACGACCGTAGCATCGCGACGCGCATAGACGATGCGGGCATTGTCGGGTGAGAAGGCCAGTTGCCCCGCACTCAGTGTTTCGTCCGTGAAGTCGGCGAACAAGCCTCCGTCCGATATGCGCCAGAAAAGCAGGTGAGTGGTGGTGCTGTTACCGGCGATCATCCCGATGGTCTGTCCATCGGGAGAGACAGCGACGCTTGTGCCCCCGGTGATGCCGGCGGAGAAGGTGCGTATTCTGACGCCGGTCGCGACGTTCCAGAGGATTGCTGTTGCGTTTGCGCTGCCTGATACCAGTTTGGCGCTGTCCGGCAAAAAGGCCATCGAAGCTCCGCCGAGCGTCGTGTCGGTCAGTGTAGAGACGACCGTGGAGTCCGAAAGCCGAAAGATGGTGATTTTGCCATCGCTACTGGATGCTGCCAGCAGCGTGCCGTCCGGTGAAACCACGATGTTCCAGACATCAGCGGTGATGGTCGGCAACGTGCCGAGGATCGTACCGTCGGAAGCGCTGCGAATGGTGATGGTGCCATGTGCATCGGGATGGAAGAGTTTTGTACCATCCTTCGACCAGGCCACGGCACGGGCGGACTGACCGCCCATATCCGGAACCGGAATATCGAGCAGGTGCGCACCATCCGAGATGCGCCAGACACGCAGAGAACCCCGGTCGCTGGCGACGAATGTGGCGCCATCCGGCGAGATCGCCAACGCACCATAGGTATGGGAGCCGGGATCGGAAATCAACGACTCCAGTGCGCCTGTGGCCGTATTCCAGATCCTCAAATAAGGATCGAGCACCCCTGCGCTGACGACATGCGCGCTATCGGGAGTGACCCCCACTCCGCCGAGTTCACGGCCGTACTCTGAAGGCAGCGAGCGGGCCACGGAGAGATCGGCGCTGTTGTAGTACGTGAACTCGGGATACTGACCGACGGCCAGCAGTTGGGTTCCATCCGGTGTATAGGTGACAGCTGCCACATAAGTCGATACCGGCCCCAGGGTAGCGGTATGGAGCATGACGCCGGTCGCGACGTTCCAGGTCTGCACCTCGGATGTGGTTCCGATGGTGGCGAGTACGCTGCCGTCCGGGGAAAAACTCACCCCATCGGACGATGGGGTGCCACCGTTGGCAAGCGTGTGCAGCAACTGATTGTTGGTGGTATCCCAGAGAAGAATGTTGCCATCGGCGCCGCCGGAGGCCAGGGTATGGTTGTCCGGAGAAAAGGTGACATTCCAGACGGTACCGGTATGACCTGTAAAGGTATGGAGCAGGCTGCCATCGGCCGTATTCCAGAGACGAACGGTAGAATCATCGCTCCCGGAGGCAAGGCGCGTATTGTCCGGCGAAAAAGAGAGCGACTCTATCGCGTTCGTGTGCCCGGTGAGAGTCTTAAGAACGCTTCCGTCCAGAGCGCTGCGAATCTGGATGTCATTCGAGTCATGTATGCAGACCGCGATCCTGGAGCCATCCGGCGACCATGCCAAGGCACCGGCCTGGGCCGACACGGGCCAGGATAGAAGCCGAGCTCCATCGGAGATCCGATAGACGCGGACAGTGAAACTCGTGGCTGAGGAGCCGTCCATAGAGCCGGCCACAAACTTCGTTCCATCGGGAGAGATGGCCAGCGCATTCAGGTTTGCGGCACCGGGCTTGTTAATGATCGTCCGTAGGACCAGGCCGTCGCTGGTGCGTCGAATCTTGATAGTCGAGTCATAAATACCTTCCGTGATCAGGATCTTCCCATCCGGTGAAAGAACGGACTGAACGATAAAGCTATGACCGCCATGCATCCACTGGATTGCGGGACGGTTTTGCGCCTTCGCGGGTGGTTGGCCAAACAACGAGAAGAGAAGGAGAAGGGAGAGAGCGACGAGACCGCGTTGTGTCTCCTTGGCGCGCCTTAGCATGGGCGCGCGGTGACAAACAAAAGAGTGCACCATTGACTTTTACTCCTGCACACGTGCGGGTGTGCGAATATGGGTAGAAATCCAACTCCCCGTCTGAGGCACAGCACGCAAGTCAGTCAAAACCCTGCACGCCTGCTTCCAGACAGGTGCATAGGGAGGACTCGAAAAAAGCTGCGGGCGAAGGAGCAAGTGGGTTGTGGCTTGCGCTAGTGGAATAGACCGCTCCGTCAGGCGGAATGTTCCGCATCCATGGCAAGGATTTCGATATTTATTGGAAGTCGTTAAGAAATATCGCTGCCTCTATAACAGAGGCAGCGATAAGGGGGATTCCATGCGCAGCGAAGCCGCTACGCATGTTTAGTGCGGTCCGCGGAGTTTGTAGGCTGCGTCGGGTGTGACGGACATGGTGCCTCCTCCAGGGATGTTCAGGCCATCCATGTACCAGGTGAGGATCTGGTTGGTGGTCTGGTTCTGGAAGACCAGATCCGCCTTGCCGTCTCCATTGATGTCCTCGACCGCCTTTACCTGCCAGCCGAAGGGCGGCACATAGGCGATCGCTCCTCCGCCTGCAAACAACGCTCCGTTCATGTACCAGATCACCACCTGATTGTTGGAGGCGTTCTGGAAGACGATGTCGGATTTGCCGTCGTTGTTGAAGTCGCCCACACCGACGACGTTGTAGCCCGCAGTCGGTATCTGAGGGATCAAGACGCCGCCGGTCACGGTCGCCCCGTTCAGATACCAGATCGCGAGTTGGCCGGTGGATGCCTGCTGGAAGAGCACGTCGGGTTTGCCGTCGTTGTTGAAGTCCCCGATGCCCACCACTTTGTACCCGGCGCCCGGCTGCTGGGAGAGTTCCGCCCCTCCGGTGAGGGTAGCGCCGAGCATATACCAGACGTTGATCTTGCCGCTCGTCTGGTTCTGGAGGAAGAGATCGGGATTGCCGTCGCGATTGACATCGCCGACCCCCACCACCTGCCAGCCTGCCTGGGGCGTCGTGGTCATCGCCGTGCCGCCGGTGATGTTGAGGACGTTGGTGTACCAGAGCACGATCAGGTTGGTGGTCTGATGCTGAAGGACGAGGTCGTTGTGGCCGTCGTTGTTGAAGTCGAAGGGCAGATGCGGCTGCACGGTGAAGTGAACCGACACATTACTCGTGCCCAGAGTCGCAGCGAAGAGGATCCGGCTGTCGGCGCTGACGAGCGAGGTCGTGACCGGAGCCGTGGCCGTTTTGGCCCCTGCGGCGACCGTCACCGTGGCAGGCAGGGTGGCGACGGAGGCGTCGCTGCTGAAGAGGTTGACCACGATGCCGCCGGTGGGGGCAGGCCCATCGAGGGTAACCGTTGCGCCGGCGGTCTGGAGGGAGCGAACTGTGCCGGGATTGACGCTGATGCCGCTGAGGAGGGGAGCCTGGACGGTGAGTGTGCCGGTCTTTGTCTGGCCGTTGACCGTGCCGGTGAGCGTGGCTGCGGTATCGGTGGAGACAGCGGTGGTGTTGACGGTAAAGGTGGCGGTTTTGGCGCCTGCGGCGATGGTGACATTGGCAGGGACGGTCGCGGCGGTTTTATCGCTGCTGAGCGTGACGACGAGGCCGCCGGTGGCCGCCGGGTCGCTGATGGTGACGGTGCCGGTGCTGGAAGATCCGCCTTTGACGCTGGCCGGATTGAGGGTGAGACCCGTCAGGTCGGGCGGCGTCAGCGTGAGGGGTGCGGCGGCCTGGCTGCCGTTAAAGCTCGCGGAGAAGTTGACGGAGGTCGTGGTCGAGACGGCATGGGTGGTGATGGGGAAGGTTGCCGTCGTCGCCCCGGCAGCGACGGTCACGGAGCCAGAGCAGGTGGCGAGCGTGTTGTTGGCGCTGCTGAGGGTGACGAGGATGCCGCTGGAGGGGGCAGGGTCACTGATGGTGACGGTGCCGGTGGCGTTCTGACCGCCTTTGACGCTGTTCGGAGCGATACTCAGTGCCGTCACTGTCGGAGGAGTGACCGTCAGCGTGGTCGTGGCAGCGCTTCCGAGCGTCGCGGTTAACGTGATCGGCGTACTGGTCGCGACGACGCTGGTAGTGACCGTAAAGGTGGCCGTGCTGGAGCCTGCCGCGACCGTGACGCCGGCCGGGACGCTTGCGATGCTCCCATTGCTGCTGCCCAGCGCGACCGTGACGCCACCTGCCGGGGCGGGGCCGGTCAGGGTGACGGTACCGGTGGAGTTCTGCCCGCCGCGCACGCTGGACGGCGCGACCGAGACGGAGAGCGCCGTGGGAGCCAGAACGGTGAGCGTCGTGGATTTCTGGATGCTGTTGAGCGTAGCGGTGAGTGCGACCGTCGTATCGGTCGCGACCGCGCCGGTGGTGACGGTGAAGTTGGCGGTCGTCGAGCCTTCTGCGACCGTGACCGTGGTCGGCACAGCGGCGACGGCGCTGTTGGCGGTCCCGAGGGTGACGATCGCGCCGCCTGCCGGAGCCGGGCCGCTGATGGTCACGGTTCCGACTGCGCTGGTGGTTCCAGGTACCGCGCTCGGGCTGACGCTGAGATTCGAGGTGGTCGGCACCCAGTAGGGATTGACGATCTGGGAGAGCGCATCATCCCCCCGAGCGCACATAATGACCCGGCCGTCCTGGGAGTAGTTCAGACCCTGTATCCCCGGGGCGATGATCGTCGCGTTCGATCCCGTCTCCTGCGTGTAGTCCTGCAGCAGCAGACCATCGGAGGTCCGCCAGATTTTGAGGTGTCTGTCCTCGCCGCCGGTGACGGCGGTCTTGCCGTCCGGGGAGATCGCGGCGGCGCCTACGCTATCGATATGATGGAATACCTGGAGCTGACTGAAGTCCGACAGCTTCCAGAGGATACTGGTCTTGTCGTTGCTGGCGGAGATCAGCATGGTGCCGTCGGCCGAGAACTGGACGTTCCGCACGGTGTCGGTGTGGTCCGTAAACGTATGGACCAGGGTGTTGTCGGGCAGATGCCAGAGTTTGATCGTCTTATCGGTGCTGGCGGAGGCGAGCAGCGTGCCGTCGGGCGAGAGCGCCAGACAGTTGACCGGACCGGTATGCCCGACCAGCGAACCCTGACTCACGCCGTCCTGCGCCCGGAAGATCTTGATGGTGTTGTCGTTGTTGCCGACGATGATGCTTCCGCCCGCCGTCCAGGCGAGGCTGAGGCCTTGAGGGCTATTGGCGACGGTGCGAATCAGCGCGCCGGAGGAGACCCGCCATATACGGACACGGGAGTCGTTGCCGACATTCGCGACCATCGTGCCGTCGGGCGAGTAAGTGACCGCGAACATGGGCTGGTTGCCGTCGTTCAGAGTCTGGAGCAGGACGCCGGTGTTGAAGTCGTAGATCTTGGTGGTGGTGTCCCAACTGGCGGTGGCGACGGTATCGCGCGTCGGGCTGATGACGGCGTTGTAGACCGTTCCGGTATGCTCGACCGGCAGCACGCCGATGGGATTGCCGCTGATTCCGCTGTAGACCTGCACCGCGCCGTTGGAGGGAGAGAGATAGATCTTCGAGCCGTCCGGAGAGAAACTGGTGCAGGTCGGCTGCACTTTGGCGTCGAAGGTGTTGAGCAGGTTGCCGTCCGAGATTCGCCAGAGGCGCAGCTTGCTGTCGAAGCCGCCGCCCGCGACGAAGGTGCTGTCGGGGGAGATGCAGAGGGTGTCGATCGGGCCGAAGTTGTCGGAGCGGGTAAAGCGCAGCGCGCCGGTGGCGGCGTTCCAGATCTTCAGTGTCGCATCGGAACTGCCGGTGCAGACGGTGGTGTTGTCGGGGGAGAAGGCGACCGTGTTCACGAAGCCGGTATGGCCGCTCAGCAGTTGGAGTTGCGCGCCGGTGGAGACCTGCCAGATACGCGCGGTCATATCCCAACTGCTGGAGGCGAGTTTGGTGCTGTCACCCGAGAAAGCGATTTTGGTGATCGTGCCGGTATGTCCGGTCATGATCGAGACGAATCCACCGTCGGCGGCGTTGTAGACATGAATGGTATTGTCACCGAAGGTGGCGGCGATCTTCGTGCCGTCCGGCGACCAGGCGACGGAATCGACCCAGCCGTTGGCGTCGATATTTCGGATCGGATTGCCGGTCAAGAGTTCCGAGATCTTGATCTTGGAGTCCATGCCGCCGGTGACGGCTTTGGTTCCGTCCGGCGAGAGCCCGATGGAGGAGACTTGCCCGGTATGGCTGGAACCGGTAACGGTCACAACGCCATCGGAGAGGCGATGGATCTTAAAGGTGCCTTCCGAACCGCAGGTAGCCATCGAGTTGCCGTCGGCGGAGATCACAAACTGCTTCAGCGTGGAGTGTCCGCCACGGATCCACTGCATGATCGGTCGGGTCTGCGCCAGGGCAAGCGAGGCCGGGAGCATCAGCAGGATCGCGATCAGTGCAGGTAAAGAAGAAAGAGTGCCAGAAAATCGATTGTGGGCGCAACGCGCGCGAGAGGTCTCGCCGGGGCGCAGTCGCAGGGTCATGTCGCTTACATCCTTTCGCACCGTCATGGTGCCGGTCGGGCGCGAGGCTCTCCTCGTGCGAGCAGAGGGCGCGCAGCGCGGGCAATCTCCCGCGTAGTTCGTCTACTCTTGTAGACAAAGACGACAACAGTAGACAGAAGGTTTCATAAAAAGAAAAAATTATCGAACAGGAATTTCAGTGTCAAGGCGGCAAACAAGGAGATGAGGGGAGCGGACCTTGCTTGCAGTTGGTATAATACCACAACCCCGGAAGAATTGCAATGCATTTTTCGACATACACCGCGAGGAGGAACCTGTGAACACTGCCTGCGCATTTGCCGACTGTGCCCGTATGGCGACCCGCGTGGCCGCTGCCCTCATCGCGACGGCGACCACGCTGGTCGCCATAAGGCCTGCTTCCGCTTCCGACGATCCGGCGCCCTCCGGTGTCTCGCGGGACCGTCTGCTGCGCATCCACGAACTGGTGGAGCGTGAGATCGCTGCGAAGGAGTACTCCGGTGTCGTCACCCTGGTCGCCCGCGATGGACACATCGTCCACTTCGAGGCGCAGGGCATGGCGGACATCGAAAGCGGCAAGCCTATGACCAGAGACTCCGTGTTCCGCCTGGCATCCATGTCCAAAGTAGTCACCGCCGTCGCCGTCCTGATCCTGGTGGAGGAGGGGAAGGTTCGGCTCACCGACCCTGTGGAGAGGTTCCTGCCGGAGTTCAAGGATCTCAAAGTCGCCGTGCCGGACCCCGGTCCAGGGTCCGGCACGGTGCCCAAGGTGACGCGCATTCCGGCCTCCCACGCCATCACGGTGCGCGAACTGCTCACGCACTCCTCGGGCCTGGGGAGCGGGCCTATCAGCGCGGCGGAGATGGCGAAAGACCCTGGGAAGCCGGGGGAAGACCTGGCCGCCGAAGTGGCGCGTTTGGCACATGCTCCGCTCGACTTCCAACCGGGGACACGCTTCGCCTACAGCGGACTGGCCGGGTTCGACACTCTGGGGCGAATCGTCGAGGTCGTCTCCGGCAGGAACCTGGAGCAGTTCCTGACCGAGCGCATCTACCGGCCGCTCGGGATTACCGGTACGACCTTCGCTCCCTCCGCCGCGCAACGGTCCCGCCTGGTCACGCTCTATTCACGCACAGGAGGCGGGCTGGCGAAGGCGACAAACCAGGATCTCCTGGTCGATCCAGTCTGTTTCCGCGGCGCTGCCGGCCTGATGGGGACGGCCGAGGACTACTGGCGCTTTGCGCAGATGCTGGCAAACGGGGGAGAACTGAACGGCAAGCGCATCCTCAGCCCACGCATGGTCGAGATGCTTGGGGCGCCCCAACTCGCCGAGGGTTTCCCTGGCTTGCCGCCGGGACATGGATGGGGTCTGGGAGTGCGCTGCATCACCAACGGCCCGGCTGCCGCCACACTTCTCTCGACCGGTACCTACGGCTGGAGCGGGGCATGGGGCACGCACTTCTGGGTGGATCCTACCCAGAAGCTAGTGGCGATTTTCATGGCGAATGAGACCACCACAGGCGGGGCCGGAGCCGTCTCGGCACGCGACTTCGAGACCGCAGTGATGCAGTCCCTCACCACCCTATACCGATCCCACTGATCTGCCACCGCCGGAGGCAGGAACGACCTGCCTTATTCCCCTGGCGGGTATGCGGCGAATGGCTCGCCTACTCGTCTGTCTCTCCGTTGCCGTAAATGTCCAGATCCAGCGTCAGCCCACGCTCCCCAAGACGCTCCAGCAATTTGGAGGACAGGGAGCAGCCCTGATTCCAGGCGTTCAGATAGAGGCCACAAAATACATTCTTGCGATAGGGCGCGAGCGCTGTCCATGAATCGGACGCTGCGGAGACACGGTCGAGCAGGCGATGGATTCTCTCCTCCAGAGTACTGTCGCCTTGTTCGTCTCCTTGCAAAATCCACATGCCGGTGAGAGCGATACGATGCGTGCGAACTCCCGGAATCACTTCTCCTTTTCGGTACGATTTTGTGGGGTGAGCGTCCAAAAGAGCAGACACCGAGGCTGGATCAAGGTCGTCGCCAAAAACGCGCAGGCTGACTTGTATACGGCCAATCTCACCTCCGATCCAGATGATTTCGCCGACAGGTTCCATATTTTTCCTCAAATCCGGATAGCTTCTATATCCAGGTGGGCAGGGGCTCTCGGGCGGCCCGCCAGGCTGCGGGGATCGAGTTGGCGCCTGCGGAGAGCGCGACGATGCCCCCGACAATAGCGCAGATCGTGTCTCGGTCGCCGAGGCCGCTGACGGCGAGCCAGAGAGCCTCTTCGTAGTCTAACAGATGCTGGCAAGCGCACCAGAGCGCGAAGGGAACGGTGTCCTGCGCAGAGAGTTGCATCCCGTTACCGAGAACCGTGACTGCAAACCTCACCGAGGCATCCGGCATCCCTCCTGCCCGTACCAGACGCGCTTTGACCTGACTATCCGGAACAGACTGCGCGACCGCTGCCAGAAAATCTGCCCCGGCTGTGTACTGCTGATCGCCATGCAGACGTGTGGCGAATGCTGCCGCGACAGCCACCGCAATCGCACCTGCGATCGCTTCCGGGTGGGTATGGGTGACGACCGAGGCCAGTGTAGTCTGCTGCACCACTCTCTCCAGATCATCGGCGAAATAGGCTCCGATCGGCGCGGCGCGCATCGCCGCTCCATTGCCGAACGAACCCTGCCCTGCAAACTGAGCGGATGCCGCCTCCTGCCAGGCAGTCCCTGCTCGCACTGCAGCCAGCAGCCGATGCATCGAAGGCCCATAGCCCCGCGCGTACTCGTAGCGTTCGACAAAACTGCTCGCCAACAGATCTTGCTTGATCTCTCCCTGTTGCCGTAAAACACTCACAATGGACAGAGTCATCTGCGTGTCGTCCGTATAACGCCATATCGGCTCCGGAGCGGTTCGCGTTTCGATCATCTCCTCGACACTCTCAGGATCGGTAAAGAACCCTTCGCCGAAAGCGTCTCCCACCGACAATCCTTCCAATGCGCTCCATGCCCGACGATAGCGATCTTCGTTCATGTCGGGTCTTCTTGGCGCATGCGACGAAATTCCGCCAACATCTCTTGTCGAGAAGCACCCTTCTCGACAAGAGATTGACGAAGTTGATCCAGGGCTGTCGTTGCTTTGTTGGTGTCAGAACTCTCCATCACTCCTCCAAATTGCGTTTTCGTCCGGGAACCATTCGTCGCTAGTTCTCCGTTTTGAGAAGAACAGGAGAACCAATACAGAACGTTGGTTCGGTGGTATTTTTCTATACGAGAGGTATGGTTATCCGGTGCCACCATCCAAGTCAAGCAAGCCGGACTGAGGAGGTCGCTTCGATGCAATCGCGTGACAATTACTTGTCCGTCGCGGCATGTATTGCCGGGTTTCTGTCATTGGGAGCATTCCGAGCAGAGGCTCAAAATTCGCAGCGGATTTCGGTCAGTAAGGCAGAACAGCTTGTTGCGGGATGGGTTCAGGCGCATAAACCGCATGATGGTAGTGCATGGCACAGTCGTCCGCGACTGAAGGAACTTACACCTCCGGATCTCTGGGAGCGGGCGGGGGCGCAGGTTTTCAAACAGGTGGCATCTACCAGCAGTGTCGAGGGGGTGGATTCTTATCTCATCAAAGCGAAGAAGGTCTATCCGCTGAGCACGGGATTCCCCGGCGGTGGGCTGGGATCTATGTGGGTCTGCGATCTCAATCACGATTCCAAACTGGAGCTGGTCTATACCTACTCCTCGGGATCAGGGGTAGATTGGTCGCATATTGGCGTCGTCCGGTTGGATACGCCTACTCCTGTCCGCATCGAGACGGAACTGGCGAGCATGAACGCTCCCCTGACTCTGCAGAGACAGAGCGACCAGACCATCAATGTCTATTTTAACCCTTTCCCTGTATCCGGTGGCAAGTCGGCTCCCATGGATCAGGCGCTTCGGAAGCTGCTGTTGGGCCGATTGGTATTGGCGAAGAAGGGGGGCCAGGAGACGCTTGCCATTCAATACGACCCGAGTCTGACGCAGGAGCAGCGTAACCGGGTGCAGGTCGTCAAACGGCAACTATAATTGCCCTGCCTCAGAGCGTTTCCTGAGGCTGGAACTGGGTGAGCAGCGCCTCGGCCCACTGTTCGTTGGCCTGGCGCGTGCGGCCTGCATTGTGCGGGGTATGGACGACATTGTGACGGCCGAGCAGGGGATCGTCCAGCGGCAGCGGTTCGACATCGAAGACGTCTGCGGCCAGCGCCAGTTCATCGGCCAGGACACGGCGGCGCAGAGCCTCCATATCGCAGATGTGGGCGCGGGTCACCAGAACGACCAGACAGCCCTGAGGGAGCGAGGCGATATGCTCCGCCGTGACGATGCCCCGCGTCCCCTCGGTGAGGGGAACCATCGGCACAAAGATCTCCGCATCCTTCGGCAGACGATCCAGATGATACTCGCGCCGCGCTCCGGACCGGTGAAAACAGGGTTCGCTCGCAAAGGGATCCCAGGCCGCCACGTCCGCCCCCAACATCTTCACGAAGCCGGCATAGCGACTGGCGATATTGCCTGCGCCGACAATCCGGACTCGCTTCCCTTCGACCGTCCCGTTGGTAAACCGGGAGTCGTCGCCGTACTGATGCGCCCGCTGCCCCGGACGCCCGATCCCACCTTCCGGGCTGTAGTCCCAGGGAGAGAGATCGGTGATCATCTGGTGGTGGGTCTGGGGAATCCGGCGCAGCGCGCAGAGAGTCAGCGCCAACCCGAACTCGGAGACGGACTCTCCCCAGAACCCCTCGGAGCGATGCCGATACCGGTTCACGCCGCGATTCGCCAGTTTCTGCTCCAGGTCCGCGGGCGCCGCGCTGCTGCCGTAACCCGAGAGTTCGCAGACTACCTCGCGCAGGGATGGCATCGCGTCCAGACACGCTTCCATAAACGGCACGCCCCACGCGATCAGCCGTGTAACGGTGGCAGGCCGGCGCAACAGCTCTCCGACCGGGCGTGTCTCGGTAGGTTCCACGCGGATAAACTCGACCGGACCCTGCTGTTCCCAACGGGCGCGGGCATATTCGGCGGCGAAGGACCAGTGGGCTTCTATGCTCGGATGGATCAGGATCGCGGACGACATCGCTTTCTCTCCCTCTCAAACTACCATTACGCGCCAAATCTCTATTTTGTAAAGTCCGGCAGATGGATGCGCGCTCCACCACGCAGGGCGGAGTCGTGGGCGCAGATGCCGACCGCGGTATAGTTGGCCGACTGCAAGGCGTTCGGAAACGGGTCGCGCTCCTCGACAATCGACGTGACGAACTCATGTGCCATATGCGGATGTGATCCGCCATGCCCGGAACCCTGCTTGAACGACAGGTGAACGTTCGCCTCGGAATCGTAGACGCCACGGGTTGTGTAGGGTCGGATGCCTTCGGGAAGCCGATCCGCGTAGTCCGGAACCTGGACCCGGCGCGGCGTCTCGCCCTCGTGCAGGATACTCTCCTCATGCTCGACCTGTGACCACTCCCAGGAGACTTTCGAGCCATAGACATCGAAAGATTCCCGGTACTGTCTTGCCGTATTGAAGAGCGAACGCGTCACCTCCGCGACCACATCCGAATCGCGCAGTGTGAGGGTCGCGGTCTCGATCGCGAAGGGGCTGCCGTAGTTGATGGCAAGCTCGGTATCGATGCGCCCGGAGCCATGACAGACGACCGAATCGGCCAGCGTCTCTGCCAGCGCCAGGAGCGGACTGACACAGTGGGTCGCATAGTGCATCGGCGGCAGGCCTTCCCAGTAGCCCGGCCAACCCGCCATCTCCTGCTGATGCGATCCGCGCAGAAACTGCAACCGCCCCATTGCGCCACTTTTGAGCAGTTCCTGGACAAAGAAAAACTCACGCGCGTAGACGACGGTCTCCATCATCATGTAGTTTTTTCCCGATCGCTTCTGTGCCTCACAGATCGCCCGGAGCGCTTCGAGGTTGGTCGCCATCGGCACGGTGCAGGCGCAGTGTTTGCCGGCGTTCAGGGCTGCCAGCGACATCGCCGCGTGGTCGGGAATCGGCGAATTGATGTGGATCGCATCCAGGTCCGGATCCTGCATCATGTCGCGCCAGTTCGTATAGCGTTTGGCGATCCCGAACGCATCCCCGATCGCGTGCAGCTTCGTGGTGTCCCGCTGACAGATCGCCGCAGCTTCCGCATGCGGGTGGTTCTGGTAGATCGGAATAAACTCCGCTCCAAATCCAAGCCCGATGAGACCGATCCTAACTGCCTTAGTCACTTCCGTTCTCCTCCTGCGTGTGTTATCCAGGGTACCAGATGATGCGGGGATCGTCTGCCGGGCGGGCGTAGTCGTAGGAGAGGTCGATCAGTTTTGGGAGGTCTACCTGAGGCCGCCAGCCGAGCAGGAACTTCGCTTTGGTGTTGTCCAGCCAGGTCGATTGAAACTCTGTGGGGATGTCTACGGAGGGAAGGCCGCGCGTTTGTGCCAGATAGTCCGCGACTTTGCGGTACTCGACCGGCTCATCCATGCAGATGTTGAAGGTCTGTTGGCGCGCCTGCGGATGGTCGATGGCGCAGAGGATCGCTTCGATCAGATCGCTGAGATGGACGAAGTTGCGCTGGATCGGCTTGCCTTCGGAGTCGAGCATCACGGGGATTGTCTGCGTGCGCACATACTCGTCGGCTTTCTCGGCTCCGATATAGTCGCGCCACCGGGGGCCGCCGAAGATGTCTTCGCCGAAGGAGAGGGTGTACTTGAAGTCGTCTTTCTCCATGATCCAGGGCGCGCGGAGGCAGCAGCCGTTCAGGCCGTACTGGATATAGTACTGCTCCAGCATCACCTCTTCCAGCACTTTGGAGAGCGCATAGCAGCCGGGATAGGCGGAGTGCTTCTGCGTCTCCGTGATCGGCGCGTGGAACTTGTAGAAGAAGTGGCCCATGCCCGCATCACCGCCCAGCAGCACGAACTGTTCAAAGGTCTTGCTCTCGCGGCAGGCTTCCAGCAGCCAGAACAGCCCTTTGACCGCCACATCCATCACGGCGTCCGGCGTCTCCTTACAGGTCGCCAGATGCAGCACATGGGTGACGCCCTCCATCGCGGCGTACACTTCCTTCCGCTGCGACATATCGCCCCTGACGACCTCCAGGCCCTCCTGCTCCGGCAGCATCCGGTTATGGCACAGCGCCCGCACGATAAACCCTTCGGCCTGCGGTGAGCCTAAAAATCTTTGTAGGAACGCCTGCCCGACCTTGCCCGAGGCCCCCGTCACCAGAATCCGCTTCGTTGCCACGCTCTACTCCTCCCACCCTTTAGTATCCAGAATCATGCTTCCCTGCGCGGCTTGCAGCATCGCCCGCCCTTTCAGATCATCGAAAAAATGCGCCTCATCGAACAGATGCGCGTACGTGCCGCCGCGCTCAAGGCCCGCGGTCCGCGCGCATTCCAGCATCTCCTGCCAGCGCTTGTTGCCGTAGGCGGGCCAGCGGATTCCGGCCTGACAGTAGGAGGAGTCCGCGAAGTAGCGCGGCGTCTCCTCTCCTCCCGGCTTCGGTCGGCGGGCATGCCAGAGCGCGGAGTTCACCATCACCATCGAGCCGGGCGGCAGACTATCCACGACGATGGTGCCCGGCAGATCCGCCGTGCCGAGGTGCCAGAGGGAGCCGTTGTCCACGATCGTCTTCTGGGTGCGCGGCAGCACCAGCAGATCGCCGATCTCTCCGTTCAGGCCGTTAAAATAGTAAAAGAGGTGCACCATCGTATGTGAGCGGTTGCTGTGTGGGAACTGTTCGTAATCCTGATGCCAGTTGACTCCCGGTGCGCCCGCATCCTGGCGCACCGCGTGGAGATGATGGAACGCGAAGCCCGGCCCCATGACCGCCTCGACGATCTCCATCACGCGAGGTTCACTGATCAGCGAACCCAGGTGCGGATATTCCACGGGCCAGGGCGCCGGCCCACCGCCGCGCCGCGCCGCCTCCAGTGCATCGATATCCGCCTTCACCGCCGCGCACTCTTCCGGACTGAAAAAACTCTCGAAGATCAGATAGCCCTCCTTGCGGAAGGTCTCGGTCTGTTCCGTGGTCAATGCCCCCATGCTACCTCCCCCAACCCCCTCCTTAAGAAGGAGGGGGCTTTTTTGGTGCCCAACTCTCTCTCCTTCGCAAGAGGGAGCAAATGCTCGTTTTCTCCTCCGGTCGGAGGTGCTCAATTCGTTGTGGTGTCCGTCACTTTTGACATGTCCGGCCACTGGTGGTGCCAGGAGGTGGCCTGTTCGTAGGCGAAGGCGAGCCGCAGGATCGCTGATTCCTGGTACAGGCCGCCGATAAACTCGATCGACTGCGGCACGCCGTCAATCATTCCGCACCGTGTCACGAGGGTCGGATGCCCGGTCAGGTTGGTGTAGACCAGCGACGGCCCGGCGAAGGGAATAGTGACATAGCAGTCGATGTTCTGGAAGACCGCCGCCATCTCGATCTGCAACTGCCGTCGGACGCGTAGGGCTGAGATATAGTCGGCGGCGGGGATCAAGGAGCCGATGCGGAAGGTGTTCGGCCAGCTTCCGGCCTCCTGCTGCGCCAACTGCGCCGTCTGCCCGCTGTCGGTCAGTTTCTGAAAGGCCGCCGCCGACTCCGTATTGATGATGATCTCCGCCAACGCGCCGTAGGCCTCGGTCTGTTTCGGCAGGGTGATCGGGATCGGCTTCACGCCCAACTTCGTCAGAGTCTCCAGCGCCTCCGCATAGACTTGACTGCGGGCGGCATTGCGCTTGACCGCATCGAAGGCCGCCTGGTCGATGCCGACGCGCAGCTTCTTGAGGTCGGAGCGCGGATGCCAGCCGAAGGGCATATCGGAGGCTGTGCCATCTTTGTGGTCCTGCCCATGAATCACATTCAGGACGATGGCGCAGTCTTCGACGCCCCGGCAGATCGGCCCGATCTTGTCCATGGTCCAGGAGAGCGCCATCGCGCCGTACCGACTGACACGCCCATAGGTCGGACGCAGCCCGGTGACGCCGTTGCGCACGGAGGGGCTGACGATGCTGCCGAGCGTCTCTGTGCCGATGGAGAAGCCGACCAGACCGGCCGCGGTGGCGCTGGCGGGGCCGGCCGAGGAGCCGCTGGCGCCCTGCGCGGGCCTCCAGGGATTGCGGGTGAGGCCGCCGAACCAGACGTCGCCCATCGCCAACTCGCCCATCGAGAGCTTCGCCACCAGCACCGCTCCGGCCTCTTCCAGCCGCTTCACGACGGTCGCATCGTAGTCGAAGATCTGATGTTCGTAGGGTTTCGCGCCGAACGTCGTGGGAATACCGCGCGTGGCGAGCAGATCCTTCGCGCCCCAGGGGATGCCGTGGAGCGGGCCGCGATACTGCCCGGCGGCGATTTCGCGGTCGGCGCGGTCCGCCTGGCGCATTGCCAGCTCTTCCGTCAGGTTGACGACGCAGTGCAGACGCGGTCCATAGGTCTTGAGGCGCTGAAGATACATCTGTGTGAGGGCGGCCGAAGTGATTTTGCGGGTGCGCAACAGTTGCGCCAGTTCCATTGTTGTCGCAAAGGCCAGTTTCTCGATGTCGCCCTCGAACTTCGGCGCGCGCACCGCGCTCGGCGACATGCCGGTCTTCTCCCGGACCAGTGTCGTGCCCGGCAGATGCGGCTCGAACTGCGTGGCAGGCTCTGTCGCGCCGAGGTCGGTCGCCCGCAGTCCTGTCAGCGCCGAGCGTGTCGCCGCGAAGCGTCTGGTCATCAGTTCGCGGTCGGCGTCGGTGTAGTGGTGGCCTGTCAGCCGCTCCGCCACGGCGAGGTCCGCCGGTACGATCGCGTTGGCTGCCGGAGGCTCCTGCGCGCTTGCCGTCCCCGTCACCGCCGCAATTCCCGCTCCCAACGCCCCCCTCAGCACATCCCTGCGCTTGATCTTTCCCTCTGTCGCCTTCGCCCTGTCGTTGCCGCCGCTCATGCCGTCTCCCTACTGTTTTCTCGCTCCGCCCAGAGCCGTGAATCCTGCTGAATCCGCCAGTGCTCTTTGGAGCCGTCCGGCAGCGTCAATGTTGCGCCCGCTACAAAACCGATTGAGGTCGTCTCCAGAGTCAGGGGGCCGCCGCTGCCGTTCTGCCAGCCTTCCCCCAGTTCGAACCAGTGCGTCGCGAAGTAACCGTGCTCTTTGTGAAATTCGCGCTGGCGATAGTAGACCTGCATCAACTGCTGCCGCACATGCAGCGCGGGGTCCGGGACGAAGGGCGTCGTTCCTGCCGACTCTGTCGAGAACTGCACATAGCCCCAATCCTCCGGACGGTGCATGTCGATCACACCCTGCGGTGACCAGACCCAGTTGTCCTCCCGCGTTCCCGCCACCTTACGATACTCACCCTCGACAATATCGATCTGCCACTCGACCCGTGAGAAGTTCACCCGCCACTGATCGCCATGCTGGGGCGGCGCAGGCCGATGCGCACACTCCTTCAAGGCCGCCCAGGGCAAGGCGATCTCGGCTGTCCAGCCGGTATCGGTGTCCGTCGGATCGTTCAGCGTGCCCTGTATCTGCACGGCCGTCTTCAGTCCGGCGATGTCCCAGCCGTTGATCGCAGGGCCGCCGTCCCGGTAGGGTTTCGCCAGCAGCAGATCCCAGACCGTATTGAGCGCGTTAATCTCCAACTCGTAGTAGAGATGATTGTCGCCATCCGGATCGATGAACACTTCGAAATCGTTGTCCTGGAAGATGACGCTGTCGCGCTCCGTCAGCGTGCCCCAGACGTGCGGCTCCTCCATCTCGACCGCGATATAGAGATACCGATCGTCCCAGAGCATCTTGGCGCGCGTCCGAAAGCGGGGCAGGGGACGTTTGTCGCCCTCGATGTCCACAAAATCGTCGGTCCAGGCCGCGTCCTGCCAGACCGCCTTCGTCAGGTCGCCATCGATTTGAACAACTTCCGCCGCCCGATAACACACATAGTTTTTGGGTTCCATACTCCTCTCATTCACCACCCTCCCTGTCGACTCCTGCGACGTAATTTCTCACGCTCGTCGGGAGGACTGTTCAGGTTTGCTGGATTGTGTTAGAATACGGCTAGGTGTGGTTTTGTTGAAGCGACTTCTCCGGCGCAATGCCTTCTCGACACCCCGAGGAGCAGGAGGGCGGTAATGCATCCGAATCTTGTTCCTGTCGGCAACTGGATACGTCTTCAGGTGCCGTCCTTCAAGCCGATCATCGGCTTTACCTATCTGGACTCGCAAGAAGGTTTCTCCGCGAAAGGCGGCGAGGAGGGTGACTCGGATATCGCCTCCTCTATTAAAACGACGGTGCGACTGTCCGGCGAACTGTGTCCCTGGGAACCGCTAAGCGAAACGGACAAACAGGCGTTGGGTCTGCCGGTGATTCCGGAATGGATACAGCACTACGGACCGCAGCCTCCGGCAGGGATGCTCTGGGGGTCTTGGCGCAACCATCCAGCTCTCGTTGGGCGGTTCCATCCCGAATTTTACGACGATATGCAGGTCTATGTACACGATGGGGGCCACGCTTGACGATGCTGTCTCCGGAATTCGTATGGGTGCGTGTCACCGGTGTAGAGACACTCCCGTTCGGAGATGTCTTCCGCGGTACGGTCCTCAATCAGCCGCATCTCTTGCAAACCGTCGCGCAGTATCAGCAGATCCGGTTCGTCGTTCCGACCGATTTCGCTCAGCCGATTATGGTGACCGACAAATACCTTTCCGAGCGAGAGCAGTGGCAGTTCTCCTTCTGCCCCGACTGCAATCTCTCCGAGATGCTGGATGCGCCCTCGGATTTCCAGGCGAGAGTGTTTCCTCATGTGCCCCGACAGATCGAGGGGGCAGAAGCGGTCCTGGCGAGTTTTAGTATGTTTTGTGCCTCTTGCGGAGGCGTCATCGTCGCGTCCCATCGCGAAAATCCCGACGACCCTTATGTCCTGGTTCTGGAAGAGTCGTCCGAAACAAAAGAAACTCGCGTTCCCTTCACCGTTCCTTATCATCTCCGTGTTCAGGGGCCAGCCAAAGCTCCTACTCGCAAGTGGTGGCAATTCTGGCGTTAAAGAAGGTTGCGAAGCACACTCCATCGCTTCTTGACTTCAATCTCCCGCTCCTCACAGATCATCCAGAGGCCGTCAATATTCAAACGTTGTATCGTGTACAATACATACACTTCAAGAAACGAAAGTGAGGCCCGAGCAGTGTCCCAAACGGTAAGTCTGCGTTTGCCTGATGAACTGGTGAGCCGTATCGATCGCTTTGCCCGCATGCTGGGTAACGGCACCACTCGCACCAGAGCCAGTGTCATCCTCCTTGACGAGGCCCTGCGAGAAGAGGACTTTGCAGGAATCGAGTTCCGAAATACCTCGGTAGGTCGTCAGCCGTTTGTCAAGCAGACGGGTATGGCGGTATGGGAATTCGTTATGGTCGCGCAAGGTTTAGATCTGGACGCCCAACGTACTGCCGACTATTTACAATGTCCCGTGGGAAATGTAAAGGCAGCGCTGAACTACTATGACGCCTATCGCGAAGAGATAGATCAGGCTCTTCAGGATAACAATCTGGGTGAAGAGCGCCTGAAACGGCTGTTCCCCAATTTGCAGGTGTTTTCCTCAATCTGAAAACTTAATTGTAGAAAAGCCAACTCCCTTCGCCGTGCAAACGGACATGAAAACGAGATTTACGATGGCATTGTGGGTTGTTGATATTCAGCCTGCGAAACGGTTGGCGCTGGACGGGGAGCCGATTGTCGAGGTCATTCGGGAATTGGGGCACGAGGTCGTGGAGACGATTTACGACCCGGAGAATGGTAGATTTCCGCACGATCTGAACTCGCTCTTTGCGTCGTCGCGTCCGATGATTCTGCGGGGTTCGGTTGGGTTTGCGGCCTGGGCGCATGCCTATTGGCCGATCTCTCCCGGCGCATTCCGTTCGGATCTTCTCCGTCCCTCTTCCTATCTGCCTGCCTATGGCGCACTGGCCCTTAATGCGGATGCGATTATCACCACCTACGCAGATTTCAATGCTTGCCGTACGGAGTTCGAAGAGAGTCTAGGCGGTACGCTCTTCGTCAAGCCTGCGGATGGGGGCAAACTGCTGTCCGGGACCATTCTGGAACCGGGCCGTTCGCTGTTTGACGCCCACTACTCCAGCCACCGGCGATGGTCTGAGATCCCCGGCGATTTCCGGCTGCTCCTCACCCGTACCCATTCGATCTTTGCGGAGTGGCGATTTGTGATTGCAGGCGACAGAGCCGTCGCAAGTTCACAGTACAAACGGGGAGCGGCACTGGAAAACAGACAGGGCGCACCGGCAGGCGCAGAAGTTCTGGCAGACAGGCTGGCAAAACATGTCTGGCGACCCACAGACGTATTTATCGCCGACATAGCCGAAACAGAAAACGGCTTTCGCCTGCTGGAATTGAACACGTTCGGAACCGCAGGGCTATATGACTGCGATCTTAAGGCGATTGTACAGACCGTTTCCGCCTATGCTGCATAGAGCCGTTCCTCTTGAGCAATCTTTCAGTGCGCTTAGCACACAAGGAAATCGCCATGCTTACACAACAGGATCTACCTGCGCAGAAGCCATCCTGGGGCGTTCTCCTCGGCGTGGTTTTTTCGCTTTGCATCGGCATTCTGGCGGTGCTGCTGGGATTGGGCGGCCTGCTCGGAAAGGGAGGGGCAGGCGACAGAGCCACCGCTTTGCCGAACCTGCTCACCGGTATCGCTTCTATTGCGGGCGCCATCGACTATCTGAGGCTGAAAAAGGCGGCGCTCCCGGTGTATGCGCTCGCCGTCATCGGGCATTTCGTGACGCATGGAATTCTCCTGGTATCCCATCTCGGGTCCGGACGTATGACCGTCGCGGGAATGGTCTCGATGTGGATCGTGCCGGTTCTTGCTCTCTGCGTCCTGATCGGAATCGAACGTCAGCGCAGACGCGGGGCGCTCTCCTGAGCCGTCCCGATTTCACAAGCGAGGCAGCGAAAGGGAAGGGGAGGAGACAGCCTGTCTCTGGAGATCTTCCCAGATCGCTTGCGACATATCTCTCCTGTTGCAACGTATAATCGAACGAGGCAGGATTTCCTCGCTCTATTGTGGAACACGCCCTCATTCTGCATTTCTCTCATGATTGTCTCGATAGGAAAGGCCACCTTCGATGAAGATATTCATCACAGGCGCGCGCGGCAACTTCGCCACCGCCCTGATTCAGCAACTTGTCCTGGAAAAACACGAGCTGGTTCTCTACGACCTCGAACCGATGAACCCCCCGGACGGCTCCAGGAGCGTGCAGGCCGACATCCGGGATCAGGGAGCGCTTGTCCATGCGATGCGCGGTTGTGAGGCGGTAGTTCATGCCGTAGCTCTGCACGGCAACTCCGCCGATGCCCGCAACCAGGAAGACTACTACAGCATCAATGTCACCGGCACCCACAACGTCCTGCGCGCCATGCTGCTCAACGACATCCGGGCGCTGGTCTTCTCTTCCAGCGAAGTCGTCTATGGCAAAGGGATGCGTGACCGCCGCGTGATGAACGAGGAGACGCCCTGTATTCCTACCCACATCTATCCGCTGACCAAAGTACTGGGCGAGGAGATGTGTCGGTTCTATGCCCGAGAACACGCGATGAACATCGCCATTCTGCGCTACGGCTGCTTTGTTCCCGCCGACTGGAAGACCGAAGGCCTCGGCCGCCTGACCAACTGGCTGGATCGCGAAGATGTGGCGCAGGCCAATCAGCTTGCCCTTGCAGCCGTGATGGCGGAAGCGTTCTCCTGTGAGGAGTTTCTGATACACTGCACCAAGCCGTTTGTCGATGAGGACTGGCCCGAACTCGAAACCGAACCGCACAAGGTGCTGGATCGCTACTATCCCGGTGCGACGGAACTACTGCACGAGCATGGCCTCTCCATCCCACACATTCATACCCGCTACGATATCACGAAAGCCGTCACCTATCTCGGTTACGATCCGCAGCACAACTTCGAGCAGTTCCTGTATCGCCTCCGCCACGAACCCGATCCGCCCCTGCTCTTCTCTCGCTCCGAATAGACCCGCCCTTCCAGCCCCTTCTTCACCAGGAGGGGTTGTTTACGATTTCGGCGTCGGCGGAATCATCGCGGTGATGGGGCGCGCGCCGGTGCGCACTTCCGGATGGGCGTCCGCATAGATGCGTAGTTGTTGGATGATCTTGTCGTAGGGGAAGCGGCCGCCGGGGCACCAGGTCAACCGCATATCGCGGTGCCGTACCACGTTTTCCGGCGGGATATGGTATTTCGACATCAGTTTCTCACACAGCATCAGGAGGGACGCCATCTGTGGCTTAGTCGGCACGCGGGGCTTCCAGCTTGCAGGGTCTACAGTCGAGAACGCTCCGACCAGGCAGATGCCCAGGCAGTTGTTATGTTTGGGGCAGTGAGCGCCCTGGCAGTGTTCCGGCCGACCGGCTTGAATCTCGCCGTTCGCCAGGATCACATAGTGATAGCCGATGTGATAGGTCTTGCCTTTGTACTCGATCGCCCATCCGGGGTGATCGTCCTGATGAATCTGATCCAGCATCTTCTCATCCACCAGGCGGCCATGCACACGCCCCGGCGTATTGGAGTGATGCAGGATAATGCCGGGGGGATCGGGCATCTCTTCCAGTGCGATAGGAGGCTGGGGTGAGAGCGGGTGGGGGGCATGGGGACGGCTGACCTTATAGACTCCCACCAGGACGGCCAGCGCCAGCCCGATCAGCAGCAACACGCGGCGCCGAAACTGCCTCTGTGTCAACGGTTTACGCTTCGTTCTGCGAGTCGGTTTGCCCATCTCCCTGTTCTTCTCTCTTTCCTGCCAAAACGCCGAAATCCACCGCGTTTTTGTCCCAATAGCCTGCTTTGCACGCCATTTCGAGCCGAAAGAGACCAGAAAGACCGGTTTCTGTCACCGAGACACCCCATCCCACACCGTTTCTGACCCATGCGCTTCTGTCTGTGTCTGCCTGCAAGCTCACTCCTATTCTATCCCGAGTTTTGACGGCTGTCAAGAGAAATTTTTGCACGTTCGCGCGCTGTTGAAATGCCGTCGTTTCAGGCAATAATTGTCCTGATGTGGGGAAAAACTGTCTGGACCTATTGCAATTTTGTCCGTCAAACAGTATAATCGTACCGCTAAGCGCATCTTTCAAAGGAGACGGAAGACCTATGGCGGATCAAGCCGATACACGTCGAATGCGACTCATGGATCTACTGGCTGCAAGCGAGGAGCCACAGGAGTTGGAGCACCTCGCAGCGACCCTGCGGTGCGATGTGCGCACGATTCGCCGTGACCTGGATCAGTTGCAGCGGGTGCTGGATCGTGTGCACGGTCTGGAGGTGCGGCGGGGCAAAGTGCTGGTGGCACGCGCGGGTTATAGCCCCGGCTATTTCACCGACCAGCTTGGGCGCAACGCCACCGCGAAAGAGGCGATCGCCCGCGCCGTCGTCGCCAGCCTGGGGGACGATCTGGCGGTCGCGCTGACGGCGGGAAGCACTCCCTATGCCGTGGCGCGCGAGATACGCCGCGTGACCGTCGAGGGCGGCCCGCCGCACAATCTCATCGTCTTTACCAACAGCGTGCCCTCACTGCTCGAACTGGTGGCCGCGGGAGTCTCCACCGGAGTGTTGGGCGAGATCTACGCTCCGGAAGACTGCGCCTTCCACACCCCGGAGTTTCATAGCGCATTTCAGCCGAGCATGGCCATCGTCGGCGCCAGCGGCGTGCTGTTCGGAGCGCAGACCACCCTGCACGGTCTGGACCTCTTCTCGCACCGGGCGGAAGAGGCCGCGTTTCTCAAGCAACTGCTGGCGGGCGTTCCCGAGATCATCATCGCCGCCGACAGCACCAAACTGGGCCGTCGGCATCCCTGGAGTTTCGGCGGACCCATTCTGGCAGGCAAGAGCGTTCTGCTGGTCACCGATGTTCTGACCGACCTGCAGCGCGAAGAGTTGGCGCAGCTTACCGACCGCCTTGCCCTTCAGGGCACGCGGTTCCAGTTTGCGGTCGCCTGCGAACCCGATTTCGGCGACCGTGCCCCGGCTCCTGCCGACACCGAAGACGCCGAATAGCCCACCTCAGCGAATGAGGAGATTATCTCCCTGTGCCTGCCGCGGAACCTCAAGGAGGCGAGCGGCGGCGCAGGGTTTACATAGAGGTAGAAGGAACCATAACCATGTGTGGCATTACCGGATATGTCGGTGGGCGTCCCGCCGTCCAGACCGCTCTCACCAATCTCAAACGCCTCGAATATCGAGGCTACGACTCGGCCGGCGTCGCCTACCCGAACTGCACCGGCATCTCCATCGTGCGGGCGGCAGGGAAGATCGCCAATCTGGAGCAGGCGTTAACCGGGACGCCGCATTCGGCACACGTGGCGATCGCGCACACCCGCTGGGCGACCCATGGCCGCCCGAATGAGGTCAACGCTCATCCGCACCGGGACTGCACCGGGCAGCTCGCCGTCGTGCACAACGGCATCATCGAGAACTACGCTGAACTGCGCCGCGAACTGCTCGCCGCCGGCCATCTCTTCACCTCCGAGACCGATACGGAGGTGCTCGCCCATCTGATCGAGGATCACCTGCCCGTCCAGGACACCGACGTCCCCGTCACGTTGGATGCCGAGACCTTCGCGACCGCCGTGCGCGCCGCCCTGCATCGGGTCACCGGCTCCTACGCCATCGCCGTTATCTCGCAGGCAGTGCCGGACGCCATCTTTGTCGCCCGCAAAGATTCGCCCCTGATCATCGGTCTTGGAGAGGGAGAGAACTTCCTCGCCTCCGATATTCCGGCCGTCATGCGCTTTACCCGCAGCGTTCTGCTGCTGGAGGACGGCGATTTCGCGACGCTCTCCGCAGGCGAGGTGCGTGTCACGGACCTGGAAGGCGCCTTTGTAGTTCGGGAGACGCTGGAAGTGACCTGGGACGATGCCGCCGCTGAGAAGAACGGCTATCCGCACTTCATGCTCAAGGAGATCAACGAGGAGCCTCGGACGATCCGGGATACGTTGCGGGGCCGCCTGGGCGCGCACGATACGGTGACACTGCCGAATATTCCGTTCACCGCCGCCGACTGGCAGAAGTTCCGCCGCCTCTCCATCGTCGGCTGCGGCACGGCCTATCACGCGGGGGTGGTGGGGAAACGGCTGTTCGAGCAGATCCTGCGCCGCCCGGTCGAGGCGACGGTCGCCAGTGAGTTCCGCTACGGCGATCCCCTGGTCGGAGAGGACACTCTGGTCATCCTGATCTCGCAGTCCGGTGAGACCGCGGACACGCTCGCCGCCATGCGTGAAGCGAAGAGCAAAGGCGCAACGACCCTGGCGATCGTCAATGTCGTCGGCAGCTCCCTCGCCCGTGATGCCGACGCCGCGCTGCTCACCCAGGCCGGCCCTGAGATCGGCGTCGCCTCCACCAAAGCCTATCTGGCCCAGTTGACCGCCCTGAGCCTGCTCTGCCTGTTTCTCGCCCAACTGCAGGGGGACGCGCCGGAGCCCGTTTCGGGAGGCATCCGGGAACGCGCAGAGCGAGCAAAACCCTGCCTCGCAAGTTTCGCAGCAGCATTGCGCGAACTGCCTGCCCTGATCGAGGAGTGCCTGCGCCGCGAACCGCAGATCGCCGCCCTCGCGGAGTCGTTGGCGGGGCATAGCAGTTTCTTCTATCTCGGGCGCGGCTACGACTTCGCGGCGGCGCTGGAGGCGGCGCTCAAGCTCAAGGAGATCTCCTACCTGCATGCCGAAGCCTATCCGGCGGGGGAGATGAAGCACGGCCCGCTTGCGCTCGTCGAACCCGGCGTCGCGGTCATCGGCTTCTGCACGCAGATGGGCACCAACGAGAAGATGGTCAGCAACTTGAAAGAGATCAAGGCGCGCGAAGGCACGGTGATCAGCGTCATCCGCGACGGCGACCCCACCCCTGACGGCTCCGACGCCATCATCTCCGTCCCTTCGACTCTCGACGCCCTGATGCCGATCGTCGCGATGGTGCCCATGCAACTGCTCGCCTACCACGTCGCCCGCGTCCGCGGCTGCGAGATCGACCAGCCCCGCAACCTCGCCAAGAGCGTCACCGTTGAATAACCCTTTTCCGAATGCAGATCGCCTCTCTCCCAAAAGGAAGAGAGGCGATCTGATGAGTGGCGCGGTTCGGGAAGCTATTCGGATTGTGTAGAAGCAGCTTCGGACTCTACTTCACAGATGCATCGAATGGTGTTGATCAGTGCATCGAAGCCTGCATCCTTGCCCAGGAAGGCGGTGGCCCCCATCTGCAGGGCTATCTTTGCATCCGGGGTATCGGTCTGATCGGCCAGCATGAGGACAGGAATAGGATTGTCCTCCTCGCGCAGGCGCTGCAAGACTTCCAGGCCCGCCTTCTCCGGCAGGTTGATGTCTATCAGCAGCAGGTCGGGATTGAGTTCACGTACGGCTTCCAGAGCTGGTGAGCCGTTGTCGGTCTCACCGACGATCTCCATATCGGGTTCGCACTCCAGCATGAAGCGCAAACCATACCGCGCTGTGGGATAATTGTCGACTATAAGTATTTTCATGGGCGGCAATTCGACTTCCTATCTGTATTCACCATGTAATATCACACCATCCTGAGTGTTTGTCAGAAAAGAGATCGCAGAGCAGCCTCTATTCTAACATATTGCTTTGCCGTTGCATAGGTCCAGGATCGTTTTATGGGGGACACGAATCCTGGTTGGCGGCATCTCTTCCGCATCCGGCGTATTGGTGGGATCCTTTTGGGACGCATCAAAACGTTTCTATTTTACAGACGGGAGTTGCCCCTCTGTAATTCCTCAAATGTTATTCGAGGAAGTGTACGCGTATCATTCTACTATTCATTCCGTCCACTGTCCATACGTACATGTACTTATCTTTGATTTAATATAAAGCTTGTTCGGTTGTATTTTCCCTTAGTCGTTGAGGCGGGGAAGTCCAAACGGACTCCCCCACCTCCTACGAGATTTTGTTCACGGTTCTACGCCTGTCTTTAAGATTCTCTCTATACGCGGGTGCAGCAAGGTATAGGCGGCTGTCTACCGGCGACATTCGCCGGGTGACGCTCAGGCCGCTTGCGGGTCTGTGGTCATCACGCCGAAGATATTACCCTCGGTATCTTTCCCGTATGCCAGCCAGCCGATGGTTGGGATCGGCATCTTCGGGTGCGCGATGGTCCCCCCCGCAGCCAGGATCGCCTCCACGGTGGCATCCACATCCGGTACATCGATCGTGCAGACAAAGGCGATGACCGCCTCGCCATCGATCTCCCCACGGCGTCGAGTCAGGCCGCCATCGATGCCGGGCTTATCGGCAGGGCCTGTCTTGATCACCCAGTAGTCCATCCCGCCCCATTGGGAAAACTCCCAGGAGAAGAGTTTCGAGTAGAAGGCGATGGCCCGCTCCGGATTTTCGGCATGAATTTCAAAATGTACGACGCGCGACATGACTGTGTCTCCTTATGGCAGCTCGTTTGGAATGTTCCGTGACTGCGATGATATTCTCTCCCTTTGGGCCGTGACCTCTTATGGCTGCGCGGCAGAGAAAGCGTGGGAAGAGTTCGCTCTCTCCGCCGGCCACTCCTGCCGCAACGGGAAAGCAGGAAAGCATTTTGCAGACAGCAGGCTCTCCGGCTTTTTGGCGAAGGCAGCCTGCCGATTTTCTGTGAGGTTTGCCAGGATCATGAGAGCTGCCCACGCGTATTTGCTATACTGTAAGGAGCCTGATCGCGCTATTTCAAAAGAGGAGATCCTTGTCCCTATGTCCCGTACACTTCGTTCTCTCTTCCTCACAACCGCTCTGGTGGCACTGGCCGCACCGCTCTCGATGGCGGCTCCTGCCGATCCTCCGTTCGACCGACAGGTCGGGGACTTCTTTTCCGGGACCGGAACCGTGCTCTATCTGATCGCTGGTGTGGGGGCGCCTCTACTGGAGGATGGGAAGGCGGGCAAAACGCGCGCGCTACGCGCGGCGGATGCACTGCTCAGCAGTGTCGCGCTCTCGGAAGGGATGAAGAGTCTGGTTCAGGAGAAGCGGCCCGATACGAATTCGCACGACAGTTTTCCGAGCGAGCACGCCTCCTCCGTCTTCGCAATCGCGACGGTCGAAAGCGCATTCCATCCCAAACAGGCGATCTACTGGTATGCCGGCGCCTCCCTGATCTCGGCTTCGCGTTTTACCACCCATCGGCACACGGTCGGGGATGTGCTGGCCGGCGCTGCCCTCGGCTACGGGATCGGACGCTGGGAACTCTCCTCGCGTCGCGGACTGCTCCTCATGCCCTTCATTCAGCCGACCAGCAAAGGCACCGCTTATGGGGTGTTCCTTTCCAGGACATTTTAGCGCCCGTCGTATTCGGCGCGGAATCCAGAGAAAACGAGCCGGGGGTAACCAGGAGATCGAAGATGACTAACAGGAGACGTACCGCTCTGGTGACGGGGAGCAATCGTGGGATAGGGGCGGGAATCGCGTTGCGCCTGGCGGCAGACGGCATGGATGTGGCCATCAACTATCTGGAGGGCGATGCGGAAGCGGAGGAGATCGCCGCGCAGATTCGCGCGCAGGGACGGCGGGCGCTGCTGGCCCCTGCCGATCTGCGCGATCCGCAGGCGCTCACCGGGATGATGGAGCGCGTGGTGGAAACCTTCGGTGGGCTGGATGTTCTGGTCAACAATGCAGGGGTCGGTATCTTCTCACCGTTCCTGGAGACCTCTTTACAGATGTGGACGGAGACGATGGACACCAATCTACGCGCCGCTTTTCTCTGCTCCCAGATCGCGGCGCGCGCCATGGCTGCGCGTGGCTTCGGGCGTATCGTGCATATCACCAGCACCGGGAGTCAGGTCGCGATCCCCCAACTCGCCCACTACTGCGCCTCCAAAGCGGGACTGGCCATGCTGACAAAAGCGATGGCTGTCGAACTGGGGCCATTGGGAATCACCGTCAACGCCGTCGGCCCCAGCACCATCCGAACCAATCTGAACGCTGCCCTGCTCGATATTGGCGGCATGGAAGCGCGCGAGGCCGCCTTGAACCCGACTGGTCGCATCGGCACACCCCGGGATGTCGCCGCGATGGTCGCCTTTCTGGTATCGGAACAGGCAAGCTGGGTGAATGGGCAGAATATCATTGTAGACGGCGGCCTGACAGCGCTATCGCCTCAGCCCCCCTACGACAAGAGCGGTTAATGCGTCGCGCAAAACGTATAGCGCCAAGACGCTCGCCGTATTCATAGTGGAATGGATACGGCGAGCGTCTTGGCGCCTTATCTGAAAGACGATGCCAGTCTTTATGGGCGACCATATAGATCAGGCCCATGCGAAAGCAGCGCTTTAGTTGCGATCACGTCTGTCGTCACGACGATTGTCCGAACGACGGTCTCGCAGTGCTCTGCGCGCAGAGGTCAGCGCATCGGACAGGTCGTTCTGGGCGTTTTTGCGCCAGCCAAGCGATATACGGTCGTCTTCCGAGTAGCCGAGGGCACGTTTTGCCGAGGCGATCAGATCTGCTGCCTTCTGAAGGCGACCCCTCCGGTCCAGGCTCGTGTCGATGTCAGGGCGATAGTCCGAAGCCCTTCCATCGTCGATTGAGGCACGCCGGATTTCGCTGATGGCATGGTTGATCCTGTCCATCGCGTCTTTCTGATCGATGTTCACATTCGTGTCGTTATCCCCGCGGTCACTGCGCAGATAGGCTCGCGCTGTACGCAGATCGGCGAGCGCCTGGCGATAGTGCGGATGGTCATTGGCGCCACGGCCATCACGATAGTCCGGGTGTATGGCGTGCTGTGTGGATTGAAAGGCGGTGTTGACAGAGAGAAGCGCTTTTGTTCGCCAGTCCAGCCGCGCCCGATGATCTTCATCGATCGCCAGGTCTCGTCGGGCGTCGTCCAGAAGCGTCGCCGCTTTCAGCAGGCGATCCCGGTGGGACAGTCGTAAGTCGCCGGACGGAATATCGGCGCTCTCTCGGCCCGCGCGTATCCCCGCATTTCTGCACTGGTCGATCGCATCATCGATGGCGCGAACGGCCTGCTTTTCGTCCCCTGCCAACCCTCGATCGTCCCACAGATAGGCGCGGGCGATTCGCAGATCCGTGAGCGCGTGCCGGTAGTGAGGATAGTCGGTCTGCGCCTGGGCAGCCAGCGTGCTCAACCCCAGCAGTCCGCAGAGGGCTCCGCCCGTCGTGAGAGCGCGCATCAGGGTGTTTTTGTAAATCATCATCGTCTCCTTCATGGAAACACAATAGCGTGCGTTGTGTCATCTCATCGTAGGGAGGGATCATTACCTCCCGTTGTAAGACGCCGCTTGAACACAGATGTTCATCGAATTTAAGCGGTTCATACTTCTGAAACGATCCGTAGGTCGAATCGTGACGCAAAAAGAGAGCCGGCCCTCTTCGGGCCGACCATATTGGGACGATGCAAGCAGGGAAAAGCGCTACTCTTTTTCGCCTTTCTCGGACTTTTCGCCCTTCATTTTGGCGTTCTTACCCGTCTTACCGCTCTTTTTCGCGGCTTCCTCAGCCTTCTTCTCCGCCGCCTCTTCTTTGGCGGTGACGGTCTCTTCCGACGCGATTTTACCGGTATTGGCGTCGACCATCACCTCATGCATTTTACCGCCGACTTTGACCATCACAGCATACTGCCACTTGCCGTCTTCTTTCTCCAGAGCGGATTTGCCCTGGATCTTGCCGCTTTTATACTTCTTGAGCGCCGCCGCCTCCGCCTGAGAAGCGCTGAATTTCATTTTCGGCGTTTGACCGGCATGGACAGGACCGACTCCTATCGCGAGAAGACTGAGCAGTGTACCACCGACGATTGCAGAACGAAGCGAACGATGCGTATTCATAAAGTGGATTCCTTTCACAGACCCTTATCTCTCTACAGGGCTACTGTAATGATACCGTTGGGCGAAGGGAACGCATCTGTGAATGTATTAAGAGGGAGCAAGCGCCACGGACTTCCGGCAGAGCGCCGGAAGTCCGTGGCGATATAGGGAGCAGCGAGGTTAAACCTGGCGCGCTTTTCTTCTGCGTATTAGCAACATCCCCAGTCCGGAGAAGAAAGCGCTTCCGAACAGGGCGGTCACCCCAGGCTCCGGCGTGCCGGAGGCGAGGCTATCGGGACCGCAAGCGGAGATGTTATTGGTATCCATCGTCACCGCGCCGCTTCTGGCCAACATGCGGCCGCAAGGGTCGCTGGCCCGAGTGTTCAACGTGATGCTGGTATCGGCGAGAATATTTCCTAGAAAGGAGGTGTCCGTTCCCAGGGTAGCCGAAGAGCCGACCTGCCAGTACAAACTATCGCTGCTCCCTCCGTTGATAAACATGACAGCCGAGTTAGAGGCGGTAGTGAGCGTGCTTCCTATCTGAAAGTCGAAGCGAGGGTTGGTCTGGCCCAGGGCGTTGAGGGTGAGCAGTCCTGTCAGTTGAGCGGACGATGCGAAGTGATAGACGCCTGGAGTCAACGTCAGCCCCCCCAGATCCTGGCCTGTCAGATCCTGAGTAAAGGCCTCTCCTGTCAGAATATTGTAGGCCGTGGTAACCTCGACCTGGGCCTGAGCAGCAAGGGCATCCGTAAGATGGAGGGTTCCTCCGAGAATCGTACCGGGCGGAAACCCGGTTATGGAGGTTCCAGGAGAAACTCCGACATTTCCCGTGACGACCGAGGAACCGGTGTTCGTAACGGTACTTCCTCCCAGAACGGCAAAGCTCTCCGCCGCCGGTCCCAGAATCACCTGGGCTTGTGCAGACAGAGGAGATAGACAGGCCAGTGTCAATACGATGAAAAACTTGTTCATAAATGCCCTCTCGGACCCGCACCACGTTACACACAAGCCGACTGATTCCGTCACGCTGGAAGTGTCGGTTGCGTGCCAGCCAGGACATTCGTTGCCTGGCTGCTACAGGTGGATAGGACGCGTTGGATGCCGATCCCAGCCGCATCAGTTACATGATACCATGGATTCGCGCAGTTCAACTCTGCAGAATGGCATACTTTAGTTATTATGGAAAATAAACTGTGGTTATATCGGCAGGAATGGTAAGATCACTGTTAGGTGATATTAACAGATTTTGGAACGATGTCTGGGGCAGCTGGGAGCATTCCTTTTCGCGCCAGGCCTGCTATCCATTCCGACGCCCTTCGTGAGGGGAAGTAGAGGGCTGGAAGAGATGCTCTTCGGGTTTTACCTACAAGGACCTCGTAATTCTCGCCGATGAGAGCAGCATGGCAAGTTATACAACGCGATGGGCTTCCAACTCCCTGCCGGAAGTTGGAAGCCCATCGCGATCTGAAGAGATACCCGTCTATTCTACTGCGGCGGGTGCATGGGCGCGGGGCGGCGGAGGCGTCCAGGTCGGATCGTCTTGCGCCAGGAGATGCAGGCCGAGGAACTCGCCTAACTGGTCGTTGGTGTGGCGATCCACGAATTTGCCGAACGTCTCGCCTTCCGTACGGTTGGCGCGGTAGGCGCGCAGGATGTTTTCGAGCGCGTATTTCACCTTGTCCGCCGGAACCTTGCGCGAGATCGGGCGTACGAACTTTGCATCCGCACCCAGTCGCCCGCCAAGGCAGACATCGTAGGCTTCGACCTGCTCACCCGTATTCAGACGGGCCAGACATCCCTGCAGGCCGATATCCCCGATATGATGCTGACCGCAGGAGTTCGGACAGCCGTTCAGGTGGATGCGGATAGGCTCGTCCCAGAGCATCTCGCTCTCCAGGTAAGAGACGATCTCACGCAGGCGCGCCTTTGTCTCAGTGATCGCAAGGTTGCAGAACTCGTTGCCGGTGCAGGAGACCGCGCCCTTGTGGAACTCGGTGACCTCCCAGATGAATCCGGCATCCAGGATCGCCTGCTTCGCCTCTTCCAACTGCGCATCGGCGATATTGGGGAAGAGGAAGTTCTGCTGGTTGGTCGTGCGGATGTTGCCCTCACAGTACTTATCTGCGATGGCGGCGGCGGCAAAGAGTTGATCCCCCGTCACGCGCCCGGTAATCACCGAGACGCCGATCCAGGACTTGCCTTCTTGCTTCTGCTTGTGAATGCCGAGATGATCCTGCTGCACCCGATGCGGCTCCAGCGTGGGCACGGCGGGTTCCGGAGTCCAGCCGAGTTTCTCGATCATCACTTCCCGGAACTTCTCCGCACCCCAGTCCGCCACGAGGAACTTGAGGCGCGCGTGGTTGCGACGGGCGCGATAGCCGTGGTCGCGGAAGATCTCCGTCACCGCGATGCAGACGGGCAGCACCTGCTCCGGCGTGATGAACATATCCAACTGCTGGGCGAAGTGGGGCTGCGTGCTGAGACCCCCACCGACCCGCACCTGAAAACCGACCTCCCAGGCCCCATTTTTGAAGCGGCGCACCGCCTGAATGCCCAGGTCGTTGATCTCCGGCTGATTGCAGTGGATGGCGCATCCGGAGATAGACATCTTATATTTGCGGGGCAGGTCGGAGTAGTCCTTATTGCCCACGAAGAACTTCGAAACCTGCTCCACGATCTCACGGGTGTCGTAGATCTCTTCCGGATCGCAGCCCGCGACCGGGCAGCCGCAGATGTTGCGCGCGATGTCGCCGCAGGCGCCCGCGGTGGAGAGGCCGGCCGCGTTCAGCCGCGCGATCGACTTGGGAATATCTTCGATCGTAAGCCAGTGATACTGAAAATTCTGGCGCGTGGTGATATCGGCGATGTTTCTGCCGTTGTCTTTCGCCACACCCGCCACCGCCCGCAGTTGTTGCGAGGACATGTTGCCGCTGGGAATGCGGACCCGCATCATAAAGTGGCCTTCGTTCGGCTGCTGTTGATAGATTCCATACCAGCGCATACGCGCAAAATCGTCCGATTCGATACTGGAATAACCTGTCTCCGCATAGCGAAGTATATCCGGCCACACATCCAGTCCGTCCTTCGCCTTCTTGATCGCTTCTACATCGGCTTTCGCCATGACCTTCTTGCTCCTTCGCTTTCTCTGCTCGTCCTCACACGCCATCGTGTTATTATCGCTGTTATTATACCGTACCACAACTACGCTCCGCAGGTCAGACGAGCAAGCCTCCTGCCGAGACTACCGAGACACAAACTCCCTCCTCATCCTGATCGGAACGAGGAGGGGAAACCCATGGGCGGGATTTCGGAATTTCATCGCCGCGCACCTTACGGAGTGGTCGGGTCACGGCGCCAGTCGTTGTCGTTGTAGGAGCGCCAGGTCTGTACCGGACGCACCCATTTGGAGTGCCCATCCGCATAGGCGATGTTAGCGCCGTTCTGGTGCCGCGCCAGAACCCGCGATTGGGTCGTGACATCGAAAGCGAAGGGCTGCGGATAGAGGCCGCCGCGCGAGGCGGTACCGTCCGAACGTCCGGCATCCGCGCAGAGAATGAAGTTCGCCGGACGACTGATGCTGGCGAGCGGGGTACCGGCGTTGAACCCGAAGTTACGCAGGTCGATCGTCCCCGTACCGGCATAGTCGGCGGCATGGTTGTTGGAAGCCGGAGCGATATTCGCCTCGTTCAGGTGGCAGCCGTAGTCCGTATTCCACCAAGCGCCCGCAGTCGGTGCGGGCCAGGCCGGCGCGGAGGGGCACTTGAAGACCTGCTGCGACTTGATATAGGGCTGAAGCAGGACGCGGTAGCTGTACGGCGCGCGGGCATCGGCGGTGTCCGGTACGCTCGCAGGGGCCTGCCGCTCGGTCACGGTCGCAGGGAAACCCTCATCGTAGTCCTGATTGTACATCGCATACGCCAGGCTGATCTGTTTGGTATTGGAGAGACAGGAGGCGGCACGCGCCTTTTCGCGCGCCTGCGCAAATACCGGGAAGAGAATCGCCGCCAAAATAGCGATAATCGCGATGACGACTAAGAGTTCGATGAGGGTAAAGCCGGCCTGTCCGGCGCCTTTGCGGTTCATAAATTCGGGTCTCCTTGTATTCCTGCTTACGGGTTCGCCAATCCCCAGCGGCGACGGACGCGGTTTTCCAGTTGTGTGAAGATCAACCGATCCGCGACCACGCCGATCACGATCAAAATCGTCATGACGGCCAGCACCTGACTCATGTCATTCAAGTCCCGCCCTCGCATCAGGGTCTGACCGAGGCCGAGCGCGCCGGTCGAGACCGAGAGCAGTTCGCCTGCCATCAGCGAGCGCCAGGCGAACGCCCAGCCCTGCTTGGCTCCAGTGATGATCGCCGGAAACGCCGCCGGGATCAGCACCTCGCGGTAGAGGCGCGGGCCACGCGCACCCATCATCTTCGCGGCCCGCAGATAGATCGGCGGAATGTTGAGGATGCCGTCGCTCACCGCGATGGTCACCGCCAGCAGCGCTCCCATCAGCGTCACAAACAGAATGGCGCGCTCACTCAGCCCGAACCAGATGATCGCCAGCGGCAGCCAGCAGATCGAGGGAAGCGTCTGCAGCCCGAGCGCCAGTGGGCCGATGGCGCGCCGCACCACCGGAACGGTGCCGTTCAGAATCCCCAGCCCGGTTCCCAACACCAGTGCGGTGCCGAAGGCGAGAATCAGGCGCACCAGGCTGATCCGGGTCGCGATGATCAGCGAATGGTCTTTGATGCCTGCGATGAGCGCCTGTACGACCTGCGAGGGGCCAGGGAAGAGATAGCTATTCCACCATTCGCGTCTATATCCCGTCTCCCATAGTATTAGTATGAGGATAAAGAACACGATCGGGGTCATCATCTCGACCACGCGCCCGTTCCGCTTCGACAAAGTCACTCTCCTCAAGAACGATCTTGGCGATCTCGTCCTGCAGATTCGCCATGATCCGCTGCGCGAAGCGTGCGGTGTCGGGATGCTCCACCGCCCGCGGACGCTCCAGGGTAATATCCAGCTCCTGTTTGATGCAGCCCGGTCGCGCGCCCATACAGATCACGCGGTCTCCGAGCGTCACCGCCTCCATCACGTTATGCGTGACGAAGATGACGGTCTTGCGCGTCTCCAGCCAGATCCGCTGCACCTCGCCGATCAGCACATCGCGGGTCTGCGCGTCCAGTGCGGCGAACGGCTCGTCCATCAGCAACACATCCGGATCGAGCGCAAGGGCGCGGGCGATCGCCACCCGCTGCCGCATCCCGCCGGATAGCTCATGCGGATAGGAGTCGGCGAACCGACTGAGATGCACCATCTGTAACTGCTCCAGCGCTTTCGCCCGACGCGCCTTCTTATCCCGTACCGACTTCAGGGCGAACTCGACGTTCTGCACCGCCGTCAGCCACGGAAAGAGCGCAGCCTCCTGAAAGATCACGGCGCGGTCCGGCCCGGCTTTCGTGATCGGCACATCGTCCTTATAGACCTGCCCCTGACCGGCAGGCAGCAGGCCCGCAATGATATTGAGCAGGGTGCTCTTCCCGCACCCGGACGGCCCGACCAGACAGACGAACTCTCCAGGCTGGATCGCAAGACTGACATTCTCCAGCGCCGCCGGCTGTCCCTGACGTGTATCGAACCGCACGCTGACGTTTTCCAGTCGGATCTTGGCGGGCTTGGCGAGAGGCAGCGCCAGACGCCTCTCATGCGCCTCGATCTCTTCGCTCTTCGGTTTTGCCGTAAACAGGCCCACTGCGTTGTGTCTTTCGCCGTACAAAATTACGATCAGGGCAGGGCGGTCTTGCCGCTTGCGCTGAGCGCCGTGTTCAAAGGTTTGAGATCGAAGAGATCGGCCAGACCGCTGCGATCCTCTTTGCTGTAGCCCAGCGCCTTCGACCAGTCGGCGAAGGTCAGGACGGTCTCTTTGAGAGGATCGTAGGTGAAGTCGGTGCGCGAAAGCGCGTCTTTCAGAATGTCGGCAGGAAGCGCCTTCCCGGTCAAGGTCTTGATGCGATCCCCGATCAGCTGACTCGCCTCGTCCGGATGCGCCTTGATAAAATCGGCGGCCTCGACATGCGCCGTCAGAAACTTCTGCACGATGTCCGGATGCGCGTCCAAAAACTTCTTCCGCACAATCACGACCGTCGTCGCGAACTGTTTATTGGGCCACAGGTCCCGTTCGTCGCTCAGGATCTTGCCGTTGCCCTCTTTCACCAGACGCGACACCCACGGCTCCGGCACCCACGCCGCATCCAGATCCTTCTTCACAAAGAGGGTGAGGGTATCGGCAGGCGCATTCGGCAGCACATTGACAGTGCCGCCCTTATCCGTCGAAGAGAGTTGAACCTGCTGCAGCGCGTGCCGCAGCGAAATATCCTGCGTGCCGCCCGTCTGCGGCACTCCGACCTTTTTCCCGGCCAGCGCCTTCACATCCGCCACACCCGCATCGTTGCGCACCACGAGCGCCGCGCCGCCGGAGCAGGCTCCTCCCACGATCCGCAGCGCCTTGCCCTGTGACTTCACAAAGCCGTTGACCGCCGGTCCCGGCCCGATATAGCCGATATCGACCTGATCTCCAAAGACCGCCTCGATCTCCGAAGGCCCCGCTGTAAAGATCTGCTCTTCGATCTTGACCTGCGACCCGAGCGCCTTCGCAAACAGGCCTTTGCCTGTCCCCACCAGCGCCACGCCATGCGTCACATTCGGAAAAAATGCCAGATGCACCGTCGTCACGCCCGCGGTATCAGCGCCGCCGCCAGCATTACTGTCCTTCGGCCCACATCCCGCCAGCGCCGTCAACGCCATCAGCGCGAGCCAACCTGTTTTTCGGATCGTCAGAAGCAATCGCGTGTCTCTTCTCTTTAATGTTTACCAAATCGGTCGGATTAGTATAGTATGCTGATTATACTCGTATCTACGTCTCGTGTCAATACCGAGTTGCACTTTTTGCCGCCCGCCGAGTAAGAAAACAGGAAAGAAGAAAATGCCAATGCAGAACAGGAAGGCAGGAAGAAAGGAAGGCAGGAGAAGGAGAAAAGAAGTACAGATGCGGAGCAGAAATACAGAAAGGAAGAAATACAGAAAAAATGCAAAGAAGAGAAGGAAGAGAAACCTGATTATCTCTTCCTTTTCTCCTCCCTTCTTTACCTCTGCATTTTCTCTGTGGCTCCGTGTCTCTAGCGAAGCGGGTGGTGGAATCTTATCAGAATCTTTCGGGATCTGCGCGCCCGGTGCGGAGGGTCCAGGCCAGGGCGCTGAGGGTGGTGATGGTCAGGAGGAGGACCAGGAGGCCGCTATGGGTCGGGCTTAAGAAGGTGATGGGCAGGAGGGCGGCAGGGATGGCCGCTAAGAGCGTGCGGCGTCCTAAAATATGCGCTGCGCCGAACGCGCCTGCCAGAGGGGTGATCAGCAGGCCCGCCATGGCGCCCAGGTAGTTGGCCACGACCGGCGCGGCCCACAGGCCCAGAGCGAACAGGACGAGGGCGAGCGCCAGGCTGCCTGGACAGAGTTTCGAGCGGAATCTCCAGCCGACGGCCAGTGCGCCGAGCAGGAAGAGGATCAGGCTGGTCGGCAGGGCGCTCAACGCCTGGAGATAGGCCTCGCGGCGTTCGATATCCGGGGGGAAGGCGAGGGCGATCCGCTGGGTGGTGACGACATTGGTCAGGTCCCAGCGCAGCGTGTCGCGGCGGACTTCGGTTGGCTGGAGGCTGCCGCGCAGAAAGGTCACCGCGCCTCCGGTCGTCGCCGAGAGGCGGAACGACTGTACGCGGCCGCGTCGGGAGCCCAGACCGTACTGCCAGGTGCGGGCGCCGATGACATGGTAGCGCACCACGGCCTCCCACTGCTCTCCCGGATGCATCACGCTCCGCCACTCATACTCTCCCGAAGCGTTCGGCTCCGTGATGACATGGCCGCCGACGCTCACGTTCAGGTTGCGAATGGTGTTGTCGTTGGGCAGTGGGAAGAGAAAACGGGCGGTGACATCGAGGGAGCGCGGGTTCTGGAAGAGATAACGGCCCTCGAAATCCGCGTCGTAGGCGCGTCCGGCGAGACGGCGAAACGTGACGTGGATCTGAGAGGTTGCGAACGGCACCGGCTCCTCGTCCAGGCGGGTCATCTGCCGGGTGAAGACGACATCTTTGCCGCTCTTACGGAAGGTGTCCGCCAACCGCAGCACGTTGCTGGCGGAGGGGTCGGTCAGATAGGGAGCCAGCGCCCCGACACTATCGCTCCCGATACGCTGGAGGAAGTCGGGCGGCAGCGTCAGCGTGCGCTGGTAGGTGCGCTCCGCCAATACCGCGACCGTCGGCTCGAACTGCGCGACCGCAGGCGCATCGGGGACCGGGTTGGCAGTCGCTTCGGCGGCTTCGCGCCACTGGATATCCTGCTGTGCCAGCGCCAGCGCCGTATGAAGGCATTTCCAGCCCGCCACAAACACCAGCAGCGTCCCGATAATCCCGAACAGGTTTGCCTTGACCCTGCGCCATTCTGTCTGCTTCAGCCAGGAGTCGTCCCGCTGCAAAGCCACCGTCAGGCCGACGCCCACCGCCGCCAGTCCTAACAGCACCGCCAGCGGCATGGCGAAGCGGGTAGAGATCGTGAGCAGACTTTCGAGAGCCTGGACGACCGCCTGGGTATAGTATTCGATCATGGTGTCCTCCGCATCCGCACCGTTCGAATCCGACCCGGAATGCATTTCCGCGTCGGATTTGGAGTAAGTGAGGATAGAACGATCTCCCCGGCAAGGGAAGGATTTCAATCCCCAGCATACCGGATGCAGATTCACCAGATTGTGACGGGTTTGTGACGGGAGCGTAATGGAAGGGAGCGGCTCAGGCGAGGAACGTATCGTCCATAGGCAGATTCCGCAGGCGCTCCCAGTCCGCTTGCGGGATCTCCTGGAAGGCCGTTACCAGAGCAGGGTCGAACTGGGTGCCGGACATGCGGTCGATCTCGGCACGAATGGCAGTGTAGGGGAGCGCTGCCCGATAGGGGCGGTCACTGGACATGGCATCGAGCGTATCGGCGAGGGCGAAGATGCGCGCGCCCAGTGGGATGCGCTCTCCGATCAGACCCTGGGGATAGCCGGTGCCATCCCACTTCTCGTGATGCGAGCGTACGACCGGCAAGGCACAGACAAACTGCGAAAACGCCTCCAGCACTTTGACGCCCTGTTCCGGATGCGCGCGCATGACCTCCCACTCCGCTTCGGTGAGCGCTCCCGGCTTGAACAGGACGGCGTCGGGCACGCCGATCTTGCCGATGTCATGCAGGAGAGCGCCCAGCGTCAGGTCGCGCAGGTCGTCGGGAGAGAGCGCGGCGATGTCCCGGTGGATCGCCTCCAGCGCCAGCCGCAGCGCAAAACGGGTGACACGGTGCGAATGCCCGTCCGTGTCGGGGTCGCGCAGGTTGAGGAGGGCCATCACGCCGCTTAAGATGGGGCGATCCTGTCGCTGAAGCAGCGCTGTCAGAGGGTCTTCCTGGATCGACGGCAGAGCGGCGACAGAGAGAACCTCCGCCTCCTGGCTGTCCCCGTCGTCGAAGGAGATCCGTTCCTCGGTGGCGAGGGCGACGCGGTTGCGCCCGGCGTGCTTGGCCGCATAGAGCGCGCCATCCGCCAGCGCGACGAACGACTCTGCAGGCGTGTTTTGTGGCACGTGCTTCGCGACACCGATACTGAGCGTCACCCGTCGGCACGGAAAGGTGTGTTCCGCGACCACGAATCGGATTCGTTCGGCAATTTCGAGCGCGGCCTCTTCGCGCGTGTTCGGCAGAACAATCGCGAACTCTTCGCCACCATATCGGGCCGCGTAGTCTCCCTCCCGCAGATTCTCACGAATCAGGCGTGCCAGCGTGCGGAGCACCTCGTCTCCTGCCGGATGACCGTAGGTGTCGTTGTAGGTCTTGAAGTGGTCGACATCCATCAGCAGCAGGGTCAGCGCATGGCCGGTCGCATCGGCCACTTCCAGTTGGCTCCGGAGATGCTCCTGGAAGGCGCGATGGTTGGCCAGACCGGTCATGCCGTCCGTGGTCGCCAGCGCTTGCAGACTCCGATTGGCGACTTCGATCTGCTCATAGGAACGATGCAACTGTTCGGTGCGCTCCGAAACTTTCGCTTCCAGCCGCTGATTGCTGCGCTGAAGCTGACCGAGAGAGAGCCGTACCGCCGACAGAGATCCCATGCCCAACAGGATCACGCAGCACAGTTTGAACCCGATGGTCTGGTAGAGAGCGGGAGAGAGCTGAAACCCGAACTCCGCACCGGTCGTGTTCCAGATCCCATCGCTGTTCGCGGCGATCACGCGAAAATGATAGTCCCCCGGCGGCAGATTCGTGTAGTAGGCGACGCGGCGATCGCCGGCCTCGATCCACTCCTTATCGTAGCCTTCGAGGCGGTAGCGAAACGTGACTCGCGCGGAATCGGAAAAGTTCAGGCCGGTATAGTGCACTTCGAGATCGCCATTGCCCGGCGGCAGGCGCTGGACGCGGCTGGTGTCGATGGAGGTGGTATCGGCGATCGCCTGCTCGATGACGACCGGAGGCGGAACGAAGTCGGTCGCGAGACGATCGGGGTCGATCAGTGTCGCGCCTTTGCTTCCCAGAAACAGGAGGCGTCCGTCGTGGAGGCGCAGCGCATCTTCACGCATCAGCGCCGAGCGGATGCCGTCCGACGCATCGTAGAGGTGCGTATGAAGGGACTGCATGCCGCCATGACGATAGCGTTCCAGGTCAGCGATCGAGACCGAAAAGACGCCTCTGCCCCCGCCTGCCCAGAGATCGTTGTGTGCATCGATCGCAACTTCAAACAGACGGTCGTCCGGAAGTCCATCGGCGGCGCCATAGACGAACATCACGCCTTTTTCATAGCGTGCAAGCCCTTTGTCGGTTCCTAACCAGAGGCAGCCGTGCCCATCCTTCACGACACTCAGCACATGGGTGTCGAGGGGCAGCCCCTTGTAGATAACCGTCGCCCGACTATTCCGAACCTCCACCAATCCCCCCGAGGAGGCAAAGTAGAGCGTCCCATCGGCAGCGAGATACGAGCTGAAAACGTAACCACTTTTTCCGGAGTGCGGCAGAGGCACGAATCGACTGCCGACCAGACGCGCATAGTCGTCGCGATCCGCAAAGACAAGGCCATCCCGGTCTTCGCCGATCACTCTCCAGGGGCTTTTGGGGAATAGGGTCGTGAACCTGTCCCCCTTTTTCCGGACGATCGTACCGTCCTGCATAATGAGCCACAAGGCGCCGTCCCTGGCTATATGCAGGGCCGTAATGGCGTTGCTCGGCAGCCCCTCACGGGTCGTATAGGTCGTGCGGACTCCGTTTTGCAGGCGTTCCAGCCCGCTATCGGTGCCGAACCAGAGCGTTCCATCCTTCCCCTCCGCGATGGCCATCGTATTGGACGGCCCTTCGGCGGTAGGAAAACTGATCGGCGTCATGCGGGTGTTGCGGAACCGATTCAGGCCCGTACCCGATCCCACCCAGAGATTGCCTTCGCGATCTTCAAAAAGGGCGCTGACGCCGACATCGTGCAGTCCGTCTATTTTGCGGAATGTCGAAAATTTGCCGCCCTGCCGTCGGTCCAGGCCGACCCGTGTCCCGATCCAGAGATTGCCCTGATGATCGAAACTGAGCGCGTGGATCTCATTGGAGGAGAGGCCGTCGCGGGTGGTATAGACCTTGAATTTGCCGTCGATATAGTGGCAGAGGCCGGAGCCGTTGGTTCCAATCCAGAGGCTATTGTCGCTGTCCAGAGCCAGGCAATTCAGCGCCTGGGTCGGCAGCTCTTGTACGGGGTGAAGATTGAGGATCGTGCCGTCGGCATGGTGCGCCAACAGACCGCTAAACAGGGTCGTGGCCCAGACGGTGCCCTGCCGATCCTGCACGAAGTCCGAAACAAACGTATCCAGTGCCGGGAGCCGCGTGAACTTCCCGCTTCGATTGCGAAGCAGATTGTGCTCTCCGCCGCTGCCGATCCAGAAACTTCCGTTGCGGGCCTCCAGCATGGTGTGCAAGATGCTCCAGTTCTCGTCTTTGATCCCTGGTCGAAACGGCGAGAAGATACCGTTCTCGAACGGTCCGAACCCGGCGCTATCCGTGCCGATCCAGAGTTTGCCTTGCCGCGTGACCAGCAGCGCGGTGATAATATCGCGCTTCAGTCCCGGCGTATTTCGGCTATCGAAAGTTTGAAACGTGACGCCATCGAAGCGGACCAGCCCCGCGTTCGTGGCGAACCAGAGATAACCGTCCGGGGTCTGTGCGATGGCATTGATCGCCTCCGGCGGCAGACCGTCTTTCGTCGTCCAGACATCAATCCGGCATTGCGCCAGGCTTTTGTCGATGTCCAGCGCTCCGGCGATATCCGAAACGCTCAGCAGTCCGATAAGACAGCAGAGAACGCCTATCAAACGATTCTTTTGGAACAGGCTTTGAAAGAACATTGAAGTGGCTTCACCCGGTAATAGTTCATAAGTATGGGACCCGGAAACCCTGTCCCTTCGTGTGTTTATTGTAATCGAATAGGATGCGGAAAACGTCCGCGGAACGGCATATTTGTGAGAGGATTCGCGTCTGCCGATCGCGAATGTTATCTAATGATTCATAAGTAAAGGAAAATGGAACCGTGCAAATAAAATATCTGCCGACTCTGGCGGGGTTATTGTGTCTCGGAGGTGGGTGGGGAGTGAGCGTGAGAGCCGATGCGCAGACGCAGACGGCCTTGCGGCCCCCGGCGGTCCCCCTCGTCACTTTCAATCCCTATCTCAGTATCTGGTCGGAGGCGGACCACCTGACGGACGACGTGACCCGGCACTGGACGCACCGCGAACAGGCGCTCGACAGCCTGATCCGCGTAGACGGCGTCAGCTATCGCCTGATGGGTGCGGAGCCGAAGATCGTTCCGGCGCTGCCGCAGGTCGGCTTACAGGTCCTCCCGACCCGCAGCATCTACGAATTCGACAACGGTCATATCCACGTCACGATGTCGTTCATGACCCCGGCGCTGCCTCACGATCTGAAGGCGCTGGCGCTCCCGCTGAGCTATATCACCTGGAATGTGCGCTCCGTCGATGGCGGCGCGCACACGGTGTCGCTCTACGACAGTGTCAGTTCGGGATTGGCGGTCAATACCACCAATGAAGCGGTCGAATGGCAGCGTGAGAAGATGGGCAGCCTGACCGCTCTGCGCACCGGCACGCACAGCCAGCGCATCCTGGGCAGTTCCGGCGACGATCATCAGCTCGACTGGGGCTACGCCTATCTGGTCGCACCCACCGCGCAGACCAACGCGGCGATGGGCAGCAGTCGTACCCTTCTCGATACCTTCATCTCCCAGGGCACGCTTCCCGCCGACGACAAACTGATGCCGCGCCCCGTAAACGACGGCAACCCGACGCTGGCGGTCACCTTCGACCTCGGCAAAGTCGATGCGACCGGCGTCTCGCGCCATGTGATGGTCGGTTACGACGAGATCTACTCGATCCTCTACTTCCGCCGCCAACTCCGCCCCTACTGGCGGCGCGGCGGCGCAACTCCGGCATCGATGTTTCAGGGAGCGGAGCGCGACTATCCCTCCCTCACCCAGCGCTGCGAAGCCTTCGACACAGAGCTGATGGCCGATATGACGAAGGCGGGCGGCGCGAAGTATGCGCAGATCACCGCCCTCTCCTACCGCGAATGCGTGGCGGCCTGCGGGCTGGCCGCGGATGTCAACGGGCAGCCGCTGTTCTTCACGAAAGAGAACACGAGCAACGGCGACATCGCGACGGTCGATGTCTTCTTCCCGATGGATCCCATCTGGATCTTCCTCAGCCCGAGTCTGGCGAAGGCCTCTCTGGTCCCGATCTTCGCCTACGCGGCTTCCGACCACTGGAAGTTTCCCAACGCTCCGCACGATCTCGGCACCTATCCCATCGCGCGCGGCACCGACGACGGCGGCGAGGGGATGCCGGTGGAGGAGAGCGGCAACATGCTGATCCTCTGCGACGCGATCGCGCAGGCGGAGGGCAATCCCGGGTTTGTCGCCAAATGGTGGCCGCAACTGACTCAGTGGGCGCACTATCTGGAGAAGTACGGCCTCGATCCGGAGGAGCAGCTCTGCACCGACGACTTTATGGGTCACCTTGCCCACAACGCTAATCTGTCGGTGAAGGCGATTCTAGGGTTGGCAGCGTATGGGGATCTCTGCAAAATGCGCGGAGATATGGCGACTGCGGAGAAGTACATGCAGTTGGCTCGCACCGATGCCCAGCACTGGATCAAGGTGACCGCGGATAACGGCCACTCCCGACTGGCGTTCGACAAGCCCAACACCTGGAGCCAGAAGTACAATCTCGTCTGGGATCAGATCCTGGGCCTGCACATCTTCCCGCCCTCCGTCGCCAAGCAGGAAGTCGACTTCTACAAGAGCGTGATGCAGCCCTACGGCGTTCCGCTCGACTCCCGCACCCGCCTGACCAAGACGGACTGGTCGTTCTGGTCGGCGACACTCGCCGACAATCAGGCCGACTTCGAAACGTTTATCAACCCGATCTACACCTACCTGAACACCACCACGGCCCGCGTGCCGCTCGTGGACTCCTACATCACCGACAACATCCGCAGCGACGGGATGCATGCCCGCCCGGTCGTGGGCGGCTTCTTCATCAAGATGCTCGACGATCGCGCGATGTGGATGAAGTGGGCGCGCCGCGACAGGGAGAAGGTCGGTCCCTGGGTCGCTCTGCCCGCCAAGCCGAAGATCACCATGGTCGTGCCCGGCGCGGACACCGCCCCGGCCCGCTGGCAGTACACCACCGTCAAACCGACCGGCGACTGGACCCAGCCGAACTTCGATGCCTCGGGCTGGAAAGAGGGCCTGTCCGGGTTCGGCAACAACGGCTCCCATCACACCGATTGGAACTCCCCCGACATCTGGATCCGCCGCAAAATCACCCTGCCGGCGGGCCGTTTCTCGAACCTTCAGTTCTATGTATTTCACGATGAAGACATCGAGATCTACATCGACGGCGTGCAGGTCGCTCAGGAAGAGGGCTACATCACCACCTACGAAGCCCTGGAGATGTCCGCCGCCGGTCGCGCTATGCTCAAGCCCGGCGCGACCGTCACCATCGCCGCCCACTGCCACCAGACCGTCGGCGGCCAGGCCATCGACATCGGCATCGTAGACGTGAAGGAGAAGTAATCAAACCGGCCCGTGTCCAGTTCGGACACGGGCCAGGGAAGGTTAGACCGTAGATCTTGGCAGGGTGCGGTCGTGGCGGGCGAGGGCGGCGTCGTGGGGGCGGTTCTGGCGGGTGTAGAGATCGATCAGGGCGTCGTAGAGGCGTTCGGGCTGTTTGCCGCGCTCGGAGCCGCAGAGCGCGAGAGCATTGAGGATCTCTCGCTCGGCGCCGTTGAGATTGCCCTGTTTGAGCAGAGTCTGTCCGAGGCGCTCCCGTACGTCAGGATCGTAGGGATCTTGCTGCACGACGGCGTTCCAGAGCGGGTCCGCTTTCATCTCCGCGGTCGCCTCTTTTTCGAATTGAGAAAGCCCATCCGCGGCCACTTCATAGATGTCGGCCTCCGGATGATCGTCCCCCAGATCCCATTCCCAGGTACGGGTGCAGAGCGGCAGGAGGCACTGCACGGTCGCCCACCACTCCTGTACGGCGCGGGCGAAGTCACGGCGTTCGCGGTAGACATCCGCGACGAGATAGGTGGGATCGCCGAACCAGGGGGCGGCCTCACTGGCGCGGTGGAAGAAGTCGAGCGCCCGCTCGTCGTCGCCACGGCTGCGCCGCGCGCATCCGAGATGGCACAGGCTCTGAGAATCCTGGGAGTCCAGGACGACCAGGCGCTCGTGGAGTTCGCTGTCGTTGCGCGGCAAGGGGCCATTCAGCAGAGCGGGAGGCAAATTCATGCCGCGTACAATCTTCCCAGTGCTCTCATCGCCCCATTCGCCGTCTTCTTCCGTCGCTTGCAGTTCCGTCTCGTAGCGGCCCACAAGCACGCAGCGTCGCAGGAACGCCTCGAAATCGGAGGCGACAGGCTCCAGGTACATCTCATCCGTATCCCAATAGAGGATCGGCCACGCGCCCTCGATATTGTGCGGCGTGCGGTAAAAACCGTACAGACCGCCCTCGTGCACGGCTCTCCCGAACGGCAGGAACGTCGGCAGCATGCCGAACTCGCGGCCCTGTCCTCCTGCGATGGCTTCCAGTGCGAAAAACTCACAGGGCGCCAGAAAGGGAGTCGAAAACTGGGTATAGAGATGGGTAAAAGCCGTCGGCAGTCCGGTTCCCCAGAACTGCTCCACATCCGGCGGGCTGCCGCTCTTTCGGGGGGAAGGGCGTTTGTCGCTTCGGCTCATCGGATTTCCTCCGCGGGAAGAGTCCCCAGAGGGATCGGATCTGCCGGGCGATTCTGGAGAGAAACGCCGGCAGTCTCTACCTCCTGAAGACGGGTAGGGTATACCGGAAACGCAGGCCGACCGCAAGGATGGCGACCCACACGTTCAGTATACCCGTCCGTGGTTCGGAAAGACAATCCGTGAAAAAGCAATCGGGGAAGGGGCATAAGAGCCTTCGGAGGCGGATCAGAAGATTTCGCTGGCTTTGATAATCTCCTGGGCGGTGGTTTTCATGTTCTGGCAGCGGTCCCGGCTCATCTTCTGCATCGCGCGGAACGCATCGGCCTCGCTCAGGTTCCGTTTCTCCATCAAGAGTCCTTTGGCCTTTTCGACCAGTTTACGGGTTTCAAGCGTCTCCCGCAGATCGCTGGTCTCCTGGAGGGCCTCTTGCAGGGCGTGGAAGCGAGCGATGCAGGTGCGAATGTTGGGAAGGAGTTGTTCGCTGGTGATGGGCTTGACGAGATAGCCGCAGGCCCCGGCGTCCAGCGCCGCATCGACGGAGGTATCATCGCTGTAGGCGGTGAGCATAATGATAGGAACCGTCATCATCTGAAGAATTTCGCGAGTGGCTTCGATGCCGTTGATCGCGCCGGGCATATTGATATCCATGAGGATCAGATCGGGCTGAAGCTCCTTCGCCAGTTCGATCGCCTGTTTGCCCTCCACTGCCTCGCCGACCACCTTGTAGCCTGCTTTTTGCAGCGCCTTGCGGATCTGCATCACGGTAACGCCCACATCCTCACAAATCAGCGCACGCTGGAGAGTTGTCGTCTCAGATGCCATTCGCGTGTCCCTTTCCACAATGCCGCACAGTTGGGAGATCGTTCCGCAACCCTATTCTATACGTACGTAACATGTCCCGAAGCAGTTCCAGAATAGACGAATAGCTCGCTTCCAATGTTCCCGTATTTTGTCTTTCGGCAGACAAAAAAGATCCCTGCCAACTTTTCAATCGGCAGGGATCTCTGAGAGGTTATGACCTCTCTCACCACGGATTAGGTGGTGAGAGCAAGTCTATTTAGAAGTGGACGCCCAAGCTCGTCGTGATCACCGAGAAGTTGGAGTGTCCGTTGGTTCCGGTCGTCGGGGCGAAACCGCCGCCCTGATTGTCCGAGGAACCGATCTGGTAACCAAGCTTGAAGAGCGTGTTGGGGGTCAGGGCCAGACCTGCGCCCAACGTGATGTACTGCTCGGTCGGGCGGGACCGCACTCCGGAGAGCGAGGTGCCGGGGCTGAGGTCATACATCACACCTTCGTAGGCCGCATCGAGCGTCACGACCTTGTTCAGGTGGAACTTCACGCCACCCGTGGCGCGGTAGATGTTGTCCGCGATCGAGAGGCCGGTAGCGCCGCTGCCGAAGGTACCCGGTCGGTTGCGTGCGCCCTCAAGATAGTCCGCACCGAGGAAACCCGAGAGTTTCTTGGTGAAGTTGTATCCGAGGCGGGCATACGGGCCACGCACGTTGGTCGGGTTGTACCAGTTGCCGATCTTGTTCCAGTAGCCAGGGGCCTGGAAACGGGGATCGATGTACTGGTAGCCGGCCTGTGCGGTCAGGGGTCCGGTGTTGTAGCCCACGTTCAGCAGGTAGGCGTTGTTGTCTTCGTTGTCCTGACCATCGCCCCGGTCGATACCGTTCTGCGTGACGCTCTTGGACGCTTCCGCGTTGATCGTCAGGCGGCCGATGGGGTTGACCTTCAGGTTCGCGCCATAGACGATGACGTTGTCGAAGGGAGCAAGGGTACCGTCCTGGCTGAAGCCCGGTCCGAGGTTGCCACGGCTGAAGTCGATCAACGTCAGGCCGAGTTCGGCCTTGTTCGCGATCGGGATGCCGAGGTGGATACCGGAGTTCTGCGCGGCGGCGACCTGACCCATATTCACCAGGCCGATCGGCTTGCCGAAGGCGCCGAACGGACTGCCGACGCCGGTGGCGCCGACAAGCGGAGCATTCAGGATAGCGCCTGCGCCATCGAGAACCACGCTGCTGGAGCTGCCGGTCCACAGGGAGGAGGTCACGCTGCCGAACTTGCTGGTCAGCTTGAAGCCGTCCTGCACGTAGTTGCCGTCATCGTACCAGGGGGTATCGAAGTAGGCATCGTAGTCGGGGCGGTACATGGTGAGCGGGGTGACCTGCTGCTTGTAGCGACCGACGACGAACTGCGTGTTGTTACCGAAGTAGGTGATCGGGATCGTCACATTGGCTTCGTACAGGAAGTTGTTCTGCGTCAGGGCCGCGTTCGGGAGAGCCGCCGGTCCACCGCTCAGCGTGCTGCCACGATAGGAGGTGTAGTTGCTGCTGACGAAGTCGCCGTGGAACTTGACGCCGTGGCCGACATTGCCTTCCAGTTCGAGGTGGAAGTCGTGCGGGGTGTTGGCATCGGAGAAGAGGTGCTGGTTCGCACCGCGGAAGGCGCCGCTGTAGTCCGCAAAGGCGAACCTGGAGATGTCTTCGCGGTAGCCGACGAAGAAGTCGCCATGCACTTTGACCATCTTGTCGAAGGCGGACTCGAGCGCATCGACGCGCTTACCGAGAGCGTCCAGCCGACTCTTGATCTGGTTGATGTCCATGCCCAGGGAAGCGAGTTCCTTCTGGAACATGTCCGTCAGGTTCATGAGCCGCGTGACTTCTTCCGGGGTCATTCCGGGAGGTCCTACAGGACCCTGGGGTCCGGGAGCGCCATCAGCGCCCTTTTCACCGGGAGGACCCTGCTTGCCTTCGGGACCGGCGACGCCGGTGGGAGCGGGAAGGGAAGCCAGCGCGCGCTGCAGAGCAACGGCGAACTCGTAGCGGGTAAGCGTGCGCTGACCCTGGAAGTATCCGTTCGGGTAGCCTTTGATGATGCCTTTGGCCTGCAACTCTGTGACAGCCTGGTACGCCCAGTGGGTGGGCTTGACGTCCGCGAACGGGCTTTGCGCCTGCGCGGAACCGGACCAGACCAGAGCGAGGGTGGAGAGGGATGCGCCCAGGTAGGGCATAATCTTTCTCAACTGAATTCTCCTCCGTATGGGTAGATGGGGTCTATGAATGGACGGTTCAGTCTTGCTGGGACTGCTGCCGACCGCAGGGTCGCGATTTTGTAGCGTCGCCCTGTCCAGAACCATGCCCCGAAGATCTCCGTTAACGGCGTCGAAATGAGCGTGGGGAGAAGAGTTTCCTTGTATCCTGCTTCTCTACTGCCCGCTTCGGCGCGGAACGTCGTCCCTCAAGAGACGGAAATGGTTAGAACGTTGGCTGCATCATCGCTGCATGAGACGCTTTAGAAGACTCGCACAGTCGGTATAACGATCGATCGGTTCCCAATGTTCCCGAACTTTTCGCTTATTTCCGCACGTCTCCTAAAGAATTTAGCACACCGACGTCCAGTTTGTCAACCGTAAAGGCCCTCTGTTACAAGTTTTTCTCGCCTGCCATCCCCAAAAAAGCAGATTTTTATGGGTCTCGGGATTAAAATCCCGCGCTGAAATGGGAAGTCCACCTTCGTGGACTGAGACGCATTCGAGTCCACGAAGGTGGACTTCCCGTACCAGAACGGCACTGAAGTGCCGTTCGTCCTACTCTTTCCATTCGATGCCGTGCTGCCACCAGCGGCAGCGCCCGATAAAATGCAGGAAATGAAAGTAGAACGCGACCAGATAGGAGGCGTGGGCGAGGAGGACGGCGCGGCGCTGCTGACGCGGGGTGTCGAGCCTGCGCAGCCGCAGATCGTGATCGACGGTGCTGGTGACCCGGCCCAACGCCTGTGACCAGACCACCGGTGGGTCGGCCCAGAGGTTGGTGTCGCCTTTCATATAGAGCCGATGGTTCGCTTTGCGGATCAAACGGTGGCACAGCAGTCCCTGGCCGTCATGAAACACGATCACGTCGCCCACGACCAGCTCATCGTAGGCGATCGGCGAGACGAGCACGCGCTCCCCATTGCGCAGCGCCGGATACATGCTGCGTCCCTGGACGCTGACGACTGTGCGGCCATGCCGGCGCAGCGCCTCCACCACGGCCTGGGCCGTTTCCGGTACGGTGGTTCGGTTCGTCATGGCTTCCTCGGGTGGCGAGCAGGCGTGGGAGAGGCAGCGGCGGGCAGCGCAGGAGCGTCTCCCTCCTCATTCTCTTCGGTCAACCGGAGCGGGGCCAGGGTGGCGCCCGCATAGTAGCGATGCAGGATGGCGCGGAAATCGAGGGAGCGGGGCGCGGCGGCCAGAGCCATCGCTCCTACCTGGCAGAGGCCGCGCCCATGTCCCCATCCCCGTCCCTCGATGACAAAGGTTCCCTCCGCCGTGCGACGGACCGTGAAGAGTGTGCTGCGCAGAGCGTCCGCTCCGAACAGAGACCGCAGTGTGTTGGCCGCCATGTCCCGGGTGGTCGCTCCCGGAGGCAAGGGCTCCTCTTTACGCCCCTCTTCTTTATTAGTCTGCCCGGCCTGTCTCTCCGATCTGCGACTTCGGGAAGGAAGATCCCCTTTGGTCTGCGGTCGGACACGATCGGGGTCGCTCGGCGGGGTGTCGCCGCTCTTATTCAACTTTTGAGCAGGAATCCAGGTCAGGCGCAGTTTGCGCGCTCTGCCGGAGACATCCGTATCCACCACAGCGATCTGCGCGAGCGTCATCCCGACCGGCGCGTTATGGGCGAGCAGGGTGGTCAGTTTTTCCGGAGTGAACGGGAGGGTCCAGGTCGGCGGCAGGGGTCTGTCGGTCGGCCCGTGGGCATCGAGGTCGGAGACTGAGTGCGGGCATTCGTCCGGGGTGTCGCCGGGAGCGGTGATCCCGCCGCAGTCCGCGCAGAAGTAGGCCGCGATTGGACGTCCTCCGACCGTCAAAATCAGGCCGGACGTCTCGCGGACGGCCCGGTCACACTCGGGTCGTTCGGCCTCGACTCCGCTGTAGACCTGCGAATCGGTCGAGTCGCGGAGATCGTAGCCGTCGCTCGTCCAGCGCCCCAGGCTGCTGAGCGCAAAGGTGCGCGAGGCGACCGCCTGGGCCTTCAGCGCCTCGATCGGCGCGCGACTGCCCATCTCCGGCCCGATCACGCCCCGCACATAGTCTTCCAGGCTCACCTCATTCACGACATGCAGGCGCCCTCCGCCCCCGCCGATCTCCAGTTCCCCCCGGTAGCGGTGCGCCGCGCCTTTCGTCGCCGCAATCGACAGCACGGTCGCGCTCTCATCGCTTTGAAGCCGCCAGAACATCCCGGCCGCCGTCTCTCCCAGCGTGTGTCCCCGCGAATCGCGCGCCGTCACCGTATTGCCGACTCGGGTGAGCACAAATGGGCCGCTGCCCGCCGCGCACTCCCGCCCCTCGCCGTCCAGCAGGCGTGCCCCCGGCTCCGCGCGCAGCGTCAACTCGGAAGCCGAGGCAAACCGCCCCAACCCCACCCGCATCTTCGCCGTGTTCTGCTGCGCATTCATAGCCTGCCGGCTCAGGAGGCAACAGACGATACACGCCAAAACGATTCGGAAAAATTTCACGGCGGCTTCGCTCCTCACGGGGGTAAACAGACTTCCATTCGTGCTTCGATTATAACACACCGCGTGACTCGCGGACAAGGAATTTTCACGTCGTTTTGGCAGGTTGTGACGAAATGGCGTTCGCTTTCCGTACAATGTGCAGGACGCAACGGCCTGCACAGGGTCGGCGCGTTGACACACCTCTCCAACGATAGGTATACTTGCCGTTGGTCTCGGCGGGTCCGACCGTGTTTGCGGCACCCGTTTCGCGGCGCGAGACGACGCCCGAGAGTTTGAACCACACACGTTTCCTTACGCTATTATATGTTTCCGTCTGTGTGGACGGAGGGAGGAACTTACCACTATGGCTGCTGCGATCTCGATCCAGGGCCTCACCAAGAAGTACGTGGATGTCTGGCAGAAGCAGGAGGTTGTTGCGGTCAACAATCTCAACCTGGAAGTTCAGGAAGGCGAGATCTTCGGCTTCCTGGGTCGCAACGGCGCCGGCAAGACCACGACTATCAAGATGCTGCTCGGGCTTGTTTTCCCGACATCCGGTGATGCGACCCTGCTCGGCAAGGCGATGGGCGACAACGCGGTCAAAAGCCAGTTGGCCTATCTGCCCGAAGAGACCTACTTCTACGACTCCATGACCGCCTGGGAACTGCTGGACTACTACGGCCGACTGTTTCGTATTCCGGAGCCGGAGCGCAGCCGCAGGGTGCAGATCTGTCTGGAAAAAGTCCGGCTGCAGCCCGATGCCTGGCGGCGCAACATCCGCGGCTACTCCAAAGGCATGCGCCAGCGTACCGGTATCGCCCAGGCGCTGATCAACGACCCGAAACTGCTCTTTCTCGATGAGCCGACCTCCGGCCTCGACCCCATCGCCCACGCCGAACTGCGCGAGATCGTGGCCAGCCTCAAAGACGAAGGCAAGACCGTCTTTCTCTCCTCGCACCAGTTGGCGGACGTCGAGATCATCTGTTCCCGCGTCGCGATCATCCATCGTGGCAAACTGCTGACCACGGGAACGATCAAAGATCTGACCGCCGGGGAGCGCACCGAAGTGACGATCCAGGGTAAGGCGGTCGCGAACGGACTGCTGAACCGCCTGCAGGCGATCGCGCCCGACACGGAGCGCATCAGCACCGATACCCTGATGCTCCGTACCGACGACGACGACCAGATCACCCCGATCATCGACCTGGTGCGCAGCGCCGAGGCGCGCGTCATCTCCATCGTGCCGCACCGCCGCGCTCTGGAAGATGTCTTCGTCGAGACAGTACGCCGTGAAGAGGCGGCATCCTAGACGCCCTTCCGCATTTTCGGTCGCATCTATAAGGAGCATTTTTCATCATGGTCGCAATAGCGATTGCCCGCCAGACGGTACGCGAAGCCCTGCGCCGACGCGTTTTCTGGATCTTTCTGATCGTTGCGGTATTCCTCATCGGTCTTGGCCCGGTCCTCGGCTTCCTGACGCCGAAAGAGAGCCAGACCATCATGCGGAGCCTGGGTCTCGCCGTCATTCTGCTGGCGGGCCTCTTCATCACCATCGTCACCTGTATCTATCTGATTCCGGTCGAGATCGAGCGGCGTACCATCTATACCGTCCTGTCGAAGCCTGTGCAGAGGTTCGAGTTCGTGCTGGGCAAGTTTCTGGGCGGATTCGCGATCGTCTTCCTCAGCGTGGCCGCGATGGGCGCGGTGTTCCTGGCGCTGGTCTATTTCCAGACGACGGCCGTGGGGCCTGACGCAGGCGTGATACGCTGGATCTTCTCGGGGAAAGTGCCGGACGATATGATCAAGGGCGTCATCCTGACCTTCTTCCAGATGATGCTGTTGGCTGCCCTGACGATCTTCTTCTCCACCTTCGCGACGCCGGTGCTGAACTTCTTTATGTCGTTCTTCACCTTCATCGTCGGGAACATGAGCAGCGTGACCGAATCGCTGACCACCAGCCGTCAGCCGATCACCCGCTTCATCGGCAGCGTCATCCACTATATGCTGCCCAACTTCGGCAACTTCAACATTCAAAACGCCATCATTCACCCCACCAGTACGATCAGTAATGAGAACGTTTTCATCCGCAACAACATTGTCTACGCCATCATCTACTCGGCGGTTCTGCTGATTCTCGCGGTCATCATCTTCGACCGCCGCGAAGTCTGACGCCCCAGATGAGGAAAGTCTAAAACAAACCATGGCGAAACTACAAAAAAAGATTCCTGCGGAGGTCCTGAAGCGGCGGATGGCGGTTCTTCCTGCCGCGGTAGTCGGTCTGGCGCTGGCGGGCTTTATGCAGGCCAAAATCGATCCGGATGCGGTGCAGTTCCACAAGGGTGACGTGGGTGTTGGCAAAGCCTCCCAGAACGGTCTGAACAACGAGTTTATGCTGCTGCCGCTGCTGGGATTTCGGGAGGCGGCGGCGGGCCTGCTCTGGGTGCGCTGCGACGAGTTCTTCCACAGCGGGGACTACGACGCGATCCTGCCTCTGGTGCGTCTGATCACTTGGCTCGATCCGCACGCCGACAACGTCTATGTCACCGGCGCGTGGCACCTTGCCTACAACTTCACCGACTCCAATGAGCGCTCCGACCGACGTTATATCGCTCCCTCGCAGAGTCTGCTGGTCGAAGGTGTCGAGAATAACATGCATATTCCCGACATCAAGTTCGAACTGGGCTGGCAGCGCTACGATAAGATCCACGATTTCGTCGGAGCGGAAGAGGCCTTCAAACTGGCGGAATCGACGCCGCCGGACAAGAAGAGCGACGACTATCCCTACGGCGCGCCGCTGAAGACGCTGCACATTCTGGCGCACACCTACGAAAAACAGGGCCGTATTCCCGAAGCGCTGATGGAGTGGCAGAAAGCGATCGACCGCAGCGACGAGATGCTGAAGCGCGCCCCCACCGACTACTCCGCCAAGTCGCTGAACATCGCGGAACATCGCAACTATCAGGAGAATCTGCAGCGTTACCATAACCGCTACACCACGACGGGCCACGACGATGTCAATCCTTCGAAGTTCCCCGAAGTGCTGGAGCCGCCGCCCGGCAGTCCCGATCAGACGCCCCGGCCCTGGGACGTGGCGTTCTCGACCCAGGTGCGGATCGTTCGGCCCAAAGTGTTCAAGATCAGCGGGAATTTCAACTCGCAGGACGGCGCCCGTATCGATGTGCGCATCACGGACTGGGACTATAAGGACCACGCGATCACCCGAACGCTCAACGACTTTTCGGTCGATCCGTCCGAAACCATCCTGCAGGACACCATCTCGGTGCGCAAAAACCATTACGAACGCGAAATGGATATGAGCAAAGATCCGAAGATGTACAGCTTCAGC
>Ga0070658_10000146_pt1 | contig 62591 bp, 50 predicted proteins | sample KBSC13metaG_FD_64664 | JGI IMG/M metagenome (GOLD analysis project Ga0070658, IMG submission 64664) | Corn rhizosphere microbial communities from Kellogg Biological Station, Michigan, USA - KBS C1-3 metaG | ecosystem: Host-associated > Plants > Roots > Rhizosphere > Soil ...
GAGAGCATCCAGATCACCATGGCCGAGGCGTTCGACGTCTCCGACCGCGGGCGGTTCTACGACAGCACCGGCGCAACCAGAGACGTCGTACAGAACCACATGCTTCAGGTGCTCGCCACCGGTCTCGCCGAGCCACCGACGGCGACGGGCAACTGGCGCGACTCCAAGGCACAGCTGTTGCGAGCCATTGCGCCACTCACACCGAAAACGACAGTTCGGGGTCAGTACGAGGGCTACCTGGACGTCGAGGGAGTCGCATCAGGATCCACGACGGAAACGTTCACCGCGATCGCGCTGGGCGTGGACTCGTGGCGCTGGCACGGTGTCCCGATCTACATCCGAGCCGGCAAGTGCCTGCCTGTCACTGCGACCGAGCTCACGTTGACGTTCCACCGGCCGCCACATGACATCTTCGATCTCGGTCACTTCCACGCGCCGAACCAGCTGCGCTTCCGGATCTGGCCGGAGTCGGCCGTCAGCCTCGCCGTCACCGGCAAGAAGCCCGGCGACGGCTGGCGCCCGCAGACCGAGGAGCTGGCCTTCGCGATTCAGCCCGGCGAGGACATGCGGCCGTATGACCGGCTGATCGGCGCCGCGCTCGAGGGTGACAGCTGGTTGTTCGCCAAACAGGACACGGTCGAGGCCGCGTGGCGCATCATCGACCCGATCCTCGGCGATGCGGCACCCCTTCACCCCTACACGCGCGCGACCTGGGGACCGAAGGAGGCCGACAACTTGCTCAGGCCGAACGAGGCCTGGCACGACCCGTCCTGATCGATGCAGGCGACGACACCGGCGACGAAGGCCCGTCCCCGCGTAGTGATCGTGGGCGGTGGGTTCGGTGGGCTGTTCGCGGCCCGCGCGCTCCGCCGAACGAGTGCGGACGTCACCGTCGTCGATCGCACCGAACATCACTTGTTCCAGCCGCTGCTCTACCAGTGCGCCACGGGCATCCTCTCCGAGGGCCAAATCGCAGTTCCGCAGCGCGAACTGCTCAGAAAGATGCACAACACCGAATTCGTCCTCGCCAAAGTCACCGGCTTCGACGTCAAGCGCCGCGTGGTCACGGGTCAGCAGCCCACCGGCACCTCGGTCGAGCTGCCGTACGACTACCTGATCGTCGCGGCGGGAGTGCAGCAGTCCTACTTCGGCCACGACGAGTTCGCGCAGTTTGCGCCGGGCATGAAGACGCTCACAGACGCGCTCGCCATCCGCCAGCGCGTCTTCGGCGCCTTCGAGCTCGCCGAGAGTGCGCAGGACGACACCAACCGCCGAAGGTGGCTGACCTTCGCGCTGGTCGGCGCCGGCCCGACCGGTGTTGAGCTCGCCGGGCAGGTGCGGGAGATCGCAACTCTCACCCTGCGCAACGAATATCGCCGGGCCGATCCCAACGAGGCGCGGGTGCTGCTCTTCGACGGCGGCGACAAGCCGCTGGCCGCGATGGGAGACAAGTTGTCGGAGAAGGCCAGACAGGCGCTCCGACGCAACGGCGTCGAGCTGCACATGCACTCGATCGTCACCGAGGTCAACCGACAGGGCGTCCTGGTGCGCGGGGCGGACGGCGGCGTTACCCACTACGACGCCGGCACGGTGCTCTGGACCGCGGGGGTCGAGGCTCCGGCGCTGGCCAAGGAACTCGCGACAGCCGCAGGCGCGGAGCAGGATCGATCCGGTCGCATCATCGTGACCCCGCAGACCACGATCCCGAATCATCCTGAGATCCACGTCGTCGGCGACCTCATGCACCTGGGCAACCTGCCTGGCATGGCCGAGGTTGCCATGCAGTCCGGGCTGTATGCCGGACGGCGGGTGCGTGATCAGATCCGCGGCAAACCGGCCGACAAGGCCTTCCGGTATCACGACTTCGGGTCAGCGGCCTACATCCGACGCGGCGACGCGGTCGTCGCCGCGGGTCCGCTGCATTTCGCCGGGTTCTTCGGATGGCTGTCCTGGCTGTTCATCCACATCGCGTTCCTGACCGGCTACCGCAACCGCATCACCGCGGTCTTCACCTGGATGTTCGCCTTCAGTCGCGAGAAGCGTCGCGAGCGCGCCTACACGGTCGAGCAGATCGAGCGGCTTCGCGACGTCTACACGCCGGCGATCGACGTGACGGACACAGCGGACACAGCCCGGACGAGCACGCAGCGATGAACACGCTCGACCTGGCCAGATGGCAGTTCGCGATGACGTCCATCTACCACTTTCTGTTCGTGCCGGTCACGATCGGGCTCGCTCTGCTGACGGCTCTGCTCCAGACGGCGTGGCATCGCAAGGGCGACGACGCCTACCTCCGGCTCACCAAGTTCTTCGGTGTGCTGCTTGTCATCAACATCGCCGTCGGTGTCGTCACGGGCCTCGTGCAGGAGTTCCAGTTCGGAATGGACTGGTCTGACTACTCCCGCACCGTCGGCGGCGTGTTCGGCGCGCCGCTGGCCATGGAAGGGCTCGCCGCGTTCTTCCTCGAGTCGACGTTCCTGGGGCTTTGGATCTTCGGCTGGGGGCGACTGCCGAAGCGGGTGCATCTGCTCACGATCTGGGCGGTTGCGGCAGGTTCTGCGCTCTCGGCCGCATTCATCCTCGCTGCCAACTCGTGGATGCAGCATCCGGTCGGCTACACGATCGACAAGTCGACCGGCAAAGCGCAGCTGGACAACATCTGGGCCGTGCTCACCAACCCGGTCTTCCTGTGGGGCTATGCCCACGTGATCCTCGCGGCGGTGATCACAGCCTCGATGGTGATGCTCGCGGTCTCGGCCTGGCACCTCCGCAAGCAATCCAGTCCGGACATCTTCCGGCGCTCGGCACGGCTTTCGATCATCGTCGTCACCCCTGCCCTGGTCCTGGGGATGTTCATCGGCAGTGAGCTCGGTGTCGTCGAAGCCAAGTACCAGCCGATGAAGATCGCGGCGGCAGAGGCGCAATGGGCGACCTGCCAGCCATGCTCCTTCTCACTGTTCCAGATCGGTGGCGGCAACAACGACCAGACGCCGACCCAGATCATCGAGGTCCCACACCTGCTCTCACTGCTCGCGACCAACTCCTGGAACGGCAAAGTCGAGGGACTGAACCCCATCAACGCGCAGTACCAACAGCAGTACGGCGCGGGCAACTACGTGCCCAACGTCTTCATCCAGTACTGGTCGATGCGCGTGATGGCCTACGCAGCCTGCCTCATCTTCGTCCTCGGCATTTGGGGACTGTGGGTGCTCAGACGAAAACGGCTGGAAAAGGCGAAATGGTTCCAGCGGCTGGCCATCTGGGCTGTAATCCTGCCCTTCCTGATGAACACCGCCGGCTGGCTGCTGACCGAAAGCGGCCGGCAACCCTGGATCGTGCAGGGCGTCCAGCTGACCAAGAACGGTGTGTCCCCGAACGTGAGCGCAGGCACCGTCCTGACCAGCTTGATCGTCTTCCTGCTCCTGTACGGCGTCCTCGCGGTCGTCGACGTGATGCTGATGCTGCGCTACGCGCGCAAGAGCCTCGCCGCCGCCACAGTCACCTCGGCCGACGTGCCCGAACCCGCGTTCACCTACTGAGGCCGCCATGACCCTTGTGTCGTTCTGGTTCATCGTCGTCGCCCTGCTGTGGATCGGGTTCCTGGTGCTCGAAGGATTCGACTTCGGCGTCGGCATGCTGCACGGAGTCGTCGGCCGGGACGAGGGCGGCCGGCGAGCGGCGATCAACACGATCGGCCCGCTGTGGGACGGCAACGAGGTGTGGCTGATCGTTGCCGCTGCCGCGATCTTCGCCGCGTTCCCCGGCTGGTACGCCACGATGTTCTCCGCGCTCTACCTCGCGCTCGTGCTGCTACTGGTGGCGCTCATCGTCCGCGGGGTCTCATTCGAGTACCGCGGCAAGAGTGACCGAACCAGATGGATCCGGACCTGGGACGGTCTGATGACCGGCGGCAGCCTGGTTGCCCCATTCCTCATCGGCGTCGCGCTCGGAGATCTCCTGCACGGGCTCCCTATTGACAAGAGCCAGAACTTCACCGGCTCCTTCCTCGACCTGCTGCCGGCGTACAGCCTGTTCGTGGGTCTCACCCTCGTGCTCATCTGCGTGCTCCACGGAGCGACTTTCCTGGCGCTGAAGACCACCGGAGACATCCGGGACCGGGCACACATGTTGGCGCGCCGGGTGGCCCCGATCACCGCCCTGGCCGTGCTCGGCTTCGTGATCTGGACGCAGAACACGTCCGACCGCGGCGTGCTGCCGAACATCGCCGCGGTGGTGGCGATCATCGCGGCCATCGCGGCCATGTGGTTGACGTATGACCGGCAGGAAGGCTGGGCATTCGCGGCGACGACGGTGACGATGGCCGCGAGCATCGGGTCGCTGTTCATCGACCTCTACCCGAAGGTCATCGTGTCGACGACCAACTCGGCCTACAACCTGACCGCGCAGAACACTGCCGCCGGGTCTTACGCACTCAAAGTGATGACAGTGGTCGCCGCCGTCCTCGTTCCCGTCGTCATCGCCTATCAAGCCTGGACCTATCACGTGTTCCGGCGCCGGGTCAGCAGCTCCGACTTCGTCATCCGGGTTCCGGAGAGCCGGGCGGCCCCGTCCGGAGGTGCGCCCGCGGCTGGCGGCGGCGGCTAGGAAAGTCGCGCCGGACGACGCGACCGGCGTCGAGAACCACAACCTCGTCGACGGCGTTGAGCCCTCGCAGGTCGTGCGTCACCAGAAGGGTGGCGCGTTGCTCGGTGAGCTGCAGTAGGTCGGCAGTGAGCGCCGAGCGAGTCTCCTCGTCCAGGTTGGCCGTCGGCTCGTCGAGCAGGAGTACCGCGGGGTCGGCGAGCAAGGCGCGAGCGAGGGCGACCCGTTGCCGTTCTCCGCCCGAGATCCGCGCGCCGTCGTCACCGAGCGGCGTCGACAAACCATCCGGCAGGCCGGCGAGCCAGGTCGCCAAGCCTGCCCGCTCCGCAGCCGCGGTCAACTCTGCGTCCGTCGCTGCCGGGCGGCCGATACGCAGGTTGTCCCGAAGCGTCGCGCCGAAGATGTGCGCGTCCTGGGTGACGCCGCTGATCACGGTGCGCACTGCATCAGACCCAATGTCCGAGAGTGCGGCGTCGTTCAACGTCGCGGTGCCCTCGGTCGGCTCGACCAGGCGCAGCAGCACCGCGATCACGGTGCTCTTGCCCGCCCCGCTGGGACCAACCATCGCGATCCTGCGGCCCGGCGGCAGGTCGAGGTCGATGCCCCTGAGGGCGAAATCGTGCGACCCGGGATAGCGCACCCAAAGTCCTCGAAGACTTACGTGAACCGGAGCATCGGGCAGCGGCAGCGGCGACGTGGGCTCGACGATCGGGGCCGCTTGCTCCGTCACGGCAAGAACCCTCGACGCGGCCGCGTGTGCCGCCGCGAACGTCGCCGCCGCGGTGGGCAGCGGCTGGGTGAGCTCGAACCCGGCCAAGGTCACCAGCGCCAACACGGCGAAGGCGATCACACCGAGGCGATCGTCGCGCACCTCGCCGACGGCGACGAGAAGCACGAGCCAGACTGTCAAGCCCGCGACCAGCGTTCCCAGTCCGGCGCCGACGCCCTGGGCGGCGACGGCATCACGCTGCGCGAGCCTGGTGAGTTCGGCATCCGTGGCATCGACCAGAGCCAGCGCGGGCCGGGTGGCCGCGAACGCCGTCAACTCTGCCGAGCCGGCCAGCACGGCTGTCGTCTGCGGCCGCCAGCGCGCCGCGTGCCTGCGCGGCACGCCGCGAACGGACCCTCGTCAATGCCACCATCAGCAGCGGCAGGGCCGCGCCGGCGGCGAGCAAGCCGGCAGCGAGCACGACCCCGACCGGCACCGAGAAGACCAGCACGGACGCGACAACCGCGCCGCCGACGAGCACGGCGGTGAGCATGGGGATCAGCGCACGCACGTACAGGTCCTGCACTGTGTCCAGATCAGAGACGAGGCGTACGACGAGGTCACCCCGCCGCACGCCCGGCGAGAACAACGGTCGCGCATGTTCGACACGCTGGAAGAACCAGATCCTGCAACGGGCGAGTGCGCGAAGTCCGACGTCATGCGTGCGCAGTCGTTCGGCGTAGCGAAAGCCGCTGCGCGCGATCGCGAGCACGCGCACGGACACGACAGCCACGGTCAGAGCCGTGATCGAGGGATGCTGCGCCGCGCGAGCGATGAGATAGCCCGACACAGCGAAGAGTCCGATCGCGCAACCCAACGCTGCAACCCCGGTCAGAACCGCGAACAACAGCCGCTGCCGACCCGGAAGGCCGAGCCGGATCATGCGACGGAGCGTCGTCATCACGCGGCCGAGACGGCGTCGGCTGGCGCCAACCGCAGCACGCGGTCGAAGCCATCCGGCACGGCTGGGTCATGGCTCACCCAGACGACGGTGCGACCGGTCATGAACGCCGCGACAGTGGAACGCAGGGCCCTCGCACTATCCGGGTCGAGGTGAGCGGTCGGCTCGTCGAGAAGGACGACCGGGACATCTCGTAGCAGCGCCCGAGCGATCGCGATCCGCTGACGCTGCCCCGCGGACAACGTCAGCCCGTTCTCGGAGAGCTGCGTCTCATATCCGCTCGGGAGCGCGCGGATGAAGTCGTCAGCACCTGCCGACACCGCCGCTGTTCGTACGGCGCTCCGGTCGGCCTGCGGACTGCCGAGTGCGATGTTGTCGGCGATCGATGTGGCGAACAGATGCGGCCGCTGCGGCAGCCATGCCATCTGGCCGCGCCACGCGTCGAGATCGATGTCGGTCAACAGGCTGCCGCCGACCCGGACCTCACCACCCGTGGGCTGCAGCAGTCCGAGTGCAAGGGCAAGGACGGTGCTCTTGCCGGCGCCGCTCGGACCGACGAGGCACACGTGCTCCCCCGGTAGGAGCTCGAAGGACACCTTGGACAGCGCCGGCGCAGATCGTGCGTCGAACTGCACCGTGACGTTGTCGAACACGATGGCGTCCCGACGCGCATCAACGGCCGCGCGTCCGCCGGCACCCGCGCCCTCGGTGAGGAGGTCGGTCACGTCGAACGCCTGGCGCGCGGCGGCTACGCCTTCCATCGACGCATGCCAATGCGCGCCGAGCTGACGCAGCGGAAGATAGGCCTCCGGCGTCAGTAGCAGCACGAGCAAGGCCGTCTGGTAGCGCAAGTGCCCTTGCAGAAGACGGACGCCGACCTCGACGGCGACGAGGGCCATGGCAAGCGTTGCCAGCAGCTCCAGGACAAGCGCAGAAAGGCAGGCGATCCGCAATGCCGCCATGGAATGGCGCCGATGGGCGTCGCTGACGTCTCGAATGACGTCGACCTGGGCCCGGGCCCGGTTGAAGACCTGCAACGTCGGCAGCCCGCCGACGACGTCAAGGAAGTGCCCGCCCAGTCTGGCGAGCAGTCGCCACTGCCGTTCGGTGCGGTCTCCTGCCCGCGCACCAACCAGGACCATGAACAGCGGGATCAGCGGCAACGTGACGGCAATGACCACCGCCGATGGCCAGTCGGCCCATGCCACGCGCGACACGACCATGAGCGGAAGCAGCACAGCGAGAAAGACCTGCGGCAGGTAGCGCGCAAAGTAGGGGTCCAACGCGTCAAGGCCCCGGGTCGTCAATGTCGTCAGCTCTCCGACGCGCTGCCCCGACAACCACGCCGGTCCGAGTGCGAGCGCCTGAGCGACAACCCTTCGACGCAGCCCGGACTTGATCGTCGCTGCTGCGCGCAGCGCGGTGACCTCGCTGCCGTAGACCAACGCGCCGCGAGCCGCGACCACCGCCAGCAACGCGAGGAGTGTGGCCCTCAAAGCGGCGTACGACGCACCAGCGGTTGCCCTCGCGATGACGGAGGCGATCAGCGTCGCCTGCATGAGCACGAGGACCGTGACGCCAACGGCGAGTACGAGCGTCATGCCGAGATAAGCGCGCCCGGCCCGGGCAGCCGTCAGCAGTCGTGGTTCGAACGCTCGGCTTGGCATGCTAGGGCGCGGCGGCGATCACAGAATCGCGATCGGGTTGACCGGCGAGCCGGTCGCCGTGGGCATCCGCAGCGGCGCGATGACGCACAGGAACGTCCAGTCGCCGCGCTCTGCGCAGCTGCCGGCGAGCGCCTCCAACTGCAGGTAGTCGAGCATCTGCAGTCCCATCGCGTTGATGGCCAGCACGTGCACCGGGAACTCCACGGCCGCGGTCACGCTCGGGGCCGCGTCGCTGTTGCTGTCGCAGCCGAGAGCCGCAACCTTGCGCTCGGCCGCGAAGACGAGCGCGCGCGGGTCTAAACCTGCGCGCGAGCTAGCTACGTCCCAAGCCCCGACCGCGGTGCGGCGGCTGCGATGACCGAGCCGGACAAGCATGATGTCACCGGGTCCCACCGCCATGTGTTGTGCCCGCTCGCAGGCAACAAGCTCGTCGTAGGTCACGACGTCACCGGGTTCGACCCATGCCTCGCCGCGCAACCTCGGAATGTCGAGCAGCACACCTCTCCCGACGATGCCGTCCCGGGCCACGTCGATCGACAGCTCAACCGCGCCGTCAGAGGTGACGGCACCCACCGGTACGTCGTTGTACAACCGGCCGTCGTACATCACGTGGCACAGCGCGTCGATGTGTGTGTCGGCATTGCCATGAACGTGGAGCGTCAACTGGTCCGTGGCGAAGTGCAGTCCCTCGTCCTCGACGTCGTCACCGACCGTGCCGAGCATCTCGTGTTCGCACGGCGTCGGATTGTCTGCCCTGGTAACAGTTTCTACCGGGGCCGCAAGGCTGACCGCGGTCCCCGCACGAACCGTTCGGGTTGCGGCGAGCACGGCGTCCGGCGTGATGTTGCGGAGCGCGCCGCGCCGATCGGTCGCTGGTCGTGGAGTTTCCGATCGCAGCCAGTCATAGAGAGCGCGGAACTCCGCTTCATTCATATGTCCGTGACCGGTCGCCAGAGACGTGACAGGGCGGCTCACCGCAGGACGGTCACTCGCAGGGCAGCCGAGGGTCATCACCCGCGTTGGATTAACCGCGCCGGACTCGTCGCTCGGAAACCTAGGCCAGGCGGCGGCTCGACATCAATGCGATCGCGGCGGCAACCACTCCCAGGCCGAGCGCAACCCCGGTGAGCCAGGCCGTCCAGTCGTGCGCGACTGTCCGAAAGCCGATGGTGTGGCCCAGGTTGCGATAGACGGCGTGCAGTTGCGCGGAGTTCCTAGCCGTAAATGTGCGACCTCCGCTCTCGGTCGCGAGTCTCGCCATGGTGTCCGCCCCACCCGACGTGCCGACAGCGATGGTGTCGATCGGGACCGCAGCAGACTTCGCCGCTCGTGCCTCCGAGTCGGCTGCATCCAGGGGTGACTGCCCGTTGAACCCGATGGAGGGGCGACCGTCGCTCAACAGCACGATCGTTGCGGGCACCTTCGGCCCGAGCGCGGCGCGCGCCGCCTTGACCGCCTGCAGCGACAGGTCGATCGCGCCGGCCGTCGCGGTGGCGTGGGCCGGCTGCAGTTGCTGGATGGCGGCCTGCAGAGTGACGCGGTCGACGGTCGGCGCCACGACCAGGTTGGGAACGGTCCCGAAGGTCACCAGTCCGGCGCGGATCACCGAGGGCAGGCCGGTCACGAATGCGCTGGCCTCACGCTGGGCCGCCTTCAACCGAGTGGGTGACACATCTTTCGACGCCATGGACGCCGACGTGTCGATCGCCACGACGACGATGCCGGCCGTGCGCGGCGCCCGCGTGACGGTGCGTGGACCCGCGAAGCCGATCGCAAGCGTGGCGATCGTCAGGGCGAGTACGACGACCGAGAGGTGCCGCTGCCAGCCCAAGCGCGACGGCAGCAGGGAGGGGACCAGGGGATCCTCGACGAAGCGCGAGGTGACACGACGCCTGACGACCTGCTGCACGACGTACGCCGCGAGCACGAGCGCGGGCAGCACCAGGAACCACAGCCGCCCGGCCGCGGAAAAGCTCATGAGTCACCACTTCTGGACCAGATAGCTGAAGCCTGCCAACCACAGATGACGCGCGGCTGAGAAGTCCCTCCCATTTCCCTGTGCAGCCCAATTTCCTGTGCGGCAGGCCGACTGTTATCTTCTGCTCCAACTCGGCGCAAAACGGGGCAACTGCGCGCCTGAGCAGTGCGCTTGCGGAGGTGCCCATGCCGAAACGACTCATCCCCACGATCGCTGCCGCCGTCCTACTGGGTGGCGGCCTCATTCCGGCGATCGCGGCTATGCCCGCGTCGTCACCCACCTCGCCACCGTGCACCGGCCGCGACGCGGGCGGAGCGTGGCCGTCGTACGGCCACGACGCGAGCAACTCGCGCAATCAGTCCGCGGAGAAGACGATCGCCCCGGCAACCGTGGCCGGGCTCGCGAAAGCGTGGTCGTTCACCACGGACGGCGGGATCGAGGGCCCGCCGGTTGTCGCCCACAACTGCGCCTATGTCACGACCACCACCGGCAAGGTCTACGCGGTGGACATGCGCACGGGTCGACAGGTCTGGCAGGCGACGCTGCCGGTCTCGTCTTCGTCGCTCGGCGGCGACATCCCTGGGTCGGCCGCCGTCGTCGACGACCAGGTGATCGTTCTGGTGTCGCAGGCCGGCGGCCCGTACGCCGCCTCGCTCGACGCGCAGACGGGGGCACTGCAGTGGAAGAGCGGGCCGGTCTCGACCGGTTCCGGCGACTACACGAACGCGTCCCCGGCGGTGCACAACGGCGTCCTGGTCTTCGGCTACTCGCCGCCCGAGGGCGAGGACGGCGGGCAGGGCGGGGTCGCGTTGCTCGACGCGATGACCGGCGCGATCCTCGTCAACGTGCCGACGGTCTCACCGGCCGACCAGGCGAAGGGCTACGCCGGCGGCGGCATCTGGTCGACCGCCGCTTTCGACAACGCCGGCTATGCCTACGTCGGTGCCGGAAACCCCTTCTCCAAGACCGAGCAGGCCGCAACGACCGACGCCATCCTCAAGATCGACGTCGACCGCGCCCGCTCGACGTTCGGCCAGATCGTCGGAGTGCACCAGGGCGAGGTCGATCAATACAGCGACGCGCTCCAGGCGGCGTCTCAGACGCCGGTCTGCTCCGCCAGCGACACCGGAATGACGTGGCCGCTCGACGACCCTGCGTGCGGCCAACTCGACCTTGACTTCGGTGCCTCGCCCAACCTGTTCCCCGACGGGCACGGCGGCTTGGTCGTCGGCGATCTGCAGAAGTCCGGCCTCTACCACGCGGCACACAGCGCCGACATGACCGCCGCGTGGCAGACGCTCGTCGGCGGCTCCTGCGCCGCCTGCAACGCAGCCTCGACGGCGTACGACGGACGAGCGATCTACGTCATCGGCACGCCCGGCGGGATGCTGTGGGCCCTGGACCCGACCACCGGCACCGCACAGTGGGCGACGCCGGTGGCGGACGGCGCGCACTACCAGGCGATCTCGACCGCCGACGGCGTCGTCTACACCGTGGACGGCAACGGCTTCCTCGACGCCTGGTCGGCATCGGACGGCACACCGCTGGTCAAGGAGCCGATGTCCGCCGACGCAGGCGCTCCGGTCGGCGGCCTCACCTCCTCCGGTGTCGCGATCGCGGACGGCATGGTGGTGGCGACGGCGTCCGGCGACGCCAACGAAGCCGCCGGCACGGGACCGGTAACGGCGAGCGGCTACCTGATCGCCTACCGCTGATCTTCGCGGCCACGACCGCTTTTCGGAGAGACACGCCGTAAAGGTCGTCACCGGCGCGAAGATCACTGCTAAAACAAGGTGCGATGGGTGAGAGCACGGCGGACGCCGTCATCATCGGCGCCGGCGTCATCGGCAGCTCGATCGCGCTCGAACTGGCACGCGCAGGCCGTCGTGTCCTTGTCGTCGACAAGGGACCGGGCGCCGGCACCGGCTCCACCAGCGCCTCGTCGGCGTGCGTGCGTTTCCACTACTCGACCTGGGAAGGGGTCGCCGTCTCGTGGGAGGCGAAGCACGGTTGGGAGCGATGGGCCGAACACCTCGGAACCACGGACCCGACCGGGCTCGCGCGCTACGTCCGCACCGGTGTGCTGGTGCTGGACTTCCCCGGCTTCCACGCGGATCGCGTCGCCGAGCTCTACCGCGAGGTCGGAATCCCGTTCGAGCAACTGTCACCGGAGCAGCTGCAGGCACAGTTCCCGACGCTCGACGTCGGCCGCTACTTCCCGCCGAAGGCTCCGGCCGACGACGCGTTCTGGGCAGATCCCGACGGCCGGATCGGCGGCTTCTGGACACCCGAAGGCGGCTTCGTCACCGACCCCCAGCTCGCCGCGCACAACCTCTTGCATGCAGCCGAGGTCAGCGGGGCGCAGTCGCGGTTCAACGTTGCCGTTGCATCGCTGGCCACGCACGGCGGCGCTGTCACCGACGTGACGCTGTCCGACGGCATGTCGGTGTCGACACCGCTGGTGGTCAACGCCGCCGGACCACATTCCGGAATGGTCAACGCGCTCGCCGGGGTGCACGACGAGTTCCGCGTCGGCACGCGGCCGCTGCGCCAGGAGGTGCACCACATCGGGCCGCCGGAGGCGCCCGGCGACATCGAGACCCTGCCGATGGTGGCGGACGGCGACCTCGGCACCTACTTCCGCTGGCAGCCCGGTGGCAGCCTGCTGATCGGCGGCCAGGAGCCGGAGTGCGACCCGCTGGTGTGGCTCGACGACCCCGAGCGCTACGACCCCGCGCCGACTCGCGCGTCGTACGAAGCGCAGGTCACCCGCGTCGCGCGCCGGATGCCAGAGCTTGCCGTGCCCCCGCGTCCACGCGGCATCGTCGGTGTCTACGACGTGAGCGACGACTGGATCCCTGTCTACGACCGCACATCGCTCGACGGCTATTACGTCGCGATCGGTACGTCGGGAAACCAGTTCAAGAACGCGCCGGTTGTCGGCCAGCTCATGCGTCATCTCATCGAGTCCTGCGAGAGCGGACACGACCACGACCGTGAACCGGTGACCTGGACGACGCCGGTGACCAACCTGAACGTCAACCTCGGCCACTACTCCCGGCTGCGCGCCGTCAACCCCGACAGCAGCTTCTCCGTCATGGGCTGAGGCGATGTGTCACCCTGTCGGCCATGCCCGATGAGCGCGTAGAGAGCCTGCACACCGACGCCGTCGTCGTCGACACGCACAACGACCTGCTGATGCTGGTGTCGCGACGCCCTCCGGAGGACCAGGCGGGCTACTTCCGCGACCAGTGGCTGCCACAGCTGCGTGCCGGCGGTGTCGACGTACAGGTCCTGCCGGTCTTCATCGATGACGACTTCCGTCCCGAAGGTGCGCTGCGGCAGACGTTGCGGATGCTGGAGGCCGGACACCGGCTGGCAGAAGGCAACGCGCAGCACGTCGCGATCTGCCGCACCGGCACCGAGATCGATGCCGCGCTGGACAGCGGTCGGATCGCACTGATCCTGGCGCTCGAAGGATGCGAGGCGATCGGCACCGATGTTGCACTGCTGCACACGATGGCGCGACTCGGCGTACGGATGGCGTCGTTCACACACTTCGGGCGGACAGCGCTCGCGGACGGGTCCGCCGAGGACGCAGCCGGCAGCCGGCTGACCGCGGCCGGCATCGACGCGTTGCGGTTGCTGGAAGAACTGCACGTTGTCGTCGACGTGTCACACCTCTCCGCAGGCTGCACCGACCACATCCTCGAACTCGCCACCCGGCCAGTGGTCGCGAGTCACTCGTCGGCGTTCAGCGTGCGCGCCCACCACCGCAACCTGACCGACGAGCGGCTGAAGGGCATCGCCGCATCGGGCGGCGTCGTCGGCGTCAACTTCTTCTTCGGGTTCGTCGATCCCGCACAACCGACGATGGACCGCCTCGTCGACCACATCGAGCACGTCGCGTCTGTCGCAGGCATCGACCACGTCGGCATGGGGCCCGACTTCATGCAAGAGGTGTGCGAGCAGCTCTACCCGCCCGCGGTCAGCACCGACTTCGACGGGATGAGCATGGCGACGTGCATCCCGGGGCTCGAGGGGCCGGCGGGACTGCCGCTGGTCACGGAGGCACTGCTCGCGCGGGGTTGGCCGGACCAGGACATCCGCAAGGTGCTGGGTGAGAACTGGCTGCGGGTGTTCGCTCCCACCTCGGATAGCGACTCGTCGGACTAGCCGCCGGTGTGGCGGGCGGCCCAGTCGACGACACGACGACACCAGTCGGCACGGTGCGACGGCCTGCCGTTGACGATGAACAGGTGGCTGCCCCCGGGATAGCGCACCAGCTCGGCGGGAACCTTGCGCAGCCGAAGCGCGGTGAACCACTCCTCCGCCTGCCCCACCGGACAGCGGTCGTCGCGCTCGCCCTGGATGACGAGCGTGGGCGCGGTCACGCCGTCGACATAGCTGATCGGCGAGCCCTCGGCATAGCGGTCTGCCTCGGCCCAGGGCTGCCCGGCCAGCTCCACGCGAGCCATCAGCCGGCCGAGGTCAGAGGTGCCTGCGAGTGACACGAGGTTCGAGACGACTCCACCGGGGATCGCCGCGGCCCAACGCGTTGGGTGCCGCGCCGAGAGCCAGCAGGTCATGAACCCGCCGTAGCTGTTGCCGGTGACGACGACCTGCGTCGGGTCCACCGAGCCCTCCTCGACGAGGGCGTCGACGGCGACAAGGAAGTCGTGTTCGTCCGCAAGTCCCCACGCCCCGAGCGTGCCACGGTAGAACTCCTCGCCATAGCCGTCGCTGGCCCGCGGGTTGAGGATGAGCACGGTCCAGCCGCGTGCGACCAGCTCGTGGTGATAGAGGTGAACTCCGTCGAAGATCGGGCTCCATGCGTTGTGCGGCCCTCCGTGAATGTCGAGCAGCAGCGGCGTGGGCTCCGACGAGTCGTTGCCGCGAAGGACCCAACCATGCACTTCGGTGCCGTCCGGCGCCGTGAAGGTGCACGCCCGCGGGGTCGGCAACTCGACGTCGGGCAAGGCGTTCTGGCAGTGCGACGTGAGGACGCGCTCGTTCGAGCCGGCGATGTCGTTGACGGCGATCTCGCCGCACGACGTCGGATCGGCCACCACGTAGGCCATGGTTCCGGCCGACACCGACAACCCCGACACCGCACGGTCGTCGCCACCGACGCGCTTGTCCGGCGGTCCGTCGCCGGCGGCGCCGAACACATGAGTGCATCCTCGGTCGCGGGCGGCGAACAGGATGGTGCCGTCATCGAGCACGACCGGCCGGGCACCGGGATAGGCCGGCGCCCCGAGCATGACGTTGCGGTCAAGCACCGCAACCGGCTTCGGCGTGCCACCGCTTTCGGGTACGACGAAAAGGCGGGTGTGCCCGGCTTCAAGTCGCTCGCGTCCCGCGACGAGCAACTCGGTGCCATCCGGCCACCAGGTCGGCGCAGCCAGCGTCGCCTCCGCGGGTGTGATCCGCCGCGGCTCGCCACCGGACGACGCGACGACGAACACGGCGCTCGTCCCGGTCACGTCGCTGTCCGCCGTCGCCGGCGCTGAGTAGGCGATGCTGCTCCCATCGGGTGACCAGCGGTGGTTGGCGACGCTGAAGTCGCCGGACGTCACTTGCACGGTTTCGCCGGACTCGACGTCGACGACGAACAAGTGCATCCGCATGTCGCCGATCAGGCCTGCCCCGTCGTACTTGTAGCCCAGCCGATCGAGCACGACCGGCGCGTTGTCGTCGCGCTGGTCTCCATCGTCGACTCGGACTCGCGAGACGACCGCGACACGCGTGCCGTCCGGCGACCACTCGGGGTCGCCGGCACCGCCGGCCAGAGACGTCACCTGGCGCCTGGCACCGCCATCGGCGGGCTTGACGAAAAGCTGCGCCACGTCGTTGTCCGCGGCAGCGACAAACGCCAGCGTCGCCCCGTCGGGAGACCAGCGCGGCGCACCGTCATGCGGACCGTCGGTCCACGGTTGCGGTGTCGCGTCGCCCGTGGTGCCGACCCGCCAGATCTGCGAGCGGTAGCCGTCACTGTCGCGGTCGGCTGTGGTGACGACGTAGGCCACCCAGGCGCCGTCCGGTGACAACGCGGGCTCGGACAGAGCAGGGATGCGGTAAAGGTCGTCGATCTGAAGCGCACGCGGGGACATGCCTCCGAATCATGTCCCTCTCGCATCCTGGCGCAAGTCGCGGCCTCACAGCGAGGTGGCCAGCCGCCGCAGGATCGTCGCGGCCGGCTCCGCAGTCGCCTCGGCATAGCCGGTGCCCGCCCAGAGGTTGACCGGCTCCGGGTCGCCGGCGGCGGCTGCCGCCTTCCGCAACGGGCTGGTCAGGTGATGGACGGCCGGATAGCCGAGCGGCGCCACGGCGTCGTAGCGCGCGATGAACTCGTTCGGCAGCCCACGCGCCGGTCGCCCGGTGAAGGCCCGCGTCTGCACCGGCCGGCCGCGGGCGCCGTCCGCCAACGCCGCTTGGTGAGTCTGCGACGCGCCGCTCTCGTCCGCGCGGAGCAGCACTGTGCCGACCATGACGGCATCGGCGCCGGACCGGAGAACCTCGGCGATGTCGGCTGAGGTCGCGAGCCCCCCGGCCGCGATCAACGGCAGGCGTGTACGACGGCGCACGGCCGCGACCAGGTCCGGCAACGGCAGCCGGCCCGGTGGGCGATGAGGCGTGAGCGTGCCCCAGTGCCCGCCGGCATCGGCGGACTGCACACCGAGGGCATCGACGCCGGCTTCCTCAGCGAGCACCGCCTCGTCGTCGCTGGTCACCGTCTGCATCGTGATCGAGCCGGCGCGGCGCAAGGCGTCGATGACGCTGCGGTCCGGCAAGCCGAAAGTGAAGCTGACGACCGGCACCGGCTCGGCGAGGAGCAGGTCGACCTTGTCCTGCCAGCGGTCGTCGTCCTCGAAGGGCTCGACGGCACCCAGATCGAGCTGGTAGCGATCCGCGACCGGCTGGATTGCCTTCGCATAGTTTCGGAACGCTTCCGGGTCGACGGGGACCGGATTCGGCGCGAACAGGTTTGCGCCGAAGGCGGGCGTCGCAGCGCGAACCTCGCGCAGGTCGGCCCCGAACTGCTCAGGCGACTTGTAGCCCGCGGGGACGAATCCGAGGCCGCCGGCGGTCGCGGCAGCGATCACCATGGCAGGCGTCGTCGGGCCACCTGACATCGGCGCGGCGAGCACGGGCGTGGTGATCTGCAGGCTCGAAAACAGTGGGTGCACGAGACCAGCGTTCCACCCGGCCGGTCACGACCCCTCGGCGTGCCAGCCGGTGTAGCGGATGGCTTGAACACCGCGCTCGAAGGCGACGACCGCGCACAGCGCGGCGAACGCCCACGCGATCGTCGGCAAGGCCGTGGGCGGCGCGGCGGCTGCGGCCAGCACACCGACGAGAGTCGAGGCGACGCCGACCACCAGCCACAGGGCACCGGCCAGGGTGACGACGGCCGCAGCGATCCCGCATCGGCTCTCGATCCGGTGCAACGGCGAGCCGCGTGCGAACAACTGGCGACGCAGCACCGGCGACCACAGTGTCCGCTCGCCTGGGTAGAGAAGTGCGCGGCAGCGGACCAGCAACAGCTCCTCGGCACCGGTCATTCTCATTGCATCGGCTGCGTTGCGTGATTGCCTGACTGCAACGCGACACCCGGGTGGACAACGCCCGATCGGCAGGCGAAAGGTGCAGGCATGCCGATCGTTACTCCGGGCTTTCGCGGCAGACACAGGGCACAGTCCGACCGGTTGCCGCCCGGTCAATATCTGGTCGACGACTTTCCAGTTCTGTCTGCCGGTCCGACCCCACACGTAGGACTGGACCAATGGCGCTTCACGGTCATAACCGAGACCGGCGCCGAGCACGCATGGTCCTGGCCGCAGCTGCTCGACCTGCCCCACGCGAGACCTGTCGCCGACATCCACTGCGTCACCAAGTGGTCCAAGCTGGACACACACTGGGAAGGCGTCTCCCTCGATGTGCTGCTGGGAGATGTCGAGACGAGCGCTCGCTATGCGCTCGTCCTCAGCTACGGCGGCTACACGACGAACCTTCCGCTGGCTGATCTGCTCGACGGGAAGTCGTGGATCGCCTTCCGCTATGACGGCCGGGACCTCATGCCCGAACACGGCGGTCCGGCACGGCTGCTCGTGCCGCACCTGTACTTGTGGAAGTCCGCCAAGTGGGTGCGGGGCATCCGGCTGCTGACCGAGAACGAGCCCGGATTCTGGGAGTCCCTCGGCTACCACGACTACGGCGACCCATGGCGCGAACAGCGGTACGCCGGCGACTGACCGGCCCGCTGCCGTGGCGGGCCGCGTATCTGGCCGACACACGTGACGAGACGCCGACCGCCCGCACGCTCGTTCTCGACGTCGAGGGCTGGGCCGGACACCTGGCCGGCCAGCATGTCGACGTACGCCTGACCGCTGACGACGGCTACTCGGCCCAGCGCAGCTACTCCATCGCGTCAGCACCGGCGGCAGGACGCATCGAGCTGACCGTGCAGCTGCTACCCGACGGAGAAGTGTCATCGTTCCTGGTACGCGACTTCGCGGTCGGCACCCCGCTCGAGCTGCGTGGCCCGGTGGGCGGCTGGTTCGTTTGGACACCGGACGACCGTCAGCCGGTGGTGCTCATCGGCGGCGGCTCCGGCGTCGTGCCGCTGATGGCGATGGTGCGTGCACGCCGCGCCGCCGCGACCGGCAACCGCATACGGTTGTTGTATTCGGTTCGCACGCCCGACGACATCTACTACGCGGGCGACGTCCACCGCAGTGATGACAGCGTCGACGTGACCATCGTCTATACGCGGACAGCACCAGAGGGGTGGTCGAGGCCGCCGCACCGACTCACCGCAGACGACATCGGTCCCGCTGTCGACGCCGACACCCGCGTCTATGTCCGCGGGCCGACCGGATTCGTCGAAGCCGTGAGCCGCCTGCTCGTCGACCTCGGCTATCTCGATCGCCACATCCGGACCGAGCGCTTCGGACCGAGCGGAGCCCGAAATGAATGAGCAGAGCATGGATGAGCAGATGTATGTCGACGGCAACGCGCTCGCCGGTCCGCTGACGGAGGTGTTCGCGGTCGACGTCACGCAGGCAACCACTACCTGCGTCGGCTGCGGTCGCCGGTCGCTCCTCGCGCAGCTGCAGCTGTATACGCAAGCCCCGGGCACCGTGGCACGGTGCCCGGGGTGTCAGCAGCCGGTGTTGCGCTACACGCGCACTCCGGCTGCCGCCTTCCTCGACTTGCGCGGGACCATCAGCTTGTCATTCCCGATGAACGACTAGCTCCTAGCGCAGCGCCTTGCTGAGTGCGGCGAGATCCGGAGCGCCGAGGCCGGTGACCTCGTCGTAGCCGGGTGTCGCCTCCCACAAGCCGTTGCTGCCGACGGTGATGTCGGTGAAGCCCTTCACCGGCGCCGGGTTGGGCGCGGGCAGCGTCTCGGGCACCGGCACCGTGCCACCGGAAGCCGCCTGCAGGTCAGTGCCAGGGTTGACCTTGTTGTAAAGCCGGTAGAGGGCGATCGACGCCAGCCCGAGCCGGTTGCCGTGCGCCGACTGCAGCCGCGCCCATGCGCCGAGCATGAGCGGTGACGAGAGGCTGGTGCCGCCGACACCGGCGACCTGGCCGTCGACGTAGACGGCTGCGGCGGTGAAGAAGTTGGGGTCGGCATCCAGCGAGATGTCGGGCACGGCACGCCCGCCGGTGACGAACTCCGCGTCCTGCAAGGGGTTGCTGTTCGCCTGCCACCAGCCGGGGTTCTCCACCTCGCTGGTGCCGCCGCCGCTGCCCACCCAGGCAATCTCCTGCACACGGTTGCCGGAAGCATCGGTGAGGAGGCTGGTGCCTCCGACCGCAGTCGTGTACTCGCCGGACGCCGGCCAGTTCGTTCCGGGGAACGAGCTCGGCACGCCGGTGGCGGCGAGGTAGGCGCAGCCCTCTCCGTTGTCGCCGGAGGAGGCGAACAGCGTCTGGCCCTGCATCGCCGCCTCCTGCAGGATGACGTCGGTAGCGACCATCGAGCCGTCGAGGTAGGGGTTGAGGTCACAGCCACCGATGCTCGCCGACATCGCGACGGCCTTGTGCTGCGCAGCGAATGTGCCGAAGGCCGCGACGATGTTCGAGTCGATGAGCGAAGCGACGTTGTACAGGTAGAGGTGTTTCACCGTCGTCGCCATCGCGGTCGACACCTGCGTGTCCATGTCGAACTCGTCGAGGCCGGATGTGTCGTTGCTCTGCGGCCCCACGTTGATCTGCGTCACCGACACGACGGGAAGGTGGTTCTTGGCCTCCGCCACCCGCAGGTCTTTGATCACCCGCGAGACGTTGCCCTGCGTGAAGATGGCGATGGGCGTCTTGGCGCCGGTTGGTGTGCCCTTCGCGTCGTACGTGTTCTGGAACAGCTTCGGTGACAGCTCGATGAACGGGTCGGGCGAACCGGCGGCCTGCGTCCGGGCCTTTGCTGCCGGGTGCGGAGTCGGCAGCGGCAGGTCGTTCAGGCCGATCACGGACTGTACGACGCCCTGCAGTGCGCGCGGCACGAACGCAGCAGCAGTGTTCGCGTGCACCGTCAAGGAGCCGACCTTGAACGTCGAGATCGACGTGCGGAACGCCTTCTCCGCCATCCGTGCCGTGCCGTCCGCGGTCACCAGCAACCGGGTCGGCAGCACGCTGACGTTGCGGAAGCCCTCGCGGCGCAGATAGGACGCGACGGCATTCGCCGACATCTGCGTCGGGGCGTAGCGCGCCGTGTACTGCGCCGGGGTCAGGAAGTGCTCGTACGACGGGCTGCCCGGCGTCGAGATCGCCTTGAGCTCCTTCGCCGCGCCGGCCGCATCGCGCGGCGCCAACGCGAGGGTCAGATGCAGTGGCGTCGCGGCAGCAGTCGCGCCGATCAGGTGAGCGGCCCGCAGCTGCACAGCCTTGGTCGCCGTGGGCACCCACGTGGTCGACGGCGAAGCAACTGCCGTTGTGGCGGCAACCGCCGTCCCGACCGTGGCTACCGCGAGCGTGGCCGTCAGACCCCGACGTGCGTTCATCATGATGTCGGCAACTCCAGGTGAGATGGATAGTTACCTGGTGTAACGAACGTTCGAGCGAGAAGTAACGAACGCGAGGGCCACGTCGGGATTACCTTGTTCGGGTGCCGCTCGTCGTGCCGGGGCTGGCCGCGGGGTCGTTGGCACGCGCACACGCGGCACATGCGGTGGGAGCGCTGGTCCTGGTGGCGCACCGACCGCATCGGGAGCCATGGTCGCGGCTTCCCCGACGTCCGGCACGATCAGTTGGGCCTAGTCACCTCCGGCCCGGTCGTGCCATCACCGGGCCGGTAAGGATGCATAACTCAGGCGGTGATGGCCTGCAGCTTCTCCTGGAACGCCTTCTGCTCCGCGGTGGGCCCGCCGGCACCCTGCATGGCCATGAGCTTGGTCATGTCGCCGGACACCTTGATCTGACCGCTCATGAACCCCTGCATGCCCGCCGACTGGTCGCCGTCGATGAACATCCGCTTGGCCAACTCGTAGGGCAGCGTCACGGTCGTCGGCGCATCGTCGGCCAGGCCGCGCTCCAGCTTGCCGCCGTCCATGCGCATGGGGACCTGGCCACCCGGGCCGCCCTCCACGACGATGTTCAGCACGAGACCGGCCGCGCCAGGGCCTGGCTGCGGCGCCTCGTCGCGCAGCGCCTCCGCCGCGGTGAACCAGTCCTCCGACAGGAACTCGTGCGCCACTACTCCTCCATCGAGCTCGGGGTGGATCAGTGCAGGGATTAGAACCGGGTTCCGGGCTTCAGGTCAATGCAGGTGGCGGACACAGTTGCCCCGGAATCAGCGTTGGGCCGGGGTGGCCGCAGCCGGCGTCGCCAGGTCGTCGCGCAGGGCTCGGAGCGCCTCCAGCGCCTCCTGCAGCGGCCCCTCTTGGGGCACGTCTCCGGCGGACATCTGCAGCAGCCGCTGCACCCGGGAGAGCGCCGCGTCGAGTTGCCCGCCGCGGACCGCATCCAGCCGCCGTTCCAGATCGCGGGTCCGATCGATGAGCCGGCGCCGTTCCTCCTGCAGGCCGAGGAACACCTCGACCTTCGCCCGCAACACCCACGGGTCGAACGGCTTGGCCAGGAAGTCGACCGCCCCGGCGGCATAACCCCGGTAGGCCTGATGCGCCTCGCGGTCGATCGCGGTGAGAAAGATGATCGGGATGTCCTGCGTTCGCGGGCGCGTCTTGATGTGCGCCGCAGTGTCGTAACCGTCCATCTCCGGCATTTGTACGTCGAGCAAGATGAGCGAGACATCCTCGACGAGCAGATGCTTCAGTGCCTGCTGACCGGAGGTGGCCCGCAACAGGTCGTGGCCGAGCCCGCCGAGGATGGCCTCGAGGGCCAGCAGGTTTTCCTCACGATCGTCGACCAGCAGGATCTTCGCCGCCATCAGGCCTGCTCTACTTCGTCGGGAAGGGGTTCGACGCGCGGCAGCCAGCGACGCATCGAGTGCAGCAGCTGGTCAAGGTCGACGGGCTTGGTGATGTAGTCGGAGGCGCCGGCGTCCAGGCTCTTCTCCCGGTCGCCCGGCATCGCCTTCGCGGTGAGGAACAGGACCGGCAGCGACTCGCGCCCGGGCATCCGGCGGATCGCGGCGGTCGTCTCGTTGCCGTCCATCTCCGGCATCATGACGTCCATCAACACCAGGTCGACATCCGGCCGGTCCTTCAGCAGCCGCAACCCATCCGCGCCGTTGTCGGCGTAGAGCACGTCTGCGCCGTGCATCTCTAGCGCACTGGTCAGCGCGAAGACGTTGCGGACGTCGTCATCGACGACGAGCACCGTTGCGCCGGCCAATGACGTGGCGCCGTAGTCCGCAACATGCTCATCGATCGTTGCAGGTGTTGTGATGATCGGCCCGCGGCCGGAGGGGCGCAGTTCTTCGGTGCTCTGGGCCGGCAGCTGCAGCGTGTCGGCGAACGGGAATGAGCGCGGGATGAACAACGTGAAGGTCGAGCCGATGCCCTCTTCGCTCTCCACCGTGATGGCACCGCCGAGCAGGCGGGCGATCTCACGGCTGATCGACAACCCCAGACCTGTCCCGCCGTACTTGCGGCTCGTCGTGCCGTCCGCCTGCTGGAAGGCTTCGAAGATGTGGCGCAGCTTGTCTGATGCGACACCGACACCCGTGTCCGTCACCGCGAAGGCGAGCACGTCACCCGGTGCCTCGTCGAGGGTCGTCACACCGAACCTGAGCATCGGGTCGGCGATCGACAGCTTCATCGTGACAGCACCGACGTCGGTGAACTTGAACGCGTTGGACAGCAGGTTGCGCAGCACCTGACGCATCCGCTGCTCGTCGGTGTCGACGGTGGCGGGCACGTCGTCGTCGACCTCGACGACGAAGGACAGACCCTTCTGCTCCGACACGGGCAGGAAGGTCTGCTGGATGGTCTCGCACAATGCGCGCGCATCGATCGCCGTCGGGTGCACGTCCATCTTGCCCGCCTCGACCTTGGACAGGTCGAGGATGTCGTTGATCAGCTCGAGCAGGTCCGAGCCGGCCCGGTGAATCGTGCGGGCGAACTCGATCTGCTTGTCCGATAGGTTGCTCTCCGGGTTGTCCGACAGCAACTTGGCGAGGATGAGCAGGCTGTTGAGCGGTGTCCGCAGCTCGTGGCTCATGTTGGCGAGGAACTCGCTCTTGTACTGCGAAGCGAGCTCGAGCTGAAGTGCCTTCTCTTCCAGACCCAGCCGGGCCAGCTCGATCTCGCGGTTCTTCGCCTCCAGGTCCTGCGACTGCTCAGTCAGCAGTTGGGCCTTCTCCTGCAGCTCGGCGTTGGTGCGCTGCAGCTCCGCGGACTGCACCTGCAGCTCCTGGGTCAGCCGTTGCGACTGAGTCAGCAGCTCCTCGGTGCGGGTGTTGGCGATGATGGTGTTGAGAACGACGCCGATGGTCTCGACCAGCTGGTCGAGGAAGATGAGGTGCTGCTCGCTGTAGGGCAGGAACGATGCCAGCTCGATGACGCCGAGCACCTGCTCCTCGAACAACACGGGCAGCACGACGATGTCTGCCGGTGCGGCCTCACCGAGACCGCCCTTGATGGTGAGGTAGGCGGCCGGAGCGCCCTGCACGCGAATGCGCGACTTCTCGACTGCGGCCTGACCGACGAGACCCTCGCCAATGCCGAACACGGTCGCTTCGCCGGTGTAGCCGTAGGCCGACGCATGCCGGAGAACCGGGCCGCCTTCGTCGTCGGCGGACAGCAAGAAGAACGCGCCTTGCTGCGCCTCGACGACACTTGTCATCTCGCTCATGAGCATCGCGCAGAGCGCGGCCAGGTCGCGCTGTCCTTGCATGCGCCCACCGATGCGGGCGAGGTTGCTGCGCAGCCAGTCGGTCTGCGCGTTCTTGTCAGTGGTGTCGCGAAGGTTCGCGATCATCTGGTTGATGTTGTCCTTGAGCTCGGCCACCTCGCCCTGTGCCTCGACGGCGATCGACCGGGTCAGGTCGCCGCGGGTAACGGCGGTGGAGACCTCGGCGATCGCACGCACCTGAGTCGTCAGGTTTCCGGCCAGCTGGTTGACGTTCTCGGTCAGGTCGCGCCAGGTGCCGGACACACCGGCCACCTCGGCCTGACCGCCGAGCCGACCCTCGGTGCCCACCTCACGGGCGACACGCGTCACCTCAGCAGCGAACGACGACAGCTGGTCGACCATCGTGTTGACCGTGTTCTTCAGCTCCAGGATCTCGCCCTGCGCATCGACGGTGATCTTCTGCGACAGGTCGCCCTGGGCCACAGCGGTGGTGACCTGGGCGATGTTGCGGACCTGGCTGGTCAGGTTGGCCGCCATCGAGTTCACCGAGTCGGTGAGGTCGCGCCAGGTGCCGGACACACCGCGGACTCGCGCCTGGCCACCGAGCCGGCCGTCGGTGCCGACCTCACGGGCGACGCGCGTCACCTCGTCGGCGAACGACGACAGCTGGTCCACCATCGTGTTGACGGTGTTCTTCAGCTCGAGGATCTCGCCCTGCGCGTCAACGGTGATCTTCTGCGACAGGTCACCGGTTGCGACCGCGGTCGCGACCTGCGCGATGTTGCGGACCTGGCCGGTGAGGTTCGCGGCCATGTAGTTGACGTTGTCGGTCAAATCACGCCAGGTGCCGGACACACCCTTCACCTGCGCCTGACCGCCCAGCCGACCTTCGGTGCCGACCTCACGGGCGACACGGGTCACCTCGTCGGCGAACGACGACAGCTGGTCCACCATCGTGTTGATGGTCTGGGCCAGAGCGGCGACCTCACCCTTCGCGTCGACGGTGATCTTCTGTGACAGGTCGCCCTGAGCCACAGCGGTGGTGACCTGGGCGATGTTGCGGACCTGGCTGGTCAGGTTGGCGGCCATCGAGTTGACGTTGTCGGTCAAGTCGCGCCAGGTGCCGGACACACCCTTCACCTGCGCCTGCCCACCGAGCTTGCCCTCGGTGCCGACCTCACGGGCGACACGCGTCACCTCGTCGGCGAACGACGACAGCTGGTCCACCATCGTGTTGACCGTCGACTTCAGCTCCAGGATCTCGCCCTGCGCATCGACGGTGATCTTCTGCGACAGGTCGCCCTTCGCGACCGCGGTCGCGACCTGGGCGATGTTGCGGACCTGGCCGGTGAGGTTGCCCGCCATGTAGTTGACGTTGTCGGTCAGGTCACGCCAGGTGCCGGACACACCCTTCACCTGCGCCTGCCCACCCAGCTTGCCCTCGGTGCCGACCTCACGGGCGACGCGCGTCACCTCGTCGGCGAACGACGACAGCTGGTCGACCATCGTGTTGATCGTCGACTTGAGTTCGAGCGTCTCGCCGCGGACGTCGACGGACACCTTCTGCGACAGGTCGCCCTTGGCCACCGCCGTGGTGACCTGGGCGATGTCACGGACCTGCGAGGTCAGGTTGCGCGCCATCGAGTTGACGGAGTCGGTGAGGTCCTTCCATGTGCCGGCGACGCCCGGCACGTCGGCCTGGCCACCGAGCTTGCCCTCGGTGCCGACCTCGCGCGCGACGGTGGTGACCTGCTCGGCGAAGACACGAAGCGTGTCAGTCAGGAAGTTGATGGTGTCGGCGAGTGCGGCGACCTCGCCCTTCGCGTCGACGGTGATCTTCTGGCTCAGGTCACCGCGGGCCACCGCGGTGACGATCTGCGCGATGTTGCGGACCTGGCTGGTCAGGTTGCCGGCCATCGAGTTCACCGCGTCGGTGAGGTCCTTCCACGTGCCGGCAACGCCCTGGACGTCGGCCTGGCCACCGAGCTGTCCCTCGGTGCCGACCTCGCGTGCGACACGCGTGACTTCTGCCGCGAACGACGACAGCTGGTCGACCATGGCGTTCATGGTTTCGGCGAGGGCGGCGACCTCGCCCTTGGCCTCGACGGTGATCTTTTGGCTCAGGTCGCCTCGGGCCACCGCGGTCGCGACCTGGGCGATGTTGCGGACCTGGTCGGTGAGGTTGCCGGCCATCGAGTTGACCGAGTCGGTGAGGTCGCGCCACGTGCCGGCGACGCCGCGCACCTCGGCCTGGCCGCCCAGCCGGCCCTCGGTGCCGACCTCACGGGCGACACGCGTCACCTCGTCGGCAAACGACGACAGCTGGTCCACCATCGTGTTGACCGTGGACTTGAGCTCGAGGATCTCGCCCTTGGCGTCGACGGTGATCTTCTGCGACAAGTCACCCTGCGCCACGGCGGTGGTGACCTGGGCGATGTTGCGGACCTGCGTCGTGAGGTTGGCCGCCATGGAGTTGACGTTGTCGGTCAGATCACGCCACACACCCGAGACGCCGCGAACCTGCGCCTGGCCGCCCAGCTTGCCCTCGGTGCCGACCTCACGGGCGACGCGCGTCACCTCGTCGGCGAACGACGACAATTGGTCGACCATTCTGTTGACGGTGGTGCCGATGCGTTCGAACTCGCCCTTCACCGGCTGGCCGGCGATCTCCAGCGCCATGTGCTGCGAGAGGTCACCTTCGGCGACCGCCTCGATGACGCGAGCGACCTCCGTGGTGGGCCGCACCAGGTCGTCGATCATTGAGTTGATCGCGTTGGCCGACGATGCCCAGTCGCCCTTGTCGACCAACTCGGAGAGCCGCTCGGTCATGCGGCCCTCGCGGCCGATGACGTGGCTTACTCGGACGACCTCACGGGTTCGCCGCTCTTGCAGCTCCGCGACTTCGTTGAACCGGTCGACGACGTCGCCGAACAGCCCGTCACGGCGGGACAGCCGAACCGAGAAGTCACCGTTGCGGAACGCCGTCAGGGCGGCCGCCAGCTCCCCCAGATGCTCTATCGGCACGGACGGCGGCTGGTTTGCACCATTGGACCGACGGGATTTCGCCGGTGCCTGCGTCATGGTCCCTCCCGAGCGGCCGACCCGCCGCGCAGTAACCCACGCGACGTAGTCAGTATGGCCCCGACTAAGGTTCAGACAATACGTACGGTGACCAAACGCTCACAAATCAGGCATATCCGGCGCGGATCATGACAACTTCGGCGAGCGCGCTCAGGCTCGACGCAGACCCACGTGCTGCCCAGCAGGCGCGGGCCTTCGTCGCCGACGTCCTCGGCGGTCCCAGCGAGCTGGTCGAAATCGCTCAGCTGCTCGTCAGCGAACTGGTCACCAACGCCGTCGTGCATGCCGCGTCCGCCCTCGACGTCGAGGTCATGGCGGACGAGGACGGCGCCACGATCCGCGTGCGGGACGCGGACACCGGGCCGCTGGTGATGCCGCGGCACCTGCATAGCGAGCTCGACGAAGGCGGCCGCGGCCTCATGCTGATCGCGCAGCTTGCCGACGCGTGGGGCACGGAGCACCGCGGGGGCCGCAAGACCGTGTGGTTCCGGCTGGGCGCCGATCCTGCCGTCGGCGACAGCCCGGCGCCGCCCGAACCGACAGGCGGCTCCCTTCGCGTCACCGAACGGCGGCTCCGCACCCTCCTGCTGCGGTCGCAGGTCCAGCGGGCGCTGACGTTCGAGCACCAGCTCGGGGAGCTTCTCGCACGGATCATGGATGCGCTGGGCGCACCGGGTGCCACGCTCCTTGCCGCCGCCGGCGACGAGCTCGCGTCGCGCGGCCAGGTGCACGACCTGCCGTCGAAGTCCTGCCCGTTGGTGCTGGACGACCGCACGGTGGGCCAGCTGCTCGTCTACGTCGACAGACCGCTGGACGACGAGGACGAAGCCTTCCTGTCGATCGCCGCGCAACGGCTCGCGCTCCTGACGTCGGAGCATGGCGTGTCGCATGCCGAGCGCGAACGCGCGGCGGGTCTGGACTACCTGACCGAGGCCACCGAGCTGCTCACGTCGTCGCTCTCGGTCTCACTGAGCCTGACGCTGGTGGCGCAGATCGTCGTACCCCGGCTCGGCGACTGGTGCGCCATCTACTCGGTCGAAGACCAGCGCCGCCCGCAACGGCTGACGTCCAACCACAGGATCGAGGATCGCACCGACGCATTGAACGCGATGCTTGCCGAGGATCGCGAGATCAACGAGGCGATCGCGACGGTGGCCGCCGGTGGTTCGGCGCAGCGACTGCCGGGCACAGTCTCGGTCGCCGGACAGCGCAATGCGGTCGCGGTCGCGCCGCTCGCGTCTCGGGGGCGAACACTCGGCGTCGCTGTCGTCGGCCGGCGGGAACCGCTCGACGCGGTCGGGTTCATGGCCCTGCTCGAACTCGGCCGACGTGCGGCACTGGCGGTCGACAATGCCAGGTTGCACGAGGAACAGGTGGCCGCGGCACAGGCGTTGCAGACGTCGCTATTGCCGTCGGCCCTGCCGGTGATCGATGGCGTCGAGTTCGGCGCGCGTTATCACTCGGCGTCGCCGGGCATGTCGGTCGGCGGCGACTTCTACGACGCCTTCCGGCTCGCCGACGGCTCTTTTGTCGTCGCCATCGGCGACGTCTGCGGCAAGGGCGCCGAGGCCGCGGCCATCACCGGCATGAGTCGCGACCTGTTGAGACTGCTCATCCAGGACGGCAACGGCCTCGCCGCCTCGCTGCGTCGGCTCAATCGGGCCCTGCTCGAAAACGCGGACAACCAACGGTTCTGCACCGTTGCGCTGGCACGCGCGGTGCCGCGCGACGATGGTCTGGACATCGCGATCTGCCTGGCCGGGCATCCCGAACCCGTGGTGTTGCGCCGCGACCACAGCACCGCGATCGTGGGTGTGCCCGGCGACCTGCTCGGTGTCATGCCCGACGAGATCGAACTGACCGAGCAGACTTGCACGCTCTCGCCCGGCGACGCTCTCGTGTTCTATACCGACGGCATCACCGAGCGCCGCGACCACGCCACCATGTTCGGCCAGACCGGACTGCGACACGCACTGGAGACAGCCCGCGACGCCGACGCAGAAGGCGTTGCAGCAGCGGTGGAACGCGCCGCGCGGACGTTCGTCGACAGTGAGCTCCGTGACGATCTGGCCGTGCTCGTCGTGCGCTGCAGCACCACGTCGACCGCTACGACATCGACATCCCGGCCGGCGGGATCGTGAGCGCGGGCAACGCGTGCGGCGCCACCAGCAGCATCACGCCGAGCACGAGCAAGACGGCCGCCGTCAGGTAGCTGACCCGGCGCCAGGGCACCGTCTTCTCGATCGCGATCAGCCCTGCGACGAACGCCATCCAGGAGATGCTCATTACTCCGAGCGCAAACAGCGACGCCATCAGCGCCCAACAGCAGCCGACGCACCACGCGCCGTTCTTGGCTCCCATCCGGGCTGCACCGTAAGTGCCGTCGCGCCACGACCCGAGCAACGCACCGAGCGGGCTGCGGCACTTGCCGAGGCACACGTCCTTGAGCGTGGTCAGCTCGTACGCCGCGGCCACCAGCAGAGTCGCGCCGGCGAGCGGGCGGCCGGCCTGGTCCCACGACAACCCTCCACCACCGAGCCGAGTGATGGCGGCGCCCACGGCGTAGGCCACCACACCGGCAGCCGCCCAGGTGAAGAGGTAGCCGCCGGCAAACACCCACGGCAGAGCCGGCGATCGCGCCTGCGTCATGCGCGAGTAGAGCGCAACCGTCGGCGCGACCGACGGGAACATCATCGCGGCCATCATCACGACCCACGCGCCCTCGAACCAGGCAAAGCCGCCCAGTCCCGTCCACGGACCGTTGTCCATGCCGCGCATCTCGTGCGCCGTCCATGCCCAGCCGATCGCGGCGACGATGAACAGCGCACCGACGAGGCCTAGCCGCGCACGGGTCGCGGTGTAGACCGGTGCGAGTCCGGAGCCGGCGTCGCGACGCATCGGCCGGGCGACGACCGTCATCGGGGTCAGGCGGACCAGGAGAAGTCCGACTTGGACAACCCCGTCTTGCCTTCGTACTGAATGCCGAACGCGTTGATTCGCGTGCGCTTCGCCTCGGCCATCGTCATGTCCGACCCGACCGGATGAAACATCCCGTTGAACCGCACCGGCTGGCCGGATTCGACGCCGAACGGGACGATGTCTTCGATGGTGAAGTCGATGCCGTCGCCGACCCGAACGCTGTGCCGAAGCCCGTCGTCCTCGACCGTTATCTCGGCCCGCTCGACACCGAGGATCTCTCCGACCAATGGGGCAAGTCCGCCCATCGGACCGCCGAGTTGGCCGCTGAACACCTTGACCAGCTTGTCGAACTGCTCGTCGCTTGCAGCATCGTCGACAAAGACGCCGAGCTTCCAGTTTCCCTCGGTCATCACCTTGGGGGTGTCGGCGATCATCGCCACCTTGCGGCCGCTGATGTCCGTGCCCTCGACGCCACCTTCTCGGATGTTGAACGTCAGCACCACTCGGCAGTAGTCGTAGGTCGCCCCATGGTCGAAGGAGAGGTTGCATGGGCACATCAGCTCACACGAGCACGTCTCGACGTAGCTGCCTCTCAGGTTCCATGCCATGACGAACCTCCCCCGACCGTGAGTCAAGTCTGCGTCGGCAACCCAGGGCGGTCAACGGCCATAAATGCACGTGCGCGCCGGGTCGTTTCCGCGATGACTGCGTCGCTTCGCGAACATCGCCGCAGCGCTGCGCCCGGGGCTGTCCACACCGGATACAGGTGCCCCGGGCCCGTTCTCGATGACCGACCGTGTCGTAGTCGGCGTCAGTCGGGCCGGCGCTCGCGGTTGGCGGCCGCCAGCAACGGCACCTCGAGTGTGAACACGCTCCCCTCCGGCCCACTGCGTGCGAGCCGCAGCTCGCCGCCGTGGGCACGGATGATGCCGCGCGAGATGAACAACCCCAGACCCATGCCGGGCGAGCCCGTGGTCAGGCGGGTGAACTTGTTGAACAGACGGGACCGGGCCTCCGGCGGGATGCCCTGCCCCCGGTCGATGACGCTGACCTGAGCGGTGGCCCGAAGGGGAGCGACCGAGACGTGCGCAGGTGCACCGGCCGGGCTGAACTTCACAGCGTTCGTGATCAGGTTGGTGATCACCTGGCGCAACCGGATCGGATCGGCGTCGACCACGACGTGCGCCGCAGCGTCGGTGGTGACCTTCCGGCCGTCGAAGCCGGGCGCGAGGTCAGCGACGACGTCGGCGACCAGTGCGCCGAGATCGAGCTGCTCCCGATGCAGAACGAGCTGCTCCCGGTCGATGTTACGGACATCGTTGAGCGTGCCCAGCAGATCACTGATGTGGTCGACGTGCCGGTTCATCGCATCCAGCAACTCGTGTACCACGCTGGATGGCAGCCGGTCCATGCGCTCGCGCAACGTTTCGAGCATGCCGTGTACGACGGTGACGGGTGTCGCCAACTCGTGTGCGGTGACCGACAGCGCAAGGTCAATGGCCGCCTGCCGGTCCCCGTCCAGGTCGAAATCGGACTCGGCCGGCGTTCGGGCGGAAACCCGTGGCATCCCTCGACCCGGACACATGTCCCGCAACAGGGTCGCCAGAGACTCCGTGGGACGACCTTTCGTGACATAGGCGTCGGCGCCGGCGGCGAGCGCAGCGCCCAGCGTGTCCTCGGCGCCGTAGCCGGACAGAACGACGATGCGACTGTTCGGCGAGGCCGCACGGATGAGCGGGATCGCCTGCAAACCGTCCATGACCGGCATCGCCAGGTCGAGAACGACGATGTCGGGCTGATGCCCGCGCGACTGCTCCACGGCCGCCAGCCCGTCCGCAGCCTCGCCGACGACGCAGAATCCCTGATCGTCGGTGAGTGCGAGCCGCAGCACGAGCCGCATGTCCGGTGTGTCGTCGGCGATGACGACACGGATCAAGTCCGCGGCCTGGTCGGCCGGCTCTGACTCGCTGTCCGGCGGCTCCTGCTCCAGCACGGTTGCCGGATGTTCACGCACCAGGCTGGTGAGTCCGTTGGCGCTCAGGTCGAGCGCCGGTTCGAGCAGGCGGTCCATCATCAGCCGCGCCGACTCCAGCGTGGCACTGAGGGCGCTGAGCGCATATCCGGTGTCACGTCGCTCCAGGGCATAGACGGCGGTTGCCACTCCCTGCACGACGCTGTCGTTGATCTCCAGCGCCTGCCGTCGACGGATCTGGGCCTCGCGCAACTGCTGTGCATCGTGTTCGGCCGCGGTGCGCTCGGTGACGTCGCGGACCGAGGCCGAGACCAGCGGTCCGCTGTCGGTGCCGAAGGGCGCGAGCGCGATGTCGACCGGAAACTCACTGCCGTCCTTGCGACGGGCGGTCAGTGCCAGCCCCGCGCCCATGGCGCGAATCTTCGGATCACCGAAATACGACGCCCGGTGCTTGGGATGAACGGCACGGAAGCGCTCGGGGACGAGCACCTCGACGCGCTGCCCGATCAGCTCGTCCGCCGGATAGCCGAACAGCGTGGTCACCTGCTGGTTGACCAACGTGATGATGCCGAACTGGTCGATGACGACGATCCCGTCCGGCGCTCCATCCAGCAGTGCCCGGAACATCGCCTCGACACGCTTGCGGTCCGCGATGTTGCGCACGAACGCAGTCGCCACGAGCCCGTCGTCGGTCTGGATGGCGGACAGGCTGATGTCCACCGGGAACTCACTGCCATCACTGCGGCGGCCGGCCAGGTCGAGCCCGGCCCCCATCGGTCTCGTCACCGGGTCGGCGAGATAGCGGGCGCGATGCGAGCGGTGCACGTCGCGAAAGAATGCGGGGAGCAACGTCTCGACCGGCATGCCGAGCAGCTGCGACGGTTCGTAGCCGAAGAGCTCCTGCACCTGTCGGTTGACGAAGACGATCGTGCCGTCAGGGTCGATGCCGACCACGGCGTCCGGTGCGGAGGCCAGGATCTCGGCCAGGGGCAGCTGCCGGCCGCTCGCTGCTTTGGGGACGCTCAGGGTGCCTTCCCTCTCTCGACTCCGGCCTCTCGAATCCGGTGACCCGTGCGAGACCACCGTTCAGCCCGCGCTGCCCTAACGGCAATGGCTCGTTAGGGCCATGTGTCGTGTGCCCGGATTCGATCGCCGTGTGTAGCGACTCCGCGAGCGACGACGCGCTAGCGTCCGGCAGCAGAGGCCGAAGGGGGCGGAATGGACGCCGGCATCAACGCGGTGCAGCTGCGCGAGCTCCAGGCGCCGTTGAAAGAGCGCTACACGCACGATCCGGCAGCAGCCGTGGTCACCCTCGCCGCGGACGGCTCACTGTCGGAGGGGATCACCTGCTCAGTGCAGACCGGACGCGCGTTGGCCGTCGCCGGACTGCATCCAGCGACCGGCGGCGACGGTCTGACCCTGTGTTCGGGCGACATGCTGTTGCAGGCGCTCGTCGCCTGCGCCGGCGTCACGCTGCGAGCCGTTGCCACCTCGCTCGGCGTCGACCTGCGCGCCGGCAGCGTGCACGCGGAAGGCGACCTCGACTTCCGCGGCACGCTCGGTGTCGACAAGGCGGCGCCGGTCGGTTTCACCGACATCCGGCTGACCTTCCGGCTCGACACCGACGCAGACGCGGATCAGCTCGCGACTCTGCTGCGGCTGACCGAGCGCTACTGCGTCGTGTTCCAGACCCTGGCCGGCTCCCCCAGGCTCAGCGCCGATCTCACCTCGTCCGCGTAGGAGCCGCCGCCTCCCGTTGGTCTGGCAGCTGGATGACCCGGGACGGCGGGATGTTCTGGTTGACCCGGAACACGTTGTGCGGATCCCACTTGTCCTTCAAGGCAACCAGCCGGCCCCGGTCTGCTGGTCGTAGCCCCGGCGTACGTGCTCATCACCCTCGTCCTGCTCGAAGTTCAGGTAGACCCCACCGGATGCGACCGGACTGAGCGAGTCGGTGAACGAACGCGCCCAGTCGATGTGCGTCGCATCCTCGGCGGAGTCCTGCCAGCACGCGATCGGATGCGCCATGTAGGCCGCGTCGCGGTTGCCGGCTGCAGCCGACTCCGCCGGCACGCGGGACACGGCCCCGCCGTGGCGGAACAGGATCGCCTGCGTCATCGGTGACAGTCGTTGCTCGCCGTTGGTGAGGAAGGCATCGATCGCCTCGTCCGTCAACGAGTGCAAGTGGACACCGCGGTGGTAGTTGCGCCACCCCTTAGGAGCAAAGTCGTCGAGCATCGCCTGGAACGCCGTGTGGGGCATCGGCTCCACCATGTCCATGCCCGCAGCGGACACCTACCGCCAAGCCGTTCTCGCGAGCCACGTTGACCGCGTCGATGATGTCCGCGGCTCCCCCGGCCAGAGCACCTGTCCTTTGAAATCAGCGGGAAAATCCAGCGCCTTCACAGCCCCCTCCGGCCACATTTACCGCCCTAACGCAACCGGTATGACAGGACACCGGGCGGGGGTCAATGCCTGTTGCACGACTGGTCAGACCCAGTGGTGGCGATAGCAACCAGAGGGTCTGACAAGTCGCCTTTGGGTCAGGCCGCGACGATTGCGTCCTCGATCACGGGCTCGAGTGCTTGGCGCACGAGATCAGCCACGTCCGCGACGAGCCGCACATCGAGCTGTTCGCGGACGGTCGCCGGCACGTCGTCGAGATCCGGCTCGTTGCGTTGCGGCAGGAACACCGTGGTGAGCCCGGCCCGGTGGGCCGCCAGCAGCTTCTGCTTGACCCCGCCGATCGGCAGAACCCGACCGTTGAGCGTCACCTCACCGGTCATGCCGACGTCAGAGCGGACCGGCCGTCCCGTCGCCAGTGACGCCAGTGCAGTCACCATCGTCACACCCGCCGACGGACCGTCCTTGGGCACCGCCCCGGCCGGCACGTGCAGGTGCAGCGCGCGGTCGAGCTCGGTCGGGTCGATTCCCTGGTCGCGTCCATGCGCCTTCAGATAGGACAGCGCGATCTGTGCCGATTCCTTCATCACGTCGCCGAGCTGACCGGTCAGCGTCAGCCGCGCCTCACCCGGCATCGCGCCGGGAATCGACGTGGCCTCGACGAACAGCACGTCACCGCCGGCGCCGGTGACCGCGAGACCGGTCGCCACGCCGGGCACTGCGGTGCGCTCGGCACTTTCCGGTGTGAACCTCGGCCGGCCCAGATAGCCGACCACTGTCTGCGACGTGACGTGCACAGGTGCGCTGCCGGGGTCCGCGGCAAGCGCGGTCGCAACCTTGCGCAGCACCTTCGCGATGGCTCGTTCCAGTTGCCGCACGCCGGCTTCACGGGTGTGCTCGCCGGCCATCAGCCGCAGCGCCTCATCATCGACGTCGACATCATCGGCCGTGAGCGCGGCCCGATCCAACTGCCGCGGCAGCAGGTGGTTGCGAGCGATGGCGACCTTCTCGTCCTCGGTGTAGCCGTCGAGTCGCACCAGCTCCATCCGGTCCAGCAACGCCTCCGGGATCGTGTCGGCGACGTTGGCCGTGGCGAGGAACAACACGTCGGACAGGTCGAGCTCGAGCTCGAGGTAGTGGTCGCGGAAGGTGTGGTTCTGCGCCGGGTCGAGCACCTCGAGCAACGCGCTCGCAGGATCGCCGCGGAAGTCCGAGCCGATCTTGTCGACCTCGTCGAGCAGAACGACGGGATTCATCGAGCCGGCGTCGCGGATGGCACGCACGATCCGGCCGGGAATCGCGCCGACATATGTACGCCGGTGGCCACGGATCTCGGCCTCGTCCCGCACACCACCAAGCGCGACCCGGACGAACTTCCGGCCGAGGGCGCGCGCTACCGACTCACCGAGCGAGGTCTTGCCGACACCAGGCGGGCCGACCAACGCGAGCACGGCTCCGCTGCCGCGTCCACCGATGCCTTCCAGTCCACGTTCGGCGCGGCGGGCCCGGATCGCCAGGTATTCCACGATTCGGTCTTTCACGTCATCGAGGCCCTCGTGATCTGCATCGAGCACTTCGCGCGCGGCGACCACGTCACTGCCGTCCGTCGTACGCGTGTTCCAGGGCAGCTCGAGCACTGTGTCGAGCCAGGTGCGAATCCACGCAGACTCCGGGTTCTGGTCGCTGCTGCGCTCCAGCTTCGCGACCTCGCGCAGCGCAGCCGCGCGCACCTTGTCCGGCAGGTCGGCCGACTCCACGCGGGTGCGGTAGTCGTCCGTGCCGTCCGGCTCGTCCTCGCCGAGCTCCTTGCGGATCGCCGCCAGCTGCTGGCGCAGCAGGAACTCGCGCTGGCTCTTCTCCATGCCCTCGCGCACGTCGTCACGGATCTTCTCCGAGACCTCCAGCTCGGCGAGATGCGTGCGCGCCCACTCGGTCAGCTTCTCCAGCCGCGTGTCGACGTCGGCCGTGGCCAGCAGCCACAGCTTCTGCTCGTTGGTGAGGTAGGGCGCGTAGCCGGCAGTGTCGGCGAGCACAGAGGGGTCGGTCATCTTCTGGATGGCGTCGACGAACTGCCAGGCGCCCCGCTGCTGCAGGATCGAGACGGCAACGGCCTTGTACGCCGCGGCGAGCTCGCGGGTGCGGTCGGTGATCTCCGGCTCCTCGGCGACACTCACCTGCACCCATAGCGCTGCGCCCGCGCCGGTGACACCGGCGCCGATGCGGGCCCGGCGAACTCCGCGAAGTACCGCGGCCTGCTCGCCGCTGGGCAACCGGCCGATCTGCTCGATCGTCGCGATGACACCGTCGGCGCCGTACGCGCCGTCGATGCGCGGCACCAGGACGAGGCTGCCCTCGGCCGCGGAGCGAGCAGCGTCAACGGCCGCCCGGGCCTCACCATCGAGCGTGATCGGGGCGACCATCCCGGGAAGCACGACCTCGTCGGTGAGAGGCAGGACGGGAAGGTTCAGAGTTTGAGTCACATCCGCCCAACAAGCGGAGGCACCATCCGCTTCCCGCCGGCGGCAACCGTTCGCCGCCGGCGAACAATCCGGCGTCAGGCGCGGGTCGAGGCGGCGAGGCGCTCCATCGCTCGGGCCCGGCACCCCTTGTAGTCGACCTTGCCGTTGGGGGCGCGGCCGATGGTGTCGACGAACAGCACCGCCTTAGGCGCCTTGTACGCCGCCAGCCGCTCCTTGACGTGCGCGACCAGCGCCGCCTCGGTCGGCGGGTCTTCCGGGGCGGGCTCGACGAGAGCCGTGATCGCCTCGCCCCACTTCTCGTCCGGCACGCCGACGACGACCGCGTCCCGGACGTAGGGGTGAGTCTTCAGCGCCTCCTCGACCTCTTCCGGGAAAACCTTCTCGCCGCCGGTGTTGATGCAGACCGATCCGCGGCCGAGCAGACGGATGGTGCCATCCGCCTCCACCACGGCGAAGTCACCGGGAACCGAGTAGCGCTTGCCGTCGATTACCCGGAAGGTCCGCGCCGACTTCTCCTCGTCCTTGTAGTAGCCGACCGGGCAGCGGCCGCCGACCGCGACCAGCCCGATCTCCTCCGAGCCGGGTTTCACGAACTGCCCGTCCTCGGTGATGACGACGGCGTTCTCGCCGAGCTCGAACTTCGCCGTCTCGGCCGCCGCCTCGCCGCCGGAGACCGACGTGCCCATGCCGAGCGCCTCGGACGACGAGAACGCATCCAGCAGCAGCATCGCGGCGTGATGACCGAGGAGACCCTTCTTGGTCTCGGTGCTCCACATGACGCCAGAGGACATGATCGCCAGCAGTGACGACAGGTCCCAGCGACCCGGGTCCGCGTCGAGCGCGCGCAGGATCGGTTTCGCGAAGGCGTCACCGACGATCGCGATGAGGTTCACCCTGCACCGCTCGATGGCATCGAGCAGCTCGACCGCGTCGAAGGTGCGCCCGGCCAGCGTGACGACCGAGCCGCCCTGGCTCAGCGCGATGATCGACGTGAACGAACCCGTGCCGTGCATCAGCGGACACGCGGGCATTGCCACCGGTCCCGGTGCGACACGCGCCGCACGGAAGGCCTCGTAGTCGGGCTCCTCCGGCAGCGGCTGCGGGAACTGCCGGCTCATCAGCATGATCAAGTCGTCCTGCCGCCACATCACGCCCTTGGGCATGCCGGTGGTGCCGCCGGTGTAGAGCATCAGGATGTGATCGCCGCTGCGCCCCCACGGGCCGCGTTGACGACTGGTGCTGCTCCCGGCCGCGTCCTCGTACGCGGTGGCCCACTCAGGGCAGGGCCCCGAACCGTCATCGACCCACAGCCATCCCTTGACCTTCGGCAGCTGGTCGCGCAGCTTCGCGATCCGTTCGGAGAACGTGCCATTGAAGACGACCGCGACCGCGTCGGCGTTGTCCCACAGGTACAGCAGCTCGTCGTCGGCGTACCGGTAGTTCGTGTTGACCGGCACCAGGCCGGCCTTGAACGCGGCGAACACGGACTCGAGGTATTCAGGGCAGTTGTAGAGGTACTGCACGACCTTGTCCTGCTCACTCACACCAAGCTCGAGCAGCCACTTCGCCACGCCGTCGGCGCGCGCATCCATCTCGCCCCAGCTGTACCGCCGTTCGGCGTGCATCTGCGCGGGGGCGGCCGGAAGTGCGTCGGCCACGGCTTCCCAAAGGTCAGCGAAATTCCATCCGGTCACTGACTGCTCCCTCGTTTCCGGTTTGCACGGACGGTAGCGCGAAGGTCTTGACGGCCGCGCGACGGGCGGAGGTACCGTCACATAGTCCGGGTTCGCCACCTCTGCAGGAGGTGCCGATGCACCACTCGAGAGACCCGACGTAAGTCCCGACGTCTAGTCCGAACTCGCCTTCGAGGCAGTACGCCGCGACCCCAGTTCTCCGAGTGCGCAGCCGCGTCAGCGCACGGCGCTGATCGACGGATCTGATGCCCCACCGGAGTCGGCGCGGACGCGTCGTATGTTTCGTCGGCGCTGAACCAGAAAGGAGTTCTTCCGAGCACAGCGTTCGAAAGACGCCACCACAAGGGCCGACCGATCAGGTCGGCCCTTGGCTTGTGACGAAGGGAGATCCATGAGCCGCGGTGCGCAACTGGACGAGCGAATCGCGCAGCTTGATGAGCGAATCGACACGGCCGTCGACGAGTTCATCGCCGAGGACGCCGAACGGCTGGGCGCCCCACGGCTGTTGACCATCGCGTTCACGGCGCTGTTCGCCCTCGTCACGATGGTCTGCGCGATCACCGGTGAATGGGAGTTCGCCGTCGCCTATGGCCTGGTCGCGGCCGGTGCCGCTCTGTTCATCCGCCGGTTCCTGCGCCACGATCTGCGTTTGTGACCATCGTCGTACGCAACGGCCTGCTCATCGACGGCACCGGCGCGGATCCAACCGCCGCCACCGTCAGCATCACCGCTGACCGGTTCACCGAGGTCGGGGCGCCGGGAGCGCCACTCGCTCGGTCCGACGACGTGATCGACGCCGACGGTCTGACGCTGCTGCCCGGGCTGATCGACCTGCACACCCACATGGGAGTGATCGACTTGACCGGCTCCGGCCGGCCATCGCCGGCGTTGCTCGCGGCACAGCTGTTCGAGAACGCCGAGCTATGCCTGCTGTCCGGACACACGACGGCGCGTGAAGTGTCCGGAGCGGACGGCGGGCTGCGGCAGGTCATCGACGCCGGGGTCATCCCTGGTCCGCGGCTGTTCCCGTCCGGCCCGATGATCAGCCAGTCCGGCGGACACGGCGACCACGGATCGCAATGGCTCGACGGACATCACGGCAACACCGTCATTCCCGGCTTGATCCACACCAGCGTCATCGTCGACGGTGTCGACGAGATGCGCCGCGCCGCGCGACTCGCCTTCAAGGCCGGCGCCACACAACTCAAGGTGTGCATCTCCGGCGGCGTCGTGTCGTTCACCGACCGGCTCGAGGACACCCAGTTCAGCGTGGAAGAGCTCCGCGCCGCGGTCGACGAGGCCAGGGCGAGGGACACCTATGTGACCGCTCACGCGCACAACGCGCGCGCGATCGAAAACGGGCTGGCGGCCGGCTTGGAGTGCTTCGAGCACGGCACCTTCCTGGACGAGGCCACCGTCGAGAAGATGGCCACGTCCGGCGCCGCGCTGGTGCCGACGCTGTCGATCCCCTATCTGATGGCCAGCGAACGTGAGGCGTGGGGCATCCCCGAGGAGATCGCCGCTCGGCTCAACGGGATCGAGGAGGCGATGACGCGCAGCCTCAAGCTCGCGTACGACGCGGGTGTGCTCATCGGCTCCGGCAGTGACCACCTCGGCCCGCAGCAGAACCGGCGCGGACTGGAGATCGCGCGCAAGGCCCAGGCGCTCGGTCCGATGGCCGCCATCGTCTCGGCGACGTCGGCAAGCGCGCGCATTCTGCGCCGCGAGGACCTGGGCGTCGTCGCGGCCGGCAAGACGGCCGATCTGATCGCCGTACGCGGCGATCCACTGGCCGATCCGGCTGTGTTCGACGAGCCTGGCAACGTCGTGCTCGTCATCAAGGACGGCGTCGTCGTGAAGGACACCCGGTAGCTAGCCGGCAGCGGCGACTCCGGCGACCGTGGCGAGAAGCACCGCCATCACCAAGAGGGTTGTGGGGCGACGGCGGATGCGGTGCATGGAGAAACTCCTCGCGCTGGGAATCGACGTGGCGCAACGTAAGGGCCGGATGTGCTCGAAGCCGCCGCGAAGATGAACGTTTCGGGCGTAAGGGCCGAACGATGTCCGAACCACCTGACCAAGGCTCAGGTGGCCGCAGGAGAGCATGTGCGTCGTGTGCACGGTGGTCGTGCGATGGCCGGTCGATGGCGCGAGTCAGATCCTCGCCTTGCGTGACGAGCTCACGTCGCGCGACTTCGACGACCCGGGTCGTTGGTGGCCGGAGGCGCCGGACGTCGTCGGCGGTCGCGACCGAACCGCCGGCGGAACCTGGTGCGCCAGCGACGTCCGCACCGGCGTGACCGCCCTCGTGCTCAATCGCCCGCCGAAGCGGGTCGCCGATCCGGGTGCTCCGAGCCGGGGCGTTCTTCCACTCCTGGCCGTCGAGCACGGTGCGTCGTGGGTCGAGGCGGCGCAGGTCGAAGGGATGGCGAGCTTTCTCCTCGTCCTGGCATCGCCGTCGGCTCTCACCGCCTGGTCCTTCGACGGACAGGAGCTGACCTCGGCCTGCTACGACCCCGGCGTGCAGATGTTCACCTCCGGCGGCGCCGAGGACGGCAAGGCTTTGCGCTACCTCGACCGGTTCAAGCAACGGCCGGCACCGGAAGAGTGGCTGTCCGTCGTCGAGGCCCCTGGTCCGGCTGACGACCGCGCCGCCCTCGTCGTACGACTCGAGCGTGCCGACTTCGTCTTCGCGACCGTCTTCGGGCAGTTGATCGAGTCCCGACCGGGCGGTGTCCGGCTGCGCTACTCGCGACAGCCCTGGCTGCGCGACTCTTGGCTGCGCAAGTCCTGGTTGGCGCAGGACTTCACCGGTTAGCGCTCGCGCCGGATCCGGCGCACGATGACAACGACATCGACAAGGGCGATCGCCGCGAGCACAGCGAGCACGACTGCCAGCACGGGAACGCCGACGATCGCCGAGGCCACGGCTCCGCCGGTGCACACCACGAGTCCGAAGATCGCGAGCACCAGGCGCAACCCCAACGCGCTGCGGGCGGGCGGCGCACCGGCGATGCCTGCCGTCGGGTCGTGGTAGTCGTCGCCACCAGAAGGGCCACTGTTCACTGGGCCACTCTTCACTGTGTCTTCACCGTTCCAGTGATGCCGGCCAAGAAAACCCTCAGATCCGCGTGTGACGATAACGCCTGTGATCGAGGCGACCGAGCTCTCGAAGAAGTACGGCGACAAGCGCGCCGTGGACGGGTTGTCGTTCGTCGTACGCCCGGGAACCGTCACCGGATTCCTCGGCCCGAACGGAGCCGGCAAGTCGACGACGTTCCGCTGCATCCTCGGGCTGGACCGGCCGACCAGCGGTGGTGTCACGGTCAACGGGCGGGCTTACCACGACATCCCGGCACCGTTGCGGGAAGTCGGCGCGCTGCTGGAGGCGCAGTCGGTCCATCCGGGCCGAAGCGCCCGCAACCATCTGCTGATGCTCGCCGCCACGCACCACATCCCGCGCTCTCGGGTCGACGAGGTGCTCAACCTCGTCGGACTTCACGACGTCGCCGGCCAGCGGGTCGGGACCTTCTCGCTCGGGATGCGGCAGCGGCTCGGCGTCGCGGCTGCGTTGCTCGGCGATCCGCAGGTGCTGCTGCTGGACGAGCCGGTCAACGGCCTCGACCCGGAAGGCATCCGCTGGATCCGGCAACTGCTGCGCGCTCTGGCCGCAGAAGGACGCACGATCTTCGTCTCGTCACACCTGATGAGCGAGATGGCGCAGACGGCAGAGCACGTCATCGTCATCGGCCGCGGCCGGCTGATCGCCGACGCGCCGATGGACGACCTGGTCGCCGCCGCCTCCGGATCACACGTGTTGATCCGAACCCCCCGCCGTGACGAGCTGATGCCCGCCGTCGTCGCGGCCGGATGGACCGCGACCGTCGTCGACAGCGACGGGTTGGAGGTCGTCGGCGCCAGCCCGGCGGACCTGGGTGACCTGGCCTTCGCCCATGGCATTCCGGTGCACGAGCTGACCTCGCGGTCGGCGACGTTGGAGGAGGCCTACATGCGGCTGACGGCCGACGAGCTCGAGTACAGCCACGTCGGGGGGCCGTCGTGACCACGACCGCCGTGGAGAGCCGGTCGCCGGACGCCGAGTCCGGTGTGACCTTCCCGCGCGTCCTCGTCTCGGAGTGGGTCAAGTTCCGCTCGGTGCGGTCGAGCTGGCTGACGCTGGCGATCACCATGACGCTGGTCGTCGGGCTCGGCGCACTGTTCACCTGGGCCCGCGCCTCGCACTGGCCGCCCCGAGACCCGGCCGAGGTCTTCACCTTCGATCCGACCAGGATCAGCCTGGCCGGCACCTTCCTCGCCCAGCTCGCCGTCGGCGTGCTCGGGGTGCTGCTCGTGACGGGCGAGTATGCGTCCGGCACCATCCGCGCGACGTTCGCCGCCGCCCCCCGCCGGCTTTCGGTCTACCTCGCCAAGCCGCTGCTGTTCGCGGCGCTCAGCCTGCTGGCCCTGGTGCCGACGACGTTCGCCGCATTCGTGGTCGGGCAGCAGATGCTCAGCAGCAAGAACATCCAGACCACGCTGTCAGCGCCCGGTGTGGCTCGCGCCGTGATCGGCGCCGCGCTTTATCTCGCCGTGGTCGGGCTGTTGGGTGTCGCCCTCGGCTGGCTGCTGCGCCACACGGCCGGGGCGATCTCGACGCTGTTCGGCGTGCTGCTCATCCTTCCGCTGCTCGCGCGCGTGCTGCCTTCGCCGTGGGACTCCGACGTGAGCAAGTGGCTGCCGAGCGAGGCCGGCCGAGCCGTCTTCTCCGTCCGGCCGGACCCCGGCTCGTTCGGGCCCTGGACCGGGTTTGCCGTCTGCTGCATGTACGTCGCGGCGCTGCTCGTAATCGGCGCCGTTGCGGTGATTCGCCGCGACGCATGACTGCTCAAGGAATGCGACAGGCAGGACGACAAAGATGTGACGCGCCGGAAACCCGGCAATTCGCCTGTTCGCGCCCTTCCGGTGCGACGCTGCCCTACCGTGAGCCCAATGTCCAAGAATCTCCCCCGCGCCGCCGTGCTCACTGCGCTCGCGCTCGCGATCGCAGCATGCGGCGCGGGTGCAAAGAGCGAGAAGCCCGTTGCAATCGCGAACACTCCGACACCCTCCGCGACAGCGACTACCCCGGCGCCGACACCGAAGGCCGTCTACCCGTTGACCGGGTTGCCCGTGACCAGCGCCGCCCGTGCGGCTCGGCCGGCCGTGTCGGTGAAGATCGACAACATTGCCCAAGCCCTGCCGCAGTCGGGCCTGAACCAGGCCGACATCGTCACCGACATCCTGGTCGAGGGCGGCCTCACCCGGCTGATGGCAACGTTCCAGTCGCAGGACGTCCCGCTGATCGGGCCGATCCGGTCGGCACGTCCGGTCGACGCCGACCTCACCCGTGAGCTCAACGGCGGCATCTTCGCCTACTCCGGCGCTGCCCGCGGCGAGATCGCCCCCTCGATCGACCACAGCACCGCGCTGCTGATCTCCAACGACCACAACCCGCAGTGGTTCTGGCGCACCGACCGTGCCGCGCCGCACAACGTCTACTCGTCGACGTCGCGGCTCTACAAGGCCGGCGCGGCTTCGCATCGCAAGTTCAAGGCACCGCCGCAGCTGTTCGCCTACTCGACCGACGCGCCGACCGGGCGCTCCGTCAGCCGCGTCCGCATCCCGTTCTCGTCGTACAGCACCGCGTCGTGGACGTGGACGGGCCGCAACTATGTGCGCACCCAGAACGGCAGCCCGGACACGCTGTCCAACGGCTCCCGGATCAACACGACCAACGTGGTGATCCTGTCGGTCACGTGGCGGCCGACCAACATCATCGACGCTGCCGGCAACCGCGACCCGTACGTGATCGTCATCGGGTCCGGGAAGGCGTGGGTGATGCGCAACGGCAAGCTGATCGAGGGCCGGTGGACGCGTCCGTCCTACCGTGTGCCTGTCCGACTGACCGACAAAACCGGACAGGTGATCTCCCTTGACCCCGGCCGCACCTGGATCGAACTCCAGCCGCGCCCGTTCACTCCCACGTTCGGCTGACCTCCTGCGCCGGGCGCCACGGCGCCCGGCATTGGTGATCACAGCTCTCGCGGTGCTCGCCGCGGCGGGCTGCAACAGCGCTCACCCGGCGCGGGTGACGCAGCCGCCGCATCCGGTCCCGACCACGTCGAGTCCGTCGGTGTCGCCGACGCCGACGGCGCCCGACGATGTCCCCTGGCGCATCCGGCACCCGAACCAGACGACCATCGCCGGCTACGCCAACACCACGAGCGTCGCTCCCGGTCAGCCGGTGACGCTGTTCGTGTCGACGCGGGCGCCGAGCTTCCGGGTCGCCGTCTTCCGCATGGGGTGGTACGCCGGGACCAAGGGCTCATTGGTCGAGCGCTCGCCGACGATCGCGGGCCATGTCCAGGCGCGCGCCGCGGTCCACGGCGCAACGCACACCGTGGTCGCGCCCTGGCGCGCGCCGACGCGGCTCTCGACCACCCGCTGGCCGGCGGGTGACTACCTGCTCCGGCTCGACGCCAGCACCGGCGCGCAGAGCTTCGTCCCACTGACGGTGCGCGGCCCGACCGCCCGCGGCAAGGTCGTCCTGGTCAGCCCGGTGACCACGTGGCAGGCCTACAACCTGTGGGGCTGCTGCAGCCTTTACGCCGGGGCCAACGGCAGCTTCGCGACCAGATCTCGCGCCGTGTCCTTCGACCGGCCCTACAAGGCGGAGGACGGTGCAGGCGAGTTCATCGAGCGGGAGCTGCCCGTGCTCGCACAGGCCGAGCGGCTCGGCCTGCACCTGGACTACCTGACGAGCATCGACGTCGACCTTCACCCGCACGTGCTCGACGGCGCGGCCGCGGTGATCTCGATGGGGCACGACGAGTACTGGTCGTCCACGATGCGCTCGGCCGTGACCCGGGTCCGTGACGCCGGGACCAACCTCGCCTTCCTCGGCGCCAACGCGATGTTCCGGCACATTCGGTTCGCCCCGTCGCGCAACGGCCCGGACCGCATCGAGATCGACTACAAGATCGCCACCGAGGATCCGTACTACGGCCACCACAACTCTCTGGTGACGAGCGACTGGCCCGCGCCGCCGGATCCGCGTCCGGAGAGCGCCGTCGTCGGTGCGTCGTACAACTGCTTCACCCGCACCAAGTCGGCGGCAGTCGTCGTCGAGCCGTCGTCGCCGCTGTTTCGAGGAACCGGCGTGCGTGCGGGCACGCGGCTGGCGCAGCTGATCGGGCCGGAGACCGACCACGTCGTCCGCGGCTCGTTCCAGCCGCGACCGGTCGAGATCCTCATGCACTCGCCGTTCCCATGCCCCGGTGGGCGCGTCCCGGCCGATGCCACCTACTACACGGTGCGCAGCGGCGCCGGCGTGTTCGACACCGGCACGATGTCGTGGGTGTGCGCGCTAGGCGGGACCTGCAGCAAGCCGGCGACCACGGCCGTCGTACGACGGGTGACCAACAACCTGCTGCAGCTGTTCGCCGCCGGCCCGGCCGGCCGGACGATGCCCGCGAAAGACAACGTCGCCCGCATCGTGCGGCACTGAGCCAACCGATTGATCTTCGCGGCCGTGACCAGTTTTACGGCGTGTCGCACCGAAAGGTGGTCGTGGCCACGAAGATCAGCGTGTCAGCTGGCGAGCATCGTCGTGCGGCAGGCTGTCGCGCCGCAGACGCAGGCATATGAGTCGCGTTCGAGGGCCGCGTCGTCGTCGAGGACGAGCTGGTAGTCGAGCAGCAGCTCCTCACCGGCTTGGATCTCGCGCGCAGCTCGGATGGTCACGACGTAGTCGTCGACGTCGGCGTAGCAGTTGGGGTCACAGCTGTGGTTGATCCAGCGGGCGTCGTTGCCGTTGCGACCGCCGTCGATGACAAGACCGTCGCCCACGTCGAAGAGAAAGGTGTGGCCCATCGGACGGTCCTCGTCCAGCGCGGCGAGGAGGTTCTCCCATTCGACGAGGTCACCGCCGTAGTTGATGATCGCCTCGTCGGAGGCGAACTCAGCGGAGGCGAACAGGCCGCGGCCATGGATCGTTGAAGGCCGCACGACCGTCCGCACCCATCGTTGCTACCACGGCTCCGAACTCAACACACACTTCAAGCCGCCGCGTTGCGGTGCCGACCATCGGCAGAGACAGGAGTGCGAGTGAACGCTGCGACAAGAACGAACGTGCCTCAGCCGCGCGACGGCCGCGCCGAGCTCGCCGCGCTCGCACTTGCCATCGCGGGACAGGTCGACGATCGACAGAACCGTGGTGACGAAACCGCGCCCGCATCCGGTGAGTCACCGGTTGCGATGTCGAGGAGGCATCGGCGGGTGCGCTGGGTCGTCGCCGGCACCGCGGTGCTCGCGATCGCGGCGGCAACCTCTGTCGCGTTGTTGCCGCACCACCGCGGTGCGCGGCACCTGGCTCTGCCGCACCCGGCGGCACACGTCGCCGCGACACCAGCGACCCGTCTCGGGGCGGCGGCACATGCCCGCCTCGGCCGAGGTGACGCGCCTGTCACGGACTTCGGATGTGAGGCGGCGTACGCCGGTGACGCCGAGGCCACGCCGACCGTTCTGCCGAGTGGCGGAACTACCACTACTGCGTATCGCGAGTACATGCGCGCATGCTTGTCGGGCATGTCCTGATCTGGTGTACGCCATGTGAGGTAGTTCTTTAGGGCTATCTCAAGATAGTCAGAGCCGCCGGTAAATGCCCATCCCATGATCGCCGAATGACTACGTGTCCCCCTGCCCAAGGGGACCAGGCGTCAAGGGAGTCCCCACGTGCAACGCGGTGGCGGCGACGAGGGAATGACCCTCATCGAGATCGTGATCGCGATGGCGCTCGTCACAGTGGGGCTCCTCGGCATGCTCACCGAAGTCGTCGCCTACGTGAAGGAGCAGTCCACGCAGCGCGCACACGCAACCGCCTTGCGATATGCGACGACGACGCTGGAAGACGCACGCAGCAACCTGAGCAATGTCACGCTGGGGACGCACCCCAGCGCCCCCCAGACCATGGGCGGAGTCACCTTCACCCCAACGACGACCGTTACGACATGCCCATCGTCGCCGGATTGCGTGCGGCTGGGCGTGACGGTCAGCTGGACCGATGGGCACGGGTCGCACCAGTTGACCCTGAACTCGTCCGCCGCCAACACTGCGGCCAAGACGCTCTCCGGCGACACCGGCAGCCTCATCACCAACGCGACCGGCACCAACGGCACGACCGTCACCACCGGCTCGATGTCCCTGTCGCCTACCAGCGTTTCCGTCGACTCCTCGGGCACCCCGGGCAGCAATGTGACCGCGACGCTGTCGGTCGTCGGCCTGAGCCAAGGCACCTCGATCGCGCTGACATGGACCGATGACAACGGCAGCCATCAGACCACGATGACCAACTCCGGCGGCACGACCTGGAGCGCGACCGTTCAGAAGTCATCGATCACCCGAGTGGTCACGAGCGGGTCGAAGACCGTCGTGTTCAGCGCCACGGTGCCCGGCGTTGCCGCACCCGTGACCGCGTCGCTCACCGTGGTGCCATTGCCGGCGTTCAACGGCTCCTGCAGCGTGATCGCCAGCCCGATCGTCACGCTGTTGCGCAAGACGACGCTGTCGGAGGTGTTGACCTGCAACACCGTCGGCCTGGCAGCAACGGACCAGATGCAGGCGTCCTACGCCTCCGGAGCCGGCACCGGCACCGCATCGATGAGCAGCAGCGACGGCGCGACCTGGTCGGCGACCCTGCCGGCAGGCACGTCAATGGCGGCGAGCGGCAGCAGCGAGTCGTTCACGTTCACACTGACCCGGGCAAGCGACAGTTACACACGCAGCCAGTCGCTGTCGGTGCTCCTCGCGTGAAGGGCGACCGCGGGTTCACGCTGATCGAGCTCACGATTGTCGTGCTGCTGCTCGGCGTGCTCGGACTGATCACGACCAGCGTCGTCATCAACGCGTTCCATCGCCAGGCCGAGGCCGACGGGCGTGCGGTTGCCATCTCCACAGTGCGGACCGGGCTGCAGCGAGTCGTTCGCGACCTCCGGCAGGCGGACTTTCCTTTGCTCGAGCTGAGCAACACCAACCTGGTCATGGACGTCACGAACGGCGCCACCACAACGACGATCTGCTACGCGGCCATCGGCACGTCGCTCACACGCAGCGTTTCTCCGCCCCGGACCGCAGGGACGCCGTCCAGCGGCTGCCCCGCAGGCTCGCAGACGAACACCGAGGCGACCGACCTGGCCAACACGAACGTGTTCTCCGTGCCGTACGCGGCGACCGACTACACACTGAACTCGACGCTGGAGACTTCTGACCCGCCCTGCGCGCTCAAGCTGGACCCGGGCCTGTACGACGTTCGGTGCCCCGGCGCCGTCATGGTCGAGCTGACGGTGATCCCGAAGAACGCGTCGACCGGTGCCACGCTCTGCCCCACCGGCACGATCCCCTCGCAGTGCGACATCGACGTGTCGGACACCGCCGAGCTCAGGAACACGCCGTGAGAGCACTGCACGAACGGCGCGAGCAGGGCAGCATCGTCATGGCGTTGCTCGCTCTGCTCGTGCTGACCGGCATCGTCACGGCCGGTCTCGCCACGGTGGTCGGTTCGCACCTCGCGGCGCGGCACGACGTGGCCTTCGAGTCAGCGCTGGCCGAAGCAGAAAGCGGGTTGGACGAGCTGGTCGCGCAGGTGCAAGCGGACCCCAGCCGCGCGTCGTTCGACCCACTCCACGGCGGCTCCGGCGGCACCACGTACACCGCCACCGCGACTTCCGCAGGCGCCGGCAGCTGGACTGTCGACTCGTACGGCACCGGCTCGCTCGGCACCCGCAGCGTCACCCGGCACATCCAGGCAACGGTGAGCGTCGGCACGGTGCCGCCACTGTTCGGCGACACTGCGGTAACTCTCAGCGGTGGCAGCTCTCCGGCCGGCTCTGCGATCGACCGCTACGACTCCTCGGTCAGCTCGGCCGTCTGCCAGAGCAACGGCACCACGCCAACCACCATGCTCACCGCAAACACGCGGATGTGCCAGGAGACGACGCCAGCGGTCGGCGGCCTTGCCACCAATGGTGCGCTGACGATGCGCAGCGCGGACTTGTCGAACATCTCCGAGGCAGACATCTACAGCGCCCCGTTGAGCGGCTACACCGACCCCGGTGCAACCGGCAAGTGCAATGGTGACGGCGGTGTCTGCGGGTCCAGCAGCGTCGTGACACATACCGACAAGGCAAGCTTCCCGGCCGCGACGCTCTGCGCCAACGGGATCGGCGGAGGGACAACGGCGTACGACGGGTCCAACGCGCTCGCCGCCAATGCTGTCTACAGCTTCAACGACGTGACGCTCAACGCGACCGCCGTCGCCAACCTGGCCAACATCTCGGGATCGCAGATCATCATCTGTTTCAACCACTCGCTGACGATCCCGTCTCTCCTGCCCATCAATGCGGCACTCGACGGCTCACCGCGAGCGCCGTCGACACTGCTGCTGATCGGCACCGGCGACACGACCCCCACCATCAACTTCGGTGGCCAAGCAGCCCAAGAGACGTCGATCTCAGCGGTGATCTACGCGCCGAACGCCACCTGCCAGAGCAACGGGCACGTGGATGTCTACGGCCTGCTCGTCTGCGGCTCCGTCGCGTCTCCGAACGGGCTGGACGTGCACTACGACACCCAGGTCGGCAGCCTGTCGTTCGACCGTCCCGTGACCGTGACTCATTGGCACGAGATCACCTCCGGCTGAGCTCGCTGATCTTCGCGCCCACAACCACTTTTCGTTGCGACACGCCGTAAGGCTGGTCGCGGAAGCGAAGATCAACTCAGGTGACGGCGAGGTGTGACACTCCGACGCCGCCACGGGTGTCGGCGCCGTAGCGCGCGATCTCGGCCGCGATGTCGAGCGGGCGGATCCGGGTTCGACCCTCTCGCACGTCGTCGGTGATCAGCTCGGCCGGCACCAGCCAGGACACCTCGAACTCGATGCCGTCCGGGTCGGCGCCGTACAACGCTTTGGTGGTCGAGTGGTCAGACGCGCCGACCAGGGCGCCTGCCTCCGACAGCGCTGCGGCCATCCGCTCGAGCTCGGCGAGCGAGTCGACTTCCCAAGCGAGGTGGTAGAGCCCGACGGTCTGCTTGCCCGCCATCGACGGACCGGCCGCGGTGCCGATCTCGAACAGACCCAGGTCGTGGTCGTTGTTGGACCCGGAAGCCTGCAGGAACGCTGCACCGGACAGTCCGGCCATGTCGGAAACCACCCGGAATCCGAGCACCCGCGTATAGAAGTCGACACTGCGCTTGACGTCGCGCACGTAGAGCACTGCGTGGTTGAGCCGTGTGATGGCCATGTCCGCTCTCCTCCCAGCCGTTTGCCTAACCGTTGGCCAGCGCCACCAGCAAGGCGGCGACCAGCAACAGTGCGCCCAGGACGCGCACCGCGGCGTCCCCGTGTTCTCCGCCGGCCCGCCGTGATCCACCGCCTCGACGCGCCCCGGCGACGTAAAGGAACGGCCATGGCACCACGAGCATCAGCAGACCCAGCACGGCAAGAACCAGCGCGAGCACCATTCTTTGGACGCTACCGCGACACGGCGCAACGCCTCAGCCGCTGCCCGCCGCGACAACCTTCGCGAGCCGGGGCGGCAACGCCCGCAGCTCCAGCGTGTCCAACGCGTAGGCCGCCGCAAGCCCGTGCCAGAACGGAGCCCGCAGCAGCATCGCGTGCGTCTCACCACGTACGGCGACGAAGGCGACGTCGGGCGTGACGTCGCGGGCGCGGACGACGAACCGCTGCGACGCGCGCGGGCTCGTCACCCGGTCGAGGGTGCCGTGGGCGATGAGCAAGCGGCGTCCGGACAGCTGCTCGACCGGGTCAGTCTTTGGCAACCACGGCGCGAGTGCGACCACACCCGCCACGGACGCGTCCCCGGCAACACGAACCGCGGTGCGGCCGCCCATCGAGTGTCCGACGAGCACGACCGGCACCGGACCGTGCTGGTCGCGAACCTGATCCAGTGCCCACCGCACGTCCGGCACCGGCGACATCTCCTCGCCGTTCCAACCACGCACGCGGTAGCGCACCGACCAAACCGCCAGGCCAAGCGCCGCCCCTTGCCGGTGCAGCGCGCGCGCGAACGGAATCATCCGCACACCGGACAAGTGCCGCGGTTGCGTCGGCGCGAGGCTGTTCTCGCGACCGCCCGGAAGCACAAGGGCAACCGCAGCCGTCTCGGCCAACGCAGGCCGGACGACGAGCGCCGGCGCGAGGTCGGCCACGGAGACGTCGACCATCAGGCCGACCGCCGGCCCTTGATCGAGCGCATCTCGGCCGCGGCCGCCTCGTCGGGCGTCGGCGCGCTCCCACCCGCGCTCGCCGGCAGCCACCAGTCGTCGGTCGCGCCGTCGCGCGGATAGTCCGCGACCGCTTGGTCCACCAACACGCGCAGTCGGCCGGCCAGCCGTTCGGTCAGCTTCGCCGCGTTGTCATTCGGTTCGACCGGCAGCGGGGTGTCGACCCAGATCGATACCGGAACGTGCCGGATGAGCTGCGGCCGCCGACCGGTGGTCCAGACCCGCTGCCCGCCCCAGACCAGCACCGGCAACAACGGAACACCAGACTCCAACGCCATGCGCGCGGCCCCGGCCTTGAGCGGCCGCGGCACGAACGACCGGGAGATGGTCTGTTCCGGGAAGACGCCGACGAGCTCGTCGCGCCGCAGCGCCTCGAGCGCGTTGCGATACGCGCCGCCGCCGGCAGCCCGGTCCACCGGAATGTGGTGCATGCCGCGCATCAACGGACCGCTCACCGGGTGGTCGAACACCGACTTCTTCGCCATGAAACGGACCAGCCGCTTCTCCCTTCGCCAGGCCGGCAAGCCGACGAACATGAAGTCGAGATAGCTCACATGGTTGGCGGCGAGCACCGCGCCGCCGTCGGCGGGAATGTTGTCGATCCCGCGCATGTCGAAGCGCAGGTCGAGCGCCCGGAAGATCGTGAGTGCCGTCCGAATCACCGGCGGATAGACAAACTCGCGCGCCCTCGACGTCATGTCCGCGTCACCCCGTGTTCTGAAGTCCGGCGGCCACACCGTTGACGGTGAGCAGCAGCAGTCGGCGCAACCGTTCGTCGTCCTCTTCGTCGCCGCCACCTTTTCGCAGCGCAGTCAACGCCCGCAGCTGCAGGTGCGACAGTGCGTCGACGTACGGGTTGCGAAGGTCGACGGCCGCACCGAGGATGCGGCGACGTTCGAGCAGCCGCTCCTGTCCGAGCACCTCCAGCACCAGCCCCGTGGTGCGGTCCAGTTCGTCGAGGATCCGTCCGGTGAGGTCGGGACGGTCGCCGAGCGCGAGGTAGCCCTCGGCAACACCACGGTCGGTCTTCGCGAGACTCATCTCCGCGTTGTCCAACAGAGCCGTGAACAGCGGCCACTCGTGGTACGCCGTGCGCAACGCGTCGAGGTCGCCGACGGCGTCGAGCCCGCTGCCCAGCCCGTACCAACCGGTGAGGTTGCAGCGGGTCTGCGACCACGCGAACACCCACGGGATCGCGCGAAGGTCGGCCAGCGACCGCGTGGTCGTCGACCGCCGCGCCGGTCGCGACCCGAGCGAGAGATCCGACAGCTCCTCCAGCGGGCTGACCCGGGCGAAGAAGTCCGCGAACCCCTCCGTCTCGACCAGTGCGCGATAGGTGGCCTGGCTCGCTCTCGCTATCGTGTCGGCCAGGTCGGCGAACCGCGTCGCCGCCGCGGCGTTACGGTCGGCGACTGACGGCGTGTCGGCGAGCAGCACGGCAGAGGTCACTTGCTCGAGATGACGTACGGCGATCCGCGGGTTGCCGTAGCGGGCGAAGATGACCTCGCCCTGCTCGGTCACCTTGAACCGATGCCGGACCGACCCTGGCGGCTGCGCCAGGATCGCGCGATTCACCGGCCCGCCGCCGCGGCCGAGAGATCCGCCCCGACCGTGGAACAACGTCAGACGCACGTCATGGCGATCCGCCCACTCGACCAGCGCCGCCTGTGCGTCGTAGAGCTGAAGCGTCGCTGCGAGTGGGCCGATGTCCTTCGCCGAGTCGGAGTAGCCGAGCATCACCTCGAGGTGGCGATCGGACTGCTCGAGCCGACGGTTCGCTCCGGACAGCGCGACCCACTCGTCGAGGATCTCGGTGCAACGACGCAGGTCCTCGCCGGTCTCGAACAGGGGAACGACACTGAGCTCGAGGTCGCGGTCACCGATCGCGACGCGGGCCAAGGCAGGGACCGCCGCGATATCGGCGGCACTCGAACAGAAGCTGACGACGTAGCGCGAGCAAGCGCGCGGACCCCAACGGTCCTGCAGCAACGCCATCACCCGGATCGTCGCGAGCACTTCCTGGGTCATCGGGTCAGCGCCGCCCTCGGATGCGTCGGCGCCCTCAGCCGCAATACGGTCCAGCGCCGCGGCGTCGCTCGGCAGCCCGAGATCGGCGAGCGCAGCAGCGTGCACAACGCTGTGCTGTCGGATCTCCAACTCGGCCAGGTGGAAGCCGAACGTCTGCACCTGCCAGATCAGGTTCTGCACCTCCCCGTCGGCGACCCGCGCCGCACCGGCACCGCGCAACGACTCCTGCAGCAGCCGAAGGTCGTGGAGCAGATCGTCCGGCCGCTGGTAGCCGAGATCGGCATTGCGCAGCCGGGTCGCAGCGATGCGTTCGGCGGTAAGGACCAGCTTCTGCCGGTGCGGCTGGCGATCGGCCGCGCGGGCGATCCGGTCAAAAAGCTGCGGATGCGCAAGACGATCACCGTCCAGGGCCCTCGACAGCTCGGCCGAGGGCTTTGCCGACTTGGTGTCGAGGGTGAGGGTTCGGCCGATGCGGGTCGCCGCGTTCTCCAGTGCGCGAAGCGCGTGGTCCGCGGCGATGTCGGCTGCCTCACGGGTGACGTCGGCGGTGACGTGCGGGTTGCCGTCTCGATCGCCACCGACCCAGCTGCCGAGCCGGAAATATGCCGGGACCGGTGCGCTGGTGACCCCCTCCGTGACGCGGTAGAGCGCCGGCGCCAGTCGAAACAGAGTTTCGTCGAAGACCGCCATCGTGGTGCGGACCTCGTCCAACGGATCGAGCCGGCTGTGACGCAGCAACGCGGTCCGCCACAAGACGGTGATCTCTTCGAGCAGCCGACGACGCGTGTCGTCGCGCTCGGTGTCACCGATGCGCGCGTCGTCCCAGTGCTCCATCTCGGTCGCGATCCGGCCGAGCGCGGTGACCACTGCACGACGCCGCGCCTCGGTGGGATGCGCGGTGAGAACCGGATGCACTTCGACGTCGGCCAGAGCCGCGTGCAGCGCCTCGGGCGTCATCGCCGCGGCGGCAGCGGCCAGCGAGTCCTCGGATGGTGCCTCGTCGGCCCGGTCTCGGGAACGCAGCACCCGCACCCGATGACGTTCCTCGGCGAGGTTGACGAGGTGGAACAGCACGGTGAACGCGCGGGCAACGTCTTCGGCCCGATCGAGCGAGAGCTCATCGACGATGCGCCGCGGCTCGTCGAGGTCACCGCCGCGGCGGGCGTCACGAACTGCGCGGCGGAGTCGTTCGACATCAGCGAACAGGTCACGTCCGCCGGACTCGGTGATCACCTCACCGAGCAGCGCGCCGAGCAGCCGCACCTCCTCGCGCAGCCGCTCGAACGTGTCGTCCGCCATGTCCGACACCGTAACTACGAACTTGTCAGACTGTGCTGCCCCTCTGGGGTCACTAGCCTCTGACAAGTCCGGGGTCTGCCGACGGGGGCACGCGGATCAGGACAAGAGCAGCGACCAGAGCCACCACCATGAAGATGACTCCCGCTGTCAACGCGGCGGTCGCCCCGTGAGTGAACGGGATCGGCGCATAGACCGGCTGGTGCACGCGCGCCGCTTCGCTGGCGGCCGCGTGACCGAAGATCGTGACGAGGGCGGACAGGCCGATGGTGCCGCCGACCTGCTGTCCGACGTTGAGCATCGCGGAGGCGATGCCCGAGTCCTGCGGGGCGACTCCCGACACCGCGGCCAACGTGATCGGAACGAAGATCAGCCCCATGCCGACGGCGATGAGCATGATTCCGGGAAGCACGTGCGCGGCGTACGACGAATGCACGGTCAGGTTGGACAGCACGTAGAGGCCGAAAGCAGCAAAGATCGCTCCCGTGGCGATCAGATAGCGCGTCGGAATTCGCCCGACCAGACGGCTGACGATCTGGGCGACGACGACAATCGTCGCGCTCACGGGCAGGAAGGCGAAGCCGGCCTTCAGCGGTGAGAAGCCGATGACGTTCTGCACGAACTGCGTGAGGAAGTAGAACATCGCGAAGACTGCGGCGCCGGTGATGAGCATGACGAGGTAGGCGCCGTCGCGTGTCCGGCTTTCGAACAACCGCAGCGGCAGCAGCGGCTGCTTGCTGCGCGACTCGATGACGACGAACGCCGTCAGCAGCACCGCTGCGAGCAGGAACGACACGATCGTCGTGCGGTCGCTCCACCCGTGAGCCGGGTTGGCCGCATTGATGAAGCCGTAGACCAACGCCGCCATGCCGAGCGTCGACGTGATCGCATCGGGAAGCGCAAGCCGGCCATTGGCCCGCTTACTCTCACCGATCACGAAAGGTGTGGCGATCGCGAGCACGACGCCGATCGGGGCGTTGACGAACAGCACCCATCGCCAGGACAGCTCCGAGGTCAGCACGCCGCCGAGGATCAATCCGATTGCTGCGCCCGCACCCGACACTGCGGCATAGACGCCGAACGCCTTGTTGCGCGCCGGTCCTTCCGCGAACGTCGTCGTGATCAGTGCAAGCGCGGTCGGCGATGCAATGGCGCCGCCGACACCTTGCAGTGCACGCATCGCGAGCAGCCAGCCCTCGTTCCACGCGAAGCCACCGGCAAGGCTGGCAAGGGCAAAGATGAGCACACCGATGATGAACATCCGCCTGCGGCCGAACAGGTCGCCCGCGCGCCCGCCGAGCAGCAACAGGCCGCCGAACACCAACGTGTAGGCGTTGAGCACCCACGACAGACCGGTGGCCGAGAACCCCAGCGCCGTCTTGATGTGCGGCAGTGCGATGTTCACGATCGTCGCGTCGAGCACCACCATCAGCTGCGCGCTGGCGATGACGGCGAGCGCGAGGCCGGGGTGGACGTTGTCGTGCCTCGATGTCCCGCGCGTGAGCTCCGGGCTGGTTGCCGTGCTCATGTCGTAACCCTCCCGAAACGCGCCATAGTGAACGCTGTCGTTCCCTAGGCCACGCTAACGCAAGCCTTGTAAGAAACGCAAGCGTCTCCTATTCTCTCGCCATGGTGACCGTGCAGACCCGTCGCCGCGGCGACGCGTTGCTCGGTGCCATCTATGCCGCTGTCCTCGAGGAGCTAGCCGAGAGCGGCTATTCCGGGCTGTCCATCGAACGAGTCGCGGACCGGGCGCACACCGGCAAGGCGAGCATCTACCGGCGCTGGCCGTCGCGCCTGGACCTGGTCCTGGACGCGATCGACAACACCCTTCCGCAGATCGACGACCTGCCCGACACAGGCCGCACCCGCGACGACCTCACCATCGTGCTCGGCCGCATCGCGGAGAGCATGCGGAGCAGGAGTGGCGACGCGGTGCGCGCCTGCTTCTCCCCCGGCGCCGACGAGGAGTTGGCCGAGGCTGTCCGCGAGCGGCTGATCGCGCCGCGAAAGGCGGCGATGCTCGTGATCCTGCAACGTGGCGTCGATCGCGGCGATGTGCGCGCCGACGCGCTCACCCCGCGCATCGCTGAGATCGGTCCGATGTTGTTGCATGGGGAGTTGATGCAACGGGGTCGGATCGATGACGTCGCCGTCGACGAGATCGTCGACGAAGTGCTGCTTCCTTTGCTGCAACCGCGATGACTACTGCCGGCTACAGCGGCACACCGCTGGTGCGCAAGCTCGGCATCAAGCACGACAGCCGCGTGCTGCTCGCCGCCGCGCCGGCGGAGTTCGAGATCCCCGACCTGCCGTGGAGCGCGACGGTCCACACACGGCCGGGCCGTGCGGCGTACGACGTCATCGTCGCCTTCTGCCCTGACCTGGCGCGGTTGCGGAAGCGGTTCGTGCCGCTGTCCGAACGCTTGACCACCGCCGGCGCGCTCTGGGTCGCCTGGCCCAAGCGTGCAAGCGGTGTGGCCAGCGACCTCGACGACAACGTCGTACGCGCGTTCGGCCTCGACGCCGGATTGGTCGACGTGAAGGTCGTCGCGGTTGACGAGACGTGGTCCGGGATCAAGTTCGTCCGACGGCTGCGGGATCGGTGATGCAGCACCTGCCCCGGCGTGCGGACGTCGTGGTGGTCGGCGCTGGTCACAACGGACTCGTGGCCGCGACATTGCTGGCGCGTGCCGGTCTGTCCGTCGTGGCGCTCGAGCGCGACAGCGTGCTGGGTGGCGCCGCGCGCACCGAGCGGCCGTTCCCGCGAGTGCCCGGCCTGCAGCAGTCGACCGGGTCCTACCTGCTCGGGCTGATGCCGCCCGAGCTGGAGCGGCTGCTCGACCTGCGGCTGCCGCTGGTGCGGCGCGACCCGCACTACTTCCTGCCGACGACCGATTCTGCTGCTGACGGGGGCCGCTACCTGCTCATCGGCAGCGACCGCGACGCGACCCGGCGCCAGTTCGCGAAGTTCTTCACCGAGGCCGATCGCGATGCCGACGACCGCCTCGCTGCCGAGCTGGCGCAGCTCCGCGACGATCTGGCGCCGGCCTGGCTGGCGGCACCGATGTCGGTCGCGGAGACCGCAGATCGCTACATCCGCCCGCAGCTGCGCGACGTCTTCGTCGACTTGGTGACGGGCAGCGTGGCCGACTACCTGGAGCGGTTCGGGTTCGCGAGCGAGCTCCTGGTCGCGATGTACGCCGTCACCGACGGCCTCTCCGGCCTGACCGCCGGCCCGGACACTCCCGGATCCGGGCACAACTTCCTGGCGCACAACATGTGCCGACTCCCGGGCGCCGACGGCACCTGGATGATCGTGCGCGGCGGGATGGGCACGGTGTCGCGCACCATCGCTGAGAGGGCCGCCGCCGCCGGCGCAACGCTGGTCACGGACGCGCCGGTCTCAGCGATCGAGGTGCACGAGGGCGGGGTCACCGGAGTGGCGCTCGCCGACGGCCGGACCGTGGCCACATCGACCGTGGTGGCTGGTTGCGATCCGTTCACACTGGCCGACCTCGCCCCGTTGCCGGCGGAGCTACGCACCCGACTCGACGACATCCGCCGGCCGGGCACGACGTTGAAGGTCAACCTGGCGCTGCGGGACCTGCCCCGGTTCAGCTGCCTACCGGCCGACTCTCCGTCACCGTTCGGGTCGACGATTCACCTCCTGCCGCAGGAGCAGCCGATGGCGGCGGTGCGCGCGATGTGGGCCGACGTCCAGGCCGGGCGGCTGCCCGACTTCCCCACCATCGAGTGGTACCTGCACACCACGGCCGACCCGTCGCTGCAGGACGAGGCCGGCCATCACTCGAGCGCGCTCTTCGTGCAGTCGGTGCCCTACCAGCCGGCGGGCGGCTCGTGGGACGAGTCGCTGCCGTCGTACGTCGAGCACCTGCTCGGCATCTGCGACCAGTTCGCGCCCGGCACCAGCGACCTCGTGGCCGACACATTTCCCTTGCCGCCGCCGGGGATCGAGCGGCACTTCGGCATCCGGCACGGCCACATCCACCACGTGGACAACGCGATCCCGTTCGACCGGCGAATGCCCTACCGAACGGGCATCGACGGCCTGTACGCCGCAAGCGCCGGGTGCCATCCCGCCGGCTCGGTGATCGGCGCTGCGGGACACAACGCGGCTGCTGAAGTGATGACCGACCTGGGCGTAGCCTGAAGGATCGTGACGGAACAGCGGGAGAAGTCGGGGCAATCTCAGGCGTCGGGGGCGCAGCAGTCGGGGACCGATCAGTTCGCAGGCTTCGGTCCCAACGAGTGGCTGGTCTACGAGATGTACCAGCAGTACCTGAAAGACCCGGAATCCGTCGACAAGGCCTGGTGGGACTTCTTCGCGGACTACTCCCCTGCCGACATCAGCGGCGGCAACGGGGCCACCCAGAACAAGGCGCCGGCCCCGCAGCAGATCGAGCAGAAGCCGGAACGCCCGCCGACGGCAAAGGTCGAAGACGCCGCGCCGGCGCCGGCCAAGCCCGCACCGGCCGCAGCTCCTGCGGCGAAGACCTCCGCACCGGAGCCCGCACCGGCCAAGGCGGCGGCGGCTGAGGTCGAGGTCAAGCCGCTCAAGGGCGCGGCCGCCCGCGTCGTCACCAACATGGAGGCCTCGCTCGCCGTGCCCACGGCGACGAGCGTGCGGGCGATTCCGGCCAAGCTGCTGATCGACAACCGCGTCGTCATCAACAACCACCTGCGCCGGGGACGCGGCGGCAAGGTGTCGTTCACCCACATCATCGGTTTCGCGCTGGTCAAGGCGCTCGCCGAGTTCCCGGTGATGAACCGCGCCTTCACCGAGGTCGACGGCAAGCCGGCCGTGGTCGAGCCGGAGCACGTCAACCTGGGCCTGGCCATCGACCTGCAGAAGGACGACGGCACGCGCACGCTCGTCGTACCCAACATCAAGAACGCGGAGACGCTCGACTTCGGCCGCTTCTGGGCGGCGTACGAGGACATCATCCGGCGGGCACGCGGCAACAAGCTGACTGCTGACGACTTCGCCGGCACGACCATGTCGCTGACGAACCCGGGCACGATCGGCACCGTCCACTCGGTGCCGCGGCTGATGAGCGGCCAGGGCGCCATCATCGGCGTCGGCGCGATGGAATACCCCGCCGAGTACCAGGGCGCCTCCGAGGAGACGCTCGCCCGGCTCGCGGTCAGCAAGGTCATGACGCTGACGTCGACCTACGACCACCGGATCATCCAGGGAGCGGAGAGCGGCGACTTCCTCCGCCGCATGCACCACCTGCTGCTCGGCGAGGACGACTTCTACGACGAGATCTTCCGGTCGTTGCGCATCCCGTACGAGCCGGTGCGGTGGGTCACCGACATCTCGGTCAGTCACGACGAGGACCTCGGCAAGCCGGCCCGCGTCATCGAGCTGATCCACGCCTACCGCGTGCGCGGGCACCTGATGGCCGACACCAACCCGCTCGAGTTCGAGCTACGCCGCCACCCCGACCTCGACGTCGTCACACACGGGCTGACGCTGTGGGACCTCGACCGCGAGTTCCCCACCGGCGGGTTCGGCAACAAGCCGCTGATGAAGCTGCGCGAGATCCTCGGCGTGCTGCGCGACTCATACTGCCGCAGCGTCGGCATCGAGTACATGCACATCCAGGACCCGGAGCAGCGCACCTGGATCCAGGACCGGGTGGAGCAGCACCATGCATCGCCGCCGCCGGAAGAGCAGCTGCGCATACTCGGCAAGCTCAACCAGGCCGAGGCGTTCGAGACGTTCCTGCAGACCAAGTACGTCGGGCAGAAGCGGTTCAGCCTCGAAGGCGGCGAGTCGGTCATCCCGCTGCTCGACGCGGTCGTGTCGGAGGCGGCGCACGACGACATGGACGAGGTCGTCATCGGCATGGCCCACCGCGGCCGGCTCAACGTGCTGGCCAACATCGTCGGCAAGTCCTACGGCCAGATCTTCCGCGAGTTCGAGGGCAACCTCGACCCGCGCACGGCGCACGGTTCCGGCGACGTGAAGTACCACCTCGGCGCCGGCGGCACCTACACCGCGCTCGACGGCGAGAAGATCCCCGTGTCGCTGACGTCCAACCCGTCGCACCTCGAGGCGGTCGACCCGGTGCTCGAGGGCATCACCCGGGCCAAGCAGGACATCATCAACCGCGGCGCGACCGGCTTCACCGTGCTCCCGGTGCTCATCCACGGCGACGCGGCGTTCGCCGGCCAGGGTGTCGTGGCCGAGACGCTGAACCTGTCGCAGCTGCGCGGCTACCGCACCGGCGGCACCGTGCATGTCGTCATCAACAACCAGGTCGGCTTCACGACCTCGCCGACCAGCGCCCGGTCGTCGGTCTACTCGACCGACGTCGCGCGGATGATCCAGGCACCGATCTTCCACGTCAACGGCGATGACCCGGAGGCCGTCGTCCGTGTTGCCCAACTCGCCTATGAGTTCCGGCAGGCGTTCCGGAAGGACGTAGTCATCGACATGCTGTGCTACCGCCGCCGCGGGCACAGCGAGGTCGACGAGCCGTCGTTCACGCAGCCGGTGATGTACGACCTCATCGACGCCAAGCGCAGCGTGCGCAAGATCTACACCGAGTCGCTGATCGGCCGTGGCGACATCACCGTCGAAGAAGCCGAGCAGGCGCTGCGCGACTACCAGGGGCAGCTCGAACGCGTCTTCGCCGAGACCCGCGACGTGTCCAACGTGCCCGCAGACGACGCCCCGGACCAGCCGGAGTCGCGCACCGCCGACAGCGACAGCACCGCGATCACGACCGAAGTGCTGAAGCGGATCGGCGAGTCGCAGATCACGGTGCCCGATGGCTTCACCGTGCACCCGCGGCTACTACCGCAGCTGCAGAAGCGTGCCCAGATGGCGAGCGAAGGGGGCATCGACTGGGCGATGGGCGAGACGCTCGCGTTCGGTTCGCTGCTGCTCGACGGCATACCGATCCGGCTGGCCGGCCAGGACTCGCGCCGCGGCACGTTCGGGCAGCGGCACGCCGTGCTGGTGGACCGGCGTACGGCGGAGGAATACACCCCGCTCACCCACCTGTCCGACGACCAGGCGACGTTGTACGTCTACGACTCGCTGCTGAGCGAGTACGCAGCGATGGGCTTCGAATACGGCTACTCCGTCGCGAGGCCGGAAGCCCTGGTGCTGTGGGAGGCGCAGTTCGGCGACTTCGCCAACGGCGCGCAGAGCATCATCGACCAG
>Ga0070658_10000150_pt1 | contig 61346 bp, 39 predicted proteins | sample KBSC13metaG_FD_64664 | JGI IMG/M metagenome (GOLD analysis project Ga0070658, IMG submission 64664) | Corn rhizosphere microbial communities from Kellogg Biological Station, Michigan, USA - KBS C1-3 metaG | ecosystem: Host-associated > Plants > Roots > Rhizosphere > Soil ...
ATGCGTTCGAGTTGCACGGGGGCGACGATCGCGCCGATGTCGGTGGTCTTGTCCAGCGGTGAGCCGACGCGCAGAGTCTCCATTCGGGCGCGCACCTTGCGATGGACGCGGTCGGCGACGTTCTCCTGCACCAGCAGACGGGAGCCTGCACAACAGACCTGCCCCTGATTGAACCAGATCGCGTCCACCAGCCCTTCGACCGCGGCATCCAGATCCGCATCGTCGAAGATCAGGAAAGGCGATTTGCCGCCGAGTTCGAGGGAGAGTTTCTTGCCGCTGCCCGCTGTGGCCTGTCGGATCAGCCGCCCGACCTCGGTGGAACCGGTGAAGGCGATTTTATCGATGCCGTCATGCTGCGTGAGGAGCGCCCCGGTCCTGCCGTCTCCGGTCAGGATGTTGACGACTCCCGCAGGCATACCGATCTCCGCGCAGACTTCGGCGAAGAGCAGCGCCGTCAAGGGCGTATACTCTGCGGGTTTGAGAACGACGGTGTTCCCCATGGCGAGCGCCGGAGCGATCTTCCAGGCCAGCATCAGAAGCGGGAAGTTCCACGGGATGATCTGCCCGATCACGCCTACCGGCTGATAGTCCGGCAACTCCATGGGCATCAACTGCGCCCAACCGGCGTGATGGTAGAAGTGACGGGCGACGAGCGGAATGTCGATGTCGCGGGTCTCTCGGATCGGCTTGCCGTTATCGAGGGCTTCGAGCACCGCGAAGAGTCGCGAATGTTTCTGTACCTGCCGTGCCAGCGCATAGAGGTACCGGGCACGACCGTGCGCGCCGAGTTCCCACCAGGCAGTCTGCGCGGCTCGGGCCGCATCGACCGCCGCATCGACATCTTCCGCGCCTGACTGGGCGATTGTCGCAAGCGATTTACCGGTCGCCGAATCGAAGGTCTCGAAAGTTTCGCCCGCAGCGTTCTTCCGCCACTCCCCGCCTACAAATAGGCCGAATACGCCGGAATGCTTTGCGATCCACTCCTGGGCCGGGGCTGCGCTCTCCGGCGCGGGGCCATACTCCATCGTCTCAAATATCTCCGCCACTGTCGCCATTTTCCGTCGCTTTCTAGCATCCCAACAGAGTTCTGAAATCGTGTCGAAACAGATTGAAGCCATTATACCCGACTTGAGTTTCGCCCCGTGCGGCACGTCTGCGACAAAACTAACCTTCCTGCCGAAAGGTTTATGCAAAAGAATCCTTCGCGCGACGCATTTTCTGCAACTTCGACTTGACCCTGCTGTCAAAATTACCATATAATGAGAGCGCGTAACTGGCCGTTTCGTTGTCGTCCATCGCTCACTGTTCATACCTATTACGCTCTCTTGTTTCTTGCCGGTTTCCGGAGGAATCATCCATGCCGTGTTCCGTGCGCAGACTTGCTGTCGTGGGCCTTTTTGCGACCGCCGGACTGCTTCTCACTGCGCTTCAAACTGCACCGGTTCGCGCTCAGACAGCGCGCAAGCGGCTTGTCGCCTCACGTCCGACTGCCCCCGCTTCAAAGCCACGCGTACTGAACAGTCTGTCGATCGAACCGGGCGCACTGCAGATGAGTGGCCCCCGTGCGGTCGCCCATTTCCTGGTGATGGCGCACTATGCCGATGGCTCGGTAGCAGACGTCACGGAGACAGCGGTCCCTGCGCTTACGGCGAAGACCGCGATCCTGGACGGAGTCGCGACCCTGCGCCCACTGAAGGACGGCGGCGCGAATCTCCAGGTGCGTTTTGGAGGCAAGACCACAGCGGCGAAGGTGACCGTGCAGGACAGCGGCAAACTCATTCCCGTCAGTTTTAATAACGAAGTCGAGCCGATCCTGACCCGTTACGGATGCAACCAGGGATCGTGCCACGGCGCGCAGTACGGCAAAGGCGGTTTCAAACTGTCGCTGGCCGCCTACGATCCCGATCTCGACCTCATGAACACCGTGCGTCAGTCGAAAGGCCGGCGGATCTCGCTTGCCGAGCCGGACCGCAGCCTGCTGCTGCTCAAACCGGCCCTCCTGGTTCCGCACGGCGGCGGCCGGCGTCTGGAACGCGGCTCGCCCGACTACAAGGTCATGGTGCAGTGGCTGCGCGACGGCACGCCGGGACCAAATCCAAAAGAACCCCAGGTCGCCTCTATCGCGGTCTTCCCCTCGGAGCGCATTCTGCCGGTGGCGGGCGAGAAACAGCATCTCGTTGTGCGCGCCACCTATACCGACGGCACGATCCGCGATGTCACCGATCAGACGCGCCTCACCACCCTGAACGACGCCATCGCCTCCTGCACGCCGGAGGGCTTGATCACGTCCGTCGGAAAGGGCCAGACCGCGATCATGGTGCGCTACGGCGGCCAGGCGACCGTCGCGACGATGATCGTGCCGTTTACGCCTGTCAAACCGCAGGCTCCGATCTCCATTGCAGGCTTGACAGGCTCCGCCAGGATCGATGCACTGGTCACGAGGAAGCAGCGCGCGGTCGGACTGGTCCCCTCGCCTCTCTGTGACGATCGCACCTTTATCCGGCGCGTCAGTTTCGATCTGACCGGCACGCCGCCCACCCCGGCACGCATCGCCGCGTTTATGGCCAACACCTCCTCCGACAAACGCGAGAAACTGGTCGATGAGCTACTCGCCAGCCCGGAGTACGCCGATTTCTGGACGCTGAAATGGGGCGATCTGCTCCGCAGCAATCGCTCAAACCTCGGCGAGAAAGGGATGTGGAGCTTCACCAACTGGATCCACACGCAGTTCGTGCAGAACCGCCCGGTCGATCAGTTTGTCCATGAGATGATCCTGGCGCAGGGCAGCACCTTTACCACCGGCCCGAGCAACTACTATCGGGTCGCGAGCAATCCGCAGGATCTCGCGGAGACCACCAGTCAGTTGTTCCTGGGCGTGCGGCTCCAGTGTACGCGCTGCCACCACCATCCGTTCGAGAAGTGGAGTCAGACGGACTACTATCAGTTCGCGGCCTTCTTCGCGCGGGTCGGCCTCAAGGGTAGCCAGGACTTCGGCATCTTCGGCAACGAGAACGTCGTGAAGATCAACGACGGCGGCGAAGTCGGCCACCCGAAGACCGGCGCCACGATGTACCCGACCCCGCTCGGCGTCACCCTCGCGAAACTGCCGGACGGCAAACTGCCTAACCCGGACGCGATGGGAGATCGACGCCGTGCCCTCGCGGACTGGCTGACCGCCAAAGACAATCGCCTGTTTGCGCGCAATCTCGTCAACCGCTACTGGGGCTATCTGTTCACCCGCGGCCTCGTGAACCCTATCGACGATCAGCGCGTCACCAATCCGCCGACCAACCCGGAACTGCTCGATGCGCTGGCCGATGAACTGATCGCCTCGAACTTCGATCTGAAGCATCTGCTGAAGACTCTCTGCACCACGCAGACCTATCAGCGCAGCAGCGAAGGGACGAAGCAGAACTATAAGGACGATACCTTCTTCACGCACTATCTGCCCAAGCGGCTGGGCGCGGAGAGTATGCTGGACGCCCTGGATTTCGCCTGCGGCACCCAGGAGAAGTTCAACCAGTTGCCGACAGGCACACGCGCCATCCAACTGCCCGATCCGCAGGTGAACTCCGATTTCCTCGACACCTTCGGTCGGCCGCAGCGGGTGATCGCCTGCGAGTGCGAGCGCACCTCCGAGCCGAACCTGTCGCAGACGCTGAAACTGATGAACGGTGACAAGCTGAACGGCAAAGTCACCGACGGCAATGGGCGACTGGCGAAGATGATCAACGCCAAAGCCACCGACGATGCCATTCTGAACGAACTGTATAACGCCGCACTGGGCCGTCCGCCCCGCCAGGATGAGCGGCGGCTGATCATGGCCACACTCGCTTTCGCGTTGCCGAAGGACCGCAAATCGGTCTTCGAGGACGTACTTGTCACCCTGCTCAACAGCAAAGAGTTCCTGTTCAATCACTGATCCCGAGGAGGGAACCGATCCATGTTCGATTTCGAAGTTGGAAAACATAAGGATTGTGATGGCATCACGCGGCGCGACTTCGTGCGCCTCGGAGGTCTGACCGCTTTCGGCCTGACTCTGCCGGGCGTGCTCCAGGCCCACGCCGATACCAAATCCGGCGGGATCGTGAAGCAGGCGGCGGCAGGAGGACCGAAGGATGTCGCCTGTATCCTGATCTGGCTCGGCGGCGGCCCCAGCCATATCGACACGTTCGACCCCAAGCCCGACGCGCCCCAGGATATTCGCGGCACCTTCAAAGCCATTTCGACGAACGTCTCCGGCATCCAACTGAGCGATCAACTACCCAAACTCGCAAAGCACATGGACAAGTTCTCGATCATCCGCTCGGTGACTTCGCCCGACGGCACCCATGAGACCGCCACCCACTACCTGCTGACCGGCTATCCCTTCGCACCTGCGATCGAGTATCCGGGCTACGGCTCGGTCGTGGCGCGGGAGAAGGGCTTCCAGAACACCATGCCGCCCTACGCGATGTTCGGCGGAATGCCGAACATGCACGGCGGCGGCGGGTACATGGGCGCGACCTACAATCCGTTCATCATCAACGGCGACGCCAACAACCCCAACTTCAGCGTGCAGGACGTCGCGCCGCCGAACGGCGTCGATCTCGCCCGCCTGGACCGCCGCCGCAAGATGCGGCATGCGCTCGACGACTGGCAGCGCGACAAAGAGACCTCCAGCAAAGCCTCGCAGACGATGGACGAGTTCTATCAGCGCGCCTTCAGCCTGGTCACCTCGCCGGACGCGAAAAAGGCGTTCAACCTGAAAGAGGAGCCGGACAAACTGCGCGACGAGTATGGCCGCACCACTTTCGGACAGTCCTGTCTGCTGGCGCGCCGCATGGTGGAGGCGGGCGTTCGGTGCGTCTCGATCAACTACAATGGCTGGGATACCCATACCGACAACTTCAATGCGCTCAAGAACAGCCTGCTGCCCCCGCTCGACACCGGCTACTCCGCCCTCATCAACGATCTGAAACAGCGCGGAATGCTGGACACGACGCTGGTCATCTGTATGGGCGAGTTCGGGCGCACCCCGCGCATCAACTCCTCCGCGGGCCGCGACCACTGGCCCGGCGCGATCAGCGTCGCGATCGGCGGCGGCGGCGTCAAGACCGGCGTGGTGGTCGGCTCTTCCAACGCCAACGGGGAGGTCCCGAAAGATCGCCCGCTGCGCGTCGAAGATGTCGCCGCAACAATCTACCATGCGATGGGCGTCAACGGTGACAAAGAGTACATGTCGCCACAGGAACGCCCGATCAAAATCAACTACGACGGCACTCCCATCAGCGAACTGGTGGGGTGACAGGCAACACATGAAGCACGTGAATTTCTGGAGTGCAGGGCTGCTCCTGTTGCTGGCCACAGCGGCAGGAGCGCAGACCGCTAAACCGGCCGCAGGGGCGCCGAACTACGCCAAAGACATCCGCCCGATCCTGCAGGCGCGCTGCGCGGTCTGCCATAGCGAAAAGACTCTGAGCACTCCCGCGCTCTCCGGTGCGCTGGCGCTCGATACCTTCGCGGCGATCAAACGCGGGACCGGCGGCACCCGCCCCGTCCTCATTCCCGGCAAGAGCGCCGAGAGCGAGCTGTTCAAACGCCTGGTCGCCTCCAGCGCTTCCAAACTGATGCCGAAGGGCGGGCCTGCGCTGCCTGCGGCCCAGATCGCCCTCGTCAAGAGCTGGATCGAAGCCGGTGCGCCTGCGGGCGACCCCAAGGCCGATTCGGTGAAATCCGGAAACTCTCCCGCCTCTCTGCCGATGCCTCCCAATCCCGCCCAGCAACAGGTCCTCTTCCCCACTCTGCTCAAACCACCGGCCGAGATGCTGGCCAAAGACAGCCCGAAGGATGCGGCGCTGGACCTGGCGCTCAAAGTGGGTCCGCTCCCACCGGTGACCTCGGTCGTCTTCAGTCCGGACGGGAAACTCCTCGCGGTCGGAGGCTATCGCGCCGTCACGCTCTGGGACCTGCCGACGGGCAAGGCGCTGACGACGATCACGCACCTCCCCGGCCCCGTGCAGAGTCTCGCCTTCCGTCCAGACGGCGCGCAGATCGCGGTCGCAGGCGGCGCGCCCGGCGCAAGCGGTGAGGTAGAGGTTTTCGATACCAAGACCTTCGCGAAGATCGGCCCGACGATCGCGGGACACAGCGATGTGGTGATGAGCGTCGCCTGGAATTCGGACGGCAAGTGGCTCGCCACCGGCAGCCAGGACAAGACGGCGCGCCTGTGGCAGTGGCCGGAAGGCAAGGAGTTGAAGGTCTTCAAAGACCACTCCGACGCCGTCACTCGCGTCGCCTTCTCACCGGACAACAAAGCCCTCTACACCGCCAGCATGGATCACAACCTGCGCCGCTACGATACCGAAAAGGGCAATCTGATCCGCGCCTTCACAGGGCACAATGAAGGCGTCACCGCGATGGCTTTCAGCCCTAAAAACGACCTGCTGATCTCCGCAGGCTCCGAGACGGAACTCCGCCGCTGGAATCCGGAGACCGGCAACAACCCCAACAAGTACGGGGGCCATAGCGCGACGGTGACCGAGATCGTCTTCAGCAAGGATACGAAGTTCATCGTCTCGGCCTCCGGCGACCACACGATTCGGATTTGGGATGGCAACAGCAACGACTCGCTGCGCACGCTCAAAGGCGCAACGGACTGGGTGTATGCGGTCGCGATCAGCCCCGACGATAAGTGGACCGCGGGCGGCGGCGCGGACGGCATGGTGCGCCTGTGGGATACCGCGACCGGTCGCCTGCGTCTGATGCTCCTCTCCTGGCCTACCGATAAGAGCGCAATGCCGGAGTGGGCGGCGATCACACCGGAAGGCTACTTCGACGCCTCGGCCGCCTGGGCAAAGATGTTCCATCCCTCCGCTGCGGAGAAGCCGCTTCCGCGCCTTGCGGACTTCGTCCAGACCTTGCGCAAGCCGGAGAACGTGCTGAAGTCTTGGCAGGACGCGCCCCTCGATCCCGCCAAAATGCCAACGCCGACAGCGCCTCCGACAACTACGCCCGTAAAGCCTCCGGTCACGCCGGCGACCAAGAGTCCCACGGCTGTGAAAGGCGTACCGAAATGAAATCTGCGGATGTAATACGAACAATTCAATACAGTGCGGGTATACGAATCCGTCTTGGGGTCGTCAAGGGGTTGTCACCCCTCGCTACGCGCCTTCGGCGGATCGTCCTCCGGACGAAATAACAGCAGGCTGCAACTCATACTGTTTCCTGCGCAAATCATCGCGAACAAGGCCACAGGAGAGTTCTATTTCATAAAATAGTACCTGTTTGAAAAACGACTAATGGTGGGCGCTTCTACTGCCATTCACCCTGTTGGACTGTCCAATGTTATGAACAGTCAATTCGTCCGGAGGACGATCGCCGAAGGCGCGTAGCGAGGGGTGCTAACCCCTTGATTCCACCATTACGATCCCGAAATATTCGTTCGGTACGATTCTGAAAATATGCATTAGCGAGCAGGATGATTGACCAATCAACGCAGTTTGTGGGAGAGCATTGGGGAGAACGATGAGAACTGAAACGTGCATACGGAACGCTGTACGGATCTGTCTGACTCTGCTGGCATGTGTCACAGGTTTTTCGGGCTTGCGACCTGCGATGGCGCAGACTTCGTTCCCGATGATCATCGCGACCTATCCGACCGGCGTCCAGCGTGGGAAGACAACGGATATTACGGTCACCGCTGGAACTGTGAATGGTGGAGGCGGGGCGAATATGTATGGCGCTTATAAGGCGCAGTTCGATGGGCCGGGGATCAAAGCGGAAGTCGTGCCGCCAGAGAAAGGCTGGCCCGCCCGCGACCCGAAGACGCCCTACACGATCCCCACAGTCGCATCGGTGACGCTGCGCGTGACCGTCGCCGCCGACGCTCCGCTCGGTGTCCATGAGTTTCGTGTCGCCACTGCACATAATGGTATCTCTACCATCGGCCTGCTGGTGATCGGAGACGAGCCGGAGGTGAACGAGGTCGAGCCGAACAACGATCCCGAACATGCGCAGTCCATCGCGATCCCCTCTGTCTTGAACGGACGTATCGGACAGGGAGAGGACATCGACTGTTATAAGTTCAAGGTCACGGCGGGCCAGGAGGTGACATTCGCGGTCCAGTGCGCGCGCCTGGAAGACAAGATCCACGACCTCTCTCCCCATGCCGATCCCATGCTGACCCTGCGCGATGGAACCGGGCACGAACTGGCGCGTAACGACGACTACTACCGCGCCGATCCTCTCTTGCACTATCACTTCGACAAAGCGGGTGAATATCAGGTTCAGTTGAGGGATGTCGGATACGCGGGACAGCAGGCGTGGGTCTATCGCCTCAGCATGACCAGTCGGCCTTATGTCACCTCGGTGGTTCCCTGCGCCGTCCGACCGGGACAGAGCAATGAACTGCACGTCTCTGGCTTCAACCTTGGCGGTGCAACGACGGTCAAACTCGATGTGCCTCCGGGAACACCCTCCGGAGAGTGGAGCGCCTCCCTCAAGATGCCAAACGGAACCACGAATGTGGTGGCGCTCACCGTGGTCGATGCCCCGCAAGCCGCCTTCGTGCCGGCCGCTGCCGTGACCTCGCCCGCCTCCAAAACGGTGACGGCAGCGCTCACCACTCCTGCCGCTGCTCCTGCCATCAAGGGCACACTGGCTCTGCCTGGCGGTGTGAACTCCTGGATCACCGAAGGACACATCGACCGGTACAGCATCCATGCTGATAAGGCAGGTGCCTGGTCGGTCGAGGTAACGGCCCGGCGTCTAGACTCCGAGATGGACTCCGAGATCAAGATCAAGGACGCAAAAGGCAACGTCATCGCCGAAAACGACGATGCGATCGGCAAGGATTCGCGTATCGAATGGAACGCCCCTGCCGCAGGCGACTACACGATCGAGGTTCGCGATCTGGCGGGCCACGGAGGCCCGACCTACTTTTATAACCTCTCCGCCCTCCCGATCCATCAGGACTTCCGCCTGAAATGCGATGTCGATCGCGCAATGATCGCACCGGGCAATCGCACCGCGTGGTTCATCATTGCCGAGCGCAAATACGGTGCGGCCTCGGAGATCAAGATCGACGTGAAGGGCCTGCCGCCCGGCGTCACCGCCTCCGCGCTCACGCTCCCGCCCAACATGACCCAGGGACCGATTATCCTCTCCGCTGCCCCGGATGCCAAGATCGACTTCTCCGATGTCGAGATCGTCGGCACGGCGGTGCTCACCGGCGCGGACGGCAAGCCCGTCACGGTCGCCCACACCGCGCACCCGGTCGCGGAGATCTACCTTCCCGGCGGCGGGCGTGGCCAGATGGAAGTGCAGACGCAGGGCGTCGCCGTCACAGAAGCCAACGACATCGAGGTCTCGGTCGGCAGCCCGCAGATCTCCATCGCGCCCGGCGGAACCGCCAAGATCGAGGTGACGATCAAACGTCGCCCGGACTACACCAAGGCGGTCACCCTCGACCTGCGCGTCAACCATCTCGGCGGCATCTTCACCAATCCCCTTCCGCCCGGTATCACTTGCGACGACGGTGTCACCATCGCCGAAGGACAGACCAAAGGCACGATCACGCTCAAAGCCGCGGCCGACGCGAAACCGATCGAGAACTACCCGCTCGCGGTCATGGCAAACGTCAGCGTCAACTTCGTCATGAAGGTCTGGTACGTCGCGCCTCCCGTCACCCTGACTGTCACTGCACCTGCGCCACCAGCCCCGGCCAAGAAGTAGACTTTCTGGATGGGATGGACGCAGATACGTCGCGGGGTGTCGCTGGAAACTCTTCATCTTCTCAACCCGTCTAATAGTTCAAAGACCGCCGAACGGCGGTCTTTGAAAGGAATAGAGAAGATGAAGAACTTAAATCGCATTGGAAAACCGGGTATGGGACTGTTGGCTGCGGCAGCAATCGTGACGCTCATCGGCACCCCCTACTTCGTCAGCGCACAGAAGGGCCGCCCCGTTCCCGGCCGCATACAGACCCTCACGCCTTACTTTCTACTTAAAGGCGAAGTAACGGCCGTCGATGGATCGCACGCCATCGTGAAGACCGCGGACTATGGACCGGGCCTCAGCAACGCGTCCACTGTCCATTCCCACGCGATTGTCAGCGGTAAGGCTTACCTCGTCGATCTTTCCAGGGCGCTGTTTCAAGCCACCGACGGAACCGGAGTCGCCAAACAAGCGCTTGTCGTCGGTGACAAGGTGGTCATGCTCGTCAACTCCACCCCCGGTCCGCAACAGCAAGTGGGGAACACGACCATGTTCCGATTCACCGTCAATGAAATCATCCGCAACGACCAGACGCCCTAAATTGCATCACACTTCTGTGTTCCAGTAAAAGAATGGAGAGCGTTGAAAGAGATGATGGAGAGGAAAACAAGACAGTATGCGCGCACGTTTGCTTGACGACAATGTCCTCCTGTATGCCACTCTCGACTACGAAACGGAACCGATTTTTCGGTTACCAAAAGGGATCGAACTGGAGATCACCCAAATTGTAGAAAAGGATAACGCATCCTGGTTTGCGGTCTGCCTTCCCGATCAACAGACCGGCTTCATCTCCTACAAGACAGAAATCTTCCAGATTCGGCAGTTAGTGTTGGTGAGCAAACAGGCTGCGGTCTATGCAGCCCCCGCATCCAACATCGTACGCTACACACTCCAGGCAGGGGCAGTCTTTACTTGCTTTGATGAGGTGTCTAATCAGGGAGATAAATGGCTCTATATTGTAGATCAAGCGGGATCCTGGGGATTCCTGTTAGCTACGACAAAAATGAAACGAGTCGATCCAATCCTCAAAGTAGCGCACGACGTGCCGCAGTCCACGGCTGTACGAAACATGGTATTGGGAGGGTTATGGGCCGTCGGCGGAACGATCGTAACTATCTGGAGTTTCATGCAGCCGGATCGAGACGGTAAATCTGTAATTGCATGGGGAGCCATTCTGTTTGGCATTGCCCAATTTGTGAATGGGATTAATCAATTCATGCATCGGGCTCACCAATCCGAATCGGCGTCTTGATGAAAAAAATCAGACCGCGCGCTTCCTGGGAAGGAAAACGCTCGGTCTGATTCGTTTTGCAGATTGTCGAGCGTTCAGACGGTGAGCAGGGAGCCGCGGGTCAGGGGGAGTTGAGACTCGCCCATGAGATAGCGATCGACGTTGCTGGCGGCTTCGCGGCCTTCCGCGATAGCCCAGACGATGAGCGACTGGCCACGGCGCATGTCGCCACAGGCGAAGACGCCGGGTTTGCTGCTGGCGTAGTGGCTGTCGGATTTGACGTTGCCGCGACCGTCCAGTTCTACACCGAGATCTGTCAGCAGGCCCTCTTGCTGGGGATGGAGAAAGCCGAGGGCCAGGAGAACGAGATCGCACTCGATCTCGAACTCGGAGCCGGGAACCTCTTCCATCTTGCGCCGCCCGCTCGCATCCGGAGCCGACCATTCGACTCGGACACCATGCAGCTTCTTCAGTTTACCGTCTTCACCGGAGAAGGATTTGGTGCTGATGCTCCAGTCGCGATTGCCGCCCTCTTCGTGAGCGGCGGAGGTGCGCAGGATCATCGGGTAGAAGGGCCAGGGCATCGTCGCATCGCGCTCGGTCGGAGGTTTGGGCATGATCTCGAACTGATAGACCTCGGTCGCTCCCTGCCGATGGACCGTGCCCAGACAGTCTGCCCCCGTGTCGCCGCCGCCCAGGATCACAACCTTCTTGCCTTCGGCAGTCAGTTGGAGCTGATCCTCCGCCCAGACGCCGGAGACCTTCTTGTTCTGCTGCGGCAGGAACTCCATGGCGAAGTAGACGCCTTCGAGTTCGCGGCCCGGCACAGGGATGTCACGCGGTTTGGTCGAGCCGCCCGCGAGAACGACCGCGTCGAACTGCGCCTGAAGATCCTCCGCACTGATATCGACGCCGACGTTCGTGCTGCACCGGAAAACGACGCCCTCTGCTTCCATCTGCCGAATACGGCGATCCAGCACCCACTTCTCCATCTTGAAGTCCGGTATACCGTAGCGGAGCAGTCCGCCCGGCCTGTCGGCGCGCTCGAAGACGGTCACCGTGTGTCCGGCGCGGTTCAACTGCTGTGCGGCGGCAAGCCCTGCGGGGCCTGAGCCGACGACGGCAACGGTCTTCCCCGTGCGCACTTCCGGCAGATCCGGCGCGATCCAGCCTTCACTCCAGCCGCGCATCGCCAGGCTCTCCTCGATCCGCCGAATCGCGACCGGGTCCTGATTGATGCCCAGCACGCAGGCGGCTTCGCACGGAGCAGGGCAGAGTTTGCCTGTGAACTCCGGGAAGTTGTTCGTGGCGTGCAGCTCGGCCAGCGCCTCTTTCCAACGTCCGCGATAGGTCAGGTCGTTCCAGTCGGGAATAATATTGCCGAGCGGGCAGCCGTTGTGGCAGAACGGGATCCCACAGTCCATGCAGCGGGAGGCCTGGCGTTTCAGTTTCTCATCCGGAAAATCCAGATAGACCTCGATCCAGTCGCCGCTGCGCTCTTCGACCGAGCGTCGTCCCGGCAGTTCCCGCCCATATTTCAAAAATCCCTTAGGATCAGCCATATCTTCTTCCTTCTGTCGATGGCGTCACGCCCACGTGTACTTACTTCGTTCGCTTTTTTGTCTTCTTACCGCTCTTGGTCGACTTGACGGAGTTGGAGGCAGCCCCACCCTTACGCGCCTTCAGCGCGCACTGGTAGTGCCGCAGGCGTCCGGCGAACCGGTCGAGCAGGGAGAGCGGCTTTTCGCACTCCAGGCAGAGGGCATGTGAGAGGCAGTACTCCCGGCGTTCCGCCTCGGCTTCTCGGGCGGCCTCCTCAGCCTGCACACGCTCCAGATAGGCCGCCAGCCATACCTCATACTCGGCAAAGCAGCCCGGATGCAGGTAGACGTATTGGTGGGTCATGCTGGTCTGCTCTTGCAACCCTGTCAGGGCAATTTCGTCCCAGGCGCAGTCCTGTGTGTTGAGCGTCTGTTTGCAGACAAAGCACTCTGTGCAGGCGGTACACGCCTCTCGCGCCTCCAGACCACGGCCGTCCTGATGAAACAGCGACAGATCCGAGAGTGCTGTGATATAGAGCCGCAATCCCCGTTCCGGCGCGGAGCGTGCAAATTCACGCTGCACCGGAACCGCACCGCATTTACACGCCTTATCCGCGATCTCCGCCCAGGGCAGCGTAGAGCCACAACTTTTACACACGAGTTGAGGCTCGCTCCGCCCCCCGGCTTCTGCGGCTTCCATCGTCTCCAAGAGCATTTCGGTCTGACAGTGCGGACACCTTCGATAACCGCGCTTGAACTGCTTCAACGTTCGTTCCGATCCGGGTATAGGTCACGCCGGGCTAAAGCCCTGCGCTAGAGGTTGCTTCGCAACCGAAGACCCGCTAAAGCGGGCACCCTGTTCGCTATAATATTTCGTAGCGAGGGGTGCCAACCCCTTGACAACCCCAATCCGTAGCGCGGCTTACCTGATCCGCATTGGTCTAGCCCGCTTTGGCTTCGGCCGCCCGCGCGGCCAGGAGCTGGCGATACTCCAGAGCGACGACCTTGACGAACTGCGGCAGGGTCTCCTCCCAACGCTGAAGAATCGTCGAGGCGCGATCGCTCAGTGTCAGGCGCTGATGGTTCTCGATCAATGCCTTCAGTGCCTCGATGTCTCCCGTCTCGGTCACCTTCTCCAGCAACACCAGTCCGTGGTTGTCGTTGAGGCGTCCGGGAAAGACACCTTCCGGATCCCAGACGTAGGCCACGCCGCCGCTCATACCTGCGGCGAAGTTGCGCCCGGTTTCGCCGAGCACCACCACGGTGCCGCCTGTCATATACTCGCAGCCATGATCGCCGGTGCCTTCCACGACCGCGTTCGCGCCGCTGTTACGCACGGCGAACCGTTCGCCGACAACACCGCGCAGATAGACCTCACCGCTGGTGGCCCCGTACATGATAGTGTTGCCGCCGATGATGTTCTCCGCGGGGTCGAACGGCGCTTCCTTGGGAGGATAGACGACGATCTTGCCACCGGAAAGCCCCTTACCGATGTAGTCGTTGGCGTCGCCTTCGAGCGTCAGCGTGACGCCGCGCATCAGGAACGCGCCGAACGACTGGCCGGCCGAGCCGGTGAAGTTTACCCGGATCGTGTCTTCCGGCAGACCTTCCGCGCCGAGTCTCTCCGCGATCTTACCGGAGAGCATCGTGCCGACGGTGCGGTTGCTGTTGTGGATCGGCATGTCGATCGAGACCGGCGTACCGTTCTCCAGAGCGGATACCGTCAGGTCGATCAGTTCCAGATCGAGAGATGTCTCCAGACCGTGCTCCTGCTTCTGCACGCAGCGCTGCGCCACGTCTGCAGGCACATCCTGCAGTGTCAGGAGCGGCGAGAGATCCAGACCGTCTGCCTTCCAGTGCGCGATGGCCGCCGAGGAGTCCAGGCGATCCATGCGCCCGATCATCTCATCTACCGTGCGGAAGCCGAGTTCCGCCATGATCTCGCGCACCTCTTCCGCGAGGAAGAAGAAGAACGCGACCACGTTCTCGGGCTGGCCTGCAAAGCGGGCGCGCAGAACCGGGTCCTGGGTGGCGATACCGACGGGACAGGTGTTCAGATGGCAGACGCGCATCATGATACAGCCCATCGCGACGAGAGGCGCGCTGGAAAAGCCGAACTCCTCGGCCCCCAGTAAGGCTGCAACCACCACATCACGGCCGGTCTTGAGTTGCCCATCCGTCTGCACGCGAATGCGTCCGCGCAGGTCGTTCTTCACCAGCACCTGTTGCGTCTCCGCCAGTCCCATCTCCCAGGGAATACCGGCGTGCTTGATCGAAGAGATCGGCGACGCGCCGGTGCCTCCATCGTACCCGCTGATCAGGACATGGTCGGCATGCGCTTTCGAGACGCCTGCCGCAACGGTTCCGACACCGACCTCAGAAACCAGTTTGACCGAGATTCGTGCTGCCGGGTTGACGTTCTTCAGGTCGAAGATCAACTGCGCCAGATCCTCGATCGAATAGATGTCGTGGTGGGGCGGCGGCGAGATCAGGGTGACACCGGGCGTCGAGTGGCGAATGCTGCCGATATACTGATCGACCTTATGGCCGGGCAGCTCTCCCCCTTCGCCGGGCTTGGCTCCCTGCGCCATCTTGATCTGAAGTTCGTCCGCGTTCGTCAGGTAGTGCGCGGTGACGCCGAAACGAGCCGAGGCGATCTGCTTGATCGCGCTGCGCCGGCGGTCGCCGTTCTCGTCCGGCACATACCGCACCGGGTCTTCCCCACCCTCACCAGTGTTGCTCTTGCCGCCCATGCGGTTCATGGCGATGGCGAGCGTCTCATGCGCCTCCCGGCTGATCGAGCCGAGCGACATGGCCCCGGTGACAAAGCGCTTGACGATCTCGCTCGCCGGTTCGACCTCGTCGAGCGAGACCGGCGTTCCCGGCACGAACTGCAGCAGGCTGCGCAGGGTCGAGAGGTTCTCGCTGGCGTCGTTGGCGGCGGCGCTGAAGGCCTTGAAGGTCTTGTAGTCGTTGGCGCGCACGGCGTGCTGGAGTTTGGCCACGGTGTCGGGATTGTAGTGATGGTGCTCTCCAAAGCGCCGCCACTGATACTGTCCGCCCGGCTCCAGGTCCAGGTTTTCGGCGATATGCATCGGCGGATAGGCGAACGCGTGACGCGATACCGCCTCCTTCTGGAGCACTTCCAACTTCACCCCACCGAGGCGCGAAGGCGTTCCGGTGAAGTAGCGGTCCACGAGTTCCTGGTCCAGACCGATGGCCTCGAAGATCTGCGCGCCTTTGTAGCTCTGCAGCGTCGAGATCCCCATCTTGGCGAAGGTCTTGATCATGCCCTTATCGACCGACTTGATGAAGTTATAGATCGCCTTCTCCACCGTCAGGTCAGCAGGCAGGATCCCCTGCGCCTTCATGTCAGCAAGGGTCTCGTAGGCGAGATACGGGTTGATCGCGCTCGCACCATAACCGACGAGCAGACAGAAGTGTTGAACTTCCCGCGCCTCGCCGGTCTCCACGATGATGCTGAACTGATAGCGCGTGCCCTGCCGTACGAGGTGGTGGTGCAGGGTGGAAGTCGCCAGCAGCGCCGGGATCGGCGCTCTGTCCGCACTGACGCCGCGGTCGGAGAGCACCAGAAAGGTAATGCCTTCCGCCTCGGCAAGGTCGGCCTCGGCACAGATCCGCGCCAGCGCCGTCTCCAGACCGTCGCTCTCCGCCACGTCGAACAGCGTCGAGATCGTGCGGGCGCGGAAGCTGCCGGTCTGAATGTGGCGGAGCTGCTCCAGTTCCGCATCCCTTAACAGCGGACGCTCCAGGCGGACCTGATGCGCGTGGCCGGCCTCTTCGGAGAGCAGGCTGCCCCCGCCCCCGATGTAGTCTACCAGCGACGTGACCAGCTCCTCCCGGATCGGGTCGATGGGCGGGTTGGTGACCTGCGCAAACAGCTGCTTGAAGTAGTTGTAGAGCAGATGCGGTCGGTTCGAGAGCACGGCGAGCGGGGTATCCGTGCCCATCGAGCCGAGCGGCTGTTCGCCGTTGGTCGCCATCGGATGCAGGATGATTCGGAGGTCTTCCAGCGTATAGCCGAACGCCTGCTGGCGCACCAGCAGCGATTCGGTGTCCCGATGCTCCGCCGCGATCTGTTCTGTGGTCGGCATATCGAGGTCGCGCAAGTTGATCAGGTTGGCCGCGAGCCACTCCCCGTACGGCTGTCTGCTGCACAGTTCGTGTTTGATCTCTTCATCGCTGACGATCCGTCCCTGCGCGGTATCGACCAGGAAGATCTTGCCGGGCTGCAGGCGGCCCTTCTGCTTGACCTTCGCCGGGTCGATCGGCAGGACGCCGGTCTCGGACGCCATGATGACTAGATCGTCGTCGGTCACGATGTAGCGCGCCGGGCGCAGACCGTTGCGGTCCAGGACCGCCCCGATCTGCACGCCGTCGGTAAACGGAACGGCAGCGGGTCCGTCCCAGGGTTCCATCAGGCAGGCATGGTACTCGTAGAACGCCTTCTTCTCCGGAGACATCAGCGAATCTTTGTCCCACGCTTCGGGGATCAGCATCATCATGGCATGCGGCAGGCTGCGCCCGGCAAGATAGAGCAGTTCGATGGCGTTGTCGAGGGTCGCGGAGTCGGAGCCGGACTTGTTCACCAGCGGGAAGAGCTTCGGCAGTTCCGCCCCGAAGACGTCGGACGTCATCTGCGCCTGTCGGGCCACCATCCAGTTCCGGTTCCCCCTCAGCGTGTTGATCTCGCCGTTGTGAGCGATATAGCGGAACGGATGCGCCAGGTCCCAGGTCGGGAAGGTGTTGGTGGAGAAGCGTTGATGCACCAGCGCCAGGGCGCTGACGACCGTCGGGTTCTGAAGATCGACAAAGTAGGTGGCGATGCGATCCGCCATCAGCAGGCCTTTATAGACGAGGGTGCGGCAGGAGAGGCTGTTGACGTAGAAGTAGCCCTCATGTTCGAGGTCGAGATCGGAGATTTTATTCTGGAGGCGGCGGCGCAGCAGATAGAGTTTGCGCTCGAACGCCATCTCGTCTTCGACATCGTCGGCGCGCTGAAAAAACGCCTGCCGAATCACGGGTTCGACGCTCTTCGCCAGCCAGCCGAGCTGCTCCCCATCGACGGGTACATCGCGCCATCCCAGAACCGGCTGCTGGACCTGTTGAGCGGTTCGCTCGATGATCCGCTCATAGAGGGCGCGCTCTTCCGCATCGGTGGGCAGGAAGAACATACCGACCCCGTAGTGTCCGGGGGCAGGCAGGGTGACGCCTTGAGTTGCAAGTTCGGAGGCAAAAAATTCGTGGGGAATCTGAATCAGGATACCGGCCCCGTCGCTCGTGAGCGGGTCACAGCCCGTGGCTCCGCGATGCGCGAGGTTTTTGAGAATGTCGAGTCCGTCCTCAATGATCTTATGCGATTTGTGGCCTTTTATGTGGGCAACGAAGCCGACGCCGCAGGCATCGTGTTCGAACTGCGGGTCGTAGAGCCCGTGCGCAGCAGGCAGTTGTCCGGGTTTGGATTTCACGGTAAGGCATCTCCCCAGGGCCGAAGCGCGACGAATGGTCTCGCGCGCGACGTGATAGTGCGGCTTTGCGCCGGGGAAACGGAATACGGCTCTCTTTGCTGACCAGGGCAAAAATGCGGACGGATCGGGAATCACGTTTCCACGGCTATCCCTCTACACGACTCTGTGAATCGGGCATACAGGGTAGCACATGCAGCAGACGCACGTCAAGTCATCCACGACAATTTTCGAGCATCCACCCCGAAATCCTGCAATCGAACAGAGATTTCCCTCATTACTGCCAATTCTAAGACAATTCTATGTTTCAGAGCCATTCCAACCTATCCCACGTTGTCCATTTTGCAATCCCGAGTGCAAGCGGTTCCTGCTCTTAGACAGCCCCACGGAACTGAGAGGAACTCCAGTATCCCTGGTCGAAATAGCTCCTATAATAATCTCTGAATGCATTTACAGATAGGAACCCTTTCGTAGTAGAACCCACTAAGGCCAGTATTGTCTATTCCTACTCACCGGCCAGAAGCGATTTGACAAACTCCAACCAGAGGAACCGAAAGCCAATGGGACAAACAAGCAGAATACGGACGGCATATCAGGTATTAGTGATACTGCTCGTTGGGGCGCTGACTCCTGGTAGAGGAATCGCCCAGCATGAGGAGAAGTTGCTGACAGCCGTGGCACGTCAGTCCGTCGTACAGATCTCGGCGCAGTTATACGTGAGCAAAGGCAATCAGGAGAGTTATCGACTCTCCATGAGTCAACTTTTGCTCATCACCACGGAGGAGAGCCCTACTGCGGGCTCCGACAATCCTCGGCCAGGCGAACCTGAGATCAAAAATTGGAAAGGTTCTGCCGACCTTTTCGATACCAGGACGGGCATAAAAACCCATCTTGCAGGGCTGACCCGTCTGCTCCATCGAACGACTGTGACGATGGGGCCAGGCGGCTTTGAAGCGTCTCCGGACGGCACCTGGCTCTACTGGGGCACTTCTACCAGTAGGTCTAGCGGCATTTGGCATGCGGCGCACTTGGACGGAACACACTATCGGAAATGGAATTACATCCCACAGGAAGACAGGTTCTTCTTGGATGACCGCCATCTGGTTCAGATATCATATGTCGACCCCGTCATGTTTGTCCGAGATCTGCAGAACCCTGAAAAGGATCGCAAATACAGGACTCCAGAGCAGGCAAGAGCCGTGCTGACGCGATTCGCATCTCAGCAACCTGTCTTTGTCGATGTGTACCCGCAGCAAATGGGAGTAGCCCCCGTTGACTACGCCAGAATAACGATTTATCGAAGCGAGGACCGTCTCCAATGGCTTTGCCATCAGTCGGACCCGACGCTGAAAGCTCCAGAGGCCGTGGAGACACGAAAGATCAAGATTCCGGAGGAAGCCACGCATAAAGATTCCGAGATCTGGTTTACGGGTTGCGAAGTCTCGCCGGACCAGAAATCTATCTTTTATGAAGTGATGTTTTCCAGAAACACTCCGCTCTCACGCCAGCCAATAAGTCAGGAACTGTGGGTCAGTAGAGCTGATGGACAGGGATTGCACAAAATCGGTTATATCCTGGCCGGGCCGGATAAACAAGACTCGTTTAATGATCTCCTTGTGGGATTCCAATGGCTGCCGAACAGCAAACAGATTAGTTTCTTCTTTCAGGGTGTTGATTATGTCGTAGACGCGAAAACGGAATAACCTTCGCTGGCTGCCGGATGGCACGCACATTAGTTTTGATTATCATGGACGCCTATGGTTGAGATGACAAGTTCTACAAAGCCGTGGAGGGCATGAATAGGTGGTCAACTTTTCAATCGCAGTACAGAACTATTCAGTATTGTGCTCAATCTCCTGGAGTGTTCTACGCAGGATAGGCAAAACCAGTTTGTCTTTCATACGACCTGTCTCTTGCTTTGTAAGGATAAGTGTGGCAAGATCCAGGATGCGGATCCAAGTCGTCTCGTCCAGAGCCAATTCAATCGTGTGAGGCAGCAACGCGATGTAGTCCCTCTGGCTAGCAATAGCGCCAAGTACATCCAGCGGTCCTGCGGAGGTCTGAAGCAGGTGATGGCCGACCGTCGTCATGCGTGCCGCTTCAGGGAGCAGCCTTTTAGGAAGATGTTCTCGATAGCAGGCGCTCAACTCGCGCAGTGCGCTTTCCAGGTGTTCGAGATTGGAGGCTTCATGCGATGGAACGATATCCAGATCGTATGTCTGGATCGGTGCTCCATGAAGAACAGCACATAAGCCGCCCACTACGATAAAATCGACTTTATACTTTGAAAGGACCTGGAGAATCGTCTCGAAGTCGAACTCTTCTGGGGGCATTTCTCAACCTTTGCGCTGAGTTGGCATACCGCTGGGCTGTCCGAAGACGTTCGAGGGGAGTCAGGGACAGCATCCAACGAATGAGGGTCACATCGACCTCATCGTCACCGTCAGTCGCTGGCAACGACGCAGTTGCGGTTTCTCCCTCCTTAGTGGGGTCTACCGCAACCGGCTCAGATGATGTCTGTTCTATCGTCATAGTTCCTTGTTTTCCCACCGGAAGTAGGCCGGCAGTCTAATGGAGGGAGAGGAGGTCGGGGCGTTCCTGGACTTTCAGGCGCAGTTCGCGGGGATGGGTTTCGTTGGCACGCAGGATCTTCAGAAACGCGGTATCCCCATTCTTATGCTCAGTGATCGCTTCGCGGACATCCCGCACATCCCCGATCGGCTTGCGATCCACTGAGAGCACGATGTCTCCTTCGAGCAGTCCGGCGACCGCGGCAGGAGTCTCGGGAATGATTCGGTTGACGATCGCGCCGGTATCTGGGGGCAGACCGAGTTCCTGAGCGCGCTCCAGGGGAACAGGCTCCAGGCCGACTCCGATCCAGGCCTGTCGCGGCGCGCGGAAGGTGGTCTTGCCGGTCGCGATCAGTTCGCGGGCGACACGCCGCACGGTGTTGGCGGGCAGCGCGAACCCGAGACCGATGCTGCCGCCATTGGGGCCGGAGCTGAGGATCGCGGTGTTGAGGCCGATCAATTGGCCGTTGATGTTGGCGAGAGCGCCGCCAGAGTTGCCGCGATTGATCGGGGCGTCGGTCTGGATCGCACCGTCCAGGTTGCGGCCTTCGTCGAGTTGGAGGTTGCTGCGGTTGAGGGCGCTGATCACGCCGACGGTCACGGTCGAGCCGAGGCCGAGCGGATTGCCGACCGCGATCGACCACTCCCCGACCTGCACATGGTCCGAATCGGCCATATGCGCGACCGGCAGATTGTGGGCGTCGATCTTGACGACCGCCAGATCGGTGCGAGAGTCGCGGCCGACCACATGGGCGTAGTACCAGGAGCCGTCGGGCAGCGTCACGCGGGTGCGGTTCGCGCCGTCGATGACATGGTTGTTGGTCACGATATATCCGTCGGGGGTCAGGATCACGCCGGAGCCTTTGCCGCGGACTTCCATGCCCGCCGCCAGCGGTCCGCCCGCGCCCTCTTCCGGGTGCACCTTCCCCACCGTGTCGATATTGACCACGGAGGGCGCAATGCGTTTGACCGCCTCGACGATCCGGTTATCCCCGATGTTCATCGCGATCGGAGCCTGGTCCAGCAGATGCAAGGCGCGACGCTGCGCTTCCGTGGGATTGTCCGCACGTGACGCGTAGAAGCGGATCAGAGTCGCCCCTGAGCCGATCCCCAGCATAAAGATCACCACGCCACCCAGAACAGCACGCCGCATCGTCATAGTCAGCACTCCTCCGGCTGCGCCCCACGTTAGCGGACGCAAGAAGTCCCCTTGCTCAGTGAAAATCAGGAAATCACGAACGGATCTGTCGCAGAACCTGAGCCATCTCGACCGCCACGAGGGCGGCCTCGGCGCCTTTGTTCCCGGCCTTGCTGCCGGCACGCTCGATCGCCTGCTCGATACTCTCCACAGTGATGACGCCAAAAGAGACAGGCACGCCTGTCTCCAGCGCGACACTGCTGATGCCGGAGGTCACCGCGGAGGCGATATGATCGTAATGGGAAGTCGCACCGCGAATCACAGCGCCGAGGGCGAGCAGACCGTCGAACTTGCCGGTCTTCGCCAGGGCCTGAATCGCGACCGGGATCTCAAAACTGCCTGGCACCCAGACCACGGTCACGGCCTCTTCCGAGCCGCCGTGTCGCCGCAGGGCATCCAGCGCCCCTTCGAGCAGCGCTTTGGTGATAAACTCATTCCATCGGCTGACCACAATCCCGAAGCGGAGTCCCTCCGCCGTGATGTGGCCCTCAATTGTTTGTTGCGCCATTCCTACTCCAGGGTTCAATTCGCCACCGATGCGTTCTAAATCTCTTGTTCGTGAAGCGGAGGCATATCTCCTTCTGCTTCCGGCAAATTGACATCGATTCGATGGCCCATTTTTTCTTGTTTGGTCTTGAGATACCGATAGTTATACGGATTGGGCGCGACGGGAATCGGCACCCATTCGACGATCTCCAAGCCATACCCATCCAGACCGGCGACCTTTTTGGGGTTGTTGGTCATAAACCGCACCTTCTTCAGGCCGATGTCCGCCATGATCTGCGCGCCGATGCCGTAGTCCCGCAGGTCCGATTTGAAGCCCAGCATCTCGTTGGCCTGCACGGTATCCGCGCCGTGATCCTGAAGAGAGTAGGCTTTCAGCTTGTTGATGAGGCCGATGCCGCGACCCTCCTGCTCCAGATAGATCAGCGCGCCTTTGCCCGCCTCGTCGATCTGCTGAAGCGCGTGGTGCAGTTGGCTGCCGCAGTCGCAGCGCAGGGAGTCGAGCAGGTCTCCGGTCACACAGGAGGAGTGGACACGCACGAGGGTCGGCTCTCCGTCCGCGACATCGCCCCGGACGAAGGCGACCGCCTGATAGGGCGCAACGCTGGCCTCGTAGGCGTGCACGGTAAACTCTCCGAAGTGGGCGGTCGGCAGGCGCGTGGTGGCGACACGCTCGATCAGGCGCTCCGTGCGGCGGCGATAGGCGATCAGGTCGGCGACCGTGATCAGTTTCAGATCGAACTTCTCCGCGATCTCTTCCAACTCCGCCATGCGCGCCATCGTGCCGTCATCCGAGATGATCTCGCAGAGCACACCGGCGGGCTGCATTCCTGCCAGACGCGCCAGATCGACCGCGGCCTCCGTGTGCCCGGCCCGCCGCAGCACCCCACCCTCGACCGCGCGCAGCGGGATCACGTGACCGGGCCGGGCCAGGTCGTCCGGTTTGGCGGCGGGATCGACAAAGACCTTGACAGTCAGCGCGCGGTCGTACGCGGAGATACCGGTGGTCGCGCCGTGCAGAGCATCGACCATCTCGCCCATGGCGGTGCCATGCCGCGCAGTGTTGTTCTTCACCATCATGGGGATCTGAAGCTCGTCCAGCCGCTCCGCCGTCGTCGGCACGCAGGGAATGCCGCGGCCGTACTTGATGATGAAGTTCATCGCCTCAGGCGTACACGCCTCCGCCGCCATGATGAAGTCGCCCTCATTCTCGCGGTCTTCGTCGTCCGCCACAATGATGATCTTGCCCTGTCTTATATCTTCGATCGCCGCTTCGATGCTGCTGAATCCCATTGCGTTCTCACCTTTTCCCACGGCCCTTCGTCCCAGAAGCGACCGACAATCATAACCGTTATTGTACCTTACGCACCGCAGACAAGAAGGAACTGCAACAACTTCTGCCGAAGATGTCGCCACAGGAATCCTGCAGCTACAGTTTCGAGCCGAGACCGCTCGGAGCAGCCTCCCTCGGCGCTGTCGATCTCTCTGGCAATGCACGGCGATAGGCAGCAGTTCCCTCGGGTTCCGAATCTCATCAGGAGGAAGCGTGTTTCTCTCGTTTACACCGGCAGGCGTCGAGTTCGCCTATCGGCGGGGCATCTTTCCGATGTACAGTCAGTGGACCGAAGAGATCGAATGGTATCGCCCCGACCCACGCACGATCATTCCTCTAGAGGCGTTTCATATCTCACGCTCCCTGGAGAAAACCCTGCGCCAGGGTATTTTCGAGGTGCGCTTCAATACCGACTTCGTCGGGGTGATGCGTGGATGCGCGGACCGGGAGGAGGGTACCTGGATCTCGGAAGAGTTCATCGAGGTCTATGGTGAGCTTCATCGCCTGGGCAAAGCGCATAGCGTCGAGGTACTTTTGAACGAACGGCTGGTCGGAGGAACCTACGGGATCGCGCTCGGCAGCGCCTTTATGGCGGAGAGTATGTTTCACTACGAAACAGATGCATCGAAGGTCGCGCTGGCCTCCCTGGTCGGACGTCTGAACGAGCGAGGCTTCACGCTGCTTGATGTCCAGTACCTGACGCCCCATCTCGCCCGGTTCGGCGCGACCGAGATCCCCTTCCGCGACTACTACGATCGCCTGCGCCGCGCCCTACGCCGTGACGCGCGCTTCGCGTGAGGGTTGGACTGTAAACTTTCAGCGGAACCCATTGCAATTCCGGCGTGTCTTCCTTTCAGGAGTGTCGCCACGGCAGGATGCAGAGCATTACAATAGGCAGGAGAAACAGATCATGACAGAAGAGAAAACACGTCCGCACGTAAATGCCGAACTGGAGGCCCACGATCCCAGCCTGGATCACGATGACCACGACGATGCCAACAAGGGCGCGACGATCGGCGGTATCGGCGGCGCGGTGACCGGAGCGGTGGTTGGATCCATGGCCGGACCGATCGGCACCATAGCCGGTGCAGTCATCGGTGGAATTGTCTGTGCCGCTACAAGCAGAGCCGCTGTCGGCGCCATCGACCGGATCGAACACGATCACGCGGCGCACGCACATCCCCCGATCGACGCCGCTCCTGTGACCGAGTCTGCGGCGCCTCCGCCCCCGCCTCGGGAAGTCCCGGTCGATCCGGACGTTCAGCCCGTTCCGTCCGCCAGGGACGAGGCCCCTACCGGCACGGCAACTGCGTACACGCCGGATTCCATCTTGCCCTCGGATAACACGCACTGAATCACCGGTCCAGGCAGAGTACACCGACAGTGCCCTCCATAGGTCAGGCTGCACGTGAACGCAGGACCAATACAGATCAGGAAGGCCGGGAACGATTCCGGTCAGGGTTGTGCGATGCGGGTCTATCGAATTGAAGACGGGATATGGCAGATTTCGCTGGCCTGGAGCAATGTCTGGGTCTTGTGGGAGGGTGGAGACGGGGCGGCGATGCTGATCGATACCGGCCTCCGGAAGGACCGGGACGGACTCAAATCGGGTTTACAAGAGATCGGCATCGACGAGTCGCAGGTCCGTACGGTGCTGCTCACCCATGCGCACTGCGACCACGGCGGGAACGCCGCGCATTTCGCCCGACAGGGTGCGGCCGTAAAGCTTCACGAGGACGAAACCCCGTTTCTCAGAAGCCCGCGTCGGACGTATATTCCTGCCGGTCTTGCGTTGGTGGTCCGGCCGCATACCGGCCTGGCGTTTGCCATCGGGGAAGCATGTTATCCGGTCGAGCGGATCGCGGAGGGTCTTGTTCCATTGAACACCGACCAGACGATTGATGCTCCCGGCGGCCCTCTGCGTGTGGTGCCCTGTCCGGGTCATACCGAGGGGCACGCCGCCTTCTTCCGGGAGAGAGACGGCGTGCTCTTCAGTGGAGACGCCGTGATGAATATCATCCCGATTCGGCGCGAGATCGGCCTGAGTCTGCCGATTCGGTTCCTCTCCTCAAATTGGGAACAGGGCAAAGCCAGCGCCCGCCGTCTTGCCGATCTCGCGCCGCGCCTCCTGCTGTCCGGACATGGCCCCCCGCTTCGCGAGGAGACCGCGGATCGACTGCAAGCCTGGGCGCAAACGCTCTGAACTACTCGGGCGGCAGCGTGCGAAGCAACAGCACATGCCGTTCTTCCAGCTCCTTCACCAGTCGTTTGATCCTTGTCAGGGTGGCACGATCGAGGTGCACGTACATGGGGCGGCAGATATAGGCCGTGCAGCCGAAGGGACGCAGATCCGTGGGAAAAGTACATCCCTTTTCCGCGAGAAACTGGCACGGTGGAGCGAGCGGTTTGTCGTCTTCATCGTCCCCGCGTCTTCGCCGCGCTCGACGTGTTTCTTCTACGGGCGCATCCTCCTCGGCGTCTGCCTCGACAGCAGCAAGCGGTATCTGCGTCCGCCATCCGGTTCGCTCCGCCAATCGGATATCTGTCGCCGCGATCCGCGCAGGCTGGCGACAGCACGGCGTTGCGCAGGTCGGACAGTGCTTCTTCGTGAACGTCTCGAACTGTTCCCGCAACTCGCGCTGCGTCCGTCGATAGGCTTCCAACGGATTATGGATCGTACCACGCGCCATCACTTTCACTTTCTTGCTCCTCTCCCTTACAGGATGTGAAGAGCAGAGGGATCTGTCAGTATCGTAATACTGTCGTGTCTACAAGGATCCGCCTATCATGCCCAGACGCTTCTGGATCGTCCTTCTTCTCATTTACGCTCTGCTTGCGCCGAAAGACGCCGTCAACGCAGATGGAAAGAGTATAAATACCTCAGAGCCTGCACTGATACCCTGGCCAAAGTCGCTCCATGTTGGTAAGGGCGCTCTCACGCTTCGCCCCGGCCGTCGAGTCGTTGCCGCCGTCCCGAGCCTTCTTCCGCTGGCCCACATTCTCTCCGATGAGATCTTTATGGCGACTGGACTGCGTCTGTCGATGATCGAAGGCGCTCCTGCACCGGGCGATATCGGATTGGCGTTCGACAAAGCGCTGACCGGGGAAGCGTATACGCTTACAATCGACCGAAATGCCCGAGTGCGAGGCGCAGACTACAACGCTGTCGCGATGGGAACCGTCACGCTTCTTCAGGCGATCGTCACACACGATAGGGTCGTCACTCTCCCCGCGCTCAGCGTTGCGGATCGTCCCGGTTCCGTCTATTGTGGCGCGATGCTCGATGTTGCGCGGCAGGGACACCCGATTGCCGCGCTTCGGCCCGTCGTCGAGATGTGCCGTCTCTACAAAATCCGCTATCTTCATCTACATCTGACCGACGATCAGCTCTTTATGTTTCCCTCGACCGCCTACCCGAAAATTGGAGCGCAGGGGTATACGCGCGACGAGTTGACGGCACTGGTCGCCTATGCCGATGCGCGCGGGGTGACGCTGGTGCCGGAGATCGAGATGCCCGGCCATAGCAGCGTCCTGGTATCTCAGATGCCTGAGATCTTCGGGGTGCGAGACTCCGCCACCGGCAAGGTGCACGGCCTGGGCGTCCTCAATATCACCAACGAGGCGATCTATCCTGTTCTGGAGACTCTGATCGGCGAGGTCTGCGACGTCTTTCACTCCAGCCCCTATCTCCACATCGGCGGCGATGAGACCGACTGGAGCCGGTTCGACGCCGATCCCACGGTACGGGCTTACAAACAGCAGACGCATCTGAACACCGACCAGCTCTTTGCGCGCTTCCTCAACCGTATCCACGCAATCGTCAAGAGGCACGGCAAACAGACGATCGTCTGGGAGGGATTCGGGCAGGGACTCGACGTGGACCGCGACATTATCGTGATGGCCTGGCACGGCTCGTCCCATCCCACAAAGGCGCTTCTCGCGGCGGGCTACCGGGTCATCAACGTGCCCTGGACGCCCGGCATCTACCACACGGTCAAAGAGGTCTACGACTGGAACCTCTACCACTTCAATTTGAATGAGAACGACCAGTCCGTGCAACTGCCGCCAACCCCCAAAGTGCTCGGCGCACAGATGGTGCTCTGGGAGCGCGCCCCTCAAGAGGCGCTCCCGATGCTGCGCACCAAGGCGCCTGCCCGCAATGAGCGTGTCTACAGCCCGGACATCGTCCGCTCGGCTGCCGACTTCGAAGCCCGCCTCGCCGTCACGGACCGCCTTCTCCAGCGCCTGCTCTATCCCGTCGCGATCGAGATCACCGGACTTCTGACCCCGGACGAACACAACTTCGCCGCCCCCATCACCCTGCACATGTCCGCTCCCGTCGCCGGGACTCAGATTCGCTACACGCTGGACGGCACCGAACCCACCCTCTCCTCACCTCGCTACGAAGGGCCGGTCACCGTCACCGCAGCCCAGGCGCAGCAGGTCTACCTGCCCGCCTACTACGGGCGACAGATCGAGATGCGCGCGCGCTGCTTCCGGCCCGACGGCGCTCCGCTCGGTGAGACCACCTCCACCACCCTACGTAACGACGCCCCTCGCCTCACCTACGCGCTCTATCGCCCATCGCCCGGACAGACTCTTTCGGCCCTTCCCGATTTTTCTGCCCTGACTCCCTTCGAGAAAGGCGTGCTTGGCCGTATCGGCTCCGCCTCCAACTTCCAACGCGGCAAGGGCCAACTGGCGCTCGTCGCGGAGGCGCAGTTCGAAGCGGAAGGCGACGGTGACTACACCTTCACCCTCGCCGCCTCCCCCATCAGCCGACTGCTCTTCGACGGCAAAGCCATTTGCGCCGTGACCGCTGCCTCCAAAAGCCGCAGCGCAGAAGGCACGGTTCACCTGACCAAAGGCCGCCACCAGATCCGTATCGAGTACGCCACGAACGACGGCACAATCCATCTCGACATCTCCATCGAAAAATTCCCCATACGTACCAAGCACCACTGGGAAGATCGTGGACTCTACGAATGGCTGGTTCCTCTGGACATGTCCCACGTCCCTCCCTCCACCACGACCCCTTGCCATTAGCCGTTACGTAGTCATTAAATCCCCAATTCTCCATGCTGCGTTGCTGCCGTAGTCCGGGGCTATTGACTCCTTCGCGACAAAAGAGTATTATTAGTATCTCATAATAACAAACTGTCGCAATGTTCAATAGAAACGGAAAGGTCAACGACAACTATGAAAACCGCTCGACTGGGATATTCCCCAATCAGCCGACGCCAATGCATTCCGATAACCCTGGCAGTCATCGGAACGCTCTCTGCAGCTCTGTTCGGTGCACGCGCCGACGTTGCATCTGCTCCCACACTCCTCGTCCTGAATAAATCGGATAACACGCTCGCCATCATCGATGCCACGACATTGAAAGTGCTCGGGCATGTAGGCACCGGAGTCGGCCCGCACGAAGTGACCGCCTCTGCGGACGGCAAGACCGCATATGTTGCCAACTACGGGGACCGAGAGACCGTAGGGCATACGCTTTCGATCATCGACCTGACGACACGCAAAGAGACGCGCCTGGAGTTGGGCGATCTGAAACGCCCGCACGGTATTGCCGAGAAGAACGGCTATATCTACTTCACCTCCGAGGTCAAAAAGTGCGTGGCGCGGTACAACCCTCAGCTGGGGAAGGTCGATTGGACGGCGCAGACGGATCAGAACACCACCCACATGTTGGTTCCCTCCCCGGATGGTAAGCGTCTCTACACCGCCAATATACTCTCCGATACCATCAGCATCCTCGATATTGCCACCGGCAAGGCAACCCATGTGAACGTGGGTTCGAAACCGGAAGGTCTGGACATCTCGCCCGATGGCAAAGAGTTATGGGTGGGCCACGATGGGGACGGCGGGGTTTCAGTGATCGATACGGAGGCAGGGAAGGTCACGCAAACCCTCGCGGTATCCAAGGTACCCATCCGCATCAAGTTCACCCCGGACGGACAGCGGGTGCTGATCTCCGATCCCGAGCGAGGCGAACTCTATATCTATGGGGCCAAAACACGCAAAGAGATCCAGCGCATTCCGGTCGGAATGGCCGCCGTCGGGATCGCGATTAGTACAGACGGCCGACGGGCCTTTGTCGCTTCCATGGCCGAGAACAAGGTTTCCGTCATCGATCTGACCAGCCTGAAAATCACGGATCGCATCGAACCCGGTGGAATGCCCGATGGCCTCGCCTGGGTGGAGCCGCGCGCGAACAACGAGAGGAAAAACAATCCATGAAATCTACGCTCTATTCGGCGTGTTGTCTCTTACTGACGCTTACACTGCTGCCCATGCTGCCAACGCGTGTGTCTGCGGACGCCGTGGACGACTATCTCCATACAGAGATGACGCGCCAGCATATCCCCGGCCTGGTGTTGGGAGTGATCCGCGACGGTAAACTGATCCGAAAGCAGGCTTACGGCATGGCCGACCTCGAACTCAATCTCAAGACCGAGCCGGACATGCTCTTCGAGATCGGTTCCGCCTCGAAATCGTTGACGTCGATGACGGTGATGATGCTGGTCGAAGAGGGCAAAGTCGGCCTGGAAGACCCCATCGGTAAGCACCTGCCCGACACTCCTGCGGTTTGGAAGAACATTACCGTTCGACAGCTCCTCAACCACACCTCCGGACTGCCTGAATACGCGACTATTCCGGAGTTCACGATCACGGAGGAGATCGAGGGCAAGAAGATGTTGGACGCGCTGGGTAAAATGCCGATGGATTTCGCCCCTGGCTCCGCCTTCAGCTATACCAATACGGGCTTCTTCCTGCTCGGCCTGCTGATCGAGAAGGAGACGGGGAAGTCTTATGAGGATGTCATCAAAGAGCGCATCCTGACGCCGTTGGGAATGACGCATACGGTCTCGTGCGATCCCTACGCCCTCACTCCGGGCCGCGCGTCCCGCTATATGATGCTGGGACCCCGCCTTGTCAACAGTCCCTCCACCAAGCCCACCGCCGCCTTCTCAGCGGGCCTGTGGCTCTCGAATGTCGAGGACATGGCGAAGTGGGATGCGGCGCTGCGCGAACATAAGTTCCTGAAACCGGCGAGCTATGAGGCGATGTGGACCGCACTGCGACTGCCGAGCGGCGGCAGGCGTCCCTATGGCTTGGGCTGGTTCGTCGGCAGTATGAACGGACATCGCGTGATCTGGCATCCCGGCAACTCCGGGGGCTACAGCGCGACCCTGACCCGCTTTCCCGATGACAACCTGAGCGTGATCGTGCTGGTGAACCTCTACCCGGTGAATGCCGACGGACTGGCGCGTGGGGTGGCGCAGCGCTATGTTCCTGCGCTCAAAGCGGCGGTACTCCCCGAGCAGACCGACCCGGATCCGGAGCGTGGGAAACGCCTGCACGCCGCTCTCGATAAGCTGGTGGAAGGCGATCTCTCCCCCAAGGTCTTCGCACCCGAGATGATCGGCCCTCTCTCCACCCCGCGCGGCAAGATGCAGCGAGAGGGGCTGACGGCGCTGAAGAACATCACGCATTTCCGCTATGTTGGCATCGAGCAGACACCCAACGTGACCTACACCCTATATCGCGCCGTCACGCCCGAGCGCACCTTCACCGTTCGTTTCGCCCTGCTCCCGGACGGCAAAATCTCCGACATCCTTCCCCTGATGGACCCACTTCCCGCAGCCCAAGCAAAGCCAACCACGCCCAAAGGAGAACAGAAGCCATGAAACCTACCTGATGATTTTGAGTGGAACCAGTAACTTGACCAGGATCGGCAGACTCTGTATAATGATGGCAACATAGTGCCCCGTTCAGACCTGAGGTGCGTCCATGAGCCTGACTATCGACCTGACCCCAAACGAAGAAGCGCAACTTTCTGAAGCTGCAAAACACGTTGGCCTTGCTCCGGCAGAATTGGCGAAGAAGCTGCTTCAAGAGCATCTGCCTGGCATTACCACGAACGAGATTGACGATCTTGATGCAAAACTTCACGCGTGGCAGCAACAGGACGGCACGCAGCTAATGCCCGACGTTCCGACACAGCTTCTCTTTGCACAGTGGGCAGCAGAAGATGCGCAGATGACGGATGCAGAACGACAAGCAGAAGACCATCTGTGGGAAGACCTTGAGAAGGGCCTCGCTGAGAACAGCCACGTTTTACAGTTGAGGCGCCTGGGCTGATGGTCATCATCCTGGACACTTTCCCTGCCAGTAGCGTTTCCAAGCGACCTGGGAACTCACAACCCACAGTCTCCGACAACTGCCATCAATGGATCAACGATTGTGAGGCGGCTGGACACCGGGTACTGGTTCCAGCCATCTCCTACTATGAAGTGCTCCGCGAACTGGAACAGCGCGAGGCGACGAGCCAGATAGCCCGCTTAAAAGCCTTCTGTTTGCAACCACAACGCTTCCTCCCACTCACTACTGACCACCTCACGACAGCGGCACGCCTCTGGGGCCAAATCCGAAGATCAGGATTGCCAACTGCCGATCCACAGGCCCTGGACGGTGACGTGATCCTCGCAGCACAAGCCCTGAGTCTGGGAATTACTGCACCAGCCCTCATTGTAGCCACGACGAACCCTGCACACATCGCCCGATATGTTCCGGCAGATTTATGGACAAACATTCAGCCCTGAACCTCGGATGCCAATCCATGAATTGGTCATTCAGCCACGTAACCCGCCTAACGGTCTTTAAAGATCAAACCTGTAACGCAAATACGATTTTAGGATGCGGTGTAGATCGCTCAGACATCATGAGGAGAGTTTATGGCCGGAACGGGTCAGCCCCTTACCCATTTTATCAATGCGCTTGACTTGGAAGTCGCTGCCATTCGCAAGAAGGGAGGGGCAAGCCGTATCGACGTACGTGGCGGCGAGCGTTTGGGGACAGCGGAGAGGCAGACCATCTATAGATTTCCCGTCGCTGAAGACACTCGATTTCGTGATGATGCACCCATTCAAATCATCGTGAGCGGTAAAGAGGTGAATGGAACAGTTGTCTCCCTCCGTGAAGGTATACTCCTCATCGGACTCGACGAAGACCTGGGTACTACTATTCCATTCGCCGTAATTGTAACCGATGAATCGTTTCTAATTGAGCGCCTCCGAGTGCGCTTGGAGGAAGTTCGAACTGGAATTGCGCCTTTTAATCATGCTTCAGCCGCGCGGGTTATCGGAGAACAGACCATCGACAGCCGTGAGGGAGCGGCAGATTCGATGGTATTCTTAGGCGGAGGGAAGCTAAATAGGGAGCAACAAGATGGTGTTAACCGAGCCTTCGGCAGCAACACGACCTTTGTCTGGGGGCCACCCGGCACGGGCAAAACTACGGTGCTCGCCCGTATTGTAGAGGCCTTCTACCGTGCCGGTAAATCAGTGTTGTTAGTATCGAACACAAACGTTGCAGTAGACACCGCGCTTGAAAAAGTTGCGGAACGTCTACAAACCGACAGTGGTTTTCAGTCCGGTACAGTCATTCGTTTTGGCCCAGTGGTCAAACCGGAACTAAACGAGAATTATGGTGATCGAGTGGTCTTAGACGCAATCGTTGCTCGTCTAGCGCAAGATCTTGAACAAGAACGTTTTGACCTTGCCACACAACAAGAACATCTGGAAGCTGCAGCGCGACCGATCCGGATAGCCCTTGAAGAAATTGAACAAGCGGAAGACTTGCGCGTACAAACCGGTCATGCAAAGGCTTCACTTGCATCAGCGCGTCGGGAACACAATGATTTAGGCCGCCAGATGGAAGCCGAAGGGTCCAGAATTGAGCATTTGCATGCTGAATTGAGCCGAGCAAACACTATGGGATCTATCCGACGCTTCTTTGCACGTTTAGATCCAGGCCGATTACAAGAAGAACTAAGAACCGCACAGGTGAAACGAAAGGCTTTAGAGCATGCCCTGGCTGCAACGGTAAATAGTATCGCTGTACAACAGAGCACCATGGAGGCATCACAACGAAAATTAGAGGACCAGGAGGCCCGAGTCGCACACTATCCCGGTCTGGTAGATTGCCGAGCAAAACTAAAAGACCTCGCCGACAGAATCGCGACGATCTGTCGTCGGTTGGAGGCCATACAACAACAACTTCAACTGCTCCGTGAGAATGTCATCAAGCAGTGTCGGGTCATGGCAACCACTGTCTATAGAACCTACCTAAAGGGACAGATCGCCCGGCAATTCGATGTCGTTGTCGTAGATGAGGCGTCCATGCTTATGTTGCCGATGACTTTCTATGCAGCAGGACTTGCGCAAGAATCTGTTGTTATCGCCGGCGATTTTCGACAACTACCGCCTATTGTCACGAGCGACGAGCCTCTGACAAAAGAGTGGCTCGCAAAGGATGCCTTTGAACAAGCCGGCATACCTTCAGCCGTAAAGAGAGGCGCGAAGGTACCCCATCTCGTGGCACTACGCACTCAATACCGCATGCATGAAGACATCTGTACAGTTGTGAACACACTCGCCTATCAAGACCATCCGTTACAGACTCATATAAGCGTCAAAAAACGACAGGGACGCGATTTCCCGTTCGGCAGAAGTCCGTTACACTATGTTGATACTACAGAACTGCACCCATGGTCCGCACTCCGAATTGGAACTCATTCACGTTACAATCTCATGCACGCTGTTCTGGTTCGGAATATCGCGGTACGCTTGCATGCGCAAGGCTATATTAGCGGTGCGCATCACCCAGGAGATGCCCTAGGGGTTGTTGCACCCTATGCTGCTCAAACGCGACTGCTCCAAGCTTTACTACAAGACAAACTTGGTCCGGAGGGATTGAAATTTGCGGCTACGGTTCACAGCTTTCAAGGAAATGAGAAAGACGCGATGCTGGTGGACCTGACCGACTCCCCTGGAACTATACTCGGACAGTTCATGAAAGCAAAAGAGCGTGAGGATACAGGAGCTCGCCTTCTTAACGTCGCCATAAGCCGCGCACGCGAGCATGTCGTTCTAATGGCCAATTTTGAATACCTGACATCAAAATCTCCCCCTTCAGGGATAACGCCACTGTTGCTTCAGCATTTTCGAACGCATGGAGAACAACTAAATGCGGAGGAACTATTAGCGCTCGGCGACGAAACATGGCTAGATACCCTTGGCCCGAAAACTATAGGTCAACTTGATTTTACGGACGGTGCCACAGGAGTATTTACGGAGGGCACATTCTATCCGGCATTTATTCAAGATCTGACAGCAGTGAAGGACTCATTGGTCGTTTTCTCGCCATTCCTGACCCAAAGTGGATGCAGTCGATGGATCGAATACTTTCGTGCGGCAATTGCGCGTGGTGCTGCTGTTCGGGTGGTTTCCCGTCCACCTGGAGACCAAGGAGAGATCTTGGATGAAGGAGCGACCGATGTTATCGCAGCATTGCGAAAATTGGGCGTTTCAGTCGATCTTCACGCCCGAATGCACCAAAAGATTGCTATGATAGACGGGAAGGTCTTGTGGCATGGATCCTTGAATATTTTGTCTCATCGAGACACCAGTGAAAGCATGCTCCGAATTCCAGGTAGCGCTGCATGTGAACAAGTGGTTCGATTAGTTTCAACTCCACTTGGAAACAAAGATCCGAGTGTCAAGTGGGGAGGAACAGAAAACCCGATTTGCCCGATATGTGGGGGTACAACGATCTGGAAGGATGGACGCTTTGGTATCTATTTCGAGTGCGAAGTGGCATGTGGAGGCAGTTTAAACGCGCGCGATGCACGTCGTAATTCACCAATACAGCGTGGTAAAAGCGCAAGCACTCGTATTGGTCAACCCTGCCTATTGCGCGATTGTACCGGGATAATGAAAGCGCGAACAGGGCGACGCGGCCCGTTCCTGGGATGCTCTAACTATCCCAGGTGCCCACACACAGAAAATTATTGAGCGATTGGCGATTATTTCGCCGACAACTATGCCGAGTACCTTTCGCTTATGGTTTCCAGCGGTAGAGGATGACTTTGGCGTCGAGGTCTTCTTCGGCGAAGATGAGATATTCGCCGTTGGCGCGCTTGAAGGCGCGGACGGCGTAGGGGAAGTCGAGCCAGCCGCTGTTGGAGCCGACGGTGGCATCGGGTTGGAGTTTGCCGACGGGTGCGCCGGTCCTGGCGTTGTAGACGTAGATGGCGCAGGGTTCGCGGCCTTCGCCTGCGAACAGATAGTCTCCGGCGACAGCGAAGGATTTGATGAACTTCTTGGCGTCCTTTAAGCCGTCGTAGGGCAGAACGACGCGGGCCGCTGGGGTGCGATTGCCCTGCTTCCAGTTCTCGAAGCGGACGATCTCGGTTCCGACGATCCCCCACTCTCCGCCGGTATGAGGATGGTCGGTGGTGTAGCCGGACAGAAACAGGGTATCGGTCTCCGGCACATACTCGGCACGGCATAGTTCGGTAAAGAGGGACGGAGTCGGGACCGTCTCCATGGCGGCGTAGGTGTAGATCGGGTTGCCGAATTTGTCTAATCCCTGCACGGTGAACTTACGGATGCCGTCGTGTTCGGTAGCCTGCCAGACGCTGCCCTGGCTGTCCACGCACCATCCCCAGAGGCCGGGCGCGTTGGTCGGTTTGCTGTCGTATTCGTCGGGATCGAGAACGCCATCGCCGTTCTTGTCCCGCCAGATCCATTCGCCGGTTGCGGGCTGGGTGAGTGGCCAGGGTTGTTTCGAGACGGCCGGATCGGGTTTAGCGTGCTGTTTGGCGAAGTAGCCGGACGGGATGGCGCACTCCCCATCGCTGTCGGTTTTGAAGCGGTAGAGGCGCAGGCCGCCGGAGTACATATCGGTGACAAAGAGAAACGGTTTGCCCTGGATACGCCGGAAGAAGACGCCGCAGTCGCCGGAGCGCAGACGCGGATCGTCCGGATAGCGGAAGCGATTGGCCGTGTAGCCCCGGTAGGTCGCCTCGTGACCGCCCGATTTGCTGAAATCCAGCACGAAGTGCTTGTCTTTCGTGTAGACATGGACGCCGTCGCTTGCCGGATCGACATCGGCGGTGTCGATGAAGGAGAGACCCTCTAGCCTCCAGAGACGCCGGATGTCCTCGTCGTAGCTCTCCAGAACGGTCCCGCCCCCGGCGACGGAGCCTCGGGAGCAGACATAGAGATTGCCCGTGCCATCGACCCCGACGCCGACGGGATCGTTGAAACGCAACGCTCCATCCCGCCCGATCTCGCCGCCCCTTCCGGCGAAGATGCCGCCGCGTACGCCGATCGTTTTGCTCTGGACCGGCGGGACGTTATGCGTATCGTAGACGAGAATCTGCTGCCCTACCCCTCGATCGGTCACGTAGAGATGACCGGTACCATCCAGACAGATCCCTCCTGGCGTGACCTCCTTCTCCAGCACGACCCCGTCCGGCATGGAGAGGCCGTTGGCATTGAGGTGCAGGATACGAGCGGTCGCTTCCCCCACACCGGCCGACTGCGCTACCCAGAGTTCGCCTTTGCTGTTGACCGCGAGTGCACCGGGCCGGGCGACGCGCCAGGAGTGCAGAAGGGTCATCTTCTCGGTATCGTAGACCTTGATCTGCCCATTGGAAGGATCGCTGACAAAGAGATGGTTCTGCGTATCCGCCGCCAAACCGGTGATCTCGGCGTTCGTGCCCTCTGCAACGTCGTTGATCGGCAGGAAGACGCCGCGCAGGGTGTCTCCGTCTCCGCCCTTGCCGCCCTCGAAGGGAGCCGCAGAGCCATCCCGGCGGCGACGGGAGATCCCGTACCAGACCCGGCCTTTTGCGGGCCAGGTATCCGCGCCTTTCAGTCCGCCGCCTTCGTTCCCGACCGTCTGCGCGAAGAAGAGGTAGTCTTTGCTCGCCGTAACCGCATTGCCGCCGTTGTAGCCCCAGCCGTGCGTATGTCCCGCGCTGCCGAGGACATCGCCATCCCGATAGATGCCGATCTCTGAGCCGTCTTCATCCCAACCGGTCGCGGTATAGCAGGTGCCATCGGTCGTCACAACCATGGCCCGAACGTCCAACTGCACATGCTTGCGATTGCGCAGACCTGCGGTTTTGGTGCCCCCAAACGAGTTCCCGATCCACGTCGTCGTGTAGTGCAGCAGCGGCACGTCGGTAGCCGTCGGAGTCTGCGCCGTAGCGACACCGGCAAACATGGCGGTCAGCAGACAGAACAGCACCGACGGTTGGGTCAATCTTACCATCTAAATCGATCTCCTAAAATTCCTAGGGCCATCTCCTACGATTCCTCGGGGTTCTCCAGGTTCAGGCGGCGCAGTTTGGGCGCGAGCGCCGCCGTAGTCGCCACGACGAGGAGCGTGACGATACCGCCCACCCAGACCGAACGCACCGTGCCGAGGATACTGGCGGCGATGCCGCTTTCGAACGCGCCGATCTCGTTGGAAGCGCCGATAAAGATCCAGTTGACGGCGGCGATTCGACCGCGCATACTCTCTGGAGAGAGCAGACGCAGCACCGAGCGCCGGACCACCACGCTGACTCCATCGAAAATCCCCGTCAAGAACAGCGCGAAGAGCGAGAAATAGAAGTTCTTGGATAAGGCGAACGCGATGATCGCCAGACCGAAACCGGCGACGCAGAAAATCAGGTTGCGCCCGGCATGGCGGATCGGCGGATGGTGGGTAGACCAGAGCGCGACCAGCAGCGCCCCGATCGACGGCGCGGCGTTCAGAAATCCCAGGCCCTTCGCGCCGACGTGTAGGATGTCGGAGGCGAAGACGGGCAGCAGGGCAATGGTCCCACCGAACAGCACCGCGAACAGATCGAGCGCCATCGAACCGACGATCGCCTGGTTGTGCAGAACAAACTTCACCCCGACGGCGATACTCTGCCAGATCGACTCGCCCTCTTCCGGCACCGGGATCGGCTTCGGCGCGATACGCGACATGCAGAACAGCGAAAACCCGTACAGACAGGCTATGGCGAGGTAGGTGTTCCGCACCCCCAACAGATCGTAGGCGATTCCGCCAAACGCCGGCCCCACGATCGCGCAACCCTGCCAGACGCTGGAAGTCCAACCGGAAGCATAGACATAGACCTCCCGTGGAATCACCTGCGCTTCGAACGCCGTGGAGGCCGGGTCGGCGAACCCGCGTGCGATTCCTGCCAGAAAGGTGATCAGATAGAGGCCATAGAGCGCGGACTTTTTCTGCTCGATGGAAGTGTGCGGCAGGGTGGAAAAGAAGGCGAAACAGAGCACGCATAGCACCGAGACGGACTGCGTGATGAGCACGATCCGCCGCCGATCGCTGCGGTCGGCGACATGGCCCCCAAACAGTGCCAGCGAAATCGCCGGAATCGCCTCGAAGAGACCCAGCAGACCCAGATAGAATGGGTTTTTGGTCAGGTGATAGATCTGATACCCGATCACCACAGCCAATGCGCGTCCGCCCAGAGTGGAAAGACCGTTGGCACACAACAGGAAACGAAACTCCGGTAACCGCAAAACCGCTCTCGATGCGGCTCTGGCTTCGGCTTGCTGCACAATCACACTCCATTCACACGACGGAACCCAGATCTCCGCCTTCTTGCAAGGACGTTCTCTTTAGTTTACCCTGCCACCCAGCAAACCGGGCCGAATCCGGGCGGAGGTTCGGACGCGTGGTGTGGTGGTCATCGAGCGTATTTCTCGCCAGACGTCCTCCGGGAGTTTCGGAAGTGTGGCGGAAGGGCGGCGCTCATGGCTGCTTGAAGGTGAACAGAGTTGGATCAGTGAAGGAAGTGCTGTTGGCAGGCGGCGCAAACAACACCTCCCCTTTCGGATCCAGGCGCATCCGCGTCGGTACGGAGGTGATACGGAACGTCAGATGAGTCGTCGCGCCGTCGATCTCTTTGGTCACCTTGAGCGGCTGCCCTCCCGTCATCTCCAGCACGATCGGCACTTCGAGACGATACGGGGTTTTCTCCTGCACCACATCCGTTTCGACCAGATAGCCTTGCGTGTCTTTATGATAGGTCGTATGAGTGAGGGCGAGCGTCGGCACGCCGGGACGCTCCAGCCACTCGGCAAAAAACCAGCGATAGTCGGTTCCAGTCTCTCTCTGCACGGCGGCCTCGAACTCCCGCCAGTCCGCGGCTTCGCCTTTTGGATGATCCGCGAAGAACCGCCGCATACAGCGCAGCATCATCGCCTGTCCAAGGTGCGTCTCCAGCATCTTGAGCACCTGATGGCCTTTTTCGTATCCGGCGGCGATGTGGTGATCGTCCTCTGTATCGTACGCCTGCGCCACCGCCACCGACGCGTAGGCTTCCGCGTTCCTGCGGCGCTCAGCGAAGAGGCGAGGCGCTGTCGGCGGAACCGGAGAGGTGTTCTGATTCGCGGGCGGGTGGGAGCGCGTAAACAGGTCGTCGGAGTATTCGGCGAACGCTTCGTCCCACATGGAGTGCGTATACGTGCAGGGAATCATCCCGCCCCACCAGGTATGCGCGAACTCGTGCGGGATCAGTTCCGGGAGCGTGTTCGGTCCAAAGGTGGCGAAAGAGTAGGCTTCGAGCGCCCCGGCAAACGCGCCCTGGGTCTCGACGACCGCATAACGAGTATAGGGAAAGGGAGCGAAGTTATGCTCATAGTAGTCCATCGCGGCGGCCAGCCTGTCGAGGCAGGCCTGCGCCAGCGCCAGGTTCGCGCGCAGTTGATAGACCGAAAGCGTACGCTCTTTGACCTTCCTGGAGGTAATGGTGTAGCGTCCGACATCCAGCGTGTAGAAGCAGTTGGGAACCTCATTACGAAAGGTCACCGAGTTCCCGCCGTCCGGCGTCTGAGCCTCACGCACGACTTCCCCCTGCGCGATGGCTTTCCATTCCGGCGGCGTCGTCACCGTAACGCTGGTGCGCGCGGGCAGACGCCCGATGTGCGGATACCAGTAGGAGCAGAGCACCGCTTCGTCCGTCCGAATGTAGTCGCTCTCCCGGTTGTCGAGATGCCCGGTGTAGTGCAGCGACAGCGCGAATTTACGTCCCGCCGGCGGAGCAAACGCAACGATACCGCCCGCCTGATGGAACGAGACCGGCGGCTTGTCGGCAGCGTCCGCAACGGTGATGGACTCGATGTGGAAATCGTGGGAGATTCGTAAAAGTCCAAACGGAGGGACCGTCTCCGTAGTCCGCTCGGCCTGAATCGTATCGGTCACCGTGACGTTCTTGGCGGGAAGGTCGAACGTGACGTTCAGATCATGATTCCGTACACGGAAGCCCAGCGTCTCCGTCTCCGGTATCTCAGGCCCGAGCCGCCATCCCTGGGCCGAGTGGAGGAGCCGATGGACATGATCGCCGTCGCTCTGGCAGGAGTGCCAGGCATGGAAGACCGCCAGCATCTCTCCGGGAGCTGCGGGAGCGCCGGAGTTCGCGGTCGCTGCCGGTACCGCGAGAGACGCTCCCTGCCACGTTTCACGCGCATCCGGCACCCAGGCGAAGGTTCGGGCGGCGCCCTCACCGATCAGGGGACTGATCTCATCAAAATGTCTCGAATTGACGGCCCGCGTTGCCCGTGTCAGAAATCCCGTCAGGTCCTCCTGTCCTCTGGGCTGCGCGGCGGCATGGTTTCCCAGTGTAGGCTGCAGTCCAACCAAACCAATACCGACGAGAGCGGTTACCGCGGCAGCCGACAGCAGACGAAGCGCGACGCTCCCATACCGAATGTGCAAAGTCTCTTCCCCTCACCCCACCGCACATGAATACGTCTTGTACGCTCTTCGCCACGCATCTGTTCCCCTTCAACAGTCTGTGGTGATTGGGAGGGTGAAGGAGAAGGTGCTGCCTTCTCCGGGTTCGCTTTCGACCCAGATCTGACCGCCGTGCGCTTCGACCACCAACTTGCAGAACGTCAGGCCGAGGCCGGTCGACATGGTGCGACCTGCCGTACGCGTCTCCACCTGCCCGAACTTGTCGAAGATCCGAGCAAAAGCCTCTTTGGGAATTCCTTCGCCGGTGTCACGGACGCGGACGACGACGGCTTTCCGGTCGGAGTCGATGCAGGAAGAGACCGTAATGACACCGGAGCGGGGCGTAAATTTGATCGCATTGCCCAATAGATTGACCAGAACGCGCCGGACTTTGTCGGCATCTGCGCAGAGTGCGGAAGCGTCGGGCATCCCTGCCGAAATCTCCGGGGCGATCTGCGATTGCAGTGTCAGGGCTTTCTCCTCTACCAAGGAGGTCACCTGTTGAAACGCCTCCTGAGTGATCTCTGCGAGCGCGATCGGCGATCTCTCCAGACTGAGGGAGCCGTCTTCCATTTTGCTGATGTCGAGCAGGTCGTTGATCATGCCGAGCAGGGTGTGTCCCCCCGAGACGGAGATCGCGAGAAGTTCGTTCTCCATTTCGTCCAGAGATCGGGAACCCTGCAAGGTCATCAGACCCGTCAGTAAAGAGGTCAGCGGGGTGCGCAGGTCGTGTACGATCATGTGCGTCAGGTCGTTCTTCACTTTGTCGAGGGCACGCATCTGCTCGTAGAGCATCTCGACCTCTTTGCGCCGTGTGATATCCTGGAACAGACAGACGCCCCCGACCGTAACACCCAGATAATCACGCAAGGGAAGAGCGCTGATGGCGACAGGCGTTGTCTCTCCGGATCGGGAACGGATTTCAGAGTCCTGCCCTTCTCCGCCGTTTCCTGCGATCGCCCCTTCCAGGGCTTCCTGCGTACAGGCTCCGGCCAACTCTCCCAGCGCAAGCGTACAGTCCTTCCCCAACAGTTCTTGCTCTTCTACCCCCAGCATATGGCAGAGCGCTTGATTAGCGGCGGTCACCCGATGGCTGAGATCGAGTGTCAACACGCCGTCCCGCAGGTTCTGCTGAATGGTCTTCAATTCAATGCGCTGGATGGTCGTGGCGTAGAGTTCATCATCCATCAAGGCACACACCTTGGACAGAATCTCTTCCGGCCCCAGAGCAGGCCTGCGCGCTGTCATCGCAACGGAAGCGTCGCCCTCCGGTGAACGCATGGAGGATTGCGCCAATAATCTTTCGACAGTCGGCAGCAGATCGGTGGGGTTCGCGCCTTTCGTCATGAACGCATCCGCGCCGGTGCGCAGGCTCCAGAACTCCGTCCCGCGCTCGTCTGCGGCGCTGAGAATGATGACCGGGATATGGGCGACGACAGGATCACGCTTGAGCAGACGGCAGACCTGATAACCGTTCATACGTGGCATGGTGATGTCGAGCACGATCAGATCCGGCGTTTCGCTGTACGCCCGCTGTGCGGCCTCAATTCCGTCCACGGCCGTGACGATGCGATAGCCTGCGCCGGACAACCGACGCGACAGCATCAGCAGCGCGATCGCGCTGTCGTCCGCAACGAGAATGGTCTTTGGGGTGTTACTGGTTTCCATACGGGTTCTTCTCTCCGAATGCGTGCGGTGCAAGTTCGGCTGCGGCGATCAGGGCGCGCGCGATCTCAGTCAACGGCAACACCGCGCGTGCCGCTCCACGTTCGACGGCATCTCCGGGCATGCCGAATATCACACAACTCGCCTCATCCTGCGCGATGGTCCACGCGCCGGCCTGTGCCAGAGCCGCCATTCCATCGCCTCCATCACGTCCCATGCCGGTCAACAGCACACCGATGGCGGCGTCGCCGTAGTGTGCGGCTGCCGAGAGAAAAGTGACATTGACCGAAGGCCGATGTCCCTCATAGGCCGGCGCCGATGAGGCTTGTAATCGACCTCCGCGGTCTATCACCAGATGCGAATTCTCGGGCGGGAAGTAGACATGTCCGGGGGCAGGGATTTCTCCGATGCGCGCGATCTGGACTTTGCCCGCGAAATGCGCTCCCAGCCAACTCACCAGTCCCCCCAGGAAGCCGGAACTGATATGCTGCACGCAGAGTATCGGCAGCGGAAAGCGACGCGGCAACTGCGATAGGATCGTCTGCAGCGCCTGCGGCCCCCCGGTCGAGGCTCCCATGACGACGATCTGCATCGCACGCGTCGGAGGGATAGGCGGCGGCAATGCGGGCCTGGCTGAACGCGTGGCCGGGACCGTTTCTCTGGGAAGTCTGCCCCGAACCCAGACACCGGCCACGATCTTCACCTTTTTGACGAACAGTTCTGCGGATTGCGCGTCAGTATCCCGCCCACCGCGGGGTTTCGGAAAAACGTCTACCGCCCCCGCTTCGAGCAGGGCGAAGACGCGGTCGGTATCGTTCGCGCCTACCGCCGAACTTACCACCAGGATCGGTCGCGGAAACCGGGCCATGACCTGCCGTGTGAACTCCAACCCATTCATCCCACGCATATGATAATCGGCGCAGATCACCGTCGGTTGGAGCGCGGGGATCATCTCTAGCGCTTCGAGGCCACCCGTAGCAGCGCCCACAACCTCCAGATCCGGGGAGGTGACGAGCATCTGCCGCAACACCGCCAGGGCTAGCGGTGAATCGTCTACGAGTAACACGCGAATCGGTTTGGGCTGCATCTAAACCAGTCTCCTCAACGTGTTCAGCAGTACGGTCTGATCGAACGTCCCTTTGGGGATATAGGCATTGGCGCCGACCTCGACACCACGTTGCCGATCTGCGTCCGAAGCCAGAGACGTCACCAGGATGATCGGAAGTTCCGTATGTTTCGGGTCCAGTCGGATACGCGCCGCCAGGGCCAGACCGTCCATATTGGGCATCTCGACATCCGATACCAACGCGTCGAAGGCACGGGTCGCCAGCTTGTGAAACGCATCCGCGCCATCGACCGCCGTCACGACCTCGTATCCGGCGCTCTCCAGAATACGCTTCTCCTGCGTCCGCGTCGTGATCGAGTCGTCGGCCAGCAGGACGACCTTCTTGCGCGTCGCTTCTACCAGCGACGCATCCTCCCTGATGCGTGGCCGCAGTTTGAGGGCGCTCCGAATTAGATCCTGTGGATTCAACACCATGCAGATCTCCCCGGAGGCGAGAATCGTTGCGCCGAAGACGTTTCGTACGCGCTGGAGGAGACCGCCAAACGGCTTGAGAATCACCTCCTGTTCGTCCAGCAAGGCATCCGCCCATAGTCCCAGGCGCACGCCTCCCACGGCGATCAGAATACATGGCATCGGAGAGTGATCCGGCCCTCCCGGCTGCCCGCTCGCACCTCGATTGCGCGTTGGTACGGGCGCAGGCGGCAGTTCCAGAAGTTCTGCCAGGTACGCCACCGGAAACGGATGACTGTCCAGACGCACGAATGGCCTCCCCTCCAGTGGAAACACCGATTGGGGATCGACGGAGAGGATCTCCTGCACCGCCTCCAGCGGCAGCGCGTAGCTCCGCTGCGCGACCTGTACCAGCAGGACCCGTGTCGTCGCCAGTGTCAGGGGAGCCTGGAGACGGAAGGTGCATCCCCTTCCCCGCGCCGACTCCACCGTAATCGCGCCCTTCAAGCGCTCGATACTGCTTCGCACAACATCCAGGCCGACGCCGCGCCCGGAGAGATCGGTGATAACGGCGCTGGTAGAGAATCCCGGTGCAAATATCAGCATGCGGACCTCATCGAGCGACAGCGCCGCGATCTCGTCCGCGCTCCGAAGTCCCTTCGCCAATGCGGTGCGGCGGATCGCCTCCTCATCCAGCCCCTGCCCATCGTCTGTGATCTCTATCACGACATTGGCGCCTGCCTGAGAGGCCCGCAGGAGCAGCGTCGCCGACGGTGGCTTCCCGTGGCTCTCCCGTACCTCCGGACGCTCGATCCCATGATCGATGGCGTTCCGAATGAGATGCATGAGAGGATCCTTCATCGCTTCGAGCAGATGTTTGTCTGAGGTGACCGTTCCTCCTTCGACCACAAACCGCACCTCTTTCTCCTGCTCCTGACTCAAGTCCCGAACCAGGCGTGGAAACAGGTTGAAGAGCGTAGAAAACGGCAGGAGTCGCAGATGTCGGATCGAATCCTCCAGTTCTCCCGCGACCAGGCTCAGCCGTGTGACTTCCGTATCCTGCGTTCGTTTCAGCGCGCCCAGCAGTGTTCCTAAACGCTCCAGACGCACCGCGCCACGTTCTTCCAGGCGGGCGTTCTGTTTTTGAGACTCCGGCGTCCTCGTCTCCTTGAGCGCAGAGACGGTGGGAACTGCCGCCTTTGCAGCGTTCGCCTCTCGCACCCACTCTTCGGACAGCGTTATCAGTTCGTCGATCACCGTCAACGCACGCGCCACCCGTGTGGTGCTCACCGCCATCTCTCCGGCCAGACTCATCAGCGCGTCCAGCTTTTGTGGCTCGACACGGATGGTTTCGATCTTGAAAGCGGTCGAGGCTACAGGCTCCGGCGATTCGTCCAGAGGCTCAACCGGTCGGCGTTCCGGCACGCTCTCGTCCCCCCATGCGGCTTCCGGTGTTGAAGCCTGCTGCCTCTCGGCAGGCTCCAGCACAGGCTCCACGGAGGGTAATTCCCCGCGCAACTGCCCAAGAACGGCGCTGAGATCCACATTGGCGGCTTCTCCTCCGACGGCCTCGCGTGCCAGTCTCCGCATCGCATCCAGCCCCCGGTAGAGACGGTCTGCGAGCGCGGAAGACATCACCAACTGCCCTCGGCGTGTCGCGCCGAGTTGGTCTTCGAAATGATGCGCCAGCGTCTCCACGCTCTCGACGCCCAGCATCCCCGCGGCGCCCTTGAGGTTATGGGCGCTGCGAAAGAGTTCTTCCAGCGCCGCGCTGTCGTGCGGCTCCGCCTCCAGATGGAGGAGGCCGGTTTCGAGCGTCTGCAGATGCTCTTCACTCTCGGCTTTAAAGAGAGAGCGGAGTTCCGGATCGTCTATCATGAGGTGTGGTTTCGAGCGGACAGGTTCGTCACGATACAGGCTCCCTTAGATGGTCGACTTGAGATGGGTCACCGCTTCCCGCAACGTCTCGCTGCCGATGCGGCTCTGGCCGATGGCGCTCGCGGTCTCCCGCGATCCGATGTTCAGCGCATCCATCGATTCGAGCACCTGCTTGACGGCGGTCACCTGCTGCGGCACGCTTAAGAGGGTCTGCTGGGCCGCGTCGGCGGCGCTGTTGTTCGAATCCTTCAGCTCGTCGAAGATAGCGACCGTCTCCTGAGCGCGTACGATCGCCTTCTCCACGGTTTTGGTGCTCTCCTCTGTGGCCATGACCGCGGCATTGGTCGCCTTCTGGATGTCGATCAGAAGCGTATTGATACGCTCGGCGGATTTGCGGCTCGCATCCGCCAGCTTGCGGATCTCGGCGGCGACGACGGCGAAACCCCGGCCATGCTCTCCGGCGCGCGCGGCCTCCACCGCCGCGTTGAGCGCGAGCATGTTCGTCTGACTCGCGAGATCACCGACCTGGTTGGTGATGGAGCTGATCTGTGCGATCTGTTCGCTCAACGTCAGCATCTGCCCTGCAACCGTGCTTCCGACTTTCTCTTTTAGATCCAGCATCCCATTCTGCATCTGCCGAACCGTTTTAATGCCTTCGTTCGCCACCGTGACGGCGTGCTGCACGCGCTCAGCGGCAGCCCTGACGACCTCCGCCGTCTGAGCAAAAGAGGCATCCAACTCGTCCATCGCGCTGGTGGTCTGACTCACCGCCGCGGACTGATTCATCGCGGTGCGCTCATGCTCTTCGATCGTGGTCGCAAGCTGCACCGATGTCGAGGCGAGCGCGTTTACCGTCTGCCGAAGCGGATAGGTGATCGATCGACTGATCAACGGCCCCAACACCAGCCCGAAAATGGCGATAGAGCCGACCAAGAGGCTCCGCTGCAGGAGATTCCGGGAGACGATCAACGCTTCCGCTTCCCGTTTCACACGCGCGTTTTCCGTGTCCGCAAGACGCACCGCCTCCTCGATTCCCTGGCGATGCTCGAGATAGTCCTGCCGCAAGGCTCCATTCAATAGCGCCGCAGCCGTCGTCGTATTACCGGCCTCCACGGCAGGGATAAACTGTCTCTCCGCTACTTCGAAGAAACGGATCGCAGGATCGTACGCCTTTACAAGCAGGACCTGCTTCAACGTAGCGTTGGAATCGTTCTGCAGGGTTTTGTGCCATTGATCATAGGCCGTCTCATAGGACTGACGCAGACTGTGGAACTTGCGGATGAGCCCGTTACGCGCGCCGCTATCCGTGGTCGCCGCCAACTGCTGCACGACCAGTTCCGCTTCGTTGAGATTCAGAGAGGACGGCGAGATGTCGGTCAGCAGTTGCCGGGTGCGCACGATGCGATCGAAGTAGGGTCCATCGATCTGCAGTTGCTGGCGGGTATTGTAGCCAATCGCGGCATATGTAGTCAGTACGGTGACAAATGCCAACACCATCAGCGTTAACTTTGTCCGGATCTTCCAGTTTCGCAAGTTTGTCATGGGGTTTCGTTCACGATTAGATTCTGCTGCATCAGCAGCGCAGGCAGGTCGAGCAGGCTCAACATCTGTTTGCCGTAAGGTATCGTGCCTCGCCGGTGATCCTCACCGGCGGGACGCGCCGTCGGGAGCGCAGGCAGCATCTCCATCTCCGACAGCGTGAGTACTTCGAGGACGTCGTCTACAAGCACTCCCACTCCTCCCTCCGATCGGTTCAGTACGACGATTTTCCGGCCTGCGGGCGCCCGCGTCGGCGCCAATCCCAGAGATCCGGCGATGTCCAGCACGGTAATCAAGTCACCTCGCAGATTCATCAACCCGACGATATGGCTCGGACAACACGGAATCGGCGTGAGGCTGTGTACTTCGGAGAATTCACGGATCGATTGCAGACCGATACCAAAGTACTCTTCGCACAGGCGTACCACAACCAGTGGAATCGAATCCTCTGCTTTCGCGCGCTCCACAGGCTGCGCGAGTTGGAGGGTGCGCTCCCGCAGGATGTCTCTGTCGTGCGGAGAGGCGAGAAGAAACGCGTCGGTGCGCACCGTCGGCTGCAGGTTCTCTACATCCGGCAAGTCGGGCTGTTCTCCGGGAATCCTCAGTAGGTTCTCCAGGTGAAGCAGCATCACAATCTGCTCCCCCGTCTGCACCAGGCCCGCCACGAAGCGCGTATCGAGGGGCATCTCGGCTCCATAAGAGGGTAACGGCAGCCTCTCTGCCGGCAGGACATCACGCACAGTGCGCACCTCATTGACGATGATGCCGATCACGGTCTCCCCATGCTCCAGAACGACCAGGCAGTCTTCCAGGCGATAGGGCTGCGGAGCGTGTCCAAAACGCAGGTTCAGGTCGATGACCGGGACGATCTGTCCGCGAAGATCGGCGACGCCGACGACATAGGCCGGAGTCTCCTCCAGGGGAATGACCTCCGGCAACGGCACGATCTCCCGCACGGCCCGCGCTTCTACCGCGTAGCGGGAGTCACGCAGGCGAAAGATCAGAAAAGATGTGGCTTGTTCCGTATCAGACTCCTTCGATCAGACGCTGTTCCAGATGAAGTCGCCACTCCTGAGCGGTAGGGCCACCGAAGAATCCGACGGTCGACTCTGCGGACATCTGCGTCAACAGTTCCAGGGCCGTGGCCCGCATCTTGCGCCCACGCTCCCGATCGCCATCTCGATCATAGAGGTGGGCCAATTCCAGGTAAGGTGTCGGTGAGCCGGGAGCGAGATAGAGCGCCTGTTTCAGCAGCAGTTTCGCCTCCTCATAACGCCCTTTTTCCTGGGCGAGAGAGGCCGATAGTTCGTAAGGTTCGGCAGCGAAGGGATACCTGTCGCTCAGTTGCAGACAGAGGACAGCCGCTTCCTCCGTATGGCCCAGGTTCGCCTGCGCATGGGCCAGCAGCAGCGAGGCTCTCATCCCGTAAGGTTCCGAAAGCCTCCCTAATCTTTGAATCGTTCCTTCGTTGTCTCCGATGGAATAACAGGCTTCCGCCTCCGCCAATAGGCTCTCAGCGAGAACGGCGGGCGTTGGCGCAGAGCGGGTCGATACCTGACCACCTGTATGCGGCAGCACTGTCGGCAGTTCACGGCGTCTCTCCAGCGGAACGGGTCGCACGATCGGAGTCGTGGACTGCCTAGCCTCCTCGCCCCCCACACGCGCAGGGATGCCAACCGACGTCCCACCAGATGACGGCGCCGAACTGTCACGTTCGTAGACCACGGACTCAGGGTAGCGCCGCATCGTCAGAGGTTCGACACTCAGGCCCATCATCTCCGAGTGGCCCGTGATCAGATAACCCCCTTCACGGAGTGTCTTTGCGAACTTGCCCAGAACCGTAGCGACGGCCGTTGGCGCAAAGTAGATAAAGACATTGCGGCAGAGAATCAAGTCCATCTCATAGATGCCGGAGGTCGTGGTTGGAAACGGGTCCGCGACAAGATTGCATCGACGAAAGGTGACCAGAGAGCGGCTCTTTTCACCGACCCGCCATCCACCGCCCTCCGCAGGCTGAAACCATCGCTGCCGCTGCGCCGCATCCATGGTTCGGAAGGACCATGCACTATAGATTCCCTTCCGTGCTTTGCGCAGCGCCTGCGTATCCAGATCCGTTCCAAAGACAACGATCTCCCACGGCGCTTCGTCGGCGTCCTCATAGTGTGGCAGCAGTGCTTCTATCAGGATGGCCAGCGAATACGCCTCTTCGCCGGTAGAGCATCCTGCGCTCCAGAGCCGAAGCATGCGCCGTTCTCGATTCCGCGCGAATAACTCCGGCAGGATGCGGTCCTGCAGCAGCGCCATCTGCCCTTTGTCTCGAAAGAAATAGCTCTCCTTGTTGGTCAGTTGCACGGCCAACTGTTCCCACTCGTGTTCGGTGTCCGCGGTGCCTGCTTCCAAGAGGCGCTGATAGTCCTCCACACGGTTAAGATGCCGAGCAGCCATCCGAGCCGTGAGCGTGACGCGCAATGCATCCCGTTCACGCGGTCGCAACTGGAGCCCCGTGTGCGCTGTGATCAATCGTTCGAGATATGGAAAAGTTGTGACCATTCTCTGGATAGACCCTCCCAATTGCCTTCTTGTTCCCCTATTGTGCTTGTCCCCTTCTCTTGTCCAAAACATGAGCGCCGCTACTCCATTAGCGCGCCAACGCTGTCCTATTCGCCCTGAACGGGACACAATTTGCGCAATTCAGGACAACATGGTATAATTCGAGCAGTGAATTTCCCTCCACCATCCTGCGATCGGGACGTCGAACAGGGCGGAGTGGCGCTAGGAGGTGTCCAAGATGACGACACTGGAATCGTGGCCGCGTTGTCCGGAAGCAGCGGACTTTTTTGAGCGGGAGCTTCATGCCTTCTTGACCGCAAACCCCATGGTCGCCGACATGGCGGCTCGTTTTCATTCTGGAGCCGGAGTTTCGCTCCTCTGCCTTGTCGATCACTGGACGCTTCCAGAATCGGCGGCCACACGCGCTCATCTGATGAGCCTCGGTCTCTGCGAGACGACGACCGCGGAGGGCGATCCGGTGTGGGAACATCCGGAGGCGCGCCTGCCTCGTGTTCGCCTGGAAGCCGCTCTCTCCGCTCCTCGTCTGGCGCTCTCCGCCGAAAACCTCACCGACTTTGCCGAGGCGAATGGGCTGCCCACGCAGGGGCAGCACGGCGATCCCGACTCCGGTTACGAGGAGGTGCGCTATCCCCAGAGCCACGGCGAGCTTGCGGTCGTGGCGCGGCAGGGCTATGCCGGGTTTCGGCCGGGAGAGCTGACGCCCTCCGCGGCACGGGCGTTGGCCCGTGCGCGACAGGCGTTTCGCGAGCGGCCGCGTGACGGCGACGAGGCCGATGTGCTGCGCGCGACCGAGACGCTGGTTCAGGGCGTGATCGACGAGTTAGGGGTGGACCGCGCTACGGATGAGTTCTTCGCCGCCGAACGCGACTACTATCTGACCCGCAATCGCGCGGCGCGCTGGCAGTACGCGCGGCAGACGGAGATGGGATTTGGCTGGGCGAACCACGATCATCACACCTATCGCAGTTCGCGGACCGGTTTTCGCGCGCTGATGCGGCTCTGGCAGCATCTGGGCTTTGTGCAGCGCGAGCGTTTCTATGCCGGGGCGGAAGCGGGATGGGGCGCACAGATCTGCGAACATCCGGTCAGCCGCGTCGTGATCTTCTCCGATGTCGATATGGCTCCCGAGGAGCTGGACATCGATTTCTCCGCTACCGATCTGCCCGCCACTTCGGAGCTGGGAACGATCGGGCTGTGGTGCGCGCTGCACGGCAGCAGCATCGGCAAAGCCGGGATGCATCATATCGAATGCGAGTTCGATTTCGTCCAGGCGCAGGCCAATCTCGAAGCGGCCGAGTTCCCGATGATGCCGCCCTTTACCGACCTGCCTATGCTGAAGCAGGCCTTCAGCGCGGCGGAGATCTGGTCGGTCGAATCGCCGCGGATCGAGGCGCTCGTCTCCTGCGGCAGCATCACGACCGCGCAGGCCGAACGATTCCGAACCCAGGGCGCGCCCGGCAGCCACATCGAAGTGCTTCAACGGTGGGAAGGTTTCAAGGGATTTAATAAGACCGGAGTCAGCAACATCATCCGCGACACCGACGCCAGGAAGTAGGACACTGCATGTACGACGGTAAGACAAACCTCATCGGCGGCGCGTGGCGCAATGCGCAGGATGGGCAGACCTTCGAATCGCGCAACCCGGCGCGCACGGACGAGGTGCTTGGCCTCTTTGCGCGCTCGCAGGCCGCGGATGTCGAGGCCGCGGTGGCGGCGGCGGCCAAAGCCTATCCCGATTGGCGTCGGACGCCCGCGCCCGTGCGCGGCGCGACGCTCTTTCGGATGGGCCAACTGCTGGAGCGAGAGAAGGAGCGGCTCTCGCGCCTGATGGTCGATGAGATGGGCAAGGTCCTGGTCGAGGCGCGCGGGGATGTCCAGGAAGCCATCGATATGGCCTACTATATCGCGGCCTTCGGGCGGCTTCCCAATGGCAGCGTGGTTCCCTCTGAGCGCGCCGATATGTACTGCACCGCGCAGCGCGTCCCGGTCGGAGTCGTTGGACTGATCACGCCGTGGAACTTCCCGATCGCGATCCCGAGTTGGAAGATGTTTCCCGCCCTGCTTGCCGGGAACACCGTGGTCTTGAAACCGGCGGAAGACACCCCTGCCCTGGCGGTAGAGTTCGTTCAGCTTCTGCTTGAAGCGGGTATGCCGGCGGGTGTCGTCAACCTCGTCACCGGATACGGCGCGGAGGCAGGGGCAGCATTGGTCGAATCTCCGGGGGTATCGACGATCTCCTTCACGGGTTCGACCGAAGTCGGGCGACAGATCGCCGCCCGCTGTGGACAGTTGATGAAGCGCGTCAGTTGCGAACTCGGCGGCAAGAACGCGATCGTGGTGATGGACGACGCCAATGTGGAGTTGGCACTGAAAGGCGCGCTCTGGAGCGCGTTCGGCACGGCGGGCCAGCGCTGCACTGCCGCCAGCAGAATCATCGTGCACCGGGACGTCAAGACGCACTTCCGCGACGAACTCGTAGATCGCACACGCGCCATTCGAATGGGCATCGGGATCGATCCGGAAGCTCAGATCGGCCCGGTCATCAATCGCAAACAGTTAGAGCGGATCCATCGTTATGTCGGCATCGGGCAGGCGGAAGGCGCGAAAACGCTGATCGGCGGCAGTATCCTGACCGAAGGCGTCTTCGGCGACGGCTGCTTCTACGCCCCGACGGTTCTGGACGAGATGACACTCTCGATGCGCGTCGCGCAGGAGGAGATCTTCGGCCCGGTGACCGGGATCATCGAAGTCGGCAGCCTGGAAGAGGCCATCGCCGCGGCGAACGCGACCCAGTACGGCCTCTCCCTCTCGCTCTACACGCAGAACGTTTCACGCGCATTTCGGGCGATGGCGGAACTGGAAGCAGGCCTCGTCTACATCAACCTGCCGACAAGCGGCGCGGAGATCCAACTGCCGTTCGGCGGCACAAAAAACACCGGCAACGGCCACCGCGAAGCGGGCTGGATGGCGATGGACTACTGCACCGAATGGAAGTCCGTCTATGTCAACTATGCCGAGTCCGCCGAACTCGTGCGCGCCCAGATCGACACGCAGCCCTCGTAAGGAGCCGATTCCGATGACCTTCGAGCAGCTTGTCATTGCCGCCACCTACCCACCTCCCTAACGCAATCGGTCGCCTCAAACAGGTCACCCGGTTGCACTATTTTAGGGAGAGATAATTATGTTAACGGAAGAGCGCATTCTGGAGTTGAACGCCGGCGGATTGCTGGCGGAAGTCGTCGGGTTTGAGACGGAAGAGGTGGCGCGCACGGCGTCCGGCACGTCCGTTCAGACTTATGGCGGGCGAGAGTTCGTGGATTTTACAGGCGGCATCGCAGTCCATGCCTGCGGGCACGGTCACGCGGAGGTGGTAGCGGCGATCACCGCGCAGGCCGCACAGGTGCTGCACGTCTCCGACATCATGCGGCACACGCCGCAGTTGGAGTTGGCGCAGTTTCTGCGGGAGCGGTTCGCCGAAGCGATCGGTGGGCCGGAGGACTGGACTTTCCTGTTCATGAACAGCGGCAGCGAATCGATCGATTCCGCCGCGAAACTGGCCTTAAAAGCGACAGGCCGCAAACGCTTCGTGGCCTTCGAAGGGGCGTTTCATGGCCGCACCCTCTTCGCCTCGGCGCTGTCCCGCTCGAAATCGGCCCACTGGGGCGCGTACGAGCCGTTCCTTGCACCACTGCGCGAACATATCCATCATGTCGCCGCCCCCCGCTGCAGCCGCGACTGCGATCATCAACGCTCGACATGCTGCGTAAAGAGCCTGGAGACGCTGCTGGAATCGGTCGGTGAGGAGGTCGCGGCGGTCTTCATCGAGGCGCAGCAGGGCGAAGGCGGCTATGTGCCGATGCCGCCCGACGCGGCCCAGCGCATCCGCGAACTGACGCAGCGCTACGGTATCCTGCTGATCACGGACGAGATCCAGTCCGGCATGGGCCGCACCGGACGCTGGTTCGGCTTCGAGCATCTGGGTATCCAGCCGGACATCACGGTGTTCGGCAAAGCGGTCGGCGGCGGGCTGCCGCTGGCAGGCATCGGGGCATCGCAGTCACTGATGGGCAAGTGGCAGCCTGGCGAACACGGCACCACCTTCGGCGGAAATCCTATCGCCTGCGCCGCCGGTCTCGCCGCCCTCCGCGTGATCCAGCGCGAAGGTCTGGTCGAGCGCTCCGCGCGTCTCGGGGAAGCGATCAGAGCCAAGCTCTGCCCGCTGGTCGGCAAGTACGGTGTCGCCGACGTGCGCGGCAACGGCCTGATGATCGGCGTCGAACTGCGCGATGCGCAAGGCGAGCCCGACTACGCGCGCTGTGAAGCGGTCAAACTCCGCTGCCGCGCCGATGGGCTGTTGCTGCTGACCTGCGGCGCCAAGATCGGTAACCCAATCACCGACAACTCGACGATCCGCCTGATCCCGCCGCTCAACACCCCGGAACCGATCCTCTGGCAAGGTCTCGATGTGTTGGAAACGGCTTTGAGAACCACCCAGGGCAGATGACTAAGCCCTTCGGGCGCGCCAACTTCTTCAATTCCGCGCGAAGACGTTCAGATGCCAGGATGGACCGGGATCAACAATCCCGGTCCATCCTTTCATCCGACAAATCCTAGTTCAAACAATTACTTCCCGCGATGCGACTCCTCGGGAACGATCACATGCTCTCGGGTTTCGCCGTGGCGGAAGACGGTCAACTTTCCGGCATTGCCGATTCGGTTTTCGGTCAGGACACGGTGCAGGCTATCGACCGTTGCGAGCGGTTCGTTGTCGTAGGAGATCAGCAGGTCGCCTTCGAGGAGTCCGGCGCGCTGGGCGGGGCTGTCAGGCTCGACGGAGATGACCAGAATCCCGGTCTCCTGCGCCAGATGGAGGTGGCGCACGATGCGGCGATGCAGTTCCACGGTCTGGCCACCGACACCGAGATAGCCACGCCGGATCTTGCCGTCGCGGATGAGCCGTCCGGCGACGAACTTCGCTGTATTGATCCCGATAGCGAAGCAAAGCCCCTGCGCCGACATAATCGTCGCGGTGTTGACACCGATGACCTCCGCCCGTGAGGTGATCAACGGGCCACCGGAGTTGCCGGGGTTCAACGCGGCGTCCGTCTGGAGAATATTGTCCATCATGCGCCCCGACTGGGAGCGCAGCGATCGTCCCAGCGCACTAACGACTCCCGCGGTCACCGTATACTGAAAGCCGTACGGGTTGCCGATCGCAATCGCGAGCTGGCCGACCTTCACCTTGTCGGAATCTCCCAATTTCACCGGAACCAGATCCGGCGCATCGATGCGGATGACCGCCAGATCGGTGTCTGGATCTTCGCCAACCGCCTCAGCGCGCAATCGCCTGCCATCTGCGAGCGTTACATGGAGACGCGCGGCATCGTGGACGACGTGGCTATTGGTCAAAATAAAACCGTCCGGCGTAAACAGGAAGCCGGATCCACTGCCGCGCCCCTCCCGACCATAAGGCTGCTTCCCGTTCACCCGCTGTTCGACTTCAATGTAGACGACAGACGGACTCGCCTTCTCGGTCGCATGCGTCACGGCCTGCGAATAGGCATCCAGCAAGAGATCATCCCGAGGCCAACTCAATTCGGCGGAACGTGCCTCACGCTCCTCTACCGATGTATCAAATCGTTCAGACTGTACTGCAGACATCGAGCGCTCCCTCTCCCCAAAACATCTGTCCCACGCATCACCGCTTCTCGCCGATCTTCCCGGAGGGTCAGATGTGCGTCGAAGGAGGTTCTGCGCAGGACAGATGCGTCCTGAATGGACGCGGGATCTTCTTATGTGATTCTACGAGGAAGCTGCCCGTCGAGATGCTGTTCTTTCGGCTAGTACCATTCCCTGGATGGACGACTAATTGCCGCCGACTTCCGCGAACGTGTTGCGTGCCGGCCCCTGGGGAAGCGCCGCGGCGACAACGGCGAGTTGGGTCAGTCCGCACTCCTCTTCCTGGGTCTCTTCGGGTTTCGCAGAAGCGGCAACCAGCGCGATCTGGCGTAGGTTCTGCTTGAGTTCGGTGACGTTTCCGGCTTTGAGAAGCGCATCCTCTTCCGTGATCACCCCCTCGACGACATAGCTCTCCAGCGCCTGGTTCATGGTCTGCATCCCCCAGAACTGCTGCTGTCCATCCAGGCGAATGGCGTTGTAGAGTTCGGTCGCGCTGCCGTCTTTGAGAAGTTTCTCGATTGTGGGAGAGGTCACCATGATCTCCTGCGCCACCACGCGACCGCTGTTATCGGCCCGCTTGACCAGTTTCTGCGAGACGACTCCGCGGAGACTTCCGGCGAGGCGGAGCCAGAGCATGGGGCGCTCATGGGGGGCGTACATGTTGGAGATGCGGTCCAGGGTTTCGGGGGCGCTGGCAGTGTGGAGCGTGCCAAATACAAGGTGACCGGTTTCGGAGGCTTCCAGTGCGATATTGATCGTCTCCATATCGCGCATCTCACCGATCAGGATGACGTCCGGCGTCTGCCGCAGCACCTGTTTGAGCGCCTCTCCAAAACTGGCCGTATCGACGCCGATCTGGCGCTGACTGATCATCCCCAGTTTGTCGGCATAGACATACTCGATCGGGTCCTCCATCGTCACGATATTGACCTGACGCGTCTCGTTGATATAGTCGATCATACCGGCGAGCGTCGTCGTCTTTCCGGACCCGGTCGGCCCGGTCACCAGCACCAACCCGTTGGGCTGGGTGGTCAAGGTGCGGATCGCCTGGGAGTGCACGCCGATCTCGTCGAGTGATTTCACCTTCAGCGGAATCAGCCGACAGGTCGTCGCGACGTTATCGCGCTCCTGGTAGACATTCTGGCGGATGCGGATCACGCCGGGGACCGAAAACGAGAGGTTCAATTCATGCGTCTGCTCGAACTGAAGGCGCATCTGCGGGGTCATGTGCTCACAGGCGAGGCGTACCGTATCTTCAGGCTCCAGCACAGGCAGCGGAGGCTTGACGATCTTGCCCAAAATTCGGAATCCAGGGGGGGAGCCGACCTTGAGAAAGATGTCCGAAGCCTTGATGGAGACACCGTACACCAGCAGGTCGTCGAGGGTCAGTTCTTTGGAAGAGCGCACGGAAGCCGGATCAAGAATTGCCATTAAGTCGTCTCCAGGAAGCAGTCCACGTACCGGACGAATCCGTGCCCGTGAACACTGCAAAATTTGAGGAGGCCATGCCGAGTTTCGTGCAAATTCATCGCTGCGCCATGCTCACGCACTCTGCTCGTCGGCCCAATCTATTGTAGTCTAGAGGCCGACTCGAATACGTCCGCGGAACGGCAGATTTTTCTTCTCCTCTTCCTCCGTCATACATCCTCGAACGTCACAAAGCCGTCTCGTTCCAGACGAAGGCGCATGCGTTCCAGTTTGCGAACCGTGCGAGGCAGTTGCACGCGTTCGGCCCATCTCGCCAGTTCTCGTACCGATTGCTCCAGATTCTCACGGGTGCCCGAGAGGCGCGGCAGCACCTTCTGCACTATCTGGAGATCGAGCGCGATCTGAAGATTGGCCTCGCCATTTTCGGTTCCTTCCGGCGTCAGCAGACCTACACCGTCCGTGTCGAAGCTGTTGGCGCAGTAGCGCAGGACTTCATCCCGAATACGATAGGCGAAGTGCATTCCGTGGGGTTCGAGGATGTCGTTGGCCTCCGCGAGTCGATGGATCACCTGTTCGGCGAAATCGCCTCCGGACGAACTCACACTGCGTAGTTTCGTCTTTGCCGTCGCCACCGTCTGCGCGCGCGCATAGAGAAACATCGCCTGCCTCTGCTCCGGCGTCACGGTTACTTCTGCTTCCGGCGTCTCTGCACTTGCCGCTTCTTCCCGCAGACGCACCTCCCTCAGCACCAGGGTATTCGCGCGATCCAGGACTTTGCGCGAGAGCGTATGCGTCGCTTCGTCGAGATTGAGGGTTCCCGTCAGAAACAGGTTGGCGGGCAGGCGGAGAGAGCGTCCATCCGGCAATAGGAGGAGACGCGTAGGCGTCTCCATCGCCGACAGGACTTCGGCAAAGTAGTGTTCGATACGCGCGAGATTCATCTCGTCCAGGCACAGGAAGTAGGCTTTGTGGGCGTTCTCCGGCTGCGACGCCCGTCGAACGAAATCCAGAAACGGCGTGGAGACATAGCGGCCCCGGCCCTCCGCACCCGGTGAAAGGAGATTGACATAGCCGAGCACCGGGGTCGAGTCGGCCCAGTCCGGTCGAACCGGCAGCAGGCGGTACTGCTGGTCCACATCTGTCGTCAGGGCTTCGGCAAACAGCGACGTGACGCGTGTCTTCCCTGTCCCGCTGATTCCGGCCAGAATGCAGAACGGTTTCGTCTGCAGGCTGATATAGAGATCCCGCACCGTACCTTTGGGATAGGTGAATCCCTGTGACACGACATAGTTTTCGAGATGTCGCAGCACCTCCCGATGCCGCAGCCCATCCGTCTCCGGAACGGACGGCGGCGGAGCGCTGATCATGGGTTCCGTCTCTTCGGGTGCAAGATAGTCCGCCGGCGGTTCCCGTACGACCGCCGGCGAAATCGCGTGCTGCGCATAGAGAACACGCGAGGCAGAGCGACGCCGACGTGGTTCGGCAGCAAGACACTCCGTCAACAGGCGATAGACCTCCGCATAGTCCGCCCGCGCCACCACCTCCTGAACCGCCTGATAGATAACCCTCTCCGCCAACAACTGCAGCGTCGGATCACGATCGGGTACGCCCTCTCTCCCCTCCACAGATCCGGGTACAGGCAGATCGTAACGCTGCCGCGCCGTCAGAAGCGCCGCAGCCCGCTGCTCCGCCGAGAGTTCAAGCGCCCGAATGCCGCGCTGCGTGATAAACGGCTGCTCCGTAGGAAAGACCGCGCAGAGCAGTTGCGTCGCCGTCTGCCCCGCCACGGCGCGACGCGAGAGAAAGACACGCAGCCGCAATGGCAGCGCCGCCTTGCCATAGAGCAGTTCCCGCAGATCGTGATTGAATGCCTCCGGTTCGCCGGGAGTCCGCAGTAGCCGCGCATCCAGGCTGGGATTCGGGGCCAACACCCGAACAAGCGTCAGAAGGCGTGTCGTCTCCGCATGCGTCATGGCATGGCCCTCCGCAAATCGTGTCTCCTTCAGCAGCGCCGCAATCGCGCGCAGCATCTCCGTATCCTCTTCCCGCTGCCGCAGCCGCTCCAGACGCTCTTCGCCCTCGTCCTCCTCCCAGGCCGCCCGACACTCTAACAGACGCTCCCGCTGCAACTCAGAAAGCACAAATCCCGGCTCTGAACTCATTCTGCTCCTCTTCTTTTGTCTGAACCCGGATTCGTCAAAGTCATAGTCTATCCTTAAATCCCATAAATCCCGGTTCAGACAGTCCTACTATTCGCCTCACGCCGTCTTCTGCCCTGCTCTCCTATCTTCTCATGCAATTCGCCGAAAATAGTTCTTGACAATTCGATAATTCTGCCGCATAATTACATTGACAGTGTAACTGTACAAAGTCAAACTCGGGAGAGTAGGATGACACAGGTCTTCACCATTCAGGAGCTGTCCGTGGAAGTCGGAGGGGATGTCACCCCGCGAACGATCCGGTACTACATTGCGGAAGGGCTGCTGCCGAAGCCGGATGAGCGTGGTCAGTATACCCAGAACCATCTGCGGCGGCTGCAACTCATCCGTCGGTATCGGGAGGCGTTCATTCCGCTGGAGAAGATCCGATCCCAGTTGATCACTCTGACGGATGCGCAGGTTGCGGAAATCCTTCAGGAGACGCGCTCCCCCGCGGAGGCTCCCGAGAGTGCGGCGGCCTATACCGCGCGCCTGCTGGCCGGATACACGGGGCAGCCTGCGCGTTCGGCGGCTCCCCCGGCTCCTGCGCCGCCGTCCGCCCCATCCGGTGCTGTGAACGCACTGAGCGGTCCGGATCTGCACAATGCGCTGTCGCTGCATCGTCTGGTGAACGAACGCAGCGTCGCCGCAAAGGTTTCGAATACCGCGAACGAGCCGGAGGCTGAAACATGGGAACGGATCTCCCTCGCTCCGGGAATTGAACTCCATAGGCGCGTGCCTCTGACCCCGGAGGCAGACGCCTATCTGCAAGCGCTGCTTGCCTACTCGCAAACCCTGGAGAAGTCCAGATGAGTTTCAGACTCAAGGAGAATAGAATGTCCCCTCTTAAACTGCAGATGGAACTGCGACAGGATCGCACCATGATCACCCGGGAATCCGTCGCGAAGCGGATCATGGAAGTGGTGATCACCGCGCCGACGCCGGAAGTCCCCCGCCAGCGGATGCCGCTTAATATTGCTCTGGTTCTGGATCGCAGCGGCTCGATGGAAGGCGATAAACTACGCTATGTCCAGCAGGCCGCCTGCCATCTGATCGATCAACTCGACGCCCAGGATCAGGTCGCCCTCATCTCGTTCGACAATGTCACCGATATTCTCGCGCCCAGCAGCGCCGTCTCGGTGTCTCAGCGAGAACACCTGAAGCGGCATATCAATGGACTCCATGCGCGCGGCGGCACGGACCTGTTCAGCGGATGGCTGCACGGCGCCAACGAGACCGCCGGCCATCAGATACCGAGCGGCGTCAACCGCGTGCTACTCTTAACGGATGGGCAGGCGAACCAGGGTGAGACACGTCAAACCACCTTGCAGCACCATGCCCAGGAGCTGCGCCAACGAGGGGTCTCTACCTCGACCTTCGGCGTCGGTGCAGACTTCAATCAGTATCTGTTGGAGGGTATGGCGGAACACGGCGGCGGACACTACTACTTTATCGAGCATCCGAATCAGGTGCCGTCTCTCTTCCGCCAGGAGCTTGGTGAGCTGATGACGGTCGTCGCTCGCAACGCGCAACTCGAAGTCACGATCCCCACGGGCACCTCGGTGACCCTGTTGGGTGAGGTTCCGCACGACAGTTCCGGAGGATGCCTGCGTGTGCCGCTTGGGGACTTCTTTGCAGGAGAG